>Ga0182024_10000101_pt1 | contig 172592 bp, 154 predicted proteins | sample P32metaG_FD_120480 | JGI IMG/M metagenome (GOLD analysis project Ga0182024, IMG submission 120480) | Permafrost microbial communities from Stordalen Mire, Sweden - P3-2 metaG (Illumina Assembly) | ecosystem: Environmental > Terrestrial > Soil > Wetlands > Permafrost | place: Sweden: Stordalen... | reverse complement strand
TGCATGGAGGGCTCGCTACAAGCCACAAGCGGGATTACAGCCTGCGCGCCACAGTACGAAAGCCCACCACGCAAACCACCGGATCAGCCTTGGCGAAAGCGCTATGAGCGACAGACTCCTAGCCAAAATAATTATCAGGCGGGAATGACGGCTTGGTTTTGAACTGAGCCGTCGCGGCTTCTTTTACCGCGAGAAGGGTGAGGTGCATCTACCTGAAAAAGCTGAAGCGTTTCTTTTTTTCCGTGTTTTCGGGCATGCCGCAGGCCGCTCTGGCCATCTGGCGAATCGCCCTGGAGATGGGCGAGTCTTCTAACGCAAGCGGCGTGGCGGTGTTCTGGGTACGGCGGGCGGTGGCATAGTCGTCGGGGATTCGCCACTCGGCTGGCCTTGTGAGCGCCTTGCTGACATGCGATTCATCGAATCCCAGGGCGTGAGGCGCATAGCGATTGAGCACGATCTGGAGCGTGTGAATACGATGCGCGAAGTAGTGGGAGATGATGCGATTGGCGTTTCTGAGCTCAGTCACGCCGATCTGCGTGATCAGGTAGACGACCGCAGAGTCTTCAACGAGAGCCGAACCTTTCAAGTCAATTCTGGAGCCGGCATCTACCACCACGTAATCGTAGTTCTGGCGGGCGACCGAGAGCAGCTTGTCGATGGCGCCGGGAGAGGGCGGAGTCTTGGCGAATTCACCGGGGGCAGCGAGCACCTGGAGGCCCGAGGCATGTTTAGACAGCAGAGAAGAGAGGAAATTGGCATCCAGGCGGTTTGAGTCCTGCAGAGCGTCGGAAGTGGAGTACCTGGGGACGATCCCGAGGTTGATCGCTACGTCCCCAAGGGGCAGACCAAGGTCGATCAGGAGGGTGGATCGTCCAGATTCCTGGGCCAGTGAAACCGCAAAGTTCGAGGCGAGAGTGGTCACTCCGCAACCGCCTTTGGCGCCGAGAAACACGAAAGTTTTTTTTGCAGTCTTTTTCGCTTGGCGCGCTGCGGCAGGGGGGCGGACCGCGACCCGCGCGAGAGCGTCGGACATGTCGGCGGTGGCCAGAGGCAGTTTGAGAAACTCGCGGGCGCCCGCCCGCATGCTCTGGATAGCCATTTCCAGATCGGGGTTCGCTGAATAGACCATGACAGTTGCGACGCCGAGAGCGCAGATGGTCCTGACCATATCGAGGGCCAATTCCGGGTCGGAGTCCAGTTCAATGATGACGAGGTCGTAGTCCAGCCCCAACGTCTTGGGGATATCGTCGATGTCGCTCGGCGGGTAGGAAGCAAACTCGCGGATCGCGACCCCAGCGTGGGGGCTTTGCCACCTGGCGGCCTGTCCCTCCGCCCCACCGACAAGGGCGAGATGCTGTTGGCCGCGGCTCTCTACCCCATCGACGAAGAACTGTCTTTGGGGACCCCGGCTCTCCATCCCAACCTGGCACCAGGACAGAGCGCCGGCAACGGCCTTACGGTGCTGCTCGTCCGGGCCGATAAGCGCGATGGACAATACGCCGGCATCTGGAACGTCGGGAATTTGTAATAAGGCCGGCATAGCGCAGTTGCTGCTCCCACTTGCTTGCAACACCGCCGAGTCCAAGCTGAGAAGGATGAGTCATCCGAGCCCTTACTCGACAGTGTGGGATTTTGCTCTCGCGGTCCTCCAGTTTCCTCTTTAAGGGCAAGCTCTGGCGAACAGGTTCGAGATACGAGGGCGGCAGGGCATTCACCATCACCTTCTCAAGCCGTCGTGACGGCAGCTTGCTACGGAGAGACGGCGAACTTGATTTCTACTGTCTCCTTCGACTCACTGGGCGCGGAGGCAAATCGCCATTTGCGTACCGCATCCTCGGCAGCGGCAGCCAGTACGCGGTTACCACTGATGGTTTTAACATCGATCACTTTGCCATCGGAATCCACGGTTGCCTCAATTTTGACAACGCCTTCGATCCGCAGGTGCTTGGCGATTTCTGGGTAAGCAGGCTGCACGCGGGACTTGACGGCGCGATCGTCTGATGCTCTGGCAGGCATGGTCGCCAGCAGCGCTAGCGCGGCTGCCTGCACCAAGCGGACGCCCACGTGACGAAGCCGGCGGGAATCGAATCTGAAGCGAAGCGGGTTCATTCGCCCTCCCAGCGATTGAAAGCTGCTCATTTTGGTTATCGGCGGCGCTGGCTCGGGCGTGAGTGAATTCTTAGATTCTGATTACAAACGGAATGGGGTGCCTACCGTTGCGGAGAAGTTTGGGAGACGGCGGCGAAGGTCAGATCTTCGGCGGCGGAATTGTGCCGCTGTCGCCATTGGTCGAAGAGGCGGCCGTAGCTGAGGGTGATGTACTGGGAGGGGTCGATGCCCAAGCGCGCGGCGGCTTCATCGATCCACTGAGCCGGGCCTTCGAGTTCGGCATAATTGCCGATGGGTGTTTCGTCCACCACGCACTGGCCCGCGCCGTCCGTCCACTCCGCACGCCATTTCTCGTAGCGGAAAGCGGGTACAAGTCCCAGCGAGCTAAAAACCTCGGCCAGCGCGTAGCCGTCGGAGACTTCGGTTTGGGTTTCGATGCGGTGCTTGTGCGTATCTTCCCCCGGTCCAGAATCGGGCAGGCGCTTGTGGGTCAGCGTCCAGCGGCCGCCATAGCTCCGGATGCGCAGAATTTCAGTGCGGGCGCGCATCCGGCGGTCGGGCGTGTCGTACAAAATGTTGCTCTCGAAGGCGCGCGGGGTTTCGAGCGTGAATCCGGCAGCCTCAAGGCGCTCAGCGATGCCGGCCAGGTCGTCTACGCGGAATTTGATTTCAGTTTCAACGGGCATCGTAAGAAGCGAGTATACGGCAGGTGGCGATGCGAGCGGCAACTGGGCTATTTGTTCGGGACGGGCGCCGGCGATTGCCGGGCGCTGCCCCACTCCACGTAGATTGTTCGTTGCAACGTTTCACCGCGTCTCTTCTTCCATTTACGCGCGGCCTTTTCCAACTTCGCATTCCCGCAGTTCAGAAAGGTCGAAGCCACCATCTCGTCGTCTGATTTCTTAAGTGTATCGATCAGTATTTCTTCAGATGCTGGTTCGCCCCTTTCAACGAAAAAAATAGGTGCTCCTGCGATCACGGCATAGTCACGCCCTCTGAGTGCCGCCATGAGAGCGTCGACTGCGCGCGAGTCTCGAATCCCACCTAACGCCTGGGCTGCAACCCGTCTGAGATTATCATCAGGGTCTTTCAGAATGGCGATCAGCGGATCGACGGCTGGCTGTCCGATCGGGCCCAATGCGCCGAGCGCAACGCGTCTGACGCCGGCATCTGGGTCCATCAGAATCGCGATCAGCGGCTGAACGGCGCGGGGGTCTTTGATTTCACCCAACGACAATGCTGCTTCTTTTCTTACGTCAACATCCTTGTCCTTCAGGTCTGCGATCAGAGGTTCGACGGCTGGGGATCCGATCTCGCGTAGCGCGTAGAACGCTCCCTTGCGCAGCGGTGAGGTCGTTCCATCGCTATTCATCGATTTAGGACTCTTCAGAAGCTCTACCAGGGGATCGACGGCTGGCGCACCGATCTCGCCTAACGCGGTGTAGACTCCCCAATTCGCGTTCGCATCCTTGTCATTCAGGGCTGCCATCAGGGGACCGACTGCGCGGGGATCTTTGACCTGGCCCAATGCATAAACCGCGTCTGATCGGAAGCGAGATCCCGGATCCCGTAACACGGCGATCAAGGGCTCGACAGCGCGAGGGTCTTGAGTTTTTCCCAAGGCGAGGATAGCGACCGCTTGGATACCAGTATCCTTGTTTTTCACTGCATCTATCAGAGGATCGACCGCGCGCGGATCCTTGATTTCGCCAAGCGCGTTGGCCGCTGAAAAACGGACTCCCACATCTGTGTCCTTGAGCGCGGCGGCCAAGGGCTCGACGGCACGCGGATCTCCGATCTTCCCCAGCGCGGAAGCAACAATCCCTCGGATCTTGGGATTGGAGTCTTGAAATGAAGAGATCAAGGGCTCAACCGCAGGCTCCCCTATCTCGCTCAACGCCGTGCGCGTTTCCGGCCAGTCAGTCATACCCAGGCTCTTCAGAGCTTCGATGAGGGGCTTGACCATTCGAGGATCCTTGGTACGGCTCAAAGAATATACCGCCGAGAGCTGAACTCTCCTACTTGGATCCTTGAGGGCTTCGATTAAAGGTTCAACCGCACGGGGATCCCTGGTATTGCCTAATGCGTTGGTCGCAGCATCCCGAACTCGATCCTCTGGATCCTTCATTGCGGCAATCAGGGGGTCAAGCGCACGAGGGTCATGTGTTATGCCGAGGGCCCGCGCCGCAGCTTCCCGAACAGGAGCATCCGGGGCTTTCAGAGATCGGAGCAAAGGCCCAACCGCTGGCACTCCTATTTGGCCCAATGCCGATGCAGCTTCCCACCGAACGTTCGCATCCGGATCATGGAGGGCAGCGATCAGCGGTTCGATAGCTCGAACCCGAGGGTCTGTCCACTTGTACAACTCAAGGGCGGCATTGCTTCGGACATGGGAATCCGGGCTCTTCAGTTCCTCAATCAGTTGGCTCACGCGATCATTTTGCCCAAAACCAGCGAGTGCGTAGAAGCACAGCAAAAGACCGATAGCATATTGTCGTCCGACTGGCCGGGTCTGAGGGAGTTTCAGCGGACTCATACGATCTCCTGCAAAGGCAGCTGAGCGGCGGGCAAAAATACGAGGTTCCGCTTGGTGCAACCGCATACGGAGCGGATTCACGAGCTTTCTTATTCCGCATCCACTATACCTCGTGCCAATCAAGTGGCGACGACGACCTGCGAGAGGCGACAATAAGAATGTGAAGACGCTGCGATTGACCGTCAACCCGGCAAACCTGATGAGCTCCGAGGCCGAGAAGGCCTTGGAGAGCGGGGCGCAGATTTTGCGGCGCGGGGGATTGGTGGCGCTTCCTACCGAAACCGTCTATGGGCTGGGCGCAAATGCTCTGGATGCCGCAGCGGTGGAGCGGATCTTTGAGGCCAAGCAGAGGCCGGCGTGGGATCCGGTGATTGTGCATATTTGCGATCCGGCGATGCTTGAGGGGCTGGTTGAAAAGGTCCCCGAAGCGGCCCGGCAGCTGATGGCCGCGTTTTGGCCTGGCCCGCTGACGCTGCTTCTGCCGCGCACTTCGGCGGTGCCGGACGCGGTCACTGCGGGACGGCCGCTGGTGGGGGTTCGCATGCCGGCGCATTCGGTGGCGCTGGAACTGATCCGCCGGGCCGGCGTTCCGGTGGCCGCGCCCAGTGCCAACACCTTTGGACGGATCAGCCCGACTACCGCCGCGCATGTGCTGGCTGATCTCAACGGGCGGATCGATGCCGTCGTGGACGCGGGGCCGACGGGGCTAGGAGTCGAGTCAACGGTGCTGGACCCCGGCCAGACACCGATGGTGATTTATAGGCCGGGGGCGGTGACATCGGAGCAGATTCGCGCGATTGCCGGCGCGGTCGAAATCTTTCAGGGCAGCGGGGAGCTCTCGAACACACCACGGGCTGCCTTGCCGTCGCCCGGCGTGGGGCTGCGGCACTATGCGCCGCGGGCGCGCCTGATAGTGGTCGAAGCGCCGCTGGCTGAGTTGGGCTTACGCTTGGCCGAGGCGGCGCGGGCCTGGGCAGACGCGCGAGTGGGGGTGATGCTGCCCGCCGAGGTTGCTGCCCCCGAGGGAATAGCGACGTTTGCCTGGGGACAGTGGTCTGCGCCCGAGGAGATGGCGCGCGAGCTCTATGCCGGGCTGCGGGCGCTCGATGCGGAGGGATGCGCTGTGATTCTTTGTCCTTTGCCGCCGGCCGATGGAATTGGGGCGGCGATTCGCGATCGGCTGCTCAAAGCAGGGAGCAGGGGCTAGTCCCTACTCCCGATTCCCTATGTTTATTGTCCTGCGTCGCCGACCTTGTACATATACTTGATGGCGGATTTATAGATGAGGCTCTTCTGGCGGCCGCGAATCTTGAGGGCATTGCGGTCGTACCACTCGATGCAGCCCTCCACGCGCTCGCCATCCTCGAGGACGATCACCATGGGTGTCTGCGATTGGATCTGCTTTTGCAGATAAAAAAGCTCGGCCTGCCGCTGCGGTCCATCCTCGATCCCAAAGTGAGCAGGGAAGCGAAGGGTTAGCGGTGCCTGCGCGGTTTTGCGGCTGCGCGCATAGGGCTGATTGGACCCTGGCTCACTCGTGTGGCTGTCAGTGGGAAGAGTGGCTTGACTGCTCATGGGATACAACCCTCCAGAGGAAGACGGTGGAACTTAACATGTCGGCGATCTCCAGCGTTGGGGAAGAGCAGATACAAGACACCGAGGCCGGGAAGGCCCGCCGTGCACTGGGGTCGAAGCATAGCTGGGATTACTTGTAAGAAAGGATGCATGGAGTCATTCGCGGGTTGCACTTAATTTTCAAGCAATCGAAACGGGTAGGGCCCTGGGGGCGATGCGCTAATTGCGGTCCAGGCTAGTGGCCATGGCGTCCAGGGAAAGAGAGCGCAGAAGATTGCGGCGCATCCCTTGCTCGACCTGAACGAGAGCGCGCGCGGCGTTGTCAATCCAATCGATGCTTAGGCCCTGAGCGAGTCGATCAAGTTCCTGGGCGAGGTCGATGTTGCGTATGAGGCGTGGAGTCCCCGCGACGATCAGGAGCAGGTCTTCAATGAGGCTGCCGAGGGCGCGAAGCAAGTTGATCGTCTTCTCTTGGCCGTCGGCTCCGGCGCGGTAGCTCTCGGTGGCGTGAAAAAGTTGCGAGTAATCTGGCTCGCGAAGAGCGGTGCGCAGCAGGATAAGGGCGTCCTGGCGGCTGGCGAGGTAAACGCCGAGGTCAATGGTCAGCGCGCGTCCCACGGCGCCTTCGGCAAGTCGCGCGGCGAGCATGCGATCAGCGAGCTTTAACTGCGGTCGACGTAGGGCCAGCAGCGCTTCGAGGTCGGCGCTGGGAATTGCGCCGAGACGGTGGATGACGGCGCGCGAGCGGATAGTGGGTAGCATCTCCTGCGGATTCTCCGTGAGCAGGATCAGCGAAGTGTGGTCCGGCGGCTCTTCCAGAACCTTGAGCAGAGAGTTGGCCGCCTCCTTCATAAATGCCGAAGACGTGAAGATGGTAAAAGCGCGCACTGACTCGACCGGCGGCCGGTAGTAGGCGACGTGAATGACCTGGCGGACCTGCCCCAGCTTGATGAGCAGTTGCGGCGGGTCGGGCGGGACGATCAGTACGTCGGGGTGGGTTTGAATGAGGATGCGCGTCTCGCGCTTGTCCGTCTCGCGGAGTGCGTCGCGGGCCTCGATGGCCTCGTCCACGAGGGCTTCCAGGTTGGCGGAGAGGCCGATGCGGGTGCAGTTACGGCAGACGCCGCAGAAGTCGGGCAGCCCGTCTGTTTCCGTGGGTTCAAGGCAGTTGACGGCTTTGGCCAGCATCAGGGCCAGGGTGTACTTGCCCGAGCCGCGCGGTCCGGCAAGGATCAGCGAATGAGGAAAACGCCCAGCGCGAATGCTTTCGCGAAGATGGGTGACGGTTTGTGTGTTCCCGAGAAAATCCTGAAAGCCCACGGTTTGAGTCTAGTGCATTTACGGGTGGATTTGGAGGGGATAACGGGGACTCCAAGGTCTCTCTGCTGCGGCGGGCGCGATCTCCGTCTTTCGACCGCCCCAAACGATACACTGGATATGGAACCTTCCCGCCTGGACGCGTACCTTGCAACCGCTCACCGACACCCTGAATCCCGAACAGCGCGCCGCCGTCGAGGCGACTGAAGGCCCCCTGCTTATCCTGGCCGGCGCCGGCTCGGGCAAGACCCGTGTTATCACCAGCCGCATCGCATGGCTCATCCGCGAAAAAGGCGTCGCCCCTGACTCCATCCTCGCCGTCACCTTTACCAACAAGGCGGCCAGTGAGATGGGTGAACGCGTCGATCGCTTGTTGGGACACACCTCACTGGCGAAGCCCCTCATTGCCACCTTCCACTCCCTGTGCGTGCGCATGTTGAGGCGCGACATCGAAGACCTGAAGGTGGGCAACGAAGGCCTGACCCGCTCCTTCGCCATTTACGACGAGAACGACCAGCAGGCCATCGTCAAGCAGATCATGCGCCGCATGGGGCTCGACACCAAGCAGCTTACCCCGCGCACGGTGTTGGGCCGCATCTCCTGGGCCAAAAACCACATGGTCGATCCGCAGGAGTACTACCTCTCGTCCAAAGATCCGAACAGCGAGCGCATTGCGCATATCTACCAGGGCTACAAAGCCGAGTTGCGCAAGAACAACGCACTCGACTTCGACGACCTGCTGCTTGAAGCAGTCCGCCTGCTCAAGGTTTCAACAGAAGCCCGCGAGCACTACCAGCGCCGCTATCGCTACCTGCTCGTCGACGAGTATCAGGACACCAACCGCCCGCAGTATGAGCTGATGAAGCTGCTGGCCGGCGAGCGCAAGAATGTGTGCGCCGTGGGCGACGAAGACCAGAGCATTTATTCCTGGCGCGGCGCAGACATCCGCAACATTCTCGAATTCGAGAAGGATTTTCCCAACGCCCGCATCGTCAGGCTGGAACAGAACTACAGATCCACGCAGATTATTTTGGAAGCCGCTGGAGCCGTGGTTGCCAACAACCTCCGCCGCAAGGGTAAGAAGCTATGGACCGATCGCCAGGGCGGAAGCCTGATCGGTTTTTACGAGGCACCCGACGGCGAAAACGAAGCCCTCTTCATCGCTGATCGTATTCAAGCCTTTCTCCGCCAGGCAAACTCATCCGAAGCGGAAGACCCCGGCGGAGCTCACTGCGCGGTGCTTTACCGCACCAACTCGCAGTCCCGGCTGGTCGAAGAAGCCCTGCGCCGTTACAACATTCGCTACACCATGGTCGGCGGCTTCAGCTTTTACGAGCGGGCTGAGATCAAAGACCTGCTGGGCTACCTGCGGCTTGTCCGCAACCCTCATGACTCAATGGCCCTGCAGCGCGTGATCAACACACCGGTGCGCGGCATCGGTAAAACGACGCTGGAAACTCTGGAACGGCTGGCTTTGGAGACCGGCTCCTCGACGTGGGACGCCCTCGGCGCGGCCATCGCCAACCGGCTCATTCCCAACCGCGCCCTCATGGCTCTCGATTCCTTCCGTCAGCTCATTCTCGACGCTCAGGCCATGATGGACCCCGACTTCGCGGGCAAGCTCTCAGCAGACGTTGCAGCAAGCGCGGAATCCGAGGACGTCGATATAGACTTCGGCTTCGGGGCTTCTGCGGCAGAGGAAGCAGGCCCTGACGCAGCGAGTGCGGAGTCCGCTACCAGCTTTGACTTCGGTGGCAGCACCGACCAGCTTCCACTGCTCGACGCCAGCAGCTATTCGCCCTTCGTTGCGCAGTCCAAACGCCCATTCCTTACCATGCCCAAGCAAACAAATGACCGGGTGCCCCAGGTGCCGAGTTTGGGACCTGGGAATTCTGACTCCAAAACTGAATCAAAACCGGAAAGAGAGTCCGAGGAGCAGCCGGCCTTCCGGGCTCCCGGAGACGCTGCTACCCTCCCCGAGCTGATCCGCTTCCTCATCGACCGCACCAGCTATATCAAAGCTCTGGAAATCGAAGGATCGCCCGAAGCCTTCAGCCGCATTGAGAACCTCAAGGAACTAGCCAACGCCGCTCACGACGCCGAAGCCCGCGGCGAGACGCTGGCCGAGTTCCTCGACCATGCAGCCCTGGCCTCCGACACCGACCAGTTCGACCCCGAGGCCCGCGTCACCCTCATGACGCTGCACGCCGCCAAGGGGCTCGAATTTCCGCTGGTCTTTCTTGCCGGCCTGGAAGAAGGGCTCTTTCCACACTCGCGCACTCTCAACAATCCCGAGGAGCTCGAAGAAGAGCGGCGTCTTTGCTACGTCGGCATGACCCGCGCCATGAACACGCTGATTCTTACCCGCGCACACTACAGAAGGCGCTATGGCAACGACGCGCCGGAGATGAGTATTCCCTCGCGGTTCATCGAAGAGGTACCCACCCAGTTGGTGGAAAACCTCGGCGGCCGTTCGCCGTCCTGGGCCACACCGGGCTACCCCAACACTTACGGCGGCAGTTCCAGATTCGGCGCTGCCCGCCGTCCGGGCCAGTCCACCGATTTTGGCGATCGGCACTACAACTACGAAGACGAAAGCCAGGAGACCCAGCGCGTGTCTGCCCCTCAAGGCGCCAGCGCAAAAGGGAAAAGCACGCAGGCGCTTCCGGCCGGAGGTCAACCCGATTCGATCGACAACATCGCCCGCTTCTTTGGAGGCAAGGCTGGAGCCGTCAAACCCGGCTCGCTCGTCCGGCCGCCGATGGACATCCCGGAATCCAGCGGCGCGGCGGGCCTAAAAAAAGGCCAGCGCGTGCGGCACAGCAAATACGGTGAAGGGACCGTCCTGATGCGCGAGGGCGACGGCGAGGATGCCAAGCTCACTGTCATGTTCAACCGGCACGGGATGAAAAAGCTGATGGAAAAGTTCGCCAATTTGCAGAGGATCTAAGGTCGCGAAGATCCAATTTGCTGCGGTGCGGTTGGCCTTCATCTAGGAGCATCGCAATATTTGCTCTTTCCGGGAGGTTCAGAAATTATCTGCAAGGTTTTGAAAATAAATTAGGGGGGGTGGGGGTATTAATTAAATCGATACTAGAAGAAAGTACGAATCGGAGAGGTTCCTGAGAGATTGATACAGGGAACGCGGGCGCAACTCCAGTGGAGATGTCTTTCATAGGTCTTTATCCTCATTGTGCGCCGGTGGAGCGTAATTTTGTGCAAGGGCATCGGGCCGGCTTGCTTATTTTGCGGGAAGAAATTCGATGCGGGCCAGATCGGCGACTCCCTTGAAGTCGTAGTCGGCGGTCACCAGCACTTGATCTACCGAGTCCATCGCCAGATCGAGGGCAAAGGCATCGGCATACGCAAGCTTGCGGTCGACACGCAGTTCAGCCGCTCGCACTGCGCGTTCGGCGCTGGCGGGAACTACCTGCAGGGCAAGCTGCATCAGGCTTTCGAGAATGCGCTTCTGCGCGGGCGCGCCCGACCGTCTACGCAAGACACCGGCAACCTCTCCCCACTGCACGGCTGAGATGCGCGCATCGACCTGACCATCCGCACAGGCACTGAAGATCTCCTCAACACGATCCGCGCCCGCCTCGTTGTCGGTATAACGGAGTATCGCAGAAGAATCAAGCACAAAAACGGTCATTCGGACTTCCTACCAGCCGTCTTTAGCTAATTCCATCTCGCGTTCCCGCCGCCGCTCTGCGAGCAGCATATCGGTTCCAGAGGGGCCTCCGGCCGTACATCCACGCAGCTCTTCGATCAAGCGCAGTTTGGCCACCAGCGTCTCCGGCTCCAGAATCACGCGGGTCCCTTCTTGACGAACAGCGACCCGCGTTCCTGCTTCGATGCCGAGCGCCTCCCGGATTTGAGCGGGTATTACCATCTGACCTTTGCTGCTCACGGTAATAAAAACTTGCTCCATGGCTTACATTCTACTATAAGTAAGAAATATGATCAATAGTAAGCTTAATATAAAAAGTAAGCCATACCTTATATGCCTTACTTTTGAGAAACGCCTTACTGCACCTTGCCTTGCGGTCTGAGACGGCGGAGGTCGAGGGCGCACTCGACGGCATTCTGCGCGTTAAGGCGAAGATTGTCGCAGGCGGCCCACAGCCACAGGCGGGAGGTCTGGTGGGTGCTCCGCCCAGTGCCCAGTTCGGGGCGCAGGCGGACCAGCACATCGTTCTGGCCGGTGGCGGCGAGGTTAGAGGGCGAGTCCGTGTCTTCGAGCACCAGGTCCACATGATCGCCGCTCAGAGCTTCCTCAAGCGCGGAGATCTCCACGTGCCGCTCCATCTCGATGGCAATCGAAAACGCCTGGCCGTGGAAGACCGGGGCCTGAATGACCTGCAAGGCCAGCGCAGGCCAGCGTCCGGCGGAGAGCGCATCGTAGTGGCGCCGAACCCTGGCGTCGACCGCGCTCAGGCTCAGGGTGGAGCTCTCGCCCAGGCCGCTGAGCAGGTTGTAGGCCACTTGCGCATCGAAGATGGCGCGTGGCAGCGCCTGAAAGCTGAGCAGGTTCACGGTCTGCTGGTGCAATTCGTCCATGGCGGCGCGGCCGGATTCACTGGCTGGTTGGAGCAGAGTGGCGGCGGCAAAGCGCACCGGTGCGGCGAGTTGCAGCCGTTCGAGAAGCAGCGCCAACGCCAGCGCAGCAGGATGGGCCGGTACCACGGCGGGGGTGAACAGGTCAGGCGCGGCCGCCTCGGAACCCAGCCAGGGAGCGCGCACCAGCACGCCCGTCTCCTGGTCAAGCGCGCCGGAGAGGTCGAGCACGGTGGACCCGGCCCGGAGTGCCTGACGCCAGTGCTTGCGGGTCAGATCCTCCGTGCCGCAGAAAAACGTGAAATCCACGCGGTCAAAGGCATCGTCGCCGATGGCCTGGACGAACGTGACCTCATCGCCAACCTGATCCAACTGGCCGTGCACGGCCGCCTCGTCCAAAAGGACAAAGTTGGCCGTCGCCAGCGGCGAATCCTCCAGCGCTTCCTTCAGCTCCCGGCCCAACAGGCTGGAGGCTCCAGCAATAGCGATCTTGTACACAGGCGTCCTTTTTGTCTGGAAAAATTATGAGGGTGATCCCGCATCAGGCTCGGCTTCGACTGTATCCGGGCCGCGATCGTCGCCCGGCCTTCTTCGCCGTCGGCGCGACCACGAATACGCCGCTCGTGCCCAGATGCCGGAGAACATGTAGCTTAGCCCAATCGCGAAAAACACAAAATGCGAATACTGAAAGATGACATAAAACACAATCGCCAGCACAAACAGCAATTGGAACGGGTGGCTGCGCGAGAAGTTGATCTCTTTGCCGGACCAGAAGCGCCAGGTGCTGACCATGAGAAATCCGCAGAGCCCTACCAGGACAAGCCAGGGAACGGCGATCCACCACGCCAGCACTGGGTAGCCGTAGCAGAGGTGTACCGTCGAAGCCACAAAACCCGCCGCGGCTGGAATCGGCATCCCGATAAAATACTTGCGTCCCGGCCTTCCCGGATTGCGTGGCTGCGCATCGTGGCTGATGTTGAACCGGGCCAGCCGCGAGACTCCGCCGATGAGATAGAGAAAACAGATGAATGCCCCAGCCTGCTGAAGGTGCTGGTGTAGCTGCGGGTTGATGGAATCGGGCAGGAAGTGGAATCCCCAGACGAGTGCGAGAAGGCTGGGCGCCACGCCGAAGGTGATCGCGTCGGCCAGCGAATCCAGCTCCTTGCCGAACTCGCTGGTGGTATTGGTCATGCGGGCAATGCGGCCATCGAGCGCGTCGAAGGGAATGGCGAAGACGATGGCGATGGCTGCCCAATCCAGATGCGTGTGCGCGTCTCCGACGCCGCTGATGGCCTTGATGGTTTCAGTGATGGAGAAGTAGCCGGCGGCAATGTTGCCTACGGTGAACAAGGAAGGCAGCAGGTACATGCCGCGGCGAAGCCGGGCCTGCGCCTTGGCTTTGGCGAGGGAGTGATCGCGGCCGTTCACTGCGGTTCTCCGTCGGGCATGGCTGCGAGGATGCTCGATCCGCCCTTGACGCGCTGACCCACTTTGACCCACAAGACCGCCTCAGCCGGCAGCAGCACATCCACTCTCGAGCCAAACTTGATGAGACCCACGCGCTGGCCGCGCTCCACTGAGTCGCCTTCGCTAAGGTTGAAGACGATGCGCCGCGCCAGCAGGCCGGCAATCTGTTTGAAAGTGACTTCAATGCCCTGGCCAAGCACAGTAACGGCGTTCTGTTCGTTGCGGTCCGCCGAAGCTGGATTCATGGCGTTCAGATACTCGCCCTTTTGATAGCGAACGTTGCCGAGGACGCCGCCAATCGGCGAGCGGTTGACGTGTACGTCAAAAACGCTGAGGAAGATGCTGATCCGCTGCCGGGGCCCGGCAGGAGTGGTGATGGTGACCGTCTCGGTAACCAGGCCGTCCCCAGGCGACACGATCAACCCGTCGCCGGCGGGAACCGTCCGCTGCGGATCCCGGAAGAACCACAGGAAAAACACCGCCAGGAGCACGGGCGCAATGCTCCACGTCCAATTGCCCGTAGCCCAGGCCAGCACGAATGCCACTGCCAGCAAGCTCAACCCGTAGATGTAACCGTCACGAACCATGGTCCCAAACGATTATACGGTGATTCCGCTCGGGCCTATGGCTCTATCACTTGAAAGGCGGATCGGTCGCACGTAACGCCAAACGCAGGCTATCGGGGAATGAAGACACAGGTAACGTGCGGAGGCCGGAGGAGACGGCACGGCGAGGTCAGCGGGGGAGGCTGACCCTCAGCCGATATCGACTGGATGAGCTAGACCTGGAAGCAGGACCCTAAGCGAGAGCCGGCGAGCGGCGCTCCAGGGCGAAGATCAGGTCTTTGGCATGCAACTTGAGCTTCTTCAGACGGACTTCCTCAAGCTGTTCATCCTCGGAGAGATAGGGCTTCTGGAGCAATTGTTCCAACTGTTGAGCGTAGCTTCGATGTTCCTCATGCAGGCGATCGATCTCTTCGCTCAACGTTGGATTCTGTATTTCATCCATCAAGCACCTCCTGTTGTTACTGAACATTTACATATATCGCCACTCCAGTGCAAACGGCAAGAGAAATAAAGACCAAAAGTCACCTGAACCTGTGGATTTTTGGACACAGAGCGCTCTGGCGTGACGGAAATCACAGGAAGGCTGCTCGGCTCCGCAGGGGGAAGGGAAGTCATGGCAGGGGCAGGTCCAAATCACACCAAACGCAGTTCCAGCAGAACGGCGTCTTCAACTGGATCGGCATAGTAGCTTGGACGCCGGCCGGTTTCAACGAACCCCAGTGTCTGATAGAAGGCGAGCGCCGAAGAGTTTGAGGCGCGTACTTCCAGCAGTACTTCGTTTACCTGCGCCGTTTTGAGCTCTTCAACCATGGCGGTGAAGAGACGGCGGGCTATCCCGCGCCGCTGGTGCTCGGTCGCCACTGCAATCGTCTCTAATTCCGCCTGAGGTGGAAGCAGGCTGGCTACTGCAAAACCCACGAGGGCGCTGGTTGCCGGGGCCTCGGCCACGAGGGCAATGCGGCGTGGCCCTGCCTCGCGGTCCAGTGCAGCCAAGTAAGCCGAATGTGGCCAGTGAGGCGCGTCGTTCAGACTCTGAGCGATTTCGATGACCCGATCCAGGTCCGCCAGCGTCATCGGGCGAATCCGCATGTCTCCAACAGCGTGGCTCATGCGGGCTGCGGCCTCGCCGTGGCCGGTTCGCCGAATATCTCGGCATCGGAGCGGCGCAGGTAGTGGCCGTCGAGCAGCGCCAGGTCGACGAACTTCCCCGCCACAACGCGCGGCGCGCAAAGTTTGAGTGCATCGGCGGCGGTCGGAGCCAAGGTGCGCACTAGCTCGACAGTCGGCCAGACCGAGGTTAAAAGCGCGGCAGCGGCATCGTCGCAGACAGCGATCGGCGCGCCCGCAGGGTCGACGACCGCAAGTTCCTGGACGCCGGCCAGCAGCTCTCTCGTTTGTCGGCCCGATCCGCCCAGCCGCAGAAAGACCTCGTGGCGATGCGCATCGAGAGCCGACGACGCCAAACCGGCCTTGGCTGCCAGCACCTCCAGCCGCGAAACAGCTACGACTGGAATCCGCGCAGGCTCGGCCAGCCCTTTGACAGCGCTCAAGCCGACACGCACGCCGGTAAAGCTCCCAGGCCCATTCACTGCTGCGATGGTGGCAAGGTTCCTCAACTCGACGCCGCTCCGCGCCAGCAATTCGCCGGCGGCGGCGACAAGCGTGGCCGAATAACTGCGCCCTTCGAGCTCGATCTGGCCAAGGATTTCCAGCGGATCCCCGGTCAGGCGGCCCAAGGCGACTGAGCCAGACGGCCCGCAGGTATCGATGGCCAGCAGAAGCATAGATGCAAGCATGAAGCTACACTATACCGTCGCCAGCGCCTGCTCCAGGTCCGCGATCAGATCTTCCTTGTCTTCGATGCCGATGGAGAGCCGGATGCGCCCCTGGGTAATGCCCATCGCCGCGCGTTGCTCCTCGGTCACGGAAGCGTGCGTCGTGGTTGCCGAGTGCGAAGCCAGCGACTCAACTCCACCCAAAGACTCAGCGCTGAGGAAGATCTTGATTGCCGCCAGAAACCGTCCAGCAGCCGCTTGCGATTCCACCTCGAAGCTCATCATCGACCCAAATCCCTTTTGCTGCTTCACCGCCAGATCGTATTGAGGGTGGCTCTTGAGTCCCGGATAGGCCAAGCCGCTTACCTTAGGATGCGTGGAGAGAAACCCCGCGACGGCGCGGCCGTTTTCCTCGTGCTGCTTCACGCGCAAGGGGAGGGTCTTGATGCCGCGCAGCACCAGGAAGCATTCAAAGGGCGACATCACGCCACCTGCTGCTTTTTGAACGAGGAGAAACCGCTCCTTGTGCTCAGGTGTCGAGCCGATCAGCGCTCCTCCCAACCCATCCGAGTGGCCGTTCAGGTATTTCGTGGTCGAGTGCATCACGATGTCCGCGCCCAGAGCCAGAGGGCTCTGCAACGCAGGCGACAGGAACGTATTGTCCACGCTCACTTCAATGCCGCGCGCGTGGGCGATCTTGCTGACCGCCTCGATGTCAGTCAAGACCATCAGCGGGTTGCTGGGGGTTTCAAGGTGAATTAGTTTGGTCGTCGGGCGGATGGCCGCTTCCACTGCCTTGATGTTGCTGGTATCCACATACTCGATGGCAATGCCGTAGCCTGACACGATCTGGTCGAAGAGCCGCACTGTGCCTGCATATACATCTTTGGAACAGATCAGGTGATCGCCCGCGCGCAACATGGCCACCAGCGCCGAGATGGCCGCCATACCGCTGGTAAACGCATGGCCGCTGAATCCGCCCTCGAGCGTTGCCAATGCTTCTTCCAGCCGGTCGCGGGTGGGGTTGCCGGCGCGCGAGTAGTCCCATCCTCTATCGGTTCCAATGCCGGTCAATTGAAAGGTAGAGGAAAGGTACACGGGCACATTCACAGCGCCGGTAAGTGGATCAGGGTGCTGTCCTGCATGAACGGCGAGGGTCGAGTATCTGTAAGGGGAAGTGGTCATCTTTCGCGCTTCATCTCCTGACTTCCAGCTTATCGCAGCCGGGCTGGAGATGGCCTGAGCGCGTCTCGCTCCAGGCATTGTCTACCCCATTTGGACAGGTTGTGGCATTGTGTTCAATATGCAGCGTCGATGCTGCGGACGCAGGACGGCAGGTCGAGCCAACTCTGCCTTCATAAAAACGGCGCATTCGCAATGTCTTTGACAAATACCGTTGAATCAGTTATTTTGCTTGCAACTTCGCGCTCAGGAAGGCTTCGATCATGAAGGTCATGAAACTGAAAACGGCTACGCTTATCGCTATCGTCGGGCTGAGCGTCGAATTCATCTTTGCCCAGTGCTGGCGTTTCTTCCATCTCTATGCAATGTTTCCCATGAGCGAAATGAGATTGAATGTGCTCTTTCTATGTCTCGGCGCCATGGGCACGGGCAGCCTGGTCCTCTTTCTCATCACTCTCTATCTGAAGCAGCCGTGACCGATTCCTGAAGTTCGATTAACCGGTGGGAATCAGCGATGGTCGTAGCTGATAACACGCGCGATCTTCCATTCGCCGTTCTTCTTCTGCCACACGTGGACAAATTTAGCGGTTGCGGTCAGCCTCTCTTTCTGCCCCGGGTCTGTTGAGTAGAAGCGATGAACGCCTATTTCTACCGCTCCATACCCCTGGATTGGATAGACCTCCAATGTGCCGTCGACCAGTTCGCGCCGCACTGTCGTCGGGCTGTCGAAGTTCTTCTTGAAGGAGTCCATGGCCTGTTGATAGTTGGTCAGGCCTCCCCGGTCGTGGTAGAACTCCAGATCCTCTGTGAAGAGCGTCTTCAACTTGGCGAGATCGCGGCGGTTGAAGGCATCGAACAGGATCGTGTCCATCTTGGAAATTTCATCGAATAGCGGCGGGGGCGGGCTCGCAGCCACTTGTCCAGCCGCGACACGGGCAACATCGATTGCGGCGGTAACTTTGCCCTCGGGGGTCTCCCCGTTTGCATAGCCTTTGAGATGATCGTCCTCCAGACGAAGGAGGAACTCCATCGTTCTTCCACCGTGCGTGTCAATCGTGAATTGAATCTCCTGCCCGGCTACCGTCCCCGCACTGATTGGCGACTGCTCGCCTTCGTTCGGTCCGGCAGTTCCCGTGATGGCCGTACCCTCCTGCTTCAAGACAAGCAGGGCGGTGTCGGGGTGGATGTTGCCGTCTGCACCAATGATATTGAAGCTTCCCGACCAATTTCCGGTGAAGGGCTGCGGCGCGGCGCTACTTGTGGGCTGCTCTGGGCTGGTTGTAGACGCCGCAGGGCTGCTTATAGGTGGTGCGGGACTGCTTGTGGGTTGCGCAGAGCTGTTTGCAGGTGGCGCCGGGTTGCTTGCGGGAGAACTCGATTGCGCGATACAGCCGGCGGCGAGCGCCACAGTGAGAACGGCCGGGGCCAGAAACTTCACCAAGATACGATTCATTCCACTCCTTTGTGATGCATGCGGGTCGGAGCCACAATCATCGCGAGAACTTTCGGCAAGTGTTCTGGTCTGTGTACGGGGCGAAAGCAATCCAGGTTCCATGAGATTGGCATGGACGGGCCCGAACAGTGTCTTGCTCTATCTTTTGTCCGCCACCGGCTGCTTGGCCATCCGCACCACGGGAAAGTAGCCAGTACGGGTGCGGACGTTGAGCTTGCCCATTCCCTTGGCCTCAGCAGTCACCAGCACGCGCCGGAAACCCGGTTCCGTGGTTGGCTTGGTGGAGTGGTAGCCGAGCGTGTACTGGTTGCGAATATCGCGTGCGACCTCGGCGGCAATCTGATCGATTTGCTCGATCGATTTTGGAAAAAACGCCATTCCACCCGTCTCGGTCGAAAGCAACTCAAGTGCCCTCCGGGCGTGCTTTACCTCGGCGCGGCTCATCTCGTCGCCGAAGAGCAAGCCGATGGAATAGATGACTGGCCCGGAGAGATCCTGTACCCGCCTGATGGTCGGCTCAAGATCCATTGCCGACGCGTTGTCTTCGCCGTCGGTGATGAGGATGAGGACCTGCTTAGGCCGCTTGGCATCGGCCACCAGCTTGTCCGCTGAGGCCACTACGGCGTCGTATAGCGCAGTGCCGCCCCTGGATTCGATGTGCCCCAGCCCGTCGCGCAGCTTGTTCACGTCGGAGGTGAATTCCTGGTCGATGAAGGCCTCGTCGGAGAAGTTGACCACAAAAGCCTCGTCATGGGGGTTCGAAGCCAGGATCAGATCCAGCGTGCTCTTATTCACTGCCGGGCGCTTTCTCGCCATCGACCCGGAGTTGTCGACCACGATGCCGATGGAGACGGGCAGATCGGTGTGCTGGAAGCTGATGAGGGTCTGCTTGACCCCATCCTCAAAGACCTCGAAGTTATCTTTTTTCAGGTCTGGAACCAGGCGGTTGCCCTCCAGCACCGTGGCGTTGAGCACCACTTCCTCCACGTCGGTGTGCAGGACGTAGCCCTCGCCTGGCTGTTTGTGGAGGGGACCGGCAGAGGTTGTGGACGGCTCCGCATCCGGGGAGCGGGCCGGGTCGCGGTCCACGGTAAGGGGCGGAGCTGACTGCGTCGGTGGAGCTTGCTGCGCATCATGCGAGGCACCCGCGCCAACTCCGCCCTCACCGCTAACCGGGGACGGCGATTGTTGTGCGGGTAGCGAGAGTACCGCTCCGGCAAGAAGAACTGAGAGAATCGCGTTATTGCAAAGGCGCATAGTAGCCGGTGCGAGCATGGACCGTCAGGGGAGGCAACCCTGGAGGAGGATTGACCTTTACCTTCACTTTACGCCACTTGCCGTCGCGGGTCAGATCCTTGGGCCTGTAGCCGACAACATATTGGTTGCGCAACTCGGTGGAAATCTTCTCGGCAATGTCGCCCATCTCGTTGATATCGTCCACGCGGAATAGCCGTCCGCCGGTTTCCTCACTCAAATCGTTGAGCAGGAGTGGTCCGGTTCGTTCCTCAGGGGTGGCCGCATAGGGGTCAAAGATGCCGATCGAATAGATCTCAACATCGGCCTCTCGGACCTGTGCGCGTAGTTCGCCTTCGGTGTAGCGGGAACGGTTATCGCCGCCGTCGGAGACCACCAGCAGCGCCTTGCGTTCATGGCGGGCATCTTTCATCTTGGTCAGGCCAAAATAGATTGCGTCCAAAAGGGCGGTGCGGTGGCCGCTGCGCACCGTGGCCAGGCGGGCCTGAATGTCCTCGATGGAACTGGTGAAGTCCTCGATCAGCTCCGGCCGGTCGTTGAACCCGATGACGAAAAACTCGTCCTGCGGGTTGGCGGTTTTGATGAACTGGAAAATCGATTGGCGGGCGCGAATCAGTTTCGAGCTCATTGATCCGGAGAGGTCGAAGATGATCCCGATCGAGATCGGCGCGTCTTCGCTGGCAAAGGTGGCGATCTTCTGCTTGCCGTTGTTCTCGAAAATCTGGAAGTCATCCTGCTCCAGGCCGGTAACCAGGCGATTCATGGGATCGGTGACCGTAACCGGCACCAGCACCATGTCCACATTCATCCGTATGTACGCGCCGGGATGGACTTTCAGCGCAGCGGCCCCAGACACCGCCGGTGCTTCAGCCCCAGCAGGCGCTCCCGCGGCGTCGGCCGGCGCGGTACTCCCCGGCGGGGCGACATGCACTTTGTCCAGCGGTTCATCCTGAGCCTGGGCCCGGCCCAGGCAGAACACCACCACCAACCCGCAAATCCACAGCCGCCGGCGGAGCAACCGCAAGTCGCGCCCGCTTTGTGAAATTTGCTCCAGAGGAAGCATCGTCATGTAGAGCACCACGAAAGATTGAAGGCGATAGTACCACGGGTTGCGCCGGACTGGCGTCACCCCCTTGTCATCGCTTTGTCAACACGCAATCCAGTTTCAGCCAGCCCTAAATCCAAGTAGCCGATGGCAACTGGGATACAATCGAGCCTAAGTGCAAAAGGCCCGATGTAACGGCCTGGAGCGCACATTTAACTGTTAACCGTTCAAGCAGGGAGCAAGACTTTCAGCATGGCCCGCATTTATCCATTTCGCGCCTGGCGCTACAATCCTTCTGCCGTCCGCCTGGATGACGTGGTTACCCAGCCCTACGACAAGATCTCACCGGCCATGCAGCAGGCCTATTACCAGCGCAGCCCCTTCAATCTCGTCCGCATCATTCTCGGACTGCCTGAGCTCTTCGATGCCGAGCGGGGCGAGAACGTCTATACCCGTGCGGCGCGCGACTTCGGGGCGTGGCGGGAGCAGGGCGTTCTGATCCAGGAAAAAGAGCCATGCATCTTCGCATACGCGCAACGTTTCACGGTACCTGGAACTCAGGTTGTGAAGGAGCGGCGTGGGTTTATCGCTCTCGGCAAGCTGCACGATTACTCCGAGCAAGTGGTATTCCGGCACGAGCAGACGCTCTCCAAGCCCAAAAGCGACCGGCTCAACCTGCTGAAAGCGACGCACGCACATTTCGGGCAGATTTTCATGCTCTACTCCGACCCGGCGGGTAGCGTGGAGAAGATTCTGTACGACGACAATGGCCCAGCCGAAGCCGAGGTTACCGACGAATACGGCGTGTTGCACAGGCTGTGGAGAGTCAGCGATCCGGCGGCCATCCGCCTGCTGACGGCTGCCATGGCCGACAAGAAATTGATTATCGCTGACGGGCACCACCGCTACGAGACCGCGCTGAATTATTCCAAGGAAGTTGCGGCGGAACGCGCGGCGACCTCTGCCAAGGCCGAGTACGGCGTGAACCAGTTGCCGCAACCGGCTTATCCTGAAGCCGCAGTAATGATGACCTTTGTGAATATGGACTCAGATGGTCTGGTGATTCTTCCCACCCATCGCGTGGTTCACAGCCTCCCGGGCTTCGATCCGGTGGTCTTTGCCATTGCCGCGCAGCAGTTTTTTACGGTCGAGCCGCTGGATATAGCCGATGCCGCCAGTTACATGGAGCTGCTTGGCAGCCAGGAAGGTACAGCCTTTGTCGCCGCTACCAAGGCAGGGGCTCTGCTGCTGCGCGCGAAGCCGGAAGCCGTCGTCGCCGCACTGGCCGACATGCCAGAGCGCCAACGCCAACTTGACCTGAGTCAATTGCATTCCATATTGCTCGATCGGCTTCTCGGCCTGGACGCCGAGAAGGTTCGCGAGCAGAGCAACATCCGCTATCTACGCGATGCAGGCGAAGCCATGGACCAGGTGCGCCGCGGCGAAGCCGACATCACCTTCCTCACCAACCCCGTCTCCATGGAGCAACTGCGGGAAGTGGCCTTTGCCGGCGATGTGATGCCGCAAAAGTCCACCGACTTCTTCCCCAAGCTGCTCAGCGGATTGACCATTTATGCGCTGGAGTAAGCAGAGGCGGCGAAAAAAGTCATTCGGACTCGTAGGGCGAAAGAGCGAGGGGCGAGAGACCGAGGAGACTAATGCCAACGATCAGCAGGTTTTACGGTATCTTGATTCAGATGTACTTCGGTGACCATGTGCCGCCTCATTTTCACGCGTTGTATGCTGAATTCGAGGCATTGATCGACATTCAGACCTTCGAGGTCATCCGTGGACATTTGCCGAGCCGCGCAATGGCGCTCGTGCTGGAGTGGGCGCAACAACACCGCGATGAGCTCAGGAAGGATTGGGAACTATGCGTACAGAATCAAGCGCCAGCGAAAATTCTTCCGCTGCCTTAGCCGATGAGATCGCGCCCCGGTCGCCTTGGCGTGTCGTCGAAGTCGAAGCCCTTCCGGGTTTCCGGCTGCGGGTTGCGTTTGCCGATGGCCTCACTGGGACGGTCGATATGTCGCGTATGGTTCATTCGCCGAAGGCCGGGGTATTTGCCGCGCTCGCCGACCCGTCTCTGTTTGCGCAGGTCACGCTCGATTACGGCGCCGTGGCGTGGCCCGGTGAACTGGACCTTGCTCCCGATGCGATGTACGCGGCTATCCAGGAGCATACGGAGTGGTCAATCTAAGAGCGGCGACCGCGAAATCCAGCAGGTCCGACGAGCGATGGGCTGGATCAGGCGGGTCAAAATTTACAGGCCGGGTTTTTGACCCCGGCGTAAAAGCCCACGGAATCAACGGGCCTGAACTCCTGAGGTAGGTTTTGCCGATTTGGCTCGAAATTCGGCTTCTGCCCCCAGCACGTTACCTGGCGATCCGAAGACATTTGCTTGGCTGGGCGCTTTTGGGGATCGCTGGTTCGTTGGCCGGCGCGCAAGCCCCTCCGGCTCCGCCCGCCGCTCCTGCGGCGCCTCCCGCGCCAGTCGCAGCACGGTTCGTGGTGGTCCTGGATGCGGCACACGGCGGGGACGACTCCGGTGGCCGCCTCAACGGCCAGGCGGAAAAGACCGTTACTCTGGCCCTCAGCGTTAGGCTGCGCTCGCTCCTCGAGGCGCGCGGCATCGCGGTGGTCACCACACGCGATTCCGATGCGACGGTGGACTTAAACCGCCGGGCGGAGGTGGCCAATCATGCCAATGCCGAGGCCTGCCTGAGCCTCCATGCCACAGAGAGCGGCAATGGCATCCATCTGTTTGCCTCCTCCGTGGCCCCTGCGCAGTCCACGCACTTTGCCGCATGGAAGACCGCGCAAGCCGCATGGGTGACCCGCAGTCTGGCCCTTGCCGGGACGCTCAACTCGGCTCTGCTTCAGGCCGGCATGACCGTCACCCTGGGCCGCACTACGCTCTTGGCTGTCGACAGCATGACCTGTCCTGCCGTAGCGGTAGAGATTGCGCCGGAGCGCGGTCCCGACAAGAAAGTGACGACGGAGCTGGACGATCCGGATTACCAGGCGCGCATAGCCGGGGCGCTGGCCGCCGCGTTGCTCGATTGGCGATCGGAGGCCCGGCAGCCGTGATCCCTCGCCACCAGACCATTCTGTTCCTTGTCCTGCTCCTGGCCTCGGTGGTCATGAGCGTGGTTCTATGGCAGTTGCGCGATCGAGCCCACCAGCGGATGCTGGTCGGCCAGGACTCGGCGCCCACGCAGGCTCCCGAGGTGGCGCCGGTAGTGCAGGCCACCCTTCTCGTCGCCAACGACGCGGACAACTCCCTGCTGGCCCAGGTCCAATCCCTGCCCTTGCCCCAGGATCCCGGGACACGCGCACGCGTCGTGCTGGGCAAGCTGCTGGAACTCTATGCTGCTCCCGATGCCAACCACCCGGTTCCTGGCGGCGCCAGTTCTATCGCGCAGGTTTTTTTACTGCCGGTTGTGAACCCAGACCTCGACCCGACAGGCAGCACCGCCGTGCGCGATGAAGGAAAATTTCCGCTCTCCGGGCCTGGATCGGGCGAGTCCAGCCCAGCAACTCTGGGAATTGAAAGAGGGGATCTACAGCAAACTGGCCCCGAACTCGCCGTCGTCAACCTCACTGGCGCTTTTGCCGCTAACCACCCATCGGGTCTTGAGACCGAGACGCTCACCGTGCTCTCCATCTGTGGCACCCTGCACGCCAACCTGCCTCGTGTCACCGAAGTCCGCTTCCTGGTGGACGGCGCGCAGCGCGCGACCCTGGCCGGTCATGCCGACCTTACCCGCACCTATTTGGCTACGGAGGCCGTGCCAACCGAGGGGTCGCATCCATGACAAGCCTTGGAAACGGTCCTGAGATCGGCGGTGTTGCATCAGCCGGACCTGCCGCTCCTACCATTGGCGTCTTCGATTCCGGGTTCGGCGGGCTTACCGTGCTGCGTGCGCTGGTAGCGCGCGCTCCTCAGGCTCACTATGCCTTTATCGGCGACACGGCGCGGCTGCCCTACGGCTCAAAATCCCCTCGCACCATTGCTCGTTATGCCGCGCAAAGCGCCCGTTTCCTGGTCGAGCAGCAGCATGCTGAGTATCTGGTCATCGCCTGCAATACCGCCAGCGCCCTGGCTCTGGACGCCATCAAGGAGGCCGTTCCTGCTTCCGTTTCCGTCATCGGCGTCATCGAGCCGGGAGCGGAGGCCGCGCGGCGGGCCTCGAAGACCGGCGATGTACTGGTGATCGCCACGGATGCCACTGTCCATAGCCATGCGTATGCGGCCGCATGCCGCGCGCAAGGGCTTCGTGCTCTGGAGAAGGCATGTCCGCTGCTTGTGCCTCTAGTGGAAGAAGGTTGGATCGATCATCCAGTGACCGCCGAGGTCATTCACATCTACCTCGACGAGCTCCTCGCCGAAGCTGCTGCGGCAGGCCTGAACCCCGACGTTCTCGTCCTCGGATGCACACATTATCCGCTGCTCAAGCCCGTCTTCAGGCAGATGATCCCCGCCTCGATGCGGATCATCGACTCCGCCGAATCCGCTGCCGACAAGCTCGTGATGCATCTCTGCTACGACCTCGGCACGCCCCCTCCCCCCGCGCCCGGCGATCCAGTCATGAAGTTCTTCGCTACCGATTCCGTGGAGAAGTTCGAGCGGCTTGGCTCTCGCTTTTTAGATCGCCTTGTTGGCAAGGTCGAACTGGTCGACCTGGGTGGCTGATATCCTAAAGGCTGGTTGGTCCTGCATTCCCTGAGAATGGACCATGGAGGAAGAAAGTAAGCATGATCAATCTGGCGGGTAAGACGGCCGTTGTCTTCGGGCTGGCCAACAAGCGTTCCATCGCCTGGGGAATCGCCCAAAGACTGCACGAGGCCGGAGCTACCCTGGCCATCTGTTATCAGAACGAGCGCATGAAGCTGGAGGCCGAGGGCCTGATCGCAGAGCTGCCGGGAGCCAGCGGCTTCCAGTGCGATGTTTCCAACGATGCTGAGATCGAGACTCTCTTTGCCGCCCTCAAGGATAAGTTCAGGAAGATCGAGATTCTTGTCCATGCCGTGGCCTATGCGCCTGCGGAAGATCTCCGCGGATCGTTCACCAATACCAGCAGGGAGGGCTTTCGCGTCGCCCTCGACGTGAGCGTCTACTCGCTCATTGCCGTTACCCGCGCCGCTGCGCCTCTCATGACCGATGGCGGCAGCATCATGACTCTCAGCTTTTACGCCGCCGAAAAAGTTGTCCCCAACTACAACGTGATGGCCATCGCCAAGGCCGGCCTCGAATGTACGGTCCGCTATCTGGCGTGGGAACTGGGAGCGAAGAACATCCGTGTCAACGCCATCTCCGCCGGGCCCATCAAAACCCTGGCCGCTCGCGGTGTCGGCGCTCTGGGCGACATGATGAGAGCCCACTCCGACCGTGCTCCGCTGCATCGCAACGTCGACCAGTTAGAGGTCGGCGGCGCGGCGTTGTTCCTTGCCAGCGAACTCTCCAGCGCCGTCACCGGCGAAGTGATGTACGTGGATTGCGGCTATAACATCATGGGGTTCTGAGGGGCAGGGAAAGCAGTACGCTCTATTGGCCGCAGCACTTCTTAAACTTCTTGCCGCTAGCGCAGGGACATGGATCGTTCCTGCCAATCTTGGACGCGGCGCGCTTGTACCCGGTTTGTATATCGTCTTGCCACGGGTTCATGGCCTCCAAGGGTTGCGGGCGGCGGGTCTTGTCTTCGTTAAAGCTTGCCCACCATCCCATCGCTTTTACGATGTCATCGATCAGGCGGCGATGGGGATTGGTTGCAAGCCTGGCAAGCGCCCATTCCTCACCCTGAGCAAGATCGTCCCTGACATCGTTCAAGGTAATCATCATGGTGTCGATCAGACCCTGCTCATAGGCCTGCTCGATCTCCCCGAGAAGCTCCGGCGCATAGAGATCCGTGCTATAAAGGACCAGATCGCTCCAGACGATCTCATTCCTGTCCGTCAACTTTCCGTGAAACAGGGTTGCGAAATAGCTCAGTATCTCCTCGCGGCTTTTTACTCCTACAGCCACCAGAGTGACCAAACCGCCCAAAGCCGCGCCTCGGACCCATTCGTCGGCGTCGGGGTTCTCGATGATGGATTGAATTCCTTCCAGATCGCCGCCGCAAACCGAGGCAAGCACCGCGCCGAAACTCTCGGTAATGCAGTCCCCGAAGAGCGACTCAAGAAGATCGCTTGGAAGCAATGCAATTTTGACCACAAGCGGATATGCGCGGGTCTCGCGAAACTGCGCCAGCAGAAACATGGCGTACAGGTGCGCCATGTATTCGCCATCATCGTCGAGACCGGCTGCCAGCTCCGGGTCCGCGATCTCTTCGAGCACGAGAAGAAGCTCGGGAGTAATTTCATCTCGGCGTGCAACTGCCGCTTCGACGGCTTCTCGCTTGAACTTCCCGTCGAACCACTCAAACTCACCGATGATTTCATCAACTTCCATCAAAATGGCCAATCCCCACGATGTTTTATGTACTTGCACTCTGAATGGGTAGCAGTATATGAAATAGATTTGCGCTAACTTGCCTGCCTGTTCAGCCGGCTACTCCTTTAGCGTGACTGTAATCTTGCGGGCGTCGCCGCCGGCTGAGGTGATTGCGATCTCGCCAGTGGCTTTCTTGCGGATGCTCTTGAATTTCTCGCCCCACTCGACCAGCACCAATGCATCGGGAGTTAGTAACTCGTCGAGGCCGAGGGTCTCCAGTTGGCGCTCGCCTTCAAGGCGGTACACGTCCAGATGAAAGAGCTTCACCGGCTTGCCGGCGAGCGCGCCGTCGTACTCGTGAATCAGAGTGAAGGTGGGGCTGGTTACCTCGTCTGCCTCGGCGGCGTCCAGGGCCTGGGCGATGCCTTTCACCAATGTGGTTTTGCCGGTGCCCAGGTCGCCACGCAGGATGAGGAGTTGCGGCGGCGGGAGCAGCAGCGCCAACTTGCGGCCCACTTCGATGGTATCCGCGCCGCTTTGGGTGGTGAACTGGTGAATACGGCCTGCTGCCTCTTGAACATTGCCTGCGGCGTCGCTCATTCTGCTGCCTCGCGCGAGGCCGCGGCCGGTGACGTTTCCGCCGGCAGCCCCTGCAACCAAACATACCCGTTCCGACCACGTGAGTGAAAGCGAAAAGCCCGAGAAAATTGTGCAAGACTGTCCGTGGCCAGCAAGGTGTGCTGGTCGGCGTCGCGCACGGCAAAATCCGCGGCCAAACCGTGGAGATAAACGGCCGCTTCGACGGCTTGCGCCGCCTGGGCAGGATACTGCGCCAGCAGGCCAGCGACCAGGCCGGTGAGTAGGTCGCCGCTGCCGCCTTTGGCCATGCCGGGATTGCCGGTAGTATTCACAGCCACGTGGCCGTCGGGATGGGCGATGAGGGTTCGCGCGCCTTTGAGCACCAGCGTGACACCCATGCGCTGGGCAAAGCCGCGCGCTACCTCGATCCGGTTGGCTTGTACTTCGGCCACGGTGATTCCCGCCAGCCGCGCCATCTCGCCGGGGTGGGGAGTGAGCACCAGCGTACGCCCTTTGGCCAGCTTGGTCAGCAGCACGGGCTTGGCGGCCAGAATATTGAGCGCATCTGCGTCGATGACCGCGGGGATTTTGGTAGCGGAGAGCAGCCCCGCGGTGAACTTGACGGTGTCTGGGCTTTGCCCCAGGCCCGGGCCGATAGCCAGCACCGTCTTGCCAGTCATGAGCGCCGCTAGGATTTCAGGGGTGAGATTCTCTGCTGCGATATGCCCGGCCGGGGTCGCCGCGAGGGGCAAGGTCATCAGCTCCGGCGCAACCGCGGCCACCAGCGGCAGCGCCGGGGCCGGCACAGCCGCCGTCACCAGACCTGCCCCGGCCCGCAAGGCCGACAGAGACGCCATAGCCGGCGCGCCCGAACGGCCTCCAGCCGTTCCCAGCGTTCCGCCCACCACTAGCACATGGCCGAAGTTGCCTTTGTTGGCGGCCGTCGCACGCGGCGCCTGCGCAAGCGAAAGCGCCGAGCCCGCCCAATGCAGTCTTAGTTCGGAGGCGATGGGGGCTTCGGGCGAACCGATGGGCGCCACAACGATGGGCTGGTCCCAGTGCCGAGTCAACTGGCCAAAGACGTGCGCCGGCTTGGGCGCGGTAAAAGTAATCACGGCGTCGGCGGGAAAGACGGGGCCAGCCACGGTTGCGCTAGTCTCGTCGGCCGGCCAGCCGGAGGGTAGATCGACTGCGAGTACAGGCGCGCGGCTGTCCTTAATCCACTCAAGCGTAACAAGAGCCAGCCCTTTGAGGGGCGGCCTGAAGCCTGTGCCTACGACGGCATCGATGATGAGGTCCGCATCCAGCGCGGCCTTGTGGCCAGCCAGATCCTCTGCCGCGCTGACAACGTGGATCAGACCGTGCGGCGGGCTGGCCAGCTCGAGCCAGGCTTGGGCAGCATCGCCGGCAAGCCCCTCGGGCGCGCCCAGCAGCAGCGTGGTCACATCGAGGCCTGCGTCGGCCAGCAGGCGCGCGGCCATCATGCCGTCTCCGCCATTGTTGCCTCTGCCGCACAGCACCGTGACCCGGCGCGTACGCGGAAATTGTTCTCGCGCAAATGCCGCCACGGCCGCCGCTGCCGCGCGCATCAGATCGAGCGACGAAATCCCGAACCGCTCGGTGGTCACGCGGTCGCAGGCTTGCATCTCCGCTGCGGAGAGAATGTGCATGGCAACTATGGTAGTGCATGGAGGGCAGGGAACAGGGAGTCGGGAGTCAGTTGACGCCATGCTCGTTCATCCACGGGCCATACTCGCGGTCCAGGCTCTCGATGTGCTCGACAAACCACTCGCGCAGAAAGCGGAGCAAGGGGCGCATCTCGACTCCTTCACCGTATTGCACGCGATGGGCCGACTGAAGGATCTGCGCCAACATAGTGTGATGCTCGGTGCGGTGCTCGGCCAGGCCGGGAAAGCCGGTCTGCTCCATGAGTTGTTCTTCGCTCCAGAAGTGCATGCGTGTGAACTCGATCAGCCGGTCCAGTAGCTCGCTCACTTGTTCCCGGCTGCTCCCGCGCACCATCGCCAGACGCAGTTCGTTCATCGTATCTATCAGGATGCCATGCTGATCGTCCATGGCTCTCACACCCACCGTGCAGCCGTGGTTCCAAGTTAGAAGGGGCACAGAAGTCTCCATTAACCACCAATGGAGGTATCGGCCAGGCTTGGCTGAGTGTTACCGGCAATCTGCTTGACGCTGGTGACCAAGGTCTGGCGTGGCATTCCACACGCCTAGACGGACGCGATCTGATCCCTATGGCTGCGGTAATCGAGGCGGATTGTGCGGATGCTGTCGGTAGGTTAGGTAGCCCAGGCCGACATGCATGTTGTGATCTACCCGTCCGGGAACGGAGATGGCGATGGAGATGCCAACGATGGCATGAGCCATGGCCAGCGGATAGAGATTGCGGTAGTGAAGAAAGAGCAGGCAGGCGACAAGGCCCCAAATCAGCGTGATCGGCGTAAGAATGGGATTGGGCAGGTGGGCAAACGCGAACAGACACGCTGCCAGGATTGCCGCGGAGTTCGCGCCCGGCATCAGCCGCAGGAACCGCGGCAGAAAGAATCCCAGCAACAGGAACTGCTGTACACACGCCCAAAGCGCATATTCCCAATACGTCTCGATAAACAAAATGGGGCCATGAGGCAGATGCAATGTATGTAGCTCGACGGCAACGAGGATAGCCATCGCAGCCAACAGCAACGCTGCACCGGTCACCCAGAGCGAGCGGAAAAAGCTTGTCGTGGTCAGGCCCATCGCCTTCAGACCGTCGAACGAGGCGCAGGCGATGATAGCGATCACGGCGGCGGCAATCCACCAGAGATGTCTTTGCCAGTCGCGGGGCGTCCAGATGACGAGCAGGATCAGTCCATAGGCGATGGCCAGCTCAATCAGATCGCGCAGTTTGCTGTGCGAGGCGTTTTCCCTGCTGGAGGATGAAGACCCGCTTTCAGCCATGCAAGTGATAGTAGAGCAATTTGCCGTTTCTACTCCAGAATGATGGCGGGATTGGTGGCAACTCCCGCCTCATGGCCGCGCGTGGTGAGGGTGATGGCCGCGGCCAGAATCAGCCCGCCGCCCGCCCACGCGTATGGGCCCAGGTGTTCGCCGAGCAACTCCACGCCGAGCAAGGAGCCGAGCGCAGGCTCAAGGTTCAGGAAGACCCCGGCGCGCGAGGCCGGCACGTGGTGGATGCCCCAGTTCCAAAGCAGCGTGGTAGATCCGGTGCAGAGCAGGCCACCCCAGGCCAAAGCTATCCAGGCCGTGTGGCTGAAATGGCCAAACGGAAGCGGCTGCACCTTCTGCCCCGTCAATGGACTCAACAGCCACGGCCCAAGAACGATAACGGCCAGCATCGCCGTTCCAGCGAGAATGGTGCCGGCGGTCACCACAGGAGGGCTGTGGGTCTTCATCAGCTTCATACTGAGTAGCACCCAGGCCAGTGCGACGACGAGCGAGGCCACAACCAGCAAGTCACCCACCAGCGAAGGTTCCCCTCGCACGGCATGCCCGCGATTGCCGCCAAGCGCGATGAGCGCCGCTCCGACCGTGGAACCGCACAGAGCGAGCCAGCCGATGCGGTCAAGCCGTTCGCCGGCGAAGACTGCTGCGGCTGCGGCCAGAAGTACCGGCATCGAGCCCACCATCAACGAGGCGTGGCTTACGGTGGTCAGAGCGAGGCCATGGAACTGCAACAGAAACTGGATGGGAATGCCAAACGCCGCGGAGATCAGCAACATCCGAATCTCAGCGCCCGTGAGGCGAAACCGGCCCCAATTCATCATCACAACTGGCAACATGGCCAGCGAGGCAAACAGAAAGCGGCAGAGCACCATGTACTCCACGCTCATCTCGTTAAGCGCCAGCCTGCCAAAGTAGAAGCCGGTACCCCACAAGCACCCAGCCAGCGCGCAGGCGCCGTAGCCAAGAAACCTGGTGCGCGGACTATTGATCGAGTGCGTCTCCATTCCTCTTTTACTGTCGCACAAGGGTCGGGGCGGTGATGGGTCAGATTGAGCAGATAGGGTAGTGAATCTCTCCAGCATCCTTAGCTGCGTTTTCCCAACTTGCTTTAGGGTTCAGTTCGGCGACCATGGCTGGCGTAAGAGTTTCCTGAGCGTATATCTTCCGAACGACGTTGAGGTTTGGCGTTATCTCGAAGTATTCCGCCGCAAACTCAATGTAGGTCTCGGGCTTGCCGTCGAAGATCCACAGTAAACCTTCCGATCCGTCTGGGTCGTCGGCGTCCCTCGCTGGAAAGGCTACCGGACCGTGTATCCACACTTCGTCGCCAGGTTCTCTCCAGATGCAAAACGTGCAATTTTTCATACTGAAAGCTGGCTCGGTCAAGAACGAAGCAAATGAAGCGGGCACACCATCTAAGACTCCTGGCCAAACTGCGGGCGGATCGTGTTGCCAAGGACTCATCGTAGCTTCGTGGTCGAATCCCTTGAGAATTGCGCCTTGTGGACTGAAAACCAAGAAGTATTCGTCTCCCGACCCGTCCCGCATAGAGGCCATCCTTTGCTCCATGGATAAATCCCACGCCGCGTTGAATGAAAAGTAGCGATACTCCCATTCTGGAGACAAGATGGCATCGAGCATTGCAATTGATTGTGTGAGCCTTTCGAGCGTATCAATGCTCGGCAACTGCGAGAGATCACGTGTGGAAATCGGCATCCCCACATTGTGCCAGAAATGCCCCATTCTGATGTAGTTCTGCCCTCACGAGGCGCTAGCCGAATAAGTCGTGCGCCGCCGCTGGGAAGCCTGAAAAGATCGCTGAATGAGCATGATTCTTATCTGAATAGGAATGTTGCTTTCCATAGTTGCTGGAATTGCGCTGCTTGTGTTCGGCGCATTGGTGCTGATTCGCAGGATGAATTCAAACTGGGATACTACCCACGCCCCCGGTCACTGCCCAAATCCCTCCAGATCGGCGAAAATACACTTCGATGGTGAAACGGCTTCTTTCGGCAAGGATGTTTCCGCGGGCAAGCCTGTTGCTGGCGATCGCCGGCCTGTTGCTTTGCGCCCCGCCGGTGGCGCGGGCACAGGCTGGCGTCCCATTTACTGTCGACACATCCGGCGGAGGGAATGCGGCCCAGTCGCGCAACAGCCAGACGCACGAGACCAGGCAGCGCCCGCTTTCCGACCGGCTCCCCGACAAGCCCTCTCTGCCGCCCGCGTCTTCCATTCCCGTTGAGCCGCTGGGCTTTTCCGCGCCGGGGCCCATCTATCTGGGCGTACGCAACAGCTTGGCTTCGCTGGACTTTCTCGACGAAAACCGGCTGCTCTTCACCTTTCGCGTACCGGGTCTCATACGCCGCGAGCCAGGCGACAGCGAGGCAAGCGAGGAGCGGCAGATCCGTGCCATTGTGCTGGCGCTGCCTGAGGGAAAGATCGAGGCCGAGGCCCTCTGGACCGTACACGACCGGTTGCGCTACCTTTGGATGCTCAAGGACGGCCACTTCCTGCTGCGCGACCGGGACGGTCTCGCGCAAGGCGACGCCAAACTGGAGTTGAAGCCCTACCTGCAGTTTCCGGGGCCGCTGCTCTGGCTCGAGCTCGATCCCACCGAGCAGTTTCTGGTGACCAACTCCCGCGAGCCAAAGGCGGCGGCCAAGGCCGGCGAAGTTGACAGCCCAGACTCCGCCCGGGCCGCCATGGTTGTCGATGGGCAGAAGCCGGATGAAGAGACCGATTTCGTGTTGCGCATCCTGCGCCGGGCGTCCGGCAAGGTGATGTTGGTGAGCCGCACCCGCACCACCATCCATCTGCCCATCAACACCGACGGCTACCTGGAAAGCCTGCGCGGCAATGGACAGCAGTGGACGCTGAACTTGGATTCCTTCAGCGGCGAGAGCACGGTTTTGGGGCGCCTGGACTCCGCCTGTTCGCCGGTCTTCGACTTTGTGTCGCAGCGCGAGGTACAGGTGACCGCGTGTGACGCCGAGGGTGGGCGTGAGCTGGTGGCGATTTCCACCGACGGCCGTCGCTTTTGGGAGGTTTCCACTGCGGCAACGGAGGCGTGGCCGCTTCTGGTCAGGTCCCCGGATGGCTCCCGGCTGGCGCAAGAGACGCTGGTCGCCACCCACGCGATCAGCGCCTACTCGCCCCTGGACGGCGAGGACGTGAAAGGGCAGTTGGTCAGGGTTTTCGATGCGGCGAACGGCAACGTGGCGCTTGAGGCGCAGGCCAGTCCTGTGCTCGATGCCGGCGGCAATGTGGCCATCTCGCCCTCCGGCCGGCGGGTGGCGGTGATCGGCGCCGGGGCCATCCAGGTATTCGATCTACCGGAAGCGCCAAAGCTGCCTGACGCCGCGGTGAACCAGACGCGGCGCTGATGCGGATTTCTGCACGCCCATGCAATCGTCGACGCGTGTAAACTGGGCGATGGGAGAGTTTTCTTGGCTACGGCTGTCGTCCACTATACGGCTGCGGCGGTCAGTGATCGCGGCCGCAAGCGTTCTTCCAACGAAGATGCATTCGGTTTCTCCGTCGAGCACGGGGTCTACCTTGTCTGTGACGGCATGGGTGGCGCAGCGGCCGGAGAGATTGCCAGCTCGCTTGCAGTGGAGGAGTTGATGCGTCTGCTCACCAGCCGGACCGAAGACACTCCCATGCCGCAGACGGCCGAAGAGGCCATCCGCGCGGCAAACCAGGCAATCTACTCCCGGTCGCAGCGCAACCAGAAACTCAGTGGCATGGGCACTACAATGGTGGGCCTGCTGGTGGAGGATCGTCGCGTCCTGGTGCTCAATATCGGCGACAGCCGATGTTACCGGCTGCGCAACCGCCGCATGGAGCAACTCACCATAGATCACTCCCTGGTCGAAGAGCAGGTGCGGCAGGGCTTGATGACCCGAGCCGAAGCCCTGCGCTCTCCGCTCAAGAACATGATTACCAGGGCACTTGGCACCCAGAGCCAGGTGACGCCGGATATTTTTGAGCTGGAAGCTGAGCCAGGTGACCTGTTTCTGCTTTGCTCCGATGGCCTGACACGCGAGCTTTCCGACTCCGTGATTGAATCCCATCTCGGCATCGATCTTCCCATGGAAGACCGTTGCGCCCGCCTGGTGAAAGCCGCGAACAAAGCTGGCGGCAACGATAACATAACCTGCCTGCTGGTGCGCGCGGGCTGAGGAACGAAAACCCAATGGCAATGAACAGGCGCGAGTTACTTCGCTTGATGGGCGGCGCATATTCCGCCCTCGCTCTCTCACGATTTGCTGCTGGCCATGCGGGCCTGGTTGGTCAGGGCGGTAACTTTCTGCCGACCCGGCAGTCTCTTCAGAGCTACCGGATTCCAGATTGGTTTCGCGATGCAAAGTTCGGGATCTGGGCTCACTGGGGTCCGCAGTCGGCCATCGAACAGGGGGATTGGTACGCCCGCAATATGTATATGCAGGGATCGGACCAATATCTTTACCATGCTGAAACCTACGGCCATCCATCCAAGGTTGGCTACAAGGATCTGGTCAATAACTGGAAGGCCGCAAAGTGGGACCCGGACCATTTGATGGATCTATACAAGAAGGCCGGCGCAAAGTACTTTGTGAGTATGGGCGTTCACCACGATAACTTCGATCTCTGGGATTCAAAGTACACGCGGTGGAATGCCGTCAACATAGGCCCGAAGAAGGATATCGTTGGCTTATGGCGGGATGCAGCGCGAAAAAACGGATTGCACTTCGGAGTTAGCGAGCACTTGTGGATTAGTTACAAGTGGTGGTCCGTGAGTCATGGATCTGACAAGACAGGGCCCCTGGCCGGCGTTTCGTACGATGGCGTCGATCCGCAGTACGCTGACTTATATCACGATCCCGATAGCGCACGATTCGGCGACAAGCTGGATTGGAACGAAGATGGCATTCCTGAGTCGTGGCGCAGCCACTATCTCGACCGCATGACCGACCTCATCGACAAGTATCAACCCGACTTTCTTTATAGCGATGGCCTGCTTCCCTTCGAGGAGTATGGGCTGAAGATGGTTGCGCACCTGTACAACGTGAGCGCGCAGTCGCACGGCGGCCAGACCGAAGCGGTTTATACCAGCAAGGAAGCATCCGATTGCGCGATCGGCACCTGCCTGCTCGATCACGAGCGCGGCGTCTCCGACCTCATCGCGGCGAACCCGTGGCAATCCGATACCTGCATCGGACAATGGCATTACAAGCGAGGCCAGAAATACAAGACGGCCAAGAAGGTTATCGATCTCCTCACCGATATTGTCAGCAAGAACGGTAACCTGCTGCTCAATTTTCCGCTGCCTAACTCCGGCGAACTGGACTTTGAAGAGCTGACTGTGCTCGAAGGCATCACCGCGTGGATGGCGGTGAATAGTGAAGGCATTTATAGTTCGCGTCCGTGGAAGATATACGGCGAAGGCCCATCCACCAAAATTAAGACTGACTCCGGCAACTTCAACGAGGACAAACAGAAAGACCTCACCGCAGAGGATATCCGCTTTACTACTAAGAACAGTGCGGTCTACGCCTTTGTCATGGGTTGGCCTGATCAAGCGGTCGTTGTTAACGCGCTTGGCCTCGCCAGTCCACAGAATCCGGGCACGATTCGCAATGTCGAACTGCTCGGCTATAAAGGCTTGCTAAAGTGGAAGCAGGACGTGGCCGGGTTGAGGGTCGAGATGCCCTTGGAGAAGATCTCCGACGTCGGCATTACGCTGAAGGCCGAACTGGCTTAGCAACAGCTCAATGCGGGCCGGCCGACGCGGGCAACGGCTGCGGTCCCCGAATTGGATATTCCGCGTGTGCCTCATATTGCTCAGACCGGGATTCTTTGAGCCGCTAGAGTGAAGAACGCTGGGGCAGGTAGACGATGGCCCCGCAATGGTGAGGAGAATCCATGCGTGGAATCAAGTTAGTTGCACTAGCTGCTGCTGTTGCTGGAATGTTCTTTATGGCAACCGCTCCCAAGTCACAGGCTCAAATCAGCGTTAACATCGGAGTCGCTCCCGAATGCCCTTACGGATACTATGACTACGCACCGTATAACTGCGTTCCCGACGGTTACTACGGCTCGGAATGGTTCAATGGCGGCGTCTTCATCGGTGTAGGCCCTTGGTTCCATGGCTCGAACGACTTCCATGGCCGAGTCGATAACACCTTTGATCCACAGCATGGCTATAACGGCGCAATGCCAAAGGTTGGCGAAAAACCCGCCGCGCAACGTAGATCTCCCGAGCAGTTTAAGGGAAATGAAGATCGCGATGGACGCGGCCACACAGCAGGGAAGCGCTAACAGTCAAGCGCCCGCCAGCTTTGTCCGGGGTATTTACCGTTTATTTCTCAGAGAATCGATCCGGAAACCCCGGAACGTGAGCCGCCAGGCACACGAGGCGGGGTTTCCGGATGGATGAATATGCAGATCAAGGTGCAGGGTTAGCTGGCGAGGCCGGCGAAGGCGTCGCCGACTTTAATTGGCTCACTTCGGTCAGAACCGCTTGCCAACGAGCCGGATCTTTCTTGGTCTCGATGGGCAGAGAGGGGTCTGCATAGAACTCGAGAATGTTCGCGCGCAATTGCGTCGATGTCTGATCGAAGTTCTGTGCGGAAAGCCTGCCAAGCAACTTTGCGTAAGTTTCATCGGTAAGGGAGTATTCTGCCGCTTTTGCCGGATTCCCGCTATCGAGATCGCAATTGGGCAGTACCAGCTTGCCTGCGCGTGTTTCTTCGAGAAAGGCGCGGTAATGATCTACCGTTGTGTCGATGCTCTTGATATATAAATCTTCTGTCTGAGGAGTTGGGTTATTGAAGCCCAATCCCTTGAAGGGACCGATCTTCGGGATAAACCGCAGCAGCGTTGCCAGGATGCGCGTGCCCAGGCCCGGCTTGGTATAAATCTTCCCCCATTCTTTCTCATAATCGGAACGGGATAGACGATACAGGAACTCCTGCCTGGCAAAGTTCGGCTTCTCGCGCATCAGGTCCTTTTTGTGCGTCTCCAGCGCGACCTGGGTCATCTCCGGAATAAGCCGGCTGACGGCAAAGCGATATGAGCCTATCGCTAGATCCTCATGCGGGAGCACGTCTTTCATTTGCAAACCGTAGACAACTAGAACGACCCGCTCGAGCAGTGGCTCCGCAACCTGAAATCCTATGAAATCGTGATACTGCTCCGGCGCATAGCGATTCTTCGCGACCTGCAACGTATCGAATCCAAACTCGGTTTTCAGATGCGCGGTTCTGTCGTCGGCATAGCGAACGGATATGCCATATTTAGCTCGCAGTTTTGGATAGTGAATCGCGACAGCCTCGTTAACGGCCGGGTGGCCATTGATGTCGGCGGTATAGTGCGAAAGCGCGCCCAAGGCAAAGGCGTACTCGTCGGCGTCCTTGCTTTCGCGTAGTAACTCGATAACAAAGTCTCCACTGCGCACGTAATGCGTCAAGTTGCTGAAGTCCTTGTTGCCGAGCGGGTAATAGCCCAGGTCCTGAATAACCGATCCGCCATAAGCATAGGCGTGCGCCTTTTTAATTTGATCTTCAGTGATTCCCGGAAAGCGCTGGATCAGAAGCGGGCGAATCTCGGATATCCATAATAGGTCGACAATCTCCTCATGGGTCAGTACGGAATATGCAAACAGGTTTCCGCTCGCCATCAGCAATGCGAGAAGAAGTACCACTCCTCGGGCCAAGGGCTGGACCCTTGATGTCGCCGCAGCGCGATGTGATGTCGACAAGGAGTACATAGTTTTGATCATACGTACAAGCCGCAGGACGGCGACCAAGGCGCTCTTCTTTTCCCAGAAGCGCCGACGGATCAAGTCTTTCATATTGCGAGCTCGCGATCTGTTCAATTGAATACAGGAGTCGATGGTGCCCCGCCGCCAGGCCCCGGTGAAGCTATGCATTGGCTGAATGGCCGCCAGACCCCGTGCGCAACGTTCTACAATCGTTCTCATGCTGCTCGCCGTTCTCACCATCTCTGACCGCTGTTCGCAGGGTCTGCTAACAGACACCGCGGGGCCGGCCGTGGTTGCCCTCCTCAGGAGGGATTGGCCGCAGGAAGAAATCCAGACAGCGCTTCTTCCGGACGACGAAGATGCGATAGCAGCCGCGCTGGAGCAGCTGAGCCGGCAGGGCGCGGCCTTGGTGCTGACTGTTGGCGGCACTGGACTGGGCCCACGCGACCGGACACCCGAGGCCACCCGCCGCGTAATCGACCGCGAAGCTCCAGGACTGGCGGAGGCGATGCGCGTTCATGGCGCCGCGCACAATCCTTTTGCGTGGCTTTCGCGGGGAGTGGCCGGCCTAAAGGGAAGTACGCTCATCGTCAACCTGCCCGGCAGCCAGCGAGGCGCTGAAGAGAGCCTCAGCTCGATCCTTGTTCTGCTCAAGCACGGGTTGGAGATTGCCGCAGGCGGCCAGACGCATCGGTAAATCGGGTCGCGCGCGGGCGGCCCTCTTTTTTATTGCGCGTGACTGAAAATCGATTGCGCCAGTTCCAGCAGACGGCCTGCCCCTCCCGGCAGGATCGAACTACCGAGCGTCAGCAACGGCAAGGCAATCGCCTCGGCAAACCTCATGTAGAAATTCCCCTGAAGCTTGCGATCGTCACCGTTTACGATCCGCGATAGAATCGGATCCGTATCCATCTCGCTGAAGACTTTGAAAAACGCCCAGCCGATCAGCGCCAGGAACAGCAGACCCGTAATCAGGAGAGGATAAAACGGCGCAAACGGGTAAATCGCAAGCCCCAGCGTGACCAGAGAGAACATCGACGCGACCGATACTAGCAACGTATGCAGGCGCGCAACGATCGTCTGAATGAATCCGATGTACAGCAGGCAAATAAGCTTTTCGGCAGTCTGCTGCCATTGCGGGAGCCGCGCGAGCTCTTCCGCCTCATCGCTGAACCGCCCTCCATCTCCCTTGCACTGGCATGCCAGCACCCGCTGAATCGCGTCCGCGTCAGGCGAGATTCCCGTCTGCGCCACTGCATTCTTCCGGCTCTCGATCAGCGCAAATGCCGCCGCAGCTGCGACGGCCATTGCTCCATAACCCTCCATCAGGTCGCTTCGGTAGGTCTCGCAGTCTACATGGGACAGGTCTGTTTCGCCGTATTTGTTGTGCAACGTTTCCACCATAGCCGCTGGCTCCGCAAACCCGTTCTCTCCCTTGAGATCGTCAACGCAGCTTACCTGGGCGCTTAGGATTGCTCGCCGATCGCTCAGCGAGGTTCCCGTAATCGACCACAGATTGCGCCAGTTAAAATCGTGAATGGGCACAAAGCTCCGTCTGATTTCCTCTCTGTCCAGCGCCTGCAACAAACCATGCAACTCATTCCAGAGCGCGAAAAACTGGAGCACATCGAGGAATATCAACGTACCGATCGTCGCTGCCAAGCTTCGAATGAGGTTAGTCGTACCGCGTGACTCCAGCGTTGTGATCTCAAGAAACGGACGGAAATGGACGTGCGCCCACAGCATCAACCCCGCAAAAATGCCCCATACGGCCCAGAGCCATGCGGCTACCCGCAGACTCGGCAACGGGCGTCCTATGGATTGAATGACCGCCGCGCGCGCATTCGATATCCGCGATTTGTTAGGAAGGTCCGGGAGTATCGGCGCAACCTGGAACAGGGCTCCTCCATTGCCCGACTGCGAGGCCCAGACCAGGATCGCCGACAGAAAAAGCAGTACGGTCGGAATCAGGGACAGTCCCGACTCCCAGCGCATCTCCCGATAGGTATTCAGGATGGAACCGATATCTCGATCCGCAAATGGATCGCGCGCGAAGAATCCTGAGAATGGCAGGCAAAGACCTGCAACCGCTGCTGGCGCCCACGAAATCCAGATCCAGATCTTCCATCCCAGTCCGAACTGGGTAAATACTTTGATTGATGCTGAGGCAGCGATCGCCAATGGGGCCACGACCGTCATCGATTGGGCAAGACGCCACCAAAAGACAGCCGAGGGCGAGGCGGTGGCCGGCATTTCAACCGCCCACGCAAGAACCCGGAACGCCCCCGTCGCAATTGCCGCCGGAATCAGAACTTTGAACAGCCAGAAGCGCCATTCCAATGAAGGCGTAAAGCTGGCGAAGGCAATTCTGGTCACCGGATTGGCGTACCAGAAGAACACGCAATAAGAGACGGTTGCAATCGTCACAACGAGGAACAGTATCTTCCATGAAAATGCAACATCGATTTGCTGCGCTAGCGTGGGGGCTTGCGTCATGGTGGGCAGATTGTGCCCAAAAAGAGTAAAGGGCATGGCTACGCTAACTCGGCTTGGATCGGTTGTCGGAGCAGGCTTCCCAGGGTCCACAGCAACCGGCCAAGTCGCATCGCTTCCCAGCGCGACGACATACATTGGCGGCTGTAGCACCGGCGTTGCATTCGTATCCCAGTTGGGCGCGGAATACTCCGGATACCATTTGTATTGCTTGTTGGAACCCGGAGATGTAGCACTGGAATTCGGCGATACCTGCGCGGTCACGGTCGGTTCCTTGAAAAGATCGAGCGTCGCAAAGTACGTCCCCTGGGCCAGGTCGTCTGCATAGATACGCTCGGCGCGATCGTCGTCCCTCCCCGTCCAATCGTGCAGCAGCGGCAGTAAAGGCAAATCGGTGGCCAGCAGATCGCCGCGGTATTGCGCTGTCGAGCCTCTCATGAATGCGCGTGTAGCGCCCAGCATGGCGACGCGCACCCCGCTATTGTTGGCGTGTAGAAATTGGGTCAGAAACTGGCGATCCTCTGGGTTTGTTGCCCGGATGATCACGGCGCCGATTCTGTGTGCTTTCAGAAACTCCGAAATCGCAATCAGGACGGACTCCTGCGCGAGCGTGGTAGCATCCGCTCCAAATTTGCGCACAGTGTCTCCCTCGCCCTGCTCCTCGCTTCTCAGGTTGAGGAATCGCTTCCAAGGCTGCACGGTGGCCGAGCTATCGAAGATGCCTTGCTTTTCGTATCCGGCGCGAAGGGCGGAAATGTCGCGAGGAAACGCGATGCTCCATATGCCGTCTTCCTGCTTATTTGTGTTGTTGGGCAGACTGCCATATACGGACTGGCCTTCGCTCAAAAGGGCGATCCGCCAACGATCGATGCCCATGCGAGCGAATGTGGATTCGACAAGCGCAATTTGAGCACGGCTTTCGTAGTTTGTGCTGCCAACATCGACTTTGATCTTTTCAGAAAGGGCCTGGGCGGCCCACTGAGCCTCTTTCATCACCGAGACGCCGCCACTGCGAATGACAACTTTCTCCGTCTGCTTGCCCGCCTTGAGCAAATCGCCAACAACGGGCACAAGCGACGCGAACGATCCACTGTAAGTCGGCCCCAGGATGCGCATTTCCTTTCTCAGTGAAATGCCGCAGTGCCCCAGGATCGTCGCCGCGTTTTGCGCCTGCGTGCGCGCGATGCCGCCGGTAGGCTTTTCCGTGAAAAGGAATACGATGAGACCGTCCCCATATCGATCTTGACTGGATCCGCGATTTCGGAACAGCAGAACGCCGGGGATATCGTCCTCTTGCGACTTTGCGAGCTTCTCTTTCTCATCGTCGTCAAACTGATCGCGAGGGGGGTGAGGACTCCAGGGAATCAGCGCGCTGTCAAAGAGATATCCGGCATCCTGAAGCCCGTCTTCCAGCGCATCGACATTGTCATCGAATGTAGTTGCCAGATGAGTCTCGAGCGGATGCGGGACGGTGACAAAAAGAACCTGCGGACCGCTCGCCGTCTTATGCTGAGCCATGGCCAGGAACGCATTGATAAACGACTCGGGCGCCAGATTCGCCGGTGCGGGCTGTTGCGCAGCCGCGCCTTTCGCGGTGTCGTGTTCCGCTGGTTTAGAGTCGCGTGACGACGGAGACTGCACGGCAAGGCTGGACGCCACCAACAGGGCAAAAAGCACGGAATAGCGATTCATTGGACCATGGCCTCCGAGGGGAAGTGCGGATGCGGGGGAGACGGTGTTCTATCTCAAGAGAACGAGGATCGGCGTATATTTCCTTTTGTTTGTGAAGGGTAATGCCTAAACATATCAATTACAAGCCAGAATCGCAGGAATGACGCTTTCCGGCTTGCTGGCCTGGTCTGCGAATGGCTGGTTACATCTTCAGCGGCGCAATGCAGTGGGAAATTTGACGATATAGATCGATGTAACATGCGGGGCAAGCCATGTGCGATACGTTACGGGAGGGAATGCGGCCGGCCCGTCGCATTGCGCGGGATCGAAGGATAGAGCGTAAAGGGGTTTGACTGCGGGAATCCGATCCAGGGAATTCCCGTCGCACCCGGCGGGAAAAACGGTGACTGGCTGAAACACATACGCGTCGCGAGGGATGCGGATTCTGCTCTCGTTCATGTAGCCGACAGCCTCCAACTCGGTCCAGCCGTCATTCTCCCAACTCCCGCTGATGGCGGTGGCGGGCAGTCCACTCGACCGGAGTTCATCGATTGCGGCGACATGGCCTCGATACATGGCGAACATGTCGTGTGTCGCGGCGATCCCGAAGCAGGCGAAGATCCCGATAACGGCTGCGCTGGCAATCGGCAGATTCGGCCTGATCCTTTCCTGGTAATACCGCGTGAGCACGAGCAGTGCGAGCATCATCAGAGGCAAGAGATAGCGATCATAAAAGCCGCCAACTGAAGCTCGGGGTATAAGCAAGGCGATGTAAGCCACGCTAAAGGGCACAAGGATCACACCGAGTTCTCGCCATGAGACGGAAGCAGTTCTATCGGCCGGGGAAGCCGGCCTGGGTAGATTGCCTGCGAAAACCGACAACAGGCCGAGTAAGCCTGCGATTGTGGCGACGGTAAGAAGCACGCGAAGGCCGCCATGCAGAACAACTGGACGCGAGCCCATGATCGAGTGAACGTCGATCAGGCCGTGAACGGTCACGAAATCCCCTAGGAACGGTGCGAGCCAATGATCCAGTCCGTGATGCAGGAACAGCACAAGAGCCGCCAATGCAAACGCAAGACTCCCTGCGGCGAACACGGCGGCCGTGCGCCGACTCACTCTGCGGAAAGGAACAACAAACATCAGAAGCACCGGGAGCAGGAGGAGTAACAGTTTCGCGCCGCCGCGCAAGGCCAATGCGGCAACATTTTCCAGCGATTTGAAGTTAATAGCTTCGGGGACCAGCTTTTCAGGTATTGAATAGGGTTGTTGGTTAAACCAGTGCATCGACGCTAAGACGAATCCAATGCCTGCGGCGCAAGATATCCCTCCGATCAAAAGGACTCGCGGTCTTCGCCGCAACAACCAGAGCGTGCAGGGAACCATGACCAGAACCCCAAGCCATGCTGTCTGGCGCGCGGTTCCCCCTATGGCATTCAACAGGGCGGCAGAGCTGATCCAAACTATCGTGGTGGTCTGAGTTTGGGCCTCCAGAGCGCGCAAGCACATATACAGGCACAGCACTGTGCAAAACACTCCCGATACGTCAGACATGAAGCCAAACTCAAGCGCCAGGAACAGTGGCGACAGGACGAATGTCATGGTCGCGAGAGTGGCGTTACCTTGGCGAATGCTGGCTAGAACAAAGGTTCGCTGTAGCAGATAAGTCGTCGCCATAGCAACGACAACCGTGCTAAGTCGAACCGCTGTGAAGGAGAAGCCGAACAGTTTGACAAACAAGGCCCCGAGATAGAGCTGCCAGCCCAGCATTGCCGTCGCCCAGCCGTTATAGACGATGTGGCCGGTTTGCGCCAGTAACTGAGCTGTCTTGATATAAGACCAGTCGTCACAGATGCCGGTCTCGGCGAAGGGGCGGCCCACGATAGCGCAAAAAACAGGGATCAACGCGCAGAGAATCGCCGGCAATTGAGCCTTGGCAGTGGCGCGCAAGTAGCCCATTCGCTTGGGAACGGCGATTTGACTCATGATGCGAAGATCATACAGTCCGCTCCCATGCCCTGCAATCGGCCTCAGTTTCTTCCCTCGTAATGCCGTGCCTTTCACAATCGAAACCAGCTACAATCGAAGGATGAGAGTAACCGTGGGCGTCTCCGGCGGGATTGCCGCGTACAAGGCGGCGGAACTGGTGCGCGCTTTGCAGCGCCAGGCTCTTGAAGTTCACGTGGTCATGACCGAGGCGGCCGGCAGATTCGTCCAGCCGCTCACCTTTGTCGCGCTCACCGGCCATAAGGTCGTTACCAGCCTGTGGGACGGCTCCAGTGACGGCTCCTACGAGGCTTCCAGCGAACAGAGCGGTATCGAGCACATTGGCGAAGCGCAGTGGGCCGATGCGCTGGTAGTCGCCCCGGCCACGGCCAACATTCTGGCCAAGTTCGCCCACGGCATTGCCGACGATTTCCTCACCACCCTGTATCTGGCTACCACTGCGCCGGTCTTAGTGGCTCCCGCGATGAACGTCAATATGTGGGAGCATCCGGCCACCCAGGCCAACCTCGAAATCCTTCGCCAGCGCGGCGTGCGCGTGGTCGAACCGGGCACGGGCGAACTGGCCTGCGGCATGGTAGGCGCGGGACGCATGGCGGAGCCGGAAGCAATTGCCGACGCGGTGCTGGGCGCTCTGGGCCGCCGCCACGACATGGCCGGCGAAATCGTGCTGGTCACCGCCGGTGGCACGCGTGAGGCACTGGACCCAGTCCGCTTCCTGGGCAACCGCTCCAGCGGCAAGATGGGCTATGCGCTCGCCGAAGCCGCACAGAGCCGCGGCGCGAAGGTGATCCTCGTGAGCGGGCCCTCCGTGCTTCATCCTCCCGCGCATTGCGAGGTGATTAAGATCGTCACCGCCGACCAGATGCGGCAGGCTGTGCTGGAACGCATGACGGAGGCCACCCTGGTGGTCAAAGCCGCTGCCGTGGCTGATTACAAGCCTGTCAATGTCTCTGAACAAAAACTCAAGCGCACCGGCCCCATGACGCTCGAGCTGGCGCCGACTGAGGACATCCTTGCTGAAGTCGTCCGCCGCCGCCGTCCCGGCCAGCTCATCGTCGGGTTTGCCGCGGAAACCACCAATGTGATGGAAAATGGGCGCGCCAAGCTTCTGCGTAAGGGCGCGGACGCGATTGTGGTCAACGATGTTTCGGGCGACGGTGTGGGTATCGATGCGGACATGAACGCGGCCACCTTCCTCACCCCGAGTACGTCGATCGAGTTGCCGGAGATGCCCAAGCGCAAACTGGCCGATCGCATTCTCGATGAGATTCTCACCCTGCGCCGTCCCCGGTCGCTGGTGCTGGAATTCGATGACCATGAGGATGTGCAATCGAGGCAGGACAAGGTGCTGAGCCAAGCCGCTCCGCCCGTCTCGACCCGGCGGGAACTGATTGTGGAGTAGGGAAATTGGCGCGACCGCTGGACCCCGCAACCCGTGAAGCTTTGGTAGAGCGCGTCCGCTTTTATCGCGATCTGGGCCTCACCGAGTTCTATCGCAGGCCCGTGGACCCAAATCTGGGTGCCCCACACTTTCCTCTTCTTTCTGCGGAAAGTGTGGGAGACCATCCAGTTCCGCAGCCGGACACCGCACAAAGTTTGGGTGCCCCCGGTCTCGCTTCTGAGACCGGGGATTTGAATTCCCAGGAGGACCAGCCAATTCCCGCACGCAGAACTTTTCCCACGCCCCCTCAAGTCAGCGCAGCCGTTCCATCCGCCGAGCGCGCCGCCGCTCTTCAGCTCATTCGCGATGACATCGGCGACTGCACCCGCTGTGCGCTCCACACTGGCCGTCACAAGCTGGTCTTTGGCGATGGCTCGCCTGCCGCGCGGCTGATGTTTGTGGGCGAAGGACCGGGCGCCGACGAGGATGCGCAGGGCATTCCCTTTGTCGGCAAGGCCGGACAACTGCTCAACAACATGATCGCCGCCATGGGACTCAAGCGCGAAGAGGTCTATATTGCCAACGTGGTCAAGTGCCGTCCGCCGGGCAACCGCACCCCGGAGCCCGACGAGGCCAACACCTGCACTCCATTTCTCTTTCGTCAGATCGATGTGGTGCGCCCCCAGGTTCTGGTAGCACTTGGAGCCACCGCTGCCACTTACTTACTGGGCCAGCGCCAGCCCCTCGCCGGGCTCCGCGGCCGCGTCCATGCATTCCGGGGTACGCAGCTCATCGTCACCTATCACCCCGCCTATCTGCTCCGCGACCCCCGCCAGAAAAAAGAAGCCTGGGCCGACCTACAGATCGCCATGCGGGAACTGGGGTTGAAGGCGCCAGCAAAGGGTTAAAGCGGGTCAAACAGTGCTTGGGATATGATGTTTGCACTCTGTGATGTCATGAGAAACTGAGGTTTAGCTGCTCAACGCATTTTCGATGCCAAGGGAAAAATGACCAACCAGCTCTACTACGGCGACAACCTCCAGGTCTTAAGGGACTCGATTGCTTCTGAAAGCGTGGACCTCATTTACCTGGACCCGCCTTTCAATAGCCAGGCGAACTACAACATCCTTTTCAAGTCGTCGAAAGGCCGTCAGTCACAGGTGCAGATTGAAGCCTTTGTCGACACATGGCACTGGAACGATATTGCGGAGTTGGCTTTTGACGATGTGTTGAAGAGTGGCAATGCCGAAGTCTCGGAGATGCTTCGGTCTTTTCGGTCGTTTCTCAAAGAGAACGACATGATGGCCTATCTGACCATGATGGCCGTCCGCCTGTTGGAGCTTCATCGCGTTTTGAAACCGACGGGAAGTCTGTACCTGCACCGCGACCCAACGGCCAGCCATTATCTGAAGGTTCTGCTAGACGCGATATTCGGCCCGGAAATGTTTCGCAATGAAGTTACGTGGAAGCGGACAACTACGCACAGCGATAGCAAGACATGGAGCCGGGTATCCGATACCGTTTTTTTCTACACGAAGGGGAGCAGGTTTACCTGGAATACGCCAAGAAATCCTCATTCCGAAGCATATATTGCTGATAAATACAGCAACGACGATGGCGATGGCAGGCTTTATCAGCTCGACAACATGACGAGTCCCAATCCCCGTCCGAACATGATGTACGTGTGGAAGGGTTTTTCTTTTCCAGAAAAGGGCTGGCGCTACTCACAGGAAACGATGGCAAAGCTCGACGCGGAAAGCCGAATCTGGTACCCAAGACTAAAAAATGGCGATCTCGACACAACGAAGCGCTTACGGCTCAAACGCTACCTTGACGAGATGGAAGGCGGCGTAATGGGCGATATCTGGACGGATATTTCGCCGATCAATTCGCAAGCTCAGGAGCGCCTGGGTTATCCAACGCAGAAGCCTCTGGCTCTGCTCGAGAGGATTCTCGAAGCATCGAGCAATGAAGGCGATCTCGTAATGGACCCATTCTGCGGCTGCGGGACCACGGTTCATGCCGCGCAAAAGCTCAAGCGTCAATGGATGGGGATCGACATAACCCACCTTGCGATCTCGCTGATTGAGAAGCGATTGAAGGCCGCATTTCCCGGCGTCTCTTTCGAGGTGCATGGAACGCCCAAAGACTTGGAAGGAGCCCAAGCTCTCGCTGCGCAAGACAAGTATCAATTCCAATGGTGGGCCGTTTCGTTGATTGATGCTGTTCCTTATGGGGGCAAGAAAAAGGGCGCCGATAGCGGGATTGACGGGTTCATCTATTTCAAGCCCGATGGGAAGCTCACCGAGAAAGCTATTGTTTCCGTGAAGGGGGGAGATACGGTCAGTGTCGCGATGATAAGGGACTTGGCGCACGTCGTGGATCGCGAGAACGCAAAGATCGGCGTATTTATTTCTCTGGCGGAGCCAACCAGGCCGATGCAAACGGAAGCGATAAAGGCTGGATTCTTTGAAACCAGATTCGGCAAATATCAAAGGATTCAGATTCTCACGATAGAACAACTTTTCGAGGGGAAGAAGCCGGATATTCCCTTGATCGATCAGTCGGTATTCAGGAAAGCCGCCGTCGAATTGAATGAGAAGCAAGAGAAGCTTTTTGGATAGCTTCAAGCACAGATCCACGGCGCGGGGAGGCGCGACGGGGCGGACTTCAGCAATGATTTGCTTCTGATCCCAACCCCTACGCCGCCCGCACCCGCTCCACAGCAAGCCGCAAGCCCATCGCCTTGAGAATGGCGGACAGACTGCGCAACTCCGGGTTACCCTGTTCGGATAATGTGCGGTAGAGTTGGGTTGGGTTTAGGCTCGCCTTTTCCGCCACGTCCTGCACGCCGCCAAAGGCCTTGGTCATCTGGCGCAAGGCGATGAGCAGTTCGCCCTGTTCTCCGTCTTCGAGAATGGAGTTCAGCAATTCAACCGCATACGCAGGGTCTTCCTTGAACAGTTCCGCCATAGCTTCGTCGTGGCTTCTATCTCTCATTGCTCATTCCTCCTCTGCCAGTCCAGCCAGTATTCACAGGCGCGACCGATGTCCGCATCCTGCGTTCGCTTGTCGCCCCCGCAAAGCAGCAACACTACCTGCGTTCCAGAGACCGCGTAATAAACCCGGTAGCCTTGCCCAACGTCAATGCGCAGCTCCCAGACTCCATCCCGGCAAAACTTGTGATCTCCGAAGTTACCGAGTTCAATCCGGTTGATTCGCCTGTCAACGGCAATCTTTGCTTTTCCGTCGCGGAGCTGCCGCCGCCATTCCATATAGACGTCTTTCTCGTTCCGCGTCAGGTAATGGCGAATCTCGTACACAACACCATTCTCGTTTATAAACGAATAAAAGTCAAGCAACAGCCGACTTTTTTCGGGAAGCTATTGCTAAAAATGACTCAAGATTTCTTTATGGGAAGATCTCAGCATCCCGCAGCGCCGCGCCCTTACGATCCTTGTCCGAGACGATCGCATCTTCCGCGGCAATTGGCCAGGCGATAGCCAGTTCCGAATCGTTCCACAGGATAGTTCGCTCGCCCACAGGTGAATAATAATCCGTCACCTTGTAGGCAAACCCTGCAACATCCGTAAGCACCAAAAAACCGTGGCCGAAGCCCTCGGGAATCCATAGCATCACGCCGTTGTTGCCGCTGAGTTCAACGGCCACATGTTTTGCAAAAGTCGGGGAGCTGCGCCGCAGATCTACGGCCACATCGAGCACCGCGCCATGAGTTACGCGGACCAGCTTTCCTTGCGGCTGAACCACTTGATAGTGGATGCCGCGCAGCACATTCTTCTTCGAGAGCGAGAAGTTATCCTGCGGCCAGATTTCAGGCAAGCCTGCCTCGGCCATCGCACGGCGATTATAGGTCTCCCAGAATGAGCCGCGGCTGTCCCGATAAATTGCCGGGGTCAGAACCAGAACCCCCGGCAGTGATGTTGTCTCGATCTTCATAGCTGCATGGCCTTGCCCGCGAAATGCGGCTCTCTCAGCAGTGCAAGCAGGTATTGCCCATAGCCGCTCTTGCTGATCGGCTGAGCGAGAGATTCCAACTGTTCCGCCGTGATAAAGCCCTGGCGATAGGCAATCTCTTCCGGGCAAGCGATGTTGAGGCCCTGTCTCCGCTCGATGGTATGAACAAAAAGCGCGGCCTCCAGCAGGGAATCGTGCGTGCCCGTGTCCAGCCAGGCCATGCCCCGGCTCATGATTTGCACATTCAGGGTTCCGGCCTCAAGGTAGCATCGGTTCAGGTCCGTAATCTCCAGCTCTCCGCGAGCCGAGGGCTTGAGCGATGATGCGATGCTCACCACGTTGTTGTCGTAAAAATACAGCCCAGTTACTGCATAACGCGACTTTGGATTCTCGGGCTTCTCTTCCAAACTGATCGCGTGGCCCGAGTGATCGAACTCCACAACTCCGTAGCGCTGCGGATCCTCTACGGGGTATGCGAACACTGTCGCGCCCCGTTCGACTGACGCCGCCGCCTGAAGCTGGCGAGAAAATCCCTGGCCATAGAAGATGTTATCTCCAAGAATCAGGGCGCAGGTTTCTTCCCCAATAAACTCCCGGCCAATCAGGAAGGCTTGTGCTAAGCCGTCGGGGTTTGGCTGGATGGCATAGGAGATGTCGATGCCCCAGCGATGGCCATCGCTCAATAGCTCGGCAAAGCGGCTTGTATCCTGCGGCGTCGAAATAATCAGAATGTCGCGCAAACCGGCCAGCATCAGCGTGCTGAGCGGATAGTAAATCATCGGCTTGTTATAGACCGGCAAAAGCTGCTTGGAGACAACATGAGTTACGGGATAGAGACGCGTGCCCGATCCTCCCGCAAGAATGATTCCTTTCATATCGTGAGCCGCTCCGTGTAGTTCTGCGCGATCCATTCCAGGTAGGCCCCGGTGCGCACATTCTCGACCCAAGAGGAATGGTCGAGATACCAGCGAACAGTCTTGCGCAAGCCGCTTTCGAAGCGTTCGGAAGGCTGCCATCCCAGTTCGCTCGAAAGCTTTGCAGCATCGATGGCATAGCGCCGATCGTGGCCTGGTCGATCTGTGACGAAAGTGATGAGATTCCGCCGCGGGCCCCCTGGCAATAGGGGGCGCATCTCATCCACGAGGTCGCAGATAGTGCTAACCACCTCGATGTTGGTGCGCTCGCTGTTGCCGCCGATGTTGTAAGTCTCTCCAATTCGCCCATCACGCAAAACGGCTCGAATTGCCGCGCAGTGGTCTTCCACAAAGAGCCAGTCCCGCACGTTTTTTCCATCGCCGTAAACAGGCAGCGGCTTGCCCTCCAGCGCATTCAAGACGATAAGCGGAATGAGCTTCTCAGGGAATTGAAAGGGCCCATAATTGTTGGAGCAGTTGGTAGTAAGTACAGGAAAACCCCAGGTGTGGAAATACGCTCGTGCCAAGTGGTCTGATGCTGCCTTTGAAGCCGCGTAGGGGCTATTGGGCGCATAGGCAGTGGTCTCGGCAAAAGCCGGATCCTGCGCTCCCAGCGAGCCATAAACCTCATCGGTGGAGACATGCAGGAATCGAAACGCTTTTCGATCCGCCTCACTCAGTCCAGACCAATAACTCTTTGCCTGGTCCAGCAGTACAAACGTGCCCTGAACATTCGTGCGAATAAACGCTCCAGGCGAAGCAATGGAACGATCCACATGGCTCTCCGCGGCAAAATGCACGATTGCCCGTGGCTGATGCTCGGCGATCAAGGAGCCTACAAGCTTCTCGTCGCAGATGTCACCGTGCGCCAGCAGATAACGCGGGTCGCCGTCCAGCGAAGACAGGTTGGCCGGATTCCCGGCATAGGTCAGCAAATCCAGATTGACGACCGGCGAACCCGTAGTCGCAATCCAGCTCAGAATGAAATTCGAACCGATAAACCCTGCCCCGCCTGTGACGAGTATCGTATCGCGCATGTGCTCGCTCCAGGTCAACAGTATAGGGCATTCGCTGTATGCTGATTTCATGGTGCGCTTCACAGTGCTGGCTTCGGGGTCCAAGGGCAACTGCACAATTGTCACTGGGGGCCGTACACGCATCCTGGTGGACGCAGGGCTGAGTTGCCGGGAGCTCTTCCGGCGCATGAGGCTGGCCGGCGAAGAGCCGGAGACCCTGGACGCCATCGTCATCACGCACGAGCATCAGGACCACATCAACGGAGTGGCCGTCACGGCGCGCAAGCTGGGCATCCCTGTGTACTTTACCGAGGGCACGCATCGCGCCTGGATGCGCTGGCTGGCGCCTCGGCGGCAGATGACCTATGCCCAGTGGCTGGAGCAGTGCCGGAAGCAGGCGGCAGAGCGGCAGGCTGAAGCCGAGACAGCTCGATTCGATGCCGAGCGTGAGCCGGACGAAGCAGACCCCGATCCGGTCGGCGCAGCACCTGATTCGCCGGAAAGGCTTGAGGCGGTAGCGGCCCAGACCGAGAATGAAGATGCCGATCCCGCGCCCGCAACTCCTAGTCGCCAGAAGGATCCCACCTGGTTGCCGGCAGTCGAATACTTCCAGGCTGGGCAGCCCTTTGAGATCGGCGATATTGCCGTCAGTCCCTTCACCATTCCTCACGATGCCGCCGACCCGGTGGGTTTCGTCTTCCGGGCCGAGGGGGTGCGGATGGCCTTTGCCACCGACCTGGGGTACATTCCGCCCAACGTAAAGGCCCAGCTTAAGGGGGTGGATTTGCTGCTGCTCGAATCCAACCATGACCTGGAGATGCTGCGCGACGGCCCTTACCCATGGCAGGTGAAGCAAAGGGTACTTTCGCGCGTCGGTCACCTCTCGAATGAGGCTGCGTCGGAGTTTCTTGAGAAGGAGTACGATGGTCAGGCAGCCTACGTGATTCTGGCGCATCTATCTGAAAGCAATAATCTTCCAGAGCTGGCGAGGGTCACGGCCGAGCGCGCGCTGAACGGCCGGGCTAGCCTGCTGGCCAACCGGCTATTGCTGGCAGCGCAACATGAACCGCTTTCGCCTGTTTATTTTTAAGTCAATTCGGTTACAATGGTGTCAGACGGGCATCACTCTGTACCAGGTAGATGGGCAATGGAAACGCCTTGGGGTTTTTGCCAAGGCGAGGCACAGCGGACCAGAGCGACACTGAACCGATTTGGCAGGTGGAGCGTCCAATCCTTGTAACCTTTCGTTGCCACGTGAGCCGCACAAGACTATTGCGGTCAACCACATCCTTTGCAAAGTGAGTCTTTACGCTATGGCAACAACCCAATGCACAGACAGAGTCGTAGGCGCCATCCTGGCTAGCTGGCGATATGACATCTCAGGGATCTCCCCGGAGATGCGCAAGGACTACGAGCAGCATTTTGTCGAATGTCCCCATTGCCGCGCTCGGCAGAATTTCCATCGCGGCCTGGATGTGACACTAGCTGTGCTGACCTCGCTGGCGGTGTTCTTCTTCCTCTTTGCGCTGGCGGTCCTCAGGCACATCAAGCCATTGGAGCACATGGCTTTCAACGTTTTCGGCCTGGATATCGCCGATACATACCATATGCTGGTAGCGGCTGGCATTGCGGGACTCTGTTTCTCCGTGATTGCATTGCTGCTGGTGCTTACGGCCACCCCTGCACCGTCGTACCTGGGCGGCATCGCTGCCGAACGCGCCAAACTCATCGAAGAGCGGCTGCCTGCGGCCATCAAGTCCTTGCGCCCGCGCTAAGATCAATAAAATCAATTCGGCGCGACCAGCCTCATGCCGTTGCATTGGCTCTTCCCACTTACCGCAGCTCTTGGCTAGGGTTTCTGGGTTGTTTCGGTAATCGTCTGGACCGGCTGGCTGGCGTTTGCCGCGGATGAACTAGGCGCCTGTTTGCCGGCTGGTATCTCGGTTCCTGCCGGGTAGATAAGAATCTGGATTGAGCCCCAATCCCCGTCTGGATTCGATTCCGACTGCTTACCCAAACCCAATGTCTTGAGCTGGCTGTCGTCGAATCCGAAGTTCTCGACCAGATATGCACGCACAACCATGGCCCGAGCCTGGGTTAGCACCAGATCCTTCTTCGTATCGCCTTCCATGCCGGTGGAAGCCACTACGACCGCAAATCCGAATTGATTCTGCGCCATGAACTGGCCACCGGCATCGAGAGATTTTTGGTCCTTGAGCTTGGCCGAATCGCGGCCGTCGAAGAGTTGCTTGGCTGTGAATGTAAATGTCTTTACCGGAGTAACTTGCGGCAGGCCGCCAATTTTATTCGCTCCAATATTGGCTGAATCTTCATACCCACGCTTCTTGAAATATCCGCTCAAGAGGAAGTTATGCTTCAGCGCTTCCATATTCTCCTGGAAGTCGGTCACGCCAGCCTGCGCTTGGACCATCATTGCATTCAGCGTCGTCGTGGTTTGTTGCAGGTTGTTATAGAGTTGTTTGTCATTCACCAGCGCTCCCACGGTTCCCTGTCCTGAATCGATCTTGGCGCTCACTGAGTTCAGGTGCGCTGTCACCTGCGTCGTGTTCTGGACGGCCTGCTCGCTGCTTACCAGAATGTCGTTCGCCTTCTTGAGCAGCTCTCCCATCTGTAGCGGCGGTTGACTCTGGAGAGTGTCCCCATCCTTCACGCCGGGTTGCCCGGGAGATCCAAACGAGATCGCCAGGTACTGATTGCCCAGTAACCCCTCAGTCTCGATCGTGGCCACCGAGTCCTGCTTGACAATCTCGTGGGTCGACTTGTCGAGATCGACGAAGACAGTGACCTCTTCGCCCGGCTTATGAGGCAGTTCGATGCTATGCACCGTTCCGCTGTGGACCCCTCCCACCTGCACTTCGGCTCCAGGAGACAAACCTGCCACATTGTCGAATTGCGCCTTCACTCGATATGTGGAGCTGAACAGATATTCCTTGCTCCCAATGATGAAGACTCCAGCTGCCAGAACTGCCAGTGTCGCAAAGACGAACAATCCCAACCGCGCCACTCTCGACATATATCCTCCTACGACTGCTTCAGAAACTCTCTTACAAACGCAATATCGCTTTGCTGTAGATCCTCAAACTCGCCTTCTATGACCACATTGCCCTTATCCAACAAGGCCAGGCGGTTGGCGATTGTTTTTGCACTGTGCAGATCGTGAGTCACCACAATGGAAGCCATCTGTCGCTCGCGTTGCAGCTTGAGAACCAATTCGTCGATCTCTCCCGAACTGATCGGGTCGAGACCGGCCGTTGGTTCGTCGAGAAGCAGGATTTCCGGCTCCAGAGCAAGCGCCCGCGCCAAGCCTACGCGCTTCTGCATTCCACCTGAGATATCGGAGGGCATCTTACCGATCGCGTCTTCCATGCCCACCTCGGCCAACAGCTGATTCACCCGGTCGTTCCGCTCGGACCTGGATAACTCCCGCCGGTGATGTTCAAGGGGAAACGCTACGTTCTCGCCGACAGTCAGCGAATCGTAAAGCGCCGCATGTTGAAACAGGAAACCCATCTTCTTCCGGATCTCGCTCATCCGATCGAGAGCCAGCCCGGCGATGTCCTGGCCACCGATGCGAACCGATCCCGAGTCAGGTGTTTCGAGGCCGATGATGAGCCTTAGGAGCACGCTCTTGCCTGTGCCGCTGCGTCCCAGCACTGCCAGGGTTTGGCCGCGGCTGACCGCCAAACTGACTCCGTTCAGAACCTGGTGGCTTTCAAAGGACTTGTATACATCCTCAACGGCCACGACATATCCGCCGCCCTGTCCTTCAGGTTGCTCTGGCTGCATCGCAATGTCATAAGCTGTTGCCATATTCATTTGACGGACCTAAATCATGGGTTAATGGAAGATAACGAGAATGAGCTTAACCAGTACGACATCGGCCAGGATCACGAAGAGCGAGGCAAGAACCACTGAGTTGGTTGCCGCGCGGCCCACACCTTCCGCGCCTCCGCGTGTGCGCATTCCCTGGAAGCATGCGACGAGCCCAATAATCAGGCCGAACACCGCCGTCTTGAACGTTGGCGGCAGAAAGTCACTGAGGGACGCCCCGCTAAAGCCTCTGTCTATGAACTGCTGCAACGAGACCGGCTCAGCCAGAGAAAGTGCCACCCAGCCCATGAGTATCCCGCATCCGTCCGCGGCGAGGGTCAGCAAGGGCAGCATCAGAATGCATGCCAAAATGCGCGTTGCCGCCAGAAGCCGGTAAGGGTTGATCGCGGATGCCTCAATGGCGTCGATCTGCTCGGTTACCTTCATCGACGCCAGTTCGGCGCCAATGCCCGCCCCAACGCGCCCGCTCACGACCAGACCGGTGATGGTCGGGCCCATTTCCTGGATAAGGCTGAAAACGATCGCAGATGGAAGCAGCGATTTGGCCCCAAATCGAGTGAGGCTGGAGCGGACTTCCATCGAGAGCACAACACCCGTGGCCGCGCCTGCCAATGCCACCAGGGGCAGAGATTTCGACCCGATCTCATCCATCTGACGAATGAGTTCGCGCCACTGAAACGGCGGCGTCACGGCGGCCCGAAGAACTTTCCAGGTAAAGATGCTCAGGTTCCCGAACCAATCGAAGAAGCCGCTGATCAGTCCCGTGGCGGACCCAACATCTGCGGGAGCGCGTGCCGGGCGTCGCCGCTTTGCATGCGGGAGGTGAATGCCCGCTACTGCTGTGAATTCGCGATCGCTCAATGATTTGGACCAGGGTCCGGTGACCCGTGTGCATTGTTCAAGTGCATGCGTGCAAGCAACGAGTGCGGGCCGCTATAAAAAAACTCCAGCGCAATGTTCCCGCCCATATAGGCCAGCATGCTGTAGTTGCCGATGCGGAGCGCATCCTTTGCGCCGAAGCGGTCAGGGTACCAGCCATAAACAGCAGTCATCGAGCCCGCGTAGGGCGCAACCAGTGCCGGGAAAGAGAAGACGCGATGACCGTCTTCTCCGCGGCGCGCAGTGAAGGTCGAAATCACAGCGTGGCTCATCCGTGGCAATACGCCCCTGCATTCACAGCGGTAGTACAACGTATCTTCCTTGAAGGCTTCCGATAGTGCATAGCGCGTCGTGGTTCCAACCGCTGCGATCCCAAAGTCGGACCCGAATCGTTTGGAATAACCCTCAACGCCTTGATGCCATTCTGGCGGGGCATTGCTGAATTGGTTGATGCCCGCCGCGAACGCTGACCCCACGATGGGATCCGGACCGAATGCATCGAAGAAGTAGTTATTGGCCATGGTTCTCTGCGTAGGCCGCTCGTAGGCCAAGTCCAGTTGATCTAGGGTCACGCCTCTTGTCGTGCTGGCCGGATCACCCGACAGGGACGCCAATTGCGATCTTGCGGACAATGGGAGAAATGCAAGAGCGGCCGTCGCTAACAAAAACAGCATTCCCCAGCCGATCTTTCTGCCGTCAGGCGTCAAGGTGGCCTGTCTGTTTTGCCGGATTTTTTTCATGGATGGCTTCAAGCTCTCTCCTCCTAAAGGCGTCACGCTCTTCTAAGTGCGCAGATCACCTTGAGTGACACGCTGGCCATTTAGCCAAGCCCATTAAAATCTTGCCAGAACCGGAGGTTCCAAAGATGGTCACATTTGCTCGGAGCCGCAAGCAGGTCTTTTAGGCCAATCCATCGCGCGCGACCCCAACGAAGCCTGCCATCGGGACTCGCCCGCTTCGTGGCACATGGCCAAAAGGGAACAGCTTTGCTCTTGGGGGCCGAAGAAAATTAGATTCCAACCGCCTTCACGATTCGGCGAGGAGACCCTCATGCCTGAAGTTCATGCTTTCCCTTCCATCCCCACCAGGATCCTGTTACCCATCGACTTCAGCCCGTCTTCCCAGGCGGCTTTGGAAATGGCAGCCGATCTCGCTGGGCACTTTCACGCCCAACTTTACCTCGTCAACGTGATCCCGATGTTTCCCACCACGACCGTCCCCGACCTCGTTCCCGAAGGTGAATTCATGCAAGAGACGAGATCTTTTGCGGAGCAGCATCTGGCGAAGTGTCATGCGGTTCTCACGGCCAAGGGAGTGAAGTCAACTTCCAGCGTCGAAGTTGGCAACGATGTGGCGGGAAACATCCTAGAGGTTATCGAGCGGGAGAAGATCGACATGGTCGTGATCTCTACGCACGGCATCTCCGGCTGGCGTCCGCTGGTCTTCGGCTCGATCGCCGAGAAGGTCGTCAAGCAGGTGCAATGTCCCCTCTTGCTTCTTCGCGCAGCCAAGCCCGATGGCGGCGAGAAGATCGCGTGAACGCGCTCCATGGAATGGTGGTTGCGCTGGCGCCGCTCTCGCTAACCCAGGCCTGAGCCGCCGACGTTCTGAGTCAGCGTTGAGCTTATTTGGCCAGCGGCACGCGCAGGTCGCCGCCGGTCATCTGCTTCGGCTCTTCGATCTTGAGCAGGGCAAGCAGCGTGGGCGAAATGTCGCGCAGGGAGCCATCGGGGCGCAGGCGATAGTGGGGGCCGTCTTCGGCCACATAGATCATCGGCACCGGGTTAGTGGTGTGCGCTATGTGCGGGCCGCCTGTGATGGGGTCAACCATCTGCTCGGCGTTGCCGTGATCGGCCGTGATGAGCCAACTGCCGTTCTTCTCCTTGATGGCCTTGTAGATGCGTCCTAACTGCGCATCCACGGCCTCGCAGGCTTTGATGGTGGGCTCGAGCTGGCCGGAGTGACCTACCATGTCCGCGTTGGCGAAGTTGGCGACAACCAGGTCGAAGGCAGTGTCGTTGATGGCTTTGAGGATGGTATCGCCGATGCCTTCTGCGCGCATCTCCGGAGCCAGGTCGTAGGTGGCGACCTTGAGAGAGGGAATCAGCGTGCGATCCTCGCCGGGGAAGGGCGTCTCGATGCCGCCGTTGAAGAAGTAAGTCACGTGAGCGAACTTTTCCGTCTCGGCCACGCGCAGATTCCGCAGTTGGTGCTGAGCGAGCACGTTGGCCAGAATGTTATCGAGCGATTCCGGCGGCATGATGAGCGGCAACTCGAATTTCTTGTCGTACTGCGTCATGCACAGATAGAACAGATTCCTCGGCGTCTCAGTACGGGGAATTTCCTGGTCGAGCGGCTCCCAGCCATCCAGGTCGCGTCCGCCCTGCTTGTTCAGGCCGCTCTCGCGAGCCAGCACGCGGGTAATCTGGCGGGCGCGGTCGGCGCGGAAGTTGAAGTTGATGCACACATCTTCGTCGCGAATCTGGCCGACGGGCTTGCCCGCGCCATCCACCACGACAAAGGGAATGAGAAACTCGTCGGTGATGCCGTTGTTGTAATTCTCCTTGATCCGCGCCACAGGATTTGGATAGGCTCCGCCCTCGGCCTTGCCGTTCACCATGGCGTCAAAGGCCTTGCGCTCGCGCTCCCAGCGCTTGTCGCGGTCCATGGCGTAGTAGCGGCCGTTGATCGAGGCGATCTTGCCCACGCCGTACTCGCGCATTTTCTGCTCAAGTTGCCCGATGAAGCCTGCGCCGGATGTGGGCCCGGTGTCGCGGCCGTCCATGAAGGCATGCACAAAGACCCGCTCCAGGCCGTATTCGCGTGCGATGCGGAGCAGCGCGTAGAGGTGCTCCTGATGCGAGTGAACGCCGCCGTCGGAGACCAGGCCGAAGAGATGGAGTTGCCGTCCGCCCTCCTGCGCCCGCTGCATGGCGCGCACAATAGACGGATTTTTCTTGAACTCATCGGCGGCGATCAGCGCGTCGATGCGGGTGATATCCATCTGCACAATGCGCCCAGCGCCGATGTTCAGGTGGCCGACCTCACTGTTGCCCATCTGCCCGTCAGGTAAACCGACAAAGTGCTCGGAGGCGCGGATCAGCGTATTAGGAAACTCGCGCAACAGCTTGTCGTAGGTGGGTTTGCGGGCGAGCGCAATGGCATTGTTGGCAGTTTGTGGGCTGTAGCCCCATCCGTCGAGAATGGTCAGAACAAGTGGATGCTTGGAAATGGACACGGCCTAGTTCCTTAAGTACTCAATTTTTCGGAATGAAAATGCCGGGTGCCCCAGGTCCCGCCTTTGGGACCTGGGATACGACAAAGCCTGTGCGAGCGAATAGCGAGCGTCTGCCCCACCGCAGGTGGTTAGTCGTTGTAGTTCAGGCCTTCGAGGCCGAGGAACACCGCGCCGGAACCCAACTCCTCTTCGATGCGGAGTAACTGGTTGTACTTGGCGATGCGATCGGTGCGGCTGACGGAGCCGGTCTTGATCTGGCCCACGCCGGTGGCCACAGCCAGGTCGGCAATGAACGTGTCCTCGGTTTCGCCCGAGCGATGTGACATGACCGATGTGTAGCCGTAACGGCGGCCCAGTTCGATGGCTTCGAGCGTCTCGGTCACAGTGCCGATCTGGTTGACCTTGATGAGGATGGAGTTGGCCACGCCCTCGTCGATGCCGCGCTGCAACAACTTGATGTTGGTGCAGAAGATATCGTCGCCGACCAGCTGAATGCGGCCACCGAGCTTTTCCGTCAGCAGGCGCCATCCCTCCCAATCGTTCTCGGCCAGCCCGTCTTCGAGAGACACGATCGGATACTGGCGGGTCCAGTTATCGTAGAAGCTCACCATCTCCTCGCTGGTGTGCTCGCTCTTGTCGCCTTTCTTGAAGATGTACTTTTTCTTCTCCGTGTCATAGAACTCGCTGGATGCCGGATCGAGAGCGATCGCGATCTGCTCGCCGGGCTTGTAGCCGGCTGCTTCGATAGCTTCGAGGATTAGTTCGATAGCCTCGTCGTTCGATTTGAGCGAGGGAGCAAAGCCGCCTTCGTCGCCCACCGCGGTGTTATAGCCCTTCTTCTTGAGTACGCCCTTGAGGGTGTGAAAGGTTTCCGCGGCCCAGCGCAGCGCATCGCTGAAGCGCTCCGCGCCCACCGGCATGATCATGAATTCCTGAAAGTCCACATTGCTGTCGGCATGTGCGCCGCCGTTCAGCACGTTCAACATGGGGGTGGGCAGAATGCTGGCGTTGATGCCGCCCAGATAACGGTAGAGAGGAATCTCCAGCGTCTGTGCCACGGCGCGGCTCGCGGCCATGGAGACGGCGAGAATGGCGTTTGCGCCCAGCTTCGCCTTATTCGGCGTGCCGTCCAGAGCGATCATGGTCTGGTCGATCAGCCGCTGGTTGGCCGCATCCATGCCTTCAAGCTCGGGCCCAATCACAGTTTCAACGTTTTCCACGGCCTGCAATACGCCCTTGCCCATGTAATGGCTCTTGTCGCCGTCGCGCAGTTCCACGGCCTCATGCTCGCCTGTGGATGCGCCCGAAGGCACGATGGCGCGGCCCAAAGCGCCGCTCTCCAGGATTACGTCCGCTTCCACGGTCGGGTTGCCGCGCGAATCCAAAACCTCGCGGGCGCGAATGGCAACAATCTCAGTCATATCTGTCCTCGCAATGCGGTGCTGTAGCCGGTCATTCAGTTTGGGACGGCGATCCACGGCAAGAGTTTCTCCGGCGGCGCTTTGAATCGATTCCAAAAGCTCATGCACGTAGCGGATCCCTTCTCCGTCCAGCTCTCAAGAGTGGTGTTTACATTATGAATTTTAGCAAATAGTGGCGCACAGCACTGTGTAATGGCGGTCACAGCGTCAAACCATTGGAAGCACAGGCACAAGCTCGTTTGTAAGGGTTGACGATGTTGATTCGTGCCGGTGAAGGAACCTGCCCCGAAGGAACGCGCCCCCGCTTGGACGAACCGGCGCTAACCTTACATTGGGATAGTTGTCCATCAGACTACGGGATGGGCAGTCGCACGCAACTCCCCACCCCCGGCGGGGTTTCAACAGCAAGGGGAATCTTCGCCCGCAAGAAAGAGACTCAGGACATGGAAACCCGCGAAAAGGAGTATTCGATGAAACGGTTGATCCTTGTGTGCGCCTTGTTTGCCGCCATCGCTGCCGCTTTGGGAGCCCAGGAGGCAGCGAATCCCTACCAGGGAACCTCGAATCCCCCACCAGACGACCAGATCACTACCAGCAGTACCCCGGAGGCCAAGCCTCCAGCGGGGCAGCCAATGGTCGCTCAGCCGGCCGTCGCCGCGCCCGCCCAAGCGCAGCCCGCCTTCGTCGATTCAGTCGTCAACCCTCCGGACGCCGGCAATAGTAATGCCAATAGTGACGGCGACATTGTGCAGGTTGCGCCCGATTCAACCGCCGGCCCAGCCGTGATTGAGCGCACCTACGCCAATGACCCCGATGGAGACATTGTGCATCCACGTGCGCTGCGCCCCGGAGAACTCGGTGAGGGAACCACCATTCGCGTACGCCTGATGGAACGGCTTTCCACCGTGTCCAGCCAGAAAGGCGATACCTTTCGTACCCGAGTTGCCACGGATGTGATGCAGGGCGGCCAGGTGGTCATTCCCGCGGGAGCGGAGATTGACGGCCAGGTGGTCCAGGTATCCAGCGGCCATGTGGGCGGCCATGGCTCCATGCGCCTGCAGCCGGAGACAGTGATCCTGCCCGATGGCATGCGCATGCAATTGCACGCCGAAACTACCGGAACACCCGGTTCGCGGACGCGCGTCGGAAGCGAAGGCGCCATCATGCCCGACTCGCGATTGAAGCGCGACAGCATCGAATATGGCGGAGCCGTGGGCGCCGGCGTGGTGACCGGAGCAATCGTCGGCGGTCCGGTGGGAGCCTTGACCGGCGGCCTGATTGGAGCCGGCGCCATCACGGTCCATCTGCTCGTCAACCATCCGCAAGCCACACTCGATACCGGCACGACGGTCGTGTTTACGCTCACCGAGCCACTGGATATGGTCCCCGCGCCTGCCAGCGGGAACTGACTTTTGCCCTATCTTATGCAAGGAAAAGGGCTTATCATAGGGTCAGAGGAGACGCGATGTCGACCGCCGCTGTCACATCCAAAGGGCAGATCAGGATTCCGCTTGAGGTTCGCAAGAAGATGGGAATCAAGCCCGGCGACCGGGTGAGGTTCATTGAGGGCGAGCACGGCGAATACATCCTCAAGCCGGAGACCGGCTCGATCATGGATTTAGAGGGGTGTGTGAAGTGGACTGGCAAGCCGGTAACAATCAAGGAAATGAATGAAACGATTGCCAAAGGCTGGTCCGGGCAATTGACATTCGAGGATTGAGTCGCTGCCATGGGGGAAACGATGCCTGCGGAAAGCGCCTTTCATTCTAGAAGCCCCGAAGAACTAAAGCTTTATATGCGGCTTCTGAACGATGCTGATTCGGGTAGTCTCGACAATCTTGAATGTCCCAGTTGCCGCCAGACGGCAGTGTCGGTTTGGTTCACGCACCCTGCTGAAGATATATATCGGACATGGTTTGTCTGTACTCATTCCAGGTTTCACTCACGCGCTCAAAACAACGGGATACCTGCTTTCTTCACGGCAAATCGACTGCGCCCGGATTTGCAGGAGGGGGATTTGTCGGTTTTGAAACAAGCGGTTTTCGAGAAACCGCAGCGATAATGAAGCCTGAGAAAGCCAGCGACGGCGAGAATAAGCGCCTGCTGGAACCGGACAGTACGTTCCCGCGTATCATTCTCCAAACGCCCTCTCTCGGCGTCCATATGTCATGCAAAGTTTCTTAACCACACTCGGCCAGGTCCACCGCGCGATGATGGCCAATAAGCTGCGCACGTTCCTGACCATGTTCGGGATCGCTTGGGGCATCGGCTCGTTGCTCGTCCTGGTGGGGCTGGGCGAGGGTTTCCGTTCCGGGCAGCACAAGCAGTTGGCCAGACTGGGCAACGACTTGGTGATGATGTTCAACGGCACCATCCCTGCGGTGGCCAATCAGCACACCGGGATGCGCCCCTACCAGCTGACGCTGGGCGATGAAGACGCATTGCGCCACTTGCCCGAGTTGCGCGCTGTGACTTCCGAGCTGGCCCGCTCGGATCTCTACGAAGTCAGCCAATGGAGCAATACATCCGCCCATGTGACTGGGACGGAGCCCAACAACACTGTCGTTCGCTACATTCCCATGGCGCAGGGCCGCTTCCTCGACGACGATGACCTGCGGGAATATCGCCGGGTCGCTGTGCTTGGATCGAAGACCGCCTCGCTGCTGTTTCCAGGCCGGCCCATGGTCGGTGAAAACATCACCATCAACGGGACCGACTTCACAATCATTGGGCAGGTGGAGCAGATTACCACTGGCGGCAATAACGACTACGACGACCAGAAGATCTATGTTCCCGTCACCACCATGCAGGAACTGTTTCCTCTCAAGGGAGACAATATTCCCCGAGACGCGTTGAACTCGATTCAATATCAGTCTTCCATCAAGGGCGATTCAGTGGCCGCAGTGGCTGCTGTGCATCGCGTGATCGCCAAGCGCCATGGCTTCGATCCGTCGATGAAAGAAGCCTTTGACGAATGGGATACTGTCAAGAACGCGAACATGGTGGGGGCCATCTTCACCGCCATGGATATCTTTCTGGGCGGGGTCGGCCTCGTGACGCTGGGCCTCGGTGCGGTGGGCATCGTCAATATCATGCTGGTCTCTGTTTCGGAGAGAACCCGCGAGATCGGCTTGCTGAAGGCCATCGGCGCCACTAAGCGCAGCATCATGGTGCAGTTTTTCTGGGAGGGTCTGCTGCTAACCGGCATTAGCGGGCTGATCGGAATATTGGCTTCGGCGGCCTTCATGTGGCTTTTGCAGCAGGTGCTGACGGGCAAGTTGCCCGGCTTCGACCCGCCGCGGCTGGTGCCGTGGTCCGCGGCGCTGGCGCTGGGGGCGCTTACGTTGAGCGGCGTGGTTGCAGGCCTCTATCCGGCCAGCAAGGCCGCGCAACTGGATCCCATCGAGGCCTTGCGGAGAGAGTGAGAAAGGCAGCTTTTAGCTGCTAGCTTCTAGCCCTTAGCTGTTGGTGGGGGTATGCGCAGCTTTGGAACACCGCCAAAGCTGCCCTGAACGGGGAAGAGCTAGTAGCTAGAAGCTGATAGCTAAGAGCTGGGAGTTTAATCATGCTCAAAGACATTCTCGGTCAGGCTTGGGAGGCGATGCTCTACAACCGCCGGCGCACTGCCATCACCATGATCGGCATGGCCTGGGGCATCGCTACGGTAGTGCTGCTGCTGGCATACGGCGCCGGCTTCAGCCACGCCTTTGAGGTCATCTTCGCCAATTGGGGCACCTCCACCATCGGCTTCTTTCCCGGCCGCACCAGCGAACAGGCCGGTGGCGACAAGGCGGGCACGCGCGTGCGCTTCACGATCGACGATGTAGACCGTGTCGCCAACACCGTTCCCGGCATCACCCGCATCTCCCCTCTAGCGTTCCTCGATGTGACGGTGCAGAACGATCTGCATACCTACACATGGAGGGTGGCGGGGGTTCGTCCCTCCTATCAAGACATCATTAAGCTCGACGCCGTTCAGGGCCGCTTCTTTAACGGAGCCGAGGACCAGCAGCGCGCCCACGTCTGCGTCATCTCTTCCGAGGTTAAGAGCAAGCTCTTCAGCGGCGGCTGGGCGCTCGGCGAAACCATTCGCCTCAACGGTGTGATGTTCACCGTTGTCGGCGTGCTTAGCCCCAAGATGCAGGAGGGAAACGACGACACCAATCGCCTGGTCTATGTCCCCTTCAATACCATGAGCGATTTGAAAGACACCACGTACCTCGACGGCGCCTGGCTCAGCTATGTCGGCGACAACGAACTGGTGGAGAAGAGCCTGCGCGAGACCATGGGCGCCGCCCATCACTTCCTGCCATCGGACCATAACGCGATGTTTGTGGCCAACCTGATGACACAATTGCATCAGTTCCGCATTCTCTCGATAGCCCTGCAAGTCCTGCTTTCCATGGTGGGTGCGCTCACCCTGGGCATCGCCGGCATCGGACTCATGAATATCATGCTGGTAGCTGTGCAGCAGCGTACGCGCGAGATCGGCATCGAAAAAGCGCTCGGCGCACGTAGACGCCACATCCTGCTCCAATTTCTTGCCGAGGCCATGGCCATCACCGGCGTAGGAGGCGTGGCCGGCATTGGGTTGGCCTATTTGGTCTCCGCCATGGTGGGCCGCATCCCGTTTTACAGCGCGCTGGCAGCCAACGCAGAGAAGGCCGACATCTACCTGCTCATCTCACCCGCGTCGGTGATTGTAGCCACCGCAATTCTGATCGTAACGGGCCTTGTGAGCGGCATGATTCCCGCCGTGCGCGCCGCCAATCTCGACCCTATCGAGGCGCTGCGGTACGAATGACGCTCGAAACAGGGATCAGGGGTCAGAGATCAGTTTTTAAAGCCCGTGGCCAATGCTGCAAGCTCTCTGTCTGCAAACATCGAGTAAACGACGCAGATCGTACCAAGCCCCTGATCTCTGACCCCTGATCCCTGTTCTCACACTGGCGGCAGCGCATTGACCACCGGAACGCCGGCGGGTGGCGCAAAGTGAAATTCATCGGGAGAAACCGGGGCGTTGGTCACTTCGCCGGTGAAGGTGAAGCGGGTCAGCGCGCCATCGGTCTCTTCGACTTCGATGCCATCGATGACGCCTTCAGCGGTTACGGAGAGGGTGAGCCGTGTCACGCGTTTTTCCTGGCCTTTGGGCTGGCCGGTGAGCCTGAAGTGGCCGCCAGCGTCCGTCGCCAGCGTCAGATTGCTCATTTCTTTTTCCAGTTCGGTATGGCCTAGCAGAAATCGCAGCGGGGAGCGCAGGTCGTCGAGTTCCTTTGACGGGATCCGCTGAACTTGCGAGTCGCCGGGGGTGTAGAACCAGGCGTACTTGCCGTCGAGTAGGAAGAGTTTGCCTGCCGGCGAGTTGTACTCCCACTTCATGCGGCCGGGCTTGAGCAGCAGCAGCGTCCCGCTCTCCGCGCGCTTGATCCCCAGGCCCTCATAGCTCTCGGTAAAGCCGGCCTTGAGCGAATGCAGCTGGTTGTAGTGCCGGTCGACACGCTGCGCCAGCTCCGTCGCGGAGGGCGAATGTTGTTGAGCGCAGAGACCGATTGAGAGTGCAGCGGCGACCAGAATCGCGCCGCCGCTTCGCAACAGCGCGTCTGCCCTCATTGCACGAGCTGGGTGCAGTTCGTGCCGCCTGTGGGGTCGGATTTGATGGGGCCGCTGTCGTCGCCGCAGAAACCGATATCCCCGGTCTTGCCCACGGTCTGCGGTATAGCGGTCACCGTGTAGCTGTTGTAGCGATCCGTGCCGTTCACCGTCACCTTCTGGCAGTTGCTGATCGCGATAATGTAGCCGGACTTGAAGCCTGAGGTGACGTCGCCCTGCAAAATCTGCGCGGAGGTTGGCGATGGAGCCCCGGCGCTCGGGTCGCCCCCCAAAGCCGACAGCGTGCAGGTGTAGCCATTCGCGGGATAGGTAGACGCGTATTGCATCTGCGCCTGCTGGATGGCTCGTATGGATTGAATTGCAGAGAGCCGATTGGCGTTCTTCTTCAAGGCGCCCACGGTGGGAATTGCAATGAGCATGAGGATGGCGATGATGGCCATCACGATCAGCAATTCCATCAGCGTAAAGCCGTTGGACCGCTTGCGACCGTTGGTCAACGTTGAGTCTTGTATGCCGCAGCGGCGAGTACAGAACGAAAACTTGCGATTCATGGAGTTCTAGTGCCTCGTGGAGCAAGGTAAAGGTGACAGACCCGTCCGACAAAATCCTACATCGTATGGACGCGGAAGGGAAATAGGACGCTCGGAAAACAGCTTTCAGCTTCTAGCCGCTAGCCTCAAGCGCCTCACACTCAGGCCGTCGATTCATTTCGATGCCGCAATTCCTGGAAGGCTAAAAGCTAGAAGCTAATAGCTGGAAGCTTGCTTCTCAACACACCAGCCTCGCCCGGCCCAGCTTGACGCCATCCAGGCGGCCCAGCAAGGTGACGGCGATGCGACCGGGGTCGAATAGCCGCTGGGCCATCGCTTGCACCTGGGCGGCGTCCACCGCATCGACGGCGGCAATGACCTCGTCCACGGTGAAGAAAGTGTGGAAGTACATCTCCTGGCGAGCCAGGTTGGCCATGCGCGAGTTCGAGCTCTCCAGGCCCATCAGCATGTTGCCCTTGAGCTGGTCCTTGGCGCGGGTCAGTTCTTCATCGCTGAGCGCGGTTTCCTTCAGCTTGCGGAATTCGGCCAGGATCAGGTCCACCACTTCCAGAGCCTTGCCCGCGGATGTGCCGGCGTAGACCAGGAGGGTTCCTGTGTCGCGGTAGGGGCTCAGGTCGGAGTAGATGGAGTAGGCCATGCCCCGTTCCTCGCGGATGGTCTGGAACAGCCGCGAACTCATGCCGCCGCCCAGCACCGTATTCAGAATCAACGTGGCATAGCGGTTGTCGTCCGTAATGGGCGGCGCGGGCACGCCGAGGCAGATCTGCACCTGTTCCAGTGATTTCTTGTTGCGCAGAACAATGCGTGCGCCAGCCTCGGGCGCAGCAAGTTCGAGCAGCGTCTCGCCTCCCGCCAGTCCGGAAAACTTACCGGCCACCTCCTCGGCAAATTGGTCGTGGTCCAGGTTGCCGGCCGCGGAGAAGACAATGTTGCCGCCGTGGAACCGGTCGTTGTGGTAGGCCAGCAGCTTTTCCCGGTCCAGCCCGGTGACCGTCGCCTTGGTGCCAAGGATGGGCCAGCCCAGCGGATGGTCCTTCCAGAAGCTCTGCGTGAACAGCTCATGGACCAGCACGTCCGGATTGTCCTCGTCGATCTTGATCTCTTCCAGAATCACCCCGCGCTCACGCTCAATGTCGGCTGCGGCGAAGATGGGATTGAGCACCAGGTCGGTCAGCACGTCGAGCGCAATCGGCACATGGTCGGCCAGCGACTTGACGTTGAAGCAGATGGTCTCCTTGCCGGTAAAGGCGTCCAGGTTGCCGCCGATCGAGTCCATCTCGCGGGCTATGTGCTGGGCAGTGCGGGAACGTGTGCCTTTGAAGAGCATGTGCTCGACAAAATGGCTGATGCCGTTGGTCTCGGCGGGTTCGCACCGCGAACCGGACTTGATCCATACGCCCATGGCCACAGAACGCAGGTGTTCCATACGCTCGGTCAGCACGATCAGGCCGTTCGGCAATACGGTGCGGCGAAGATTTCTTTCGGGATTCGTCATCATCGATTCAAGCTCGATTGTAGGGCAATTGGGCTAATTGAGGTACGCGGCCAGTGCGCGATGGAGCGCCGAGCAATGCAATGCTCTATCCTGAACCCAGCCGTGACCAGGGACTCCAGCCAATTCGTACGTTTAGATGCGCCTGACCCCTCAGGCGGTAGCAGAGTCTCTTTGGACGGGCGTCGCAGGCCTCTTTTCGGTCTGGATGCCGAGGCGTTGGCGGTGCTAATGGTGGAGGCGGGCGAACCGGCATGGCGTGGCAAGCAGTTTGTCGAAGCCATGTATCGTCAAGGACTTGCGGAATTAAATGAAATAACAACTTTACCCAAACCGTTACGCCAGAAGCTGGCTGCTGAGGGCTGGCAAATTGACCGGCCGAGGATCGCCCAGGTCTTCCAGTCGGTGGATGGGACCGAGCGCTACCTGGTCCAGGGGCAAGCCCAGGATCAAGATCAGACCGCTCAGACCGTCGAGACCGTCTGGATGCCCGAGGGCGATGACGGCGAATCCGGAGACGGGGCGGATGGCGAGGGTCAGGAAAATCCGGGTGCCCCAGGTCTCGCTTCTGAGACCTGGGATAGCGACGGACCCCAGCATCAACCTGCTCCCGTGCACTCAGAACGGCCCAGCCGCCACCGCGCTACCATCTGCGTCTCCAGCCAGGTAGGCTGCGCCGTCAACTGCCAGTTCTGCCTCACCGCCAAACTCGGCCTGCAACGCAATCTGAGTGCGGGCGAGATTGCCGGGCAGGTTCTGGCTGTCTTCGATCGCCACAAAGTGGAGGTGGGCCGCGACCGAGTCAATCTGGTCTTTATGGGCATGGGCGAGCCATTCCTCAACTACGAGAATTTCATGGCAGCGGTGCGGCTGCTCGTTCAAGAAGTTGGCCTGAGCCCAAGGCGAATGACAGTATCGACCTCCGGCATCGTCCCCGGAATCGAGCGGTTTGCCCAGGAGCCGCCGGAGTTTCGGCCCAAGCTGGCCATCAGCCTCAACGCGCCCAACGACCGCATCCGCGAAGAGATCATGCCCATTAACCGCAAGTGGCCTATCGAGGCGGTGACGTATGCCGTGCGCCAGGTCAAGCTTCGCCCCCGTGAGCGCATCACATTTGAATATGTGTTGCTGGGTGGTGTGACCGACCAGCCGGAGCACGCCGTCGAGGTCGCCCGTCTCGTACGCCGAACTGGCTTGCCCGCAAAGGTCAACCTGATCGCCTGGAACCCCGGTCCCGGCATCGCTTACACCACGCCCCGGCCGGAAGCGGTGGAGAAGTTTCGCACGACTCTGATCGGCGAAGGCATTCCGGCTTATCTGCGCAAGCCGCGCGGCCGCGACATCTATGCCGCCTGCGGCCAGCTCAAGCGCACCGTCGAAGCCTGACGGTTATTCGGGTATTACGGGAGGCGCGCGGCGATTTTGCTTAACAGGCTGCGGAAAAACTCCCCGCCGGCCCAGTTTTGGAAGGGCATGACTTCAGTCGTGCCGTAAGTGCCGCTAAATCAATGCGGGCTTCAGCCCCTGAGGAATGTTTTTCGCGCACCCCGACGAATCCTTGACCTTTTTGCGCGGCCTACTAGGCCGCCAGCATCGTAAACACGGGTACGGCAAAAATTGTCGAAAGTGTTTGACAAAATACCTACTATTCTGTACTGTACATACCAACTGGTTGGTATGCTTTATGAAAGCAGCGGATCCAAGACACGAATCGAAGGCCAAACTACTCGACGCGGCCCTGCACGTCATCCGCGCCAAGGGCTATACAGCCACACGCATTGAGGATATTTGCGAAGCGGCGGGGCTGACCAAGGGCAGCTTCTTCCATCACTTCAAAAGCAAGGAGGACTTGGCTCTCGCGGCGGCTGCGTATTGGGGAGACATGACCGGCGCCTTCTTCGCCTCCGCGCCCTACCGCCAGCTGACCGATCCGCTCGAGCGGCTGCTTGCGTATGTGGACTTCCGCAAAGCAATTCTGCAAGGCGACCTGCCTGACTTCACATGTCTCGTCGGGACCATGGTTCAGGAAATCTACGACACGCATCCCGACCTCCGTGAGGCGTGCAACAAGAGCATCAGCGATCACGCCGCGACACTGGTTCCCGACATCGAAGAAGCCATGCGCCAGCGCGGAGTCCAGGCGGGCTGGACTGCCGAAAGCCTGGCCCTCTATACCCAGGCCAGCATTCAGGGCGCTTTCATTCTAGCCAAGGCCAAACACGGACCGGAGATTGCCGCCGCCTGCATCGACCATCTGCGCCGGTACATCGAACTGCTCTTCAATCAGCCTCATTCACAGAGTCCGGTTCTCCAGAACCGCGACAAAGAAACCAATTCAAAGGAGGGAAATCAACATGAAAATCATCAAGGCAAGCGCCCTGGCAACCTCGCTCCTGTTTGCGGCGTCTGGCGCGCTCAGCCCCGCGCAGGCGCAGGATGCGAAGACTCCCTATCCAACGATGGCCCCACTGGACGGGTACCTGATTGCGGATCGAGATGCCGAGATCGCCATGGCCAAGAGCGCGGCGCCGCCAGCGATATCCAATGAGGCCGCAGTCCTGGTCCTGGGCAGGGACGGCTACCATACCGCGATTGAAGGCAAGAATGGTTTCACATGCCTGGTTGAACGAGGGTGGATGTCTCCGACCGGCAGCCCGGAGTTCTGGAATCCCAGGCTGCGCGGCCCAATCTGTTACAACCCTGCGGCCACACGATCGATTCTTCCGTACACCATCTATCGAACAAAACTGGCGTTGAGCGGGCTTACGAAGGCGCAGATGGTGGAGAGCATCAAGTCTGCGCTGGCCAGGAACCAACTGCCGACCCCGGAGACCGGGGCGATGTCGTACATGATGTCGAAGGACGCATACTTCGGCGTTGCAGGGGGGCATTGGCATCCGCATCTGATGTTTCATGTCCCGACGGCAAATGCCGCGAGCTGGGGAGCAAATCTGCCGGACTCGCCCGTCTTGCTCAATGACGAATTTACCGATGAGCTGGAACCGGAAACAATCTTCATGGTCCCGGTCGACCATTGGTCGGACGGAACGTCGGCCATGGCCGACGATTCCGCATCGCACAAACATTGAACCGCATCGAACCCCGCAAAGGAGACCCTATGAGCCTCACCCTCGAACCCGAGATCGTCACGTGGCCCGAAACGCACTATGTCTTCCTCGAACGCATTGGCCCTTTCATGGCTACCGCCCCCGATGCCTGGACGAGCCTGCACAAGAATGTCCCCGCCATCGCCGAAAAGAACCGGATTACCGGCTATATGAGCCTCTACAAGATGGGACCGCAAATCTACCGCGCCGGCGTCTCGGTTACCGCTCCCCCGGTCGATCTGCCCGAGGGCATTCACTACGAAAAATTCAGTGGCGGCAAGTACAGCCGATTCGTGCTCACCGGCTCGTTCTCCCAACTGCCAGAGGCTTCCTGCAAAGTCTGGACGATCGCCGAAGAGAAGCCCATCGCCCAGCGAGACGACTTCGCCATCGAGCACTATACAAACGATCCCCGAATCACTCCTGAAGAGCAGTTGGTTACAGAAATTCTCGTCCCTACGGTTTAGCGCGGAAGCCGGCTTAAGGAACCTCTGTTCAAGTCGATGTTTTGAAAGGGCACCACTTTAGTCGTGCCGCAAATGCCGCAAAATCAGCGTGGGCTTTAGCCTCTGAGGGAATGATGGTCTCCAAAATTGACTTGTTCAGAGTCTCCTTAACGCTGTGCAATCGTTCTCTACGCCAATCGCATTCCATCCCAAAGGAGGTTTTCTTCATGTCCACGGCATCTTTGCAACCACCAGCCACCAAGGACGAGGCCGATATCCTGGCGCTCCTTGAAACCTGCCACCAAGCCCATCACGACAAGGATGGTGCAGCGATCGCCGCATTGTATGCTTCGGATGCAGCCGTCTTCAGTCTTGCGCCGCCGCTCATTCATCATGGAGTCGATCCCCAGGAAAAACAGGCATGGCTCGACAGTTGGGTGACCCCGGTCGAGATCGAGTCGCGCGATTTCAAACTCACTGTCAGCGGCGACTTCGCTTTCGGCCACGGCTTTCTTCGCATGAGCGGCACGAAGAAGGGAGCTGAAGGCACTGTCAGTTTCTGGATGCGGTCGACGGTCTGCCTCCTGCGGCAGGAACGTGGGTGGCGAATCGTCCACGAGCACGTGTCTGTTCCGTTTTACATGGATGGCAGCCTGCGCCCTGCCTTCGACCTGCGGCCCTGAGTTCCTGACGTTTGGCCAAAGACCTTACAATCGATGCGGGAGCCAGCGTGGAAGAAAAAGGTCAGTCTCCGCATCGCCGGTGGAATCCGCTGCGGCAGTCCTGGGTGTTGGTCTCGCCGCAGCGCACGCAGCGCCCGTGGCAGGGAGAAGTGGGGCAGAAGGCCGCTCCCTCTGCGTTGGCTTACGATCCACAGTGTTATCTTTGCCCCGGCAACGAGCGTGCGGGCGGAGCTGTGAATCCGCCCTATGACAGCGTTTTTTCTTTTGAAAACGATTTTGCCGCACTGCTGCCGGAACCTCCCGCTGCGAGCGATGCGCAGGTTTCGTCGCTGCTCAAGGCCGAGCCCGCCCGCGGCGTGTGTAAGGTGCTCTGCTACCACCCCGACCACAGCCTGACCCTGGCCCGCATGACCCGCGAGGAGATTCGCCTCGTGGTCGACGCCTGGACCCGCGAATACCTCGAGCTGTGTGACAGGGACTGGATCCAGTACGTGCAAATCTTCGAGAACCGAGGGGCCATGATGGGCGCCAGCAACCCGCACCCCCACGGCCAGATCTGGGCTACAGGTTTTGTACCCGATGAACCGGCCGCTGAGACCCTGGCTCAGTGCGGCCACCTGGCCCGCACCGGCCACTGCCTGCTCTGCGACTACATCGAGACCGAGCTGTTGGCTGGCGAACGAATCGTCTTCGAGAACGAGTTCTTTCTGGCTCTGGTTCCCTGGTGGGCCGTATGGCCTTTCGAGGTGCTGCTGGTTTCACGCCGCCACGCCCGGGCGCTGCCGGAGCTCTACATCGATGAACGGGACGCACTGGCCGACGCTCTGAAGCGCCTGACCATACGCTACGACAATCTCTTCGAAACCAGCTTTCCCTATACCATGGGCTTCCACCAGGCGCCAACCGACGGCGATGAGCATGCGGAGTGGCACTTCCACGCGCACTTCTATCCGCCTCTTCTGCGTTCGGCTACGGTCCGCAAGTTCATGGTGGGCTTTGAGATGCTGGGCATGCCGCAGCGCGATATCACCCCCGAAGAAGCCGCTCAGCGTCTCCGCGACTGCTCGGAACAGCACTTCTGGCCGAGAGGTTGAGAGGCACCCCATCTGTGAATTGAGGCTGGCAGCCCTATGAGCGGCCGCGGTCTGCGGGGGAAGATCCCTCGCGCACGGCCGTTTTGCCCTGGGCTTTCTTCCGGAAGTTCTTGGCCGCGTACATGGCGGCGTCGGCCGCTGACAGCAGGCTCTCCCTGGTGGTGCCGTCTTCCGGATAGAAAGAATAGCCGAAGCTGGCCGAGCCTTGCAGGAGATTTCCTTCTATGGAAAATGGTTCTTTTAAAGAATGTTCCAAACGCAGGACGATCTCCTCGACGCGTGTGCGGGTGCGCACCATCGGAAGCAGCACGCCAAATTCATCGCCACCCAACCGCGCGAGCAAGTCATTGGAGCGGAGCTGCTTCTTCAGGCGCTGTGCAATTTGCTGAAGGAACAAGTCGCCAACATGATGGCCGTAGCGGTCGTTAATCGGCTTGAAATCGTTGAGATCGATGTAGACCAAGCCGAAAACGCTGGCATTCTGGTGCGCCTCTACGATCAGGGTGTCGAGGCGCTCTCCGAGGGAACGGCGGTTGCCGATATTGGTGAGCAGGTCAACCTCCGAGCGCTGCACCAGTTCGGAGTGAAGCTTCCGGGTTTCCATGGCCAGCATGGCCAACTGCGCCACTCCGGAAAGGATCTCCATCTCCTGGACAAAAGCGCGGCGGATGCCCAAAAATCTCTTGGAACCGACGCCGGCAAAGAGGGTTCCATGCGCCGGTCCGGAGTTGGCCGGAATCTCTTCCTGGATGACGTGCAATCGGTCCGCGTCCTCGGGGTATTGGCCAAGCCGCGCTCCATCCGTGACCTCGCACCAGCAGGGAACGCCATTGAGCATGGAGGAGGTCAAATCAGTAATCGCTTCCAGGATTTCCACCAGGGGTTTTGAGCTGTTGATGTCCGCAAAGATGCGGCTGCGGCGATGCTCGAGATAGGTCATTGCTGCCAGTTTGCTCTTCAGCCGGCGCAACCTGATTCTCAGGGTCCACGCCCAGCCGGACACTCCAACGATCACCACCAGCAGCATCAGGCTTAGCTTGTCCAAATTGGCACCACGTCGATTGCTCTTCCAGTGTAGATCGGTTCATGGACAGGTTGGCAAACATATGAAGAGAATAGGCCGCATACCCGCGCGCAAGAGAGGACGGCGTCAATCTGGCTAGAGGTTGTGCACCTTCATCTCAGGTGGAGTGTTTGAACTCCAGAGCAGCGAAGAGTAAACTTACGCTGCCAGCAGAAAGAGAACCTTGGGATGCAAATTGCTTCGTGGACCGTGCTCGCCGCACTCAGTATCGCGCCCTTTGCTGGTGCTCAATCCGCTCCGCAGAGGATGCCGGGAGATTTTGCCGGCCAACTCGCTCCCGCGCCCGCTCCGGTTTCCACTACCAGCACGCCAGACCCGGTCATCGGCGCGGTCGTCTCCGCCGTCATGCCGAAAGGGCTAGGCAGCGGGGCTGTAAAGGGGGTGCCGTTTTCAGCCACCCAGACGACTGTGCATGAGCAGACGCTGTCCGACGGTACCGTCATCAAGAGTACGGTTGAAGTGCTTCTGGCGCGCGATAGCGAAGGACGCATACGCGCGGAGGGCACAACCAAGTCGAGTTCTGGAGCCGCATCCCAGACGCGCGTCGTGGCCGTTTGGAACCCCCTCGACAGAAAGGAAATCACCTGGATCTCTGGGAATCCCTCTGCCAGCTTTGCCACGGTGATTCATCTTCCTGAGATGCAGATCAATGGCATGATGGGCGCGCTTGCCTCTGCCCCACCCCCGCCCGGCGCGCTTTCCCACCCGCCGCAGGCGCTGGCTGCTCAGCCCTCCCGTCCAAATCGCGACACCGGCAATATTCATACCGAAACATTGCCGGCGGACACTTTCGCTGGCCTCGACATTGAGGGCACTCGCACCACGCAGGTGATTCCTGCCGGAACCGTAGACAATGACCGCGATATGACGGTTCTATCCGAGAGCTGGACTTCGCCGGAACTGGGCTATATCGTGCGCCAAATGACCAGCGATCCGCGTACCGGAAAAGTAACTACCGAGTTGAGCAACATCGATCGCTCCGAGCCGGACCCCGCGCTGTTCAAACCACCCGAAGGCTACAAAGTCATGGACATGCCGTCGCCGCCTCTCCCCGCCGCGCAACGATAGCGCTGTCGCCGGTGAATACTTGCCGGAATCACGTGCATCCTGCGCCTGCTCGACGGCCATTACCGCTCTCAAAAATATAGATTCAGGCAAATCCCAAGTCCTGTCAGCCGGCATCGAAGTTGTAGCACGTTCTGAAAGCAGGAGGTGATTGCGCGTGGCGTCTGAGATTTTGGAAACGACTTGTTGCGTGGTGGGCGGTGGGCCCGCGGGCATGGTGCTCGGTTATCTCCTGGCACGGCAGGGGATCGAGGTTACGGTACTCGAAAAGCACAAGGACTTCTTCCGCGATTTTCGCGGCGATACGGTCCACCCGTCCACTCTCGAGGTCCTCAACGAACTTGGGCTGCTGCAAGAGTTCCTCGATTTGCCGCATGAGGAGGTGGCCTCGCTGGGCGTGATCATTGGCGATTCCGAATTCCGCGTGGCCGATTTCCGTCATGTGCCGGGGACCTGCAAATTCGTGGCGCTCATGCCGCAATGGGATTTTCTGAACTTTTTGTCCGGTCATGCCAAGAAGTTCTCTTCGTTTCAATTGCTGATGCAGCACGAGGCGATCGCTCTCTTGAAAAACGACAATCGCATCACAGGAATTGTGGCGCGGAATGGGGACCGAGAGGTACAGATCCATGCGGATCTCGTTGTAGGTTGCGATGGGCGTCATTCTCTCACGCGCAACGCCGCTGGCCTCGATGTGATCGAGCATGGAGTCCCCATCGATGTGTTGTGGTTCCGAATCAGCCGCAAGCCAAATGATCCCGCACAGGTTCTGGGCAACGTGAATTATGGAAAGGCGTTGATTCTGATCAATCGATCGGATTATTTTCAAGCGGGGCTCATCATCAAAAAAGGCTCCTATGAGGACATGAAGGCGAATGGCCTCGATGCATTTCGCGATGACATTCGTAAGATTGCTCCGTATCTGGGCGAGCGAGTGAACGAACTCGACAATTGGGACAAGATCTCCATCCTGACTGTACAGATCAATCGACTGCGGCGCTGGTTCCTGCCGGGCTTGTTATGCATTGGCGATGCAGCGCATGCGATGTCACCCGCTGGCGGAGTCGGGATTAACCTTGCGATTCAGGATGCCGTTGCCGCGGCAAGAATATTGGCCGCGCCGCTTCAAAAGCGCCATGTTCCGGTAGCTGCGTTGGCCGCGGTCGAAGAGCGGCGCATGCTCCCAACCCGCGTCACACAAGCGCTCCAGTTAGCTGCGCATCGGGGCTTCGCTCGCGTGTTTGAGAACCCAGGACCGATTCAAGCTCCATGGCAGCTTAAAGTGGTTACGCATATTCCTGGAATTCAGCGTGCGGTGGGATATGCGGTCGGGATAGGCGTGCGGCCGGAGCATGTGCGCGATGAGCCACCCGCACGACCGGCGCGTTCTCGTCTGCCCAGGGCAGTTTTTGCAGGGCTGGGAATTGCTGCCGCTACGGCTGCTCTCGGCTGGGTGGCCTGGAGGGCATGGAACAGAGCGCGGGTCAGCGGCGCATAACTCGTTTAAACGTTCCCCGGCGCGCTGCGGGTTCATTGAACTTTTCACCCTGCTGCGGAATATCCATGATCCGCTTTCTTGACGCCATCGCGGAAAGAGCGCCTGCGCACTTGCCGTCCCCCTTCCAGAGAGAAGGCGGCATTCACCATTGCGATGTGCGAGAAAGCCTGCGGGAAATTTCCCACCATCCGATTGTGTTTTACATCGAATTCTTCCGCGAGCAGGCCAAGATCGCTTCGCAGGCTCAATAACTTTTCAAATAGCTTGCGTGCGTCGCGCGGGCGGCCAATCGCTTTCAGGCAACTTACCATCCAGAAGCTACAGGCAAGAAAGGCGCCCTCTCCCGCCGGCAATCCGTCGCGCGTTTTCTTCGTGTCGTACCGCTGCACCAGTCCGTAGGGCATCAGCTCACGCTCGATGGCCTGCACTGTCGCCTTCACACGGCGATCGCTTCCCGGCAAGAACCCCACTGCCGGCATCAGCAGCAGAGCCGCATCGAGGTGATCCGATCCATATGCCTGCACAAAGCAGTTCTTTCGTTTGTTGAAAGCTCTCTCGCAGACCTCCTTATGAATCGCGTCGCGGATCGCCTTCCATTTCTCAAGCGGGGCTTCGTAGTGCAATTGCTCCGCAAGCAGCACGGCGCGGTCGAAGGCCACCCAGGCCATCATCTTTGAATACGTAAAATGCTGAGGTTTGGCCCGCATCTCCCAAACCCCGTGATCGGGCTTCTGCCAAATGGATTCGAGGTGCTCGAGCAGCAACACGAGAACGCGGAAATCGTTTTCCGAGTGACGGTTCATTTTGCGCTGGGCGTGATAGAAGGAGTCAAGCACCTCACCATAGATATCCAGCTGAACCTGCTGCGATGCGGCATTGCCCACGCGTACCGGGCGTGAGTTCTCGTAGCCCGGCAACCACTCCACCTCCCATTCCAAAAGAATCTGATCGCCATAGAGCCCATACATGATCTGCACCTGGTCCGGGCTGCCGGCCAGCGCGCGCAGCAACCAGTCCTCCCAGGCGACGGCTTCTTCGTAGTAGCCGGCGTTCATGAGCGCGAGGAGGGTAAAGGTCGTGTCACGCAGCCAGCAGTAACGGTAGTCCCAATTGCGTGTGCCGCCGATCCATTCCGGCAGCGAAGTTGTAGGCGCCGCCACAATTCCGCCACTCGGTCTAAAGCTGAGGGCCTTGAGCGTAATCAGCGATCTCTCCACCGCCTCGCGGTATTTGCCTTTATATTTGAGCTTTCCGCTCCATTTGCGCCAAATGCGCAGCGAAGCATTCAGCGCGCGCTGGAAGTCGATGGGCACGGGATCGGGCTCATACGAAGCTCCGTAGGTAAGCGTGAACCAGGCGCGTTCTCCGCGGTGCAGCGTAAACTCGGCCACTGTCTTCAGGTTTTCGCCGCGCACGGGAACCGACGCATGAAGAACGGCCAGATTGGGGCCGGCGACGGCGCGCAGGCCGTCTTTCGTGCCCGTCACCCAGGGAACGGTGCGTCCGTAATCGAAGCGCAGCGCCAGCTCCATGCGAATCGAAATGCTCCCGCGCACGCACTCAACAATGCGCACAACATCAGAGTGCCTGCCCCGTGGAGGCATGAAATCCACGAGCCGCATTACGCCGCCTGCCTGCTCGAAGGTTGTCTCCAGAATCAGCGTGTGATCCCGGTAGCGCCGCGAAGTGGAGTACCCGCTTTCGGAGGGAGCAATCCTCCAGTAGCCATTTTCTTCCGTTCCCAGCAATGCGGCAAAACAGGCGGCCGATGAAAAAACGGGCCAGCAAAGCCAGTCAATGCAGCCATCCTTGCTGACCAGCGCCGCGGTTTCCAGGTCGCCAATCAGAGCGTAGTCCTCGATTTTGGTCGCCATAGTCTTATTGCTCGTGGTAACTCCTCATCAAGCCGCCATCCACGACGAATGTGGCGCCCGTTACATAGGCCGCATCGTTTGAAACCAGGAATGCAACCACACCCGCTACGTCTGCGGGAGTGCCAAGCCGGCCGAGGGGAATATTCTTGAGCAATGCGTCGAGCTTGGGTTTGTCTTCGAGCAGCGACTGGTTGATGGGCGTTGCGATGGCGCCCGGTGCAACGTTGTTCACGGTGATGCCCAGCGGTGCCAGCTCAACAGAAAGATTGCGCATCAGCATACGCACGCCGCCCTTGCTACAGCAATAGGTCGCGAAGCCGGGAAAAGCCATGTCTTCGTGTACAGAGCTGATATTGACAATGCGCCCCGGCTTCCCGGCCTGGCGCAGCCGTCTCACAACCTCCTGTGTAAGAAAGAACGGGCCCCACAGATTCACCGCCATCACCCGGTCAAAATCGCTTTCCGATGTATCCCAAAAATCGGAATGATGTTCAATGCCCGCATTGTTGATGAGTATGTCCGCCGTGCCGAAGCGTTTCCAGGCGCTGTCCACCAGGCGGCGGATGTCGGTGCTTTTCGTAACGTCGGCGCTGACAATCTCCGCCTCGCTCCCCGCTTGCGCGATAGCGCGTCCCGTAGCTTCTGCGCCAGTGGAATCGCCAACATAATCGACCACGACTTTGGCGCCCTCGGACCCAAGTCGCTTGGCGATTTCCTGGCCGATACCGGTCCCGGCCCCGGTAACTATGGCGACCTTCCCCTCCAATCGCTCCATCCGGCACGCTCCTCTTGCATTTGAATTAGATGCATATTGTTAGATGCAGATGGATGGCCGCTCGCATTCATCCAAGGATCTGTTTTGCAAAGGTCCGATATCCCTGCATTTTCGATTGTTCACCCCATAATGTACCAAATCGTGTTAAGAGCAACCGGCCAAAGAATGATTGCATCACAGGACCTAGCCTTCCATTTTGGCGATTCTATCCGCTGAAATGCAAGTTATCCATGCAAAGTCATCCATTCGCTTTTCAATGAAGTCGAATACCTCCTTCGGGATATGTCGCACGGCGCTGTCCGCGCCGCGCACGTCAATCCAACGGTGAAGAAAGCAACCCAAAAGATCGGGTGATAGAAGGGCGCTATGAAAACACAGAGTGGCGAGTCGCTGTCGAAAATTTTCACGAAGTCTCCACAGACGATGGCCGATCTACTGTCGTCGAACGAATTCTCCACCGGCGGTCCTGCCGCGGGACTACGTCTGTTGAGCGTATACATCGCCTACGCGGGCAAGAGGCTCAGTCTTTCACGAAAGCAGAGTCTCGAACGCGCCAGAGAACTGCTTCTCCAGCGCACGCGCCAGGCTCTGACCAGTAAGCAATAGCAACTCGCGATCTTCGTCATCAATGCTTTTGATAAGCTCGTTGCGCGACTGTGCGATCGCGGCCTCCAGCGCAGTGCTCCACAACCGCGCCCATCGTCGCGACGACGCTTAAGCCTAAGCGCCAGGTGCTCCAGCCTTGTTCCGGGTCACGATGCGGGTTTGCTTTCAAGGAACGGGCGCGGATCGAAAATGACCTTGAGCGAGCTTATCTTCCCATCTTCAACCTGATACCAGGCACACACGAAGATAGTCGTCCCGGATATCGCCAAATCATAGAAGAGGCAGACATCCTGCCCATCGGCAAACACTTTTTTCACATCGTATTTGAGACGCATGCGCTCCATGTCACTGAAATAGGCATCGCCCCCTTGACGCGAGCCCAAAACACCAACGAAGGAGAGATCATTGCTCACATAGTGCCTGGCAAGCTTGAAATTCTCCTCATTGATGGCTTCAACACAGGCAAGAACCACTTCTCGGGCACTCTTCATTGATGGCATCTGGCTTCTCCTGTCTGATAATCCCGGGTTTTGATTTGACGCATTCCGACGCACAGCGGATACTTCTGTTTCCTCACGTCAGCACAGGCTGCATCGAAGCTCAGGCATCCCATTATGTGGAAGGTATCCGGTGCTGGACCGCAATAGCGCCTGGATCCAGTCGCGCGGGTTCAAAATACATTTGAGTCAAGACTCATTGGGCCCAGTGTAATTCCAACCCCTGTGCGGTCCAAATAGAAAACCGAGAGAACGTGTTTCGCATCCGACAAGGGAAGGGAAGAGTGACCGATGTTCCTTATCTTGTTTGTCGAAAAGAACTGGCGAGACTTGGCTTGGTCAGCTGGATTGCTGGCTGCGGCGATTGTGATTGCTCTTGTGGTTCGCGTCATCGTGTTCTGGCTCTTGCTGCGGCTCACGCGCCGCAAGGGCACCCTGCTCGGCCAGTCGCTGGTGAAACACGGCCAAGGTCCAAGCCACTGGATCTTTCCTCTTCTGGCCATGCTGGCTATTCTGCCTGGCCTACCCCTCCCACCGATTGTGATGTCGGCGCTACAGCATGTCACCGGCCTGGGGTTGATTGTCGCCATTGCATGGCTGGCGATTCTGCTCACTGAAGTAACGGCCGATATGCTCAGCTGGCGCTACCGCATCGACGTGGCTGACAACCTGATGGCGCGGCGCATTCAAACACAGTTCCAGATGCTGAATCGCATCGTGATGATTCTGGTGATTGTGGTCGCGCTCTCTATGATGCTGATGACCTTTCCAGACATCAGGCACATCGGCGTGAGCATTCTGGCGTCCGCGGGAATCGCTAGCCTGGTGGTGGGCATGGCGATGAAAGACACTCTGTCAAACCTGATTGCCGGCGTGCAGATCGCCTTCGCGCAGCCCTTCCGAATCGGCGATGCGGTGGTCATTGAGGGCGAGTGGGGATGGATCGAAGAGATCGGCATGATGTATGTGGTGGTGCGCATCTGGGATCTGCGCAGATTGGTGTTGCCGTTAAGCTATTTCCTCGCGCATCCGTTCCAGAACTGGACGCGGACCAGTGCAGATTTGCTTGGCTATACCTATCTTTATACCGATTACACGGTGCCCGTAGATGCGGTGCGCGCGGAACTAAAGCGCATCTGCGAAGAGTCTCCCATGTGGAATGGGAAGGTCTGCGGCCTACAGGTTTCCGATTCCGACGCGCACACCATGCAATTGCGCGCACTCATGGACGTGCGAAATTCCAGCGATGCTTGGGACCTACGCTGTCTGGTGCGCGAAAAGCTGATCGATTTTCTGCAAAAGAATTATCCCGGCTGTTTGCCGCGTTACCGAGGAGAGTTTCAAGCGCAGGAAGATGCCCAGGCCTTGAAGCCAAGCGACACCGACGCGGGCAGAACACCTTCTGGCCTGGCGCAACGGGAAACTGCCGCCAACCAGGGCCAGAACGAGTTGCGACGCAGCGCTTAAGATGTCCGCCAAGTGCATCCCTGGATAGATCGATGCAGTCTATTTATATGGTGAGCTCACTGGGGATCGAACCCAGGGCCCACGCCAGCCGCATGACTTACGTTGCCATATCGCGCGGCGCCCGCGACGCACGAATGTTTACGAATGATTCGTCTGCGCTGGGCCACGAACTCAGCTGCAATGTATCTAATGTGCCAGCGATCCAGCAGACCCCAAACCCACAAGTCATCGTGCAACTTGGTGACGCCTGCATCTGTGCATTGGTCGAAAAGCGCAGATACAGGAGCACGATTGCGCCTGAGCCGGCGAGTAGATAGAGCGCGCCGAAGCCCATTCCGTGGATCAAAGTCCAAAGACTGCGTGCAGTAATTTCCATTGCTGAAGGCCTCAGTTGGGGATGTGCGGAAAGGGTTGTGCAGGGGAGGGACGTTTTATGATCGAAGTAACTGGCGGCGCTCGATGCCTTGAGCGCCGCCAGGATAGTTAGAAGGTGATCTTCGCCGCAAACTGAATCTGGCGCTCTGTCCGTTGAAAGGTTATATCTGATCCAGCCGATGAGATGGTTCCAACGGCGGCTGTACCAGCGGTTGCGGCCGGAAGATTGAACTGCGGTGTGTTGGCGAGGTTGAAGACCTCCGCGCGCAGTTGAAGAACCTTCGATTCGGTCAGGTGAGTATCCTTGAAGACTGAAAAGTCCACAGTCTTTGTGCCCGGACCCTCAAGACTATTGCGGCCCGAATTTCCCCACGTTCCCGCGGCGGGAACCGCGAAGGCCGCGGTGTTGAACCACTTCCCGAGTGTGCGCTGACCTTTTGGCAGGGATCCGTTGCCGAAGCCGGGAAGCAGTTGTGCGCGGGGCGTCAGTCCATCGCCCAATGCAGTGCCCGAAGCCACGGAAAACGGCAAGCCGTCGGTGAACTGCCCAATGGCGTTCACCTGCCATCCACGCTCAAGCGGTCCCAGCACGCCATTGCCCTTGAAAGGCAACTGGTAATTCGAGCTGGCGACAAAGCGATTCGGGATGTTGTAGTCCGCATTTCCGTAGTCGTAACGGAGGTTATAGGGATCCGAAACGGTGGCCGATTCACTCGAACCTTCGTCCAGAGCGTGACTGTAGGTGTAAGAGGCGAGGAAGCTCATTCCATGCGCACGACGCTCAGCCGTAACTTGCAACGCGTTGTAGCTGGAGACCTGCCGGGTCTCAAGTTCGCTGATTTGGGCGAAGACATAGGTGTTGGTTCCAGGAAGATTTCCGTAAGGACGATTCACTGTAAGAGTGGTCGCTCCATTCAATCCCAACTCGTTCGTATTGATGTCCCGAAGGTTGTCCAGGTGAACGCCCTTCGTTCCGACATAGGCAAATTTGAGGACGGTCGAGAAGGGGATCTGCTGCTCGATAGCCGCATGCCACTGCTCGGTATATGGAGTTTTGGCATTTGGATCCACGGCAAAGGCGGGTGTATTGGGTTGCAAGGCACTGCCTGACGTGACTTGGGTGTGAACATATCCGTTATCCGCATAGTTGAACACTGAACTGCTCGTGGCGCCGGCTGCATAAGTGGCCGGATTATTGAATGCCCAATAATCATCCACGGGAACATTGGCTGATAAGGTGGACGAAACGCCGACGTTGGGCGCCGCGTAGTAGATGCCAAAGCCGGCGTGAAAGACTGTCTTGTCGCTGATCTTGTAGGCTGCGCCCATGCGCGGCGCAAAGTTCGCGCTGTTGCCGCTCAAACCGCTGTTCGGAATGCCGTTGGTTCCTACCTGCTCCAGAGCCGTCGTCGAGATAGAGGGAACAAAAGCCCACTCCTTGTTGTGAGCTTCAGTCCAGGGCCAGCCAAGGAAGTTCTCATAGTGCATGCCTAAGTTCAACGTCAGCCTGTTGTTGACCTTGTAATTGTCCTGCGCATAGAAGGACAAATCGCTCTCTCGCAAGCCTACCTCAGTCGGAAAGGAATAGGTGCCGCTCGCCGGAGCTCCGAAGAGCAGATCGCTCCAGGACAGCCCGGAATAGCGTGTGGTGAAACCTTCTGAGCCGTGTTCCGCGCCGGTCTGGAACATATTGTATTGGAGGCGGATCAGATCGAAGCCGAGGTCCAGTGAGTGCTTGCCGCGAACCAGAGTGAGATCTTCGTCCCACTGAAAGTTATTGGTTCCGATATTGGTGGGACTGTTGCCCGCGTCGCCGATCGCCGTGTAGCCCGTGAAGGTCATCACCGGCAGTCCGTCGGTCTTGGGATTGGTAGCAAAGTCCACACCGGGGATGTTGAGGTTGGTAGGGGAGGCAAGGTTCAGACCCGCATCCCAGTTCTGGGCGTACACAAAGAAGCGAGTCCAGCCGTAGCGCGCCGTGTTGATTGTGGTCGGAGAGAAGATATGCGTTTCGCTGAGCAAAGCCTGATGCGCAGGGTCCGACGCCGGGCCGCAGATGACGTCGCCCACCAAAGGTGTCGGCAGGATGCCGGGCTGGGAGAAAATGTCATGGCCCTGACTATAGCGAAGGAAGGTGCTGTCTTTCTCGGTAAACTTGCGGTCGATCTTCACATCGAAGTCGTCTTCGTTGATGATCAATAACGGGACGTAGACGAAATTGTTCGTTACAGCATTTGTACTGCCATAATTCGGTTGCGCATATTTCTGATAGAAATTCAGAATGTTAATGCCAGTCTGGTCCAAACCTGGAGTGTTTGCTGGAACGATGGGATTGGTTTTGGCATATGTGATGGTCTTGTTAAGTGGGTTCTTGATAACAAGGTTGGGGTTCTGAATAAAATAATTCGTGAAGTCATAGCCCGCTGAAGTGATATTGACAACAGGCACGCTCCCCACATCCGTCTGGCCCTGAGCGAAGCGCTTTCCGGCATAGTCAGCAAAGAAGAAGGTCTTGGGATTGGCCTGCTTCCAAAAGACCGGTCCGCCGAAGGTCACGCCAAACTCATTTTGCCGCAGAGCGGCTTTCTGTCCTATCGGTCCTGGAACTGCAGTATTGAAATAGTTTCTAGCGTCCAGAGCGGTGTTGCGCAGAAACTCGAAGACATCGCCGTGAAACTTGTCGGTGCCGGATTTGATGACTACGTTGATGGTGCCGCCGTTGCCGCGTCCATAGCGCGCGTCGGCGTCCTGGGTCTCTTCCGAAAACTCCTGAATGGCGTCGATGGGCGGGAAGACTGCGGCCATGCTGTTATGGTTCTCCTGGTCGCCAATGCCATCCACAAGCGTGCGGTTTTCCTGGGGGCGAGAGCCGTTGATGGCGAAGTACGAGGGGCCGCGCTGCGCGGTATAGGCGATGCTTGATCCTTGGGTTGTCGTCGAAACAACGCCCGCGCCCAGGCTAAATAACTCCGAGAAGTTACGGCCGTTCAGGGGAAGGTCCTTGACGGCTTCTTCTGTGCGTAGATTGCCGACATTGGAGCTTTCGGTCTCCAGCAGTTCGCTATTGGTTTGGACCTCAATTGTCTCCGCGGCGATGCCAACGGCCAAAGCGGCATCGGCCGATACACGCTGTCCGACTTCCAGCCGGACACGCTCTTCTACCTTGCTGAAGCCGGGAGCCTCGACGACAACCTTGTAATCGCTCGGATGCAGCGGCGGCGAGACATAAATTCCCTGCGAGTCCGTGGTCGTGTTGGTGGTGAGCCCAGTGCCGGTATTTTGCACGGACACTTGTGCGTTCGGGATCACTGCGCCGGTGTTGTCTTTCACCACACCGGTGATGACTCCGGTTTCGACAATCTGCGCATGCGATGCTGAGGCTATCAGAACGGTAAATAGTGCCATCAGCAGGCGTGAAAGGTTTCGCTTATGAAGTATTCGGAATGAGAATCGTACAGCAGACATACTAGCCTCCAAGGGGGCGATCGAAATCGACCGCACAAGAAAATGGCCCACGAATTGTTCGTGGGCCATGGCAGAATGCGCTATGCGCATACTGCCGTCAGATGGGAACGATGCACTTGTCCACGACGCAAGGCACATCCGTTTTGGGCGTTTGGGTCGTGCGACAACAACGCGCGGCCTTGCCGCTAATCTGTGATGAGAAATCCATAATTGCTGTCCGTTTCATTGAATTCAGGCTCGCGCACCCGATTTAAAGTGCAAAACCAATCGCGCGCGAGAAGCAACGGGTTATTACGGTGCGTTTGCGCATTTAGCCGCGAGCCTCAGGCAGACACAGACACGACAAGCTGCCGCGACCTCTCGCGCGGCCAGCGAGCAACATCGGCTAGGTTTTGATGAGAGAGTATGCGGGCGTCAACAACACGAGCGACAGGGAGTCGGCTTGGAAGCGTGCATTGGAACTGCGGGAATGTTTATTCGCTCCTGCATAACCTGTATTGAGCCATAAAGGTGAATTGATGTCAAGCGCGGCAGTCGAAATCTTTAAGCAAAAATGTGAAACTCTTTTCGTATGGCTTGACATACTTTCAATCGCCATGCATTATCAAATCAGTTCTCGCCTCAGCAGCGCTTCACGGCAACGGTGAAAGTGCCTGAATAACGGGATACGGAGTCATATGCTTGATCGCCTCACATCCCGCGGTTGTTGTCGCCCTGTCAATCTTCCGACAGTCGAGCAGCCTCGTGGGATAGCGGCGCAGATGCGATCTTAACCGGTTAGCATCTCCTGAATCTTCGCATTCACGGCCCACGAGCCTCTGCCTCGCGGGCTTTTTCATTGGGCGATTCGCCCACATTGCGATTCAGGAAGAGAGCTGCATTCCGATGAAGCCGTTTCATGTCATGGCCAAGCCGCATGGCCCCATCTGCAATCTCAATTGCACCTATTGCTACTACCTGGAAAAGGAAAATCTCTATCCGGGCAGCGGGCGTGAATTCCGCATGGCCGACGATGTGCTTGAAATCTACATTCGTCAGTACATTGAATCGCAGCCTACGCAGCACGTCAGCTTTGCCTGGCAGGGCGGCGAACCGACGCTGCTTGGAATTCCGTTCTTCGAGCGTGTCGTCGAGTTACAAAGGAAATATGCGAATGGCAAAACCATCGACAACGCATTTCAGACCAACGAAACGTTGCTCGATGACGCCTGGGGCGAGTTCCTGGCGCGCAACAAGTTCCTGATCGGGCTTTCCGTCGATGGACCGGAAGAGATTCACGATGCTTATCGCGTGGATAAGGGCGGCAAGCCCACCTTTGCCCGTATAATGCGTGGCCTCGGCATTCTCAAGAAGCACGGCATCGAATTCAACACGCTTACCGTCATCAATCGACTGAATTCCTATCGCTCACATGAGGTCTACCGCTTTCTCAAAGAGATCGGCAGCAAGTATCTGCAATTCATTCCCATTGTTGAGCAGGTGGCCAAACAGCCTGACCCCAATGGACTGGTCTTGTTGAAGCCGTATTCACGGCAGGAGCCGGCTGTCTCCGAGTGGTCGGTTGAGCCGCTGCAATTCGGGAAGTTCTTGCAACAGGTCTTCGACGATTGGGTGATTCAAGACGTTGGGCGCACCTATGTGCAGGTCTTCGACGTTGCATTGGAGTCTTGGCACGGAGTACCGCAGACCCTCTGTGTCTTTGCGCCGACATGCGGCAGCGCGCTGGCTGTCGAGCACAACGGCGATCTGTACTCCTGCGATCACTTTGTATATCCAGACAACAAGCTGGGCAATATCATGCAGAAGCATCTGGCGAGCCTGGTGAGCTCACCGCAGCAAACGCGCTTTGGCAACGCAAAGAAGATTGGTCTTCCCTTCGATTGCCGCGCATGCGATGTGCGTTTTGCATGTAACGGAGAGTGTCCCAAGCGTCGTTTCACGCAAACAGCATCCGGCGAGTACGGGCTGAACTATCTCTGCGCGGGCTACAAGCATTTCTTCCATCACATCGATCCCTATATGCGTTTTATGGCTGAAGAGCTGAAGCAGAATCGAGCGCCGGCGCGGGTCATGGAGTGGGCCAGAGCCAGAAGAAAGACGAGTACGGCATACACCTCGCCGCTGAAGCAGCATGAAATAGTTCACGCCTAGTAGCTTGTCGCGCGAGTTTGTGGAGACGAATGCCGAATCCGCTCTCTCTTCCTGGCCTTCGCAGATTGACGAATGTTTGCGACTGCACATCGCTGGTCTGACCAACAACCATTTAACCGAGTCATCTCTGAATGACTAAAACCAACAGGAGAGTTATGAACGAGAAAAGCGTTTTGGATGCGATGACATCGACGCTAATATTTGCGGCAGGTGTAAGTCTCACGCTACATGCACAGACGGAACAGCCATATCAGGGAGTCGTTGGCAGAACTCTCGCCGAGTCAAAAGAGTGGTGGCCGGAACCTGTGAAGGCGCCCGCTGGTGCGCCGAACGTGGTGTGGATTCTGATCGACGATGTTGGCTTTGGAGCTGCCGGCACATTCGGCGGGCTGATCCAAACTCCCACCTTCGACAGTCTGGCCAACAATGGTTTGCGCTATACGAATTTCCATACAACCGCGATCTGCGCTCCCACCCGTTCAGCTCTGTTGACTGGCCGTAACAGCGCAACCGTGCACGTTTCTGGATTTTACACACGATTATGTCCGCCGGATTTCCCGGCTGGGATGGCAGGATTCCATCCACGGACGGAACCATTGCTGAAATTCTCCGCGACAATGGCTACAACACATTCGCAATTGGTAAGTACGGTGTAACTCCCGATGAAGATGCGACCGATGCAGGCCCATTCGATCGTTGGCCAACCGGAAAGGGCTTCGACCACTTCTTCGGATTCCTTGGCTCGCAAACCGACCAATATAAGCCGGACTTGGTGGAAGATCAGGCTCACGTCCGTCCCGATGGCCGCCACCTGAGCGATCAGATTACTGATAAGGTAATCTTCTACATCGATCGCCAGAAGAAGGCCGCGCCGGACAAGCCCTTCTTTCTCTATTACGCACCGGGCGCTACTCATGCCCCGCACTAGGTAGACAGGTATTGGAGCGATCAATACAAAGGCAAATTCGACACGGCCTGGGACGCTTACCGAGAGGAAGTCTTTGAACGTCAGAGGAAACTCGGCGTGATTCCAGCCGATGCAAAACTTCCTGATCGCAATCCGGATATCAAAGCCCGGGACAAGCGATGAGATAGTTCGCGTACTTGATTCCATCCAACTGACCTCCAAGCATCGCGTGGCGACGCCGGCGAACTGGAAACAGGGCGATGACGTCATCATTACCGGAGCTGTCTCCAACGAGGAGGCCGACAAGGTCTTTCCCGGCTATAAGACAGTTAAGCCATACCTGCGTACGACGGCACAACCACAGTAAGTGCATCTGGGAAAAGTGACCTGCGCATGTCTCCCGCTGCACGGAACTGTGGCGGCTAGCGGCGTGCCCATCAAAGCAGGCAATGATGTGATCGGGGCGATGGGCGTCAGCGACGCTCCTGGTGGCGACAAGGATGAAGCCTGCGCCAACGCCGGCATCGCCAAGATCGAAGATTTGTTGAAGTGATGCGCGCACACCCGCAAACCAAGGCGGTCTTTAGCTTGACATTGCATCAGAGTCATGTTACTTCTGAACGGGAAGCAGTGAAAATGGCGACTCAAATCACGGTTCTCGACTTAGTACCGGCCCCAAGCCTAATTGGCGGTCTTCGAGAGTTCTCGCTCCTGCAACGGGCTGCCCGGCGCCGTTGTTGTTGTTGATCGTTTCCTGAGCTTCAAATTCCTGACAATTTCTCTCCGATCACGATAGAAGGTTCGCTACGCTTGCGCGTTGCGTGCCTATGTCGTCGGAGTTTCTTTCTTATCCAACGCCAGGATGGCCTAACTCATTTTGCCCAAAGGGTCTTACATGCACACACAACGTAAAGGGTCCGTGCCTTACTTTCTGAGTTTTACGACCGGAGTGTTGGTACTGGGAGTTATTCTTTTTTCAAGCCTTCTTACTCCTGTAACTGCCGCTCCTTATGGCCAGCAGGCCGAGGCGCCAGAACAAACACCAACGCCTGAGCAGGCCGCCTTCTTTCAGCAGAATATCCAGCCGATCCTGACCAATCATTGCCTGGATTGCCATTCGACGGCGACGCGCTCTGCAGGAGGGCTTCGCCTGGATGATCGCGATGCCGTTCTAACCGGCGGTAAGTCAGGCCCGGCGATTATTCCCGGCAAGCCGGATGAAAGCCTGCTTATCCATCGCGTTCTCGGCGACGATCCCGCCAAGGCACGCATGCCGAAGGGCGAAGATCAACCGCTCTCCGCCAAGGAGATTGCGGATCTGAAGGCCTGGATTGCGCAAGGCGCCCCGTGGGCCGCCGGCACTGCGACCGCCGCAAACGCAGCCGCGCCCGCAGCAGCTAAGCAACATGCAAAGCCGGTTCCGTATCCGCGCCCGGCTACACCCGAACAGCTTGCTTACTTTGAAAAGAACGTCCGCCCGATTTTGGTCAATCGTTGCTATAACTGCCACTCCGATGCGTTCAAGGAGGCAGGCGGTTTGCGCGTCGATATCGGCATCGCCATCTTTAACGGAGGCAACGACGGCGCGGTGATCGCTCCAGGGCATCCGGAAAAGAGTTTGCTTATCGAACGAATTAAATCTTCCGACAAAAAGAAGCGCATGCCGCAGGAGAGCGAAGAAGCGCTGCCGGCCAATGAGATTGCAACGCTTGAAACGTGGATCAAGGATGGCGCGGCGTGGCCGGATGAGACCGAGAAGCTGCCGCAAACCCCTGCGCACATCGCGGCAAGATACGAGAATCTCAGGATTCACCACTGGGCATGGCAGCCACTCACCGACCCAGGAATTCCGGCTGTAAGTGATACTGCGTGGTCAACCAGTAATATCGATCATTTCATCCTTGCCAAACTGGAAGAAAAGAAACTCGCGCCGGTCAAGGACGCCGATCCGGCAACACTGATTCGCCGCTTGAGTTATGACCTTACCGGTCTACAGCCGACGCCGGAAGCAGTGAAGGCTTTTCAAAAGAATCACTCGATTGAGGCTTACACTCAGCTTGTGGATCGCCTGCTGGCCTCCCAGCAGTACGGCGAGCGCTGGGGCCGTCACTGGCTCGATGTCGCTCGTTATGCGGAGTCCTCCGGCCCTTCGCGTAACATGCCTTATCCCAACGCCTGGCGGTATCGCGACTATGTAATTGACGCGGTCAACCGCGACATTCCTTACAACCGCTTCATTCAGGAGCAACTCGCCGGCGATCTTCTGCCCGCGGCAACTCCCGCCGAGCGCGACCGCCTTTTGATCGCTACCGGATTTCTTGCTCTCGGCCCCAAGGATGTGAACCAGAGATTCAAGGCACGATTCAAGATGGACAATGTCGATGACCAGATCGACACGGTAACTCGTTCGACAATGGCGCTGACAGTCTCTTGCGCGCGCTGCCACGATCATAAGTTCGACCCAATACCGACCACCGACTATTACGCACTGGCCAGCATTTTCACCAGCACGGTGGACGCGTCAGGATTGGGCAGCCGCATGGGCGGCGCGAGCCTGCAGTACTACGAGCCGAAGCAGTTGAACTACCTGAGTTCTTCAGCCAATGCGCCCAAGGTTCCCGATCAGCAGTTGGAGAAGCTGAAGGCCCAGGCGGCTGCGGCAAAGTTTGCCTTCGATGCCTTCAACGAGAAAGACGCAGCCGACCTGAAGGCTAACCCCAATCGCCCGCCGGCGAACCCAGAGTTTAAAAAGCTGCGCGCGGAACTGACGAAGAACTACATTCAGCTCGCCGAGCAGGTGAAGCTGACCAATGACCTGGGCGAACTTGGCTACGGCATACACAGCGCGCGCGATGGCGAGATCGCCGATACGACGGTGCGCATTCGTGGTGTGGAAGAGCGCCATGGCCCCGTGACTCCGCGCGGCTATCTTTCTCTAGTTAATCTCAAGGATGCGCCCAAGATTCCCCCCGATCACAGCGGCCGCCTGGAGTTGGCGCAGTGGATCACTGATCCCGCAAACCCGCTTACTGCGCGCGTTTATGTCAATCGTGTCTGGCAGCATCTCTTCGGAACGGGAATTGTCAACACCGTGGATAACTTCGGTTCCATGGGCGATCAGCCATCTAACCAGCAGCTGCTCGACTATCTGGCTCAGGAATTTATTCGCAACGGATGGTCGACCAAGAAACTTGTTCGCGAGATTGTTTTGACGCGCACGTATCGGCTTGGCACGGATATACCTGCTGGATACCGCGAGATTGATCCTGCCGACCGCCTCGTTTGGCGCCATGCTCCGCGACGCCTCGAGACAGAGGAGATTCGCGACAGCATTCTGGCGTCGTCTGGGGAGCTCGATCTGAATCATCCGAGTGGATCGCCCGACATGAACCTGAGGATGATTGAGATCTTTGACGACGGTCCTGTAGTCAAATCCGTTTTGAACGCTGCCGACCACAGCCGCTATCGCAGTATCTATCTGCCGCAACTGCGCGGAGAGGTTCCGCGGCCGCTGGCGGCTTTTGACCCTGTCACACAAGCTTTCGTCACCGGCCAGCGCGGTGAAACCACCGTCCCAACGCAAGCGCTCTTCATGCTGAACTCGCCGTTCGTCCGCGAGCAGTCGCTGAACTTTGCCAACACATTGATCACTGTGAAGTATCCAACACCGGAAGAACGGATTCGCTCCGCCTACGAACGAGCGCTTGCTCGCGATCCAAGGCCGCAGGAGATTTTGCGCGCCAAGGCTTTTATAGCGCGATACGCCGCTACCTGGATCAAGACGCACCCTGGTTCGCAGGCTACGGGCGCGCCGCATGTTGTTAAAGCTGACACAACAAACAAAGACATCGCCGCTGGCATCGTCCGTGAAGACAACCGCGGCCAGGATGATCCCGACGACACCACCAAAGAAGCAGCGGAAGAAGCGCCAAAGATTGTTCTTCCCGACAATGCAAAGCAAGCAGCCTGGGCAGCGCTCGTGCAATCTCTCTACGGCTCTGCTGAATTTCAATTCGTTCGGTAGTACACACACGTTTTCGGAAGATCATGGAGAAATCGGATATGTCTGAACAGAATCCGTTCGTCACATCGCGCCGCAACATTCTGCGTGCGGCCGGCGCAGGCTTCGGCCACCTTGCCCTCGCGGGTCTTCTCGGCTCGATCGCTCAGAAGGCCGCGGCGCAAGAACTCAACGCCAACAACCCGCTTGCCCCCAAGCGGCCGCCGCTGCCGGCCAAAGCCAAGCGCATCATCTTCCTGTTCATGGAGGGCGCCATGTCCAGCCTGGACACCTTCGAGTACAAGCCGGAGATGGTCAAGCAAAACGGCAAGTCAGGACCCGGCGGCGGTACTGTAACTGCATCGAGATTCAAATTCAAGCAGTACGGAAACTCCGGTAGTTACTTTTCCGAACTGCTGCCGAACATTGCCACTCATGCGGACGAGTTATGCTTTCTGCGCGGTCTTTACACCGATACGCCGGCTCACCCGCAAGCCGTGCCGCAACTGCACACCGGCAGCGCCAACGCCGCGCTGATCCGCCCTAGTTGGGGCTCTTGGGTGCTCTACGGCCTGGGCACGGAGAACCAGAATCTGCCGGGTTATATCACCATCAATCCGCCCATCGCCTTCGGTGGCGCGGTTAACTACGGCAGTGCCTTCCTCCCCGCTTACTATCAGGGAACGCCAATCTCCGATCAGGGCGATTTCCCTAACATCAAGGCAGCAACAGAGAAGGATCTTGAACGGGAGCAACTCGATCTGATTCAGGACATCAATCATGATCTTGCCTCTAGCCCAGGCGCGCCTGATGCCGTCGAGGGAGTCATAAAATCTTATGAACTCGGCTTCCGCATGCAAGACAGCGTTCCAGAGCTTCTCGATATTTCCAAGGAGCCGCAAAGCGTACAGGATGCCTACGGCGTTAAGCCCGGCCCCGAGGGCTCATTTGCGCGCCAGTGCCTCATGGCGCGCAGGCTGAGCGAGGCGGGTGTGCGCTTTGTCGAGATTCGCCAGGGCGGCTGGGATCATCACACCAATCTGCACAATGGCCTGATCGAACAAACGCGCTATATCGACCAGCCCACTTCGGCGCTGCTTGCCGATCTCAAACAACGCGGCCTACTCGAAGACACCATCGTTTTGTTCGGCTCCGAGTTCGGTCGCCTGCCTACCGCGCAGGGTGCCGATGGCCGCGACCATAATATCAAAGGCTATTCGATGTTTCTGACCGGAGCCGGCGTAAAAAGGGGCTTCAGCTACGGGGCTACAGACGAAATCGGCATGGAAGCCGTGGAAGGCCGCATGCACATCAATGATCTGCATGCAACCTTGCTGGCGCTCATGGGACTAGACCACGAACAACTTACCTACCGCTACGCTGGCCGCGATTTCCGCCTGACTAATGTAGCTGGCGTCGTGCAACGGCAGGTTTTTGCATAGCTCTCTGCTTCCCGCTCGATCGGTCTGCAGCAATTCACTCAGCCCCCCGGCTCTCTCCTTTGCCGGGGGGCTTTTTGTCGTTAACGTTGCATGGATATTGGACTTCGCAGCCAAGAGGAAAGCTTGCCGAAACATCTGCACGCACAACTGTGCCCGACGCGCTATTGGCCCGCTACAAGCTGGCCACGCACTTCTCCGCCGGGGTTTGCGGAAGTATGGAGATTGAAATACCACTTTCCGTCCACCAGATCCTTTGCCTGGTCGGGAGTCAAGGTTGCACTGCCGTCAATCGGACTCGCGATCGGATTGCCCTTGATTGGGATCTGCGGTTTTGCATTGATTCCTACAGCCGCGGGTCCATGAAAATGCGCGGCAACAACGGGACCAGTCAAACCACTGAACTCGATATGGTACTTAAATTCATTAGTCTCTGTGTTAAGAGTGGCAGTTAGCGTTCCCGTGCCTGCTGAGTCTTTGGGGGGAACTTCAGAGGATGCCTTCAGTGTTGCAGTGAATGAAATTGTTGCTGCGTGTGCCGCGATCGATAGAAATGCAATCACGACCGCCATGTAGACTACTCGGGGAAGACGATTCACGATTCTCAATTCATTTCTCCTTGTGGGTTAGTTCCCCCGAATAGCTTGCGGCGAAAGCGGTGTTTCGGCCAATTGCCAGGGGAAGTTCTTTTAGTGGCGACAGAATGGCTACGTTTCGATAGAAGCTTCTGTCCCCCATGCAAAAGTTGGATTTCGTGCGAACCGCGTTTTTTTGATCCATCCGGAACCCAGATCGTCGCCGATAATCCGTGCAGCCTGAAGAGGGATCAGGTGCGCTTCTGCTCAAACCTGATTTGATATGACTCGAAAGCTGAGAGAGAAGCAAATCCGGATGGGAATGTGCTCGTGCGCGCTCAGCGAAGGCTAAGGCGGGGACAACAATACGAGTTGCGCAGGAACGCAAAGCGCAGCATTCGCATAACGTATCTCAGCGCAACTTCGTTGTCAAGAAGTGGAGTCTGCATTTCTTGACATGGAGGACTGTAGACAATAACGACACAAATATGAGCCCGATTCCGCGAGTATCAAGTGCAGCTCAAGAAAGCGAACCAGCCGGCATAGCGTAACGGATCCAAACCGCAAAGCATTCTTGGTATTCAGCGCCGGCAGGTCAGTGTTGCAGGCTCCGAGCCGCTTCCAACGAATTCTCCGCACAACCCGGGACTGAATGAAAATGAAATGCAATTCAACACGAGCGCGTGCAATTCAGTGCAACACCCTAAGACCCACCCTTCGAGTCAACTGAAATCAGCAGAAGATTCGTCGGTATCACTTTCGTATCACAATAGCGTTTTTATAAGTCCGGTATCATTCGGGTAAGTTCTTTATTTTGTATGGTGAGCTCGCTGGGGATCGAACCCAGGACCCACGCCTTAAAAGGGCGTTGCTCTACCAACTGAGCTACGAGCTCTCACCAACTACAACTTAATAAAATCATTAAGGTGCAGCATGCAAATCTTCCTGGCCTTACACGGCGCTTGGCGTTGGTAGCCAAGGCGCAGCTGCTTTCTACCGCAAGGAACCCGGCAGATACCAAGCGCTCCAACTGCAACTTGTAAGCCGGGACGATGCAGGAGCACGGGGCGGTCATGGCAACCTATTGCGCCCCAAATATTCCTGCACTGCTATAAGTCTACCCCACCCATCGCCAGACGGCTAGAGCGAAGTCGGAGGTTTCCCCAACCGGCGAAGATGTTTCTTGCCCCGCCGCTTATACTTCTCTGAGGCTTCCATGGAACTGAATCAACTGGAAACGTTTTTGGCAGTGGCGGAGGAGCGGAGCTTCTCGCGGGCGGCGGTGCGGCTGCATCGCACCCAGCCAGCGGTGAGCCAGGTGATCCGCAAGCTCGAGGCCGCCGTGGGCGAGACGCTCTTCGACCGCGCCGCGCGCGACGGGTCGCTGACGGCCGCCGGTGTCTTGCTGCGCGATTACGCATTGCGCCTCATGGCTCTACGCCGAGAAGCGACCAGCGCTCTGGGCGAGCTGAAGAACCTGGAGCGCGGGCGGCTGCAAGTGGCGGCCAACGAATACACCTGCATGTATCTGCTGCCGGCCATCGACCGCTTTCGCCAGGAGTTTCCGCATGTTAGTGTAGCGGTACACCGGATGCTGGCCTCGCACATTCCCGACGAACTGATGCTGCGCACCTTCGAGCTGGGCATGATTTCGTTTCGGCCCGACCCCGCTCAGTTTCGTTCCATCGCTGTGTATGGAGACAGTCTGGCGTTCATTGTGAGCCCTAAGCACCATCTGGCGCGGGCGCAGCGGGTGTCGATCAACGATCTGGGAGCAGAGCTTTTTGTTGCCCACAACGTGACCTCGCCATTGCGTAAGAAGGTGATTGAGGCGTTTCAGCGCTACCGGACGCCGTTGAACATGGCCGTCGAGCTGCCGACCATTGAAGCGATCAAGCGCTTCGTAGCCATGGGCAATGGTGTAGCGCTGGTTCCGCATCTGACCGTAGCCCGTGAGCTGGAGAACGGCGATTTGGTGCGGATTCCAGTCGACGAGCTGGAGGTGAAACGGGTGCTGCGGCTCGTGTACAGGAGGGAGGCTACGCTCTCCTATGCCGCCCGGGCTTTTCTGCGCACTGTGAAGGCGCTCGCCAGGGAGCAGGGGCCCCCCTTTTACTACCAGGTCGAGCGCACAGGCTAAGGCGGAATGCAGCCGCCCGAATTGGCCGTGTGTTGCCGGTGCCCCTTTATCTTGTGCTGCGTCTATAGCCTCAGACTCTGCCGGCGCAGGCCTGCCACAGTATCCAGCAACCTAGGATCGGCAGTCGGCCCGCTCCGGCCATTTACAATTCTCTAAGCGGGGCCCGGCTCGAACCGGCGCACCGGAATTGACATGCTCGTTGCCAGCCGGACGGTTGCGCAGTCGTGAGGTTCAGGACCGAATGAAGAAGATCGCCCTATTTGTATTCCTGCTGGCTGTGTCTGTGGCCGCAGGCCGCGCTCAGGAAAGCCGCCAGGACATCAGCATAAGTGGATTGGGACTTGTTGAGCCGTTCATTGCCTCATCCACCGACGTTTATGTGCATTCGACCACGGGCTTTGGCGCGTTGGCCAGTTATCGCTTTATGCTTACGCCCTCAAGCGCCCTCGAGGCCAACTACGGCATCACCTATCAGAACAAGATCAACTATTCGGGGCCAAATCTTACCAATGGTGAGGGCCTTCCCGGTACAAAGGTCGGCTTCGAAATACCGACCCGCACCCAGGAGGTTTCGGCGGCCTACGTGCATACCTTCTACTACCACAAGCTCAACCCATTTGTTGAGGCGGGGCCTGGCGCCATGATCTTTTTGCCTATCGTTAACAGCGGCCTGACGATTTTGGGCCCGAAGCAGCAGACCAGTCTCGGCTTTATGTATGGAGCTGGCTTTGCCTACGAAATCAGCCCCAGCTTTGACATTCGCGGAGAATTCCGCTCGTTTGTCACCAAGGTGCCCGATTTTGGTAACCCGGATGGTACGGGTTCAGGTTCGTTCGACACAAAGAAGTGGTACAACATCTTCACCCCCGCCATCGGCGTCGCCTATCACTTCTAAGGCCGGCGCGATTCAGAACATACATAGGGAACAAGCAAAATGGACAGGCTTCGGCCTGTCCATTTTACTTGTTGTTGTATCGATGCCGGGTGCCGCACCTTCGGCACGCTCTTGCTTTTGTGCCTAAGGTGGGATACCTATAGCTGGGCATTTTAGCTCTTTATAGTGCCACCATCCCTTAGCAACCACAGCAACCGTACACCTAGCGCGCTTCCGGGTAGCATCCCAGCTCCTTCACCATCGCGCAGTGAGGAGCGAGTACTTCCAGTGCGCGCGCAGCTTCCTTCGAGGAGGCTACCTGGCAGTCCACATAAAAGATGTACTCCCAGGGCTTGCCGTGGACTGGGCGGGACTCGATTTTGGTGAGGTTGGTCCCGGTGGAGGAGAGTTCAGAGAGCGCGGCAACCAGAGATCCGGGATGGTTCTCGACGGAAAAGGCCAGGCTGACCTTGTTCGACTCAGGGTCGACAACGGCATCCTCTGTCCGGCGGATCAGGAAGAAGCGGGTAAAGTTCTCCGGGTTGTCTTCGATGTTGGCCTGAAGAATCTGCGCCCCGTAATGATGGGCCGCGGCCTCGCTGGCGATAGCCCCTGCATGGCGGTCGCGCAATTCAACAAGCTGCTTGACGCTGCCCGCCGTGTCGTAGAAGGCATAGGCTTCCATTCTGGGGTGCTGGGCCAGGAACCGCCGGCACTGCGCCAGGGCTACAGGATGCGAGAAGACCCGGTCGATCTGGCCGATCGAGGTTCCGGAGATGGCGATGAGGTTGTGCCGGATACGCAGAAGCGTCTCGCGCTGGACCTTCACATCGTGGGTGAGCAGCAGGTCGAAGTGCTCTGAGACTGACCCCGCCAGGCTGTTCTCAATAGGAATCACCGCGGCCTCCACGGCCCCGTCGACCAGAGCGGCAAAGGCATCCGCGGAGAGCGAAAACGGCACAATCACCGCGTCGGCCACTAGCTTTATGGCTGCTTCGTGGCTAAATGAGCCGGGTTCTCCCTGAATGGCAATCTTCATTCCTGAGCCTTGTTCTTCTGTTGGTGTGTTTGGAGTAGTCGCCGTAGGGATGGCGCGTGCGGAGTGCTTTCTCGCACCATACCACAGATTGATCGGGGCTGCGTCAGTGAATCCGTTGGAAGGCATGAAAATCAACTCCGGAGCCAGAGGTCGGCTGCGACAAACGCAAGAAAGATGGTGGCAATGACGCCATTCATGGTGAAAAAGGCGGCATTCAGACGGCGCAGGTCCTGTGGGGACACCAGCGAGTGCTCATACGCAAGCAGCAGCGCCGCTGCGCCGATGCCGAGCCAGCCGAATGTACGAAAATGAAACAGTACGCCAAACCATGCAAGCAGGCCCAGCATCGCCAGATGCATGGCGCGGGCGGCCCAGAAAGCGGCAGGAATGCCGACCGCTTGCGGCAAACTGTGGAGGCCGGCCGCGCGGTCGTGGTCGAAGTCCTGGCATGCGTACAGCACATCGAACCCGCCCGCCCACAGCGTGACCGCCGCGGTGAGCACCAGGATGCGGGGATCGAGCGAGCCGCGGACGGATATCCATGCCGCCGAAGGGGCAAGGCCGAGAGCCAGGCCCAGCACCAGGTGCGACCAGCGTGTAATGCGCTTCATATAGCTGTAGCCGAGCAGCACCAAAAGCGCGAGCGGCGACAGGTAGAGGGTAAGCCTGTTGAGCTGGGCGGCAGCCAACACGAAGACGAGCGCGGCCAGCACAGTGAACCCAAACACAAACTGGCGCGATAGCAGGCCGGCCGGAATGGCGCGTGCGCGGGTGCGCGGATTGGCGGCGTCCAGGTCCGCGTCGGCCCAGCGGTTAAATGCCATCGCTGCCGACCGCGCGGCCACCATGGCTACCAGAATCCAGGCGATGGTGCGGCCTGCCGGCAGGCCCCGCGCGGCAAGGATCGTGGCAGTCAGCGCAAAGGGCAGCGCGAAGATCGAGTGCTCCCACTTGATCATCTCCAGAGTGGTGCGCGTCTTGGACAAGATGCCGGGCATGGGAGTCTATATATCAGTTTACTTGAGGGTTGGGGCTGAGATAGCGTGGCCGGATCGCTGCCTGGACTTTTGAGATTGCAAGGCGCAAAAAAGCGGCCTCGGATTAGAGATTCCGAGGCCGTGAGAGAGAAAGAGAAAGAAATCGCGGGTGCAGGTCAATTCCGTGAGGATTCGCTAGGTTGGTTGGCAACCTGCAAATAGTTCTTCACACTGAAGACGCCGGGGACGCCGTTGGCGCGGATGTTAGCCGTATCCTTGTCGCCTTGCGTGTCGACAATGCCATAAAGTTCGACGTGGCCGTTCTGGACCGAAATACGGATAGTCTTGGCGGGGTCGATCGCGTATTTGTTCAGGCTAGGGTATCCGTAGACGGCGCGGGCCACTTCGAGGCGGATCCGGGCATCCATCGGGTCAACAGGATCCACCTGGATTTCGTCGACCACATCTTTGACACCGGGATAGGTGCTGACAAGGCCAAGGGCTGAGTCTCTCGTCGGATAGTCAAGGGCATGGCCGCCAAGAGTCACTACGCCATTTTGAACGCCAACGCTGATCGCATCGAACATATTTCCATAGCCGACACGGTCATATTCAAGCTTTTCTGCCAGCTTGGCTTTCAGTTGCTCATCCGGGACATTGGGGCCGGCGACTTCAATATCGTTGCGCACCGCTGCCACTCCCTTGGCCTTGTGGGCACGCTTGTCGGCATCTGCCTTGTCTTCGTAAAGATTGACGGTGCCGTAAAGGGTCGCAACGCCGTTCTGGACCCGTACCTTCACATCCTTGAACTGCGATTTGTTGAGCTTGGACTGGAGTTCATGGGCCGCGCCTGCGTCGTCCCCGGCTTGCGTATCGGGATTCCGGGGCTGGGCGCTTGCCACGGATAATTGTGAAAGGCTCAGGACGAAACCGGCCAAGGTAGCCGCCAGTACCGCAATTTTGATGGAGCGAATTACTTGATTCATAGAAAAACCTCCTCGACCACGTGGGACATTGATGCGGCGGCGCGCCGAGGGGTTGTCACAATACAAAGCCATCGTGCCTGACACCCCCGGGGCGGGCTGCCATTCGTTCCGTATAGACACAGATTCACAGGAAAGGTCGCGAGATGCCCGGTCGGCAAATCCCAGATAGCAGAACCAAGACCTTTGGCGCCCCCCAGGTTTTCCCTAACCCCTGACCCCTGCCCCCTTACCGGTAGCGGCGTGTGGCCTTCAGCACCATGGAGAAGACGCCGGACTCGTCGCGGGCAACGACCAGGGAGACGTGTCGATTGATTGCGACATCGGCCTGAATCAACTGCTGGCCCGTGGTATCGACGTCGGTGGCATACGTGAGCGTCAGGTTGCGGCCCAGTTGCTCCTCGACAATGATGCGCGAGGTCGAGTTGCCCAGGGCCCCAAGGTAGTTGGGATCTACCTTGACCGAGCCTGCGCCAAAGAGTTTTTGCACGCGGCTGCTGACAGTGGCGTTGAGAGCTCCGCCGAGCAGCGCGTCCGTCGTCGGGTTGGCGAGTGCCTGTTCCTGTTGCTGCGTGTAAAGGCGCTGCTGGTTCTCCGTGCGCCCAAGGGCCAGCAGCGCGACAACATCGGCCTCGGGAAGCGGTGGATCGCTGCGCCAGGTAACAGCCGGGTTCTCAAGCGTCCCATGCAAGCCCAGGGTGATGTCATAGTCTTCCACGCGCGCGGTCGCATTCAGGTCGATGGTGGGCTCAATGCGGACAGGATTCGTGAAAAAAATGTCGCCACGCTGGAGTTCGTACCGTGTCCCTGCGATCAGGGCGTTGCCTTCCGTGATGGAGACGCGGCCCAGCAGCGAGGGCGAGGCAACCGTGCCGCGCAGGCGCAGATCGACATCGCCGGCCAGCTTGGCGTAGGCGTTCTGGAAGTTCAACTGCGGTGAAGAAACCACATGTACATCGAGGCGAATGTGGTTCGAGGGTGCATCTGGTGGGGCTATCGTCTGGACGGCATTGGCCTGAGCCGCCAGGGCCGCAATGTCCAGATCGGGACTCACCGAGAAGCGCGTGATCAGTACGTTCCCGCCGAGCAGCAGGTTGTTCTGCGAGCCTTGCAGGCGCAGCGTGGCGTCGGCCAGGGAGCTGACACCGGGCGGATAGCGGATGCGGATACCCTTGCCGGTGACCGACAGGTCGGCGTAGAGGCCATGCTCGTAGGCCAGGTATCCGGCCACGCTCAGCAAGCCGCCGCCGCTCATGGCGGTCAGCGATTTCACCTCAAGCCGGTTCTGGCTGAACTCGAGGGTGCCGTGCAGCTGGCTGAGGCCGTTCGGTATGTCTTCCAGCGAAAGAGAACCGTTCTGGAATTCGACGCGTCCCTGCAACTCGGGATTCTTCAACGGGCCATGCGCTTCGACTTGGAATGTTGTGGTTCCCTTGGCGGTCAGGTCGGGATCGAGAGTCTCGGCCAGTTTCAGATTGATCGAGCCCTTCGCCGAAAAGTCGAGTTGCCGCTTGTCCTTGAGGTCCAGGCTGCCTTGCGCATGCAGGTCTGTCTCTTCGCCCGTGACGTGCAGAGGATCGAGATTGACGCGGGCATTTGCCAGAGTGGCATGAACGCCACCCTGGCTCTCAAGATGGACGCCGGCAACGGTAACCGCCAAGCTATCCAGGCGGGCTTCGCCACGAAGCTGCATGGGATGCGCCAAGGGGCCCTCGACCGTAACTGTGCCGGCCAGCGCCGATTCGCCGGTGAGAGCCTCGATCTGGGTCATTTTGAGCAGGGCGCCGATGTTGAAACGGGAGAAGACAAGCTCCGCCTGTGTGGCGTTGTCCCCGCTGAGCGCGGTCTGTCCGTGAAGGTTCAGCTCTGCGCCCTCCAGCCTGGTGGATGCGTTGTAGGTTACGGACCGGTCCATGGTGTGAGCCACAAGATCCAGTGTGCCGAGTGATTCTCCCGCAACGGTCAGAGGGCTGAGCGTGGCATGAACCTCCAGCCGTGGGTCGTCGAGCGTGCCCGAGCCGGTCACCGAAAACCCCAGAGTGCCCGTGACATCGCTCCCTTGACGGCGCAGAGCTTCGATTTTGGCCACATCGATGCCTGTGCCCTTGGCGTCTACCTGGAAGCGGCGGGATTGGAGGTCGTAGCTGCCCGTGGCTGAAATATTGCCTGCTGGTGCGCTCACGGTCACAGTGCCTAGCTTGAGCAAGTCGTTGCTCATCGTTCCCTGGGCGCGGATGCGAGCTACCGGCTCGCCATAGACAGCCCCGCCGTCCAGTTCAACCCATCCCGAGCCGCTGAGCGCATGGACAGGCCCATCGACCTGAAATTGCGTATCGATCGCACCGGTCGCCGGCAGCTTCGATCCGGTCAACGGGACCAGGTCGTCGAGGCCCACCTTGGCGGCGCGCAGGTGCATATGGAGCGTCGAGTTGGTGTCGAATGCCGGCTTTCGCCCGGGGCTCGCGATAAGCGATCCGTCCAGAGAGATTTCGGTGTTGCCACGGCGGAGCAGACCGTGCGAAATGTCGATTCGGTTGGCCGAGTAGCTTCCCTCCGCTTCGGCCGTATCCCAGGGAACAAATCCTGGTTGAACGGCTTGCGGTTGAACCGCTTTGCCCTTCACGACAGGCTCGACCGGCAGCAACTCGATGGAGAGCTGCGTGGCTTTGACGCTGCCCGCAATGTGAGGGTTGATGAGCGACCCAGACCACGATCCGTGAAAGTCGCCCTGCCCGGAGAGAACGACCGGCAAAGCGGCGGTTCCTGTCTTGCCGTAACGGTTCAACCCCAGGTCGCGAAGCACTTGATCGTACTCCCATAGATTGTGCGAATGGAAGTCGACTGCCAGCGCCGAGGGGCTGGTCAGCGGATAAGCGCCCAGATGGCCGTGCGCTTCCAACTGGCTCGCGGGTGTGTTCAGTTCAAGTATGCGCAGATTCACCGCGCCGTCGCGCTGGGTATACGTTGCATCCACCGAGCCGCTGGCTGGGACTTCGCCCTGCACGGTCTTTTCGGGTGGGCTCAAACTAAGCGTGGTGCCGACGACAACGGTGTTTACGTCGCCGTTGGACCACATGGCAGTGACCGGACCGCTGAGGTGGGTATCCAGCCCCAGGCGCTGAAAAGGCCTTTGGCTGACCATATCGAGAACCGTGTCCAAAGCAACGTCGTTGAACCTCGCCGTCACCTTGCCGTTCATGTGGATGTCAGGCGGGATGGGATGGATCGGGACCGCCGGGACCGCGGGCATCGTAGCAGCACGCTTTTTTTTGCCACGCGGCTTTCCGGTCTCTACGCTTGCCGGTTCTACGGTTGCGGCTCCGGGGATGGGCGGCAGCCACGGGCTAAGCGCAATATCGCCCTCCATCACCCCACCCTGGCGGAGATGCGCAACGATCGATGTAATCAGCAGCTGCTTCGGATCGGCATGGACATGCGAATCCATGCGGATACCCGTGGCGACAACGCCGGTTCCAATGTAAGAGCCGCCGTCGATGTGAACGCTGCCGTCCACGCGAAATTCGCCGGCCTCTCCTGCGCCGGTCAGGTCGAGATGAGCAACACCTTCCGGGGCAAAGGGATAGCCGAAGACCGGGTTCAGAAGCCTCATATCCAGATCACCCACGGTCTTGGTCTGCCAGCGGGGCTGGGCAAAGTCGAGGAGAGATCCGGAGACTTCCAGCGTATAGCCTTTGGGTTTGAAGCCAAGGTTTTTGAGCAGGGTCGCATGGGGGGCTTCAGGGGAGTTGCTGGTGATGCGTAACGTCCGCAGATAGGCCGCAGTGCGCGTCAGGTCAAGCGTCGCCTGGAAGCGCCCCTCTGTGGGCTTAGCTGTGTCCCGCCGGAGGTTCAGATCGGTGGCGCCGGCCTCGATATGGTAGCTCTCCACCGGCAAAGCTCCGTTTGCGGGAGTCCCGGCAGGCGCGTAGCTGATAAGAAAAGACACATCGTTGGCATCGAAGTCGAGCGGGATAAAGCGGTTCTGAAAGTCGAAGGCGGCGGCGCGGTTTTCGTAGTGGAAGGTGCCCTGTTGGACTGTAACGCGTCCGGCCTGCAGGTCAAAGAATGTATCGAGCGCGGATTTGCCCGGCTTTGCAGGCCTGCGGGGTCGAGGCTGATTCGTGGAGCCGTCCGGGTAGATGATGAGGTGGAATTCCGGCTGCGACACATCGAGTTCGCGTAACAGAACTTTGGGGCTCCAGATGCTCAGCACGCTGATCCGTGCCCGCAGGTGTTCAATGCGTGCGTAGGGAGCTTCGCCCGGAGCTTCGAGGCCATGAATGACGAGTCCGTCCGCCTCGGCCTCAAGATCGAGCAGATGCCAGTGAAAGGATGCGATCTCGACGTGCCCCCCAGTCGACTGTTCGAGATAGGCCACCAGCCGTTTGCGGACGATTCCCTCGAATGCGGCAGAACTAGCCCAGAAGTAGAAGCAGACCGCGCATAACGCTACCAGAACTGCCCCAGCGGCTACCGAGAAGGGCAGATGGCGCAGAAAGAATCTCCGCAACCGGCTTGGCTTGGCGGGCCGAGACGGTTCAGGAGGGACGGGAAGCGTGGATTCGTGCTCGCTCATTCCTTCCCCCCTCCGTGAGAGCCCTGCGTCTCGCCTTTCGTCGCCTTGCTCTTCGTTTCAGTGGGCTCGAGCGCTGGGTCAAGCACCTCGACCTCGCCCTGCGCGCGCAGGTTCGTCAGCCAGTCGTCGAAAAGGACATTGACCTGCTGCTGCAGGAGAATCTCCTCAATGCGGGGGGACACTTTGTCGAGCGTCGGAATTGCTTCGCCCTTGGCGTATTGAGGGATAAGCGTGCCCCGGTAATACGTCTCGATCTCCTGCGGAGAAATGCGGATGCCCTGGCGGAAGCGCTGCTCGATGAAACGTAGGATCTCGACGCGGTAGCGCACATAGGTCGTGACTCGCTCCTGTGTCAGGCCGTGCGCGGCCAGGAATGTTTTCCATCCGGCATCCGAGGCGCAATTCTCGCGGACACAGGCGGGAAGTTCCTTGCGGACCTCCGCCAAACGGGCATCGACCTCAGCCTGTGTGGGATCGGCAGCTTGCATATCTTCTTCGCGGATCTGTTGTTCAATGAGTGCGCGACTGATCAATTGTTCAAGAGCTTGCTTTCGTGTAAGCACACCCAGACCTACTCGGCCTGGGTCAAGAACGGAGAGCCGAATCTCCTCGTCGAGATCGCTGTCGAGGATGGCATGGTTGTTGACGACCGCAACCACGCGATCGAGCACCGCCGGCGCGTCGGGCTGAGGCGTTTGGGCTATGACGTGAATCGGACAGGCTACAAAAAGACACACCCACAGATAGAGAAGGGCATGCGTGATCTTGAGCCGGATTGGGTGCCAGTCATTCATCAGAAGGTTTGCCCCAAGCTGAAGAAGAAGTTGAAGTGTGTGGCCTCGCCCACGTGCGGATCGGACCCCGGTTGCGAAAGCGAATAGTTGTAATACACAGGAAAGATCGGAGTATTCAAGTTATAGCTGAAGTCGAGCCGGATGGGTCCAGCTGGCGTGTGGTAGCGCAGTCCAGTTCCAATGGCGTGGGAGAAGTAGTTAAAGCTACATGGCCCTATGAGTCCAGTCGAATTCGAAGGTGTGGTGGTTGGGAGGATGGCAGGAGTTTCGCATGTTTCGCGATCCGGCTGGTGAATCCTCAGCGCGCTGGCCCAGACGTCGGAAGCGTTGGTGAAGACGTTGCCCATATCGTGAAATAGAACGAAGCTAAGCGTGTCGCCAAGCCAGGGAAGTGTAGGCGGCGGTAGCCGCAACTCGGTACTGTTGATCAGCGCGCCCGCCCCACCGATAGGGAAGCCGGTCTCGGGGTCGCGCGGTCCGGCCGCATTGATGGAGAAACCGCGTAGCGAGGTGGCTCCGCCGGCATAGAGCCGCTCGGGGAGGGGAATCAGCTCTTCTGCGGGAGTGCCGAAGGCACGCTCCTGGCCGTAACGTGTGTTGCGCGCCAGCACGTAACGGCCTTTGTCGAAGCTGTAGAAGCTCGAATTCGACACGTCGAGCCGGTTAAATTCTGTCTGAGCGCCGAAGACTCTTCCAGAAAGGAACTCCTGGAAGCTCGTGTAGGTGCCGCGATGGGCATCGAGGGGCGAGTCACGGGTATCGCGAATCCAGGTAAGCGCCGGACCCGCCACGCGCACTGCCGTGGACAACTGCGTTATCTCGTTAGGGTCAACCTGAAGGCTGGCTGCCTCGACCTTGACGCGGCGGAAGGCGAACTCGTAGACAAACGTGTTGGCTTTGGAGAATATGGATCCCGGCGCATTGAAGTGCTCGGTCCAGCGCCCGCCGGCTTGCAGTCTGGAAGCCACGTAAGTGGTTACATCCAGGCTGTTGGCGTAGCCGCCCGAGAGAGCGAGCGAGAAATTCCGGTTGCCTTCAAAGTGGGGAATCTGGAAGAGCAAGTCTACCTTCTGTTCGAGCAGACCATAATTGGCCTGCAACGATGCTGACTGTTCGCGTCCAAAAAGGTTGTTGCGGGTAATGTCCACGAGTACACGGGGGCTGACTCCGGTCTTGCCCTGCGGATTGCAGGTCGCGCCGCTCAGGATGACGAGGCCGCAGTTGAAGTGCGGCGTTCCGGTTTGCGCCTCGAAACCTCCGCCATAGGTCAAGGCCCAGCGCTTGGCTTCCACCGCCTGGAGGAGAACTGTCTTGTAAGCATCCCCGCCGCTGGGATTCTCGACCGCCGTATCCACCTCGTTGAACAGCGCGAATTCGTAAAGGTTGCGCTGTGTGTCCATGAGCGCGGTTTCGTTCAGCGGATCGCCCGCGTGCAGCGTGATCGCTCGCGCCACCGTATCCGGCCGCGTGTAATGCAGTCCGGTGAGCAGCACATTCCGGACAAACGTCTGCTGTCCCTCGGTGATATGAAAAACCACGTCCATCTTACTCGGGTCGTTTGCTTCAATCTGCTCCGTCACATCCACCCGCGCCTTCAAAAAACCGCGGCTCATGTAGTCGGTCAGCAGCGCATCCCGGTCCCCGGCCAGGTTCTGAGGAGATAGCAACTGGCCCGCTGTCGTATTCAGCAGCATTGAAAGCCCTTTGGCATCCACATGCTCGGTTCCCTCCAGCCGCACCGTGCCCACCCGCTGCTGTGCGCCTTCCTCGATGTGGTAGACAACGGCCAGCGGGCGCGTGCTGTTGGCTGCGTTGCCCGCTGGGATGGTGGTATCCGCCGCACTCGTTTGAGGGGTGCTGGTCTCTGGAACGATCTTCACTTTGGAGAAGCCATTGTTCTGATACACGGCCTGCAACGCGTTGATGTCGGCGGCGACGAGAGCCTGGCTATATGCGCCATGGGGGTCGATCAAGTCTGCCGCATGGACGCTGAGGAGCTCATTCAGCGTAGCCGAGTCGAAATAGTGGTTTCCCGCCACCGAAACGCGCTCGACTCGCCGCCGCGGCCCCAGGCTCACTTTGTAGACAATCACCACCTTGTCGGCGTTCGAGGATTGCACCTCGTGATCCACCTTCACATCGAAGAAACCCAACCGCTGGTAGTAGTCCCGCAGCCGCCGATTGCCTTCGTTCAGCAGATCGTCGTCCACTGTGCCTTCCTCAAATACCGGAATCACGTGCTTGATGCGCTCCGGGCCTAATTTGGCGCCCGTCACCAGCACCTTCACCTGAGGGCCCTGATTAGCAGAAAAGCGATAGTTGGTTCTCTTGCTGCCGGCGTCGTACTGCTCGGACTCGAGTTTGATTTCGGCTTCCAGCCGATCCAGGCCTTGGTAGTGCTTGAGTACTCCGGAAAGTGCGCGGCTGACGGTATCGTGGTCCGCGTGCGCGCCCGTTCTCAAGTGGGCGTGCCGCCGAAACTCGTCGAGGGTCATCCCGGAGTCGCCCGTCACCTGCACCGTGCCTACTCGCGTCTGCGCGCCAGAAGCTACTTGAAACGCGATATCCACAAGCTGCTGCTCAGGGTGCGGCGTGAGCGTTTGTGCAATCGTCGCTTCATGGAAGCCGTTTTCGGCCAGTGCGCTGCGCATCTGTTCAAGCGCCTTGTCCAGTTTGGCCTGGGTAAAGCGGGTGCCCGGTGCGAGCTGGCTGGCGCGCTGCAGCTGGGTATCCAACGTGGCGCCTTTGGCTCCGTCCACCGTAACGGTTCCAATAAATGTGCGCGGTGTCCCGTGAAAGACCAGGGCCACGCCATCCTGCTGGCGCACTCCCTCTACCTGGATGGTTTCAAAGAGCCCGGTCGAGAAGAGTTGGCGCAAACTCCTCCTCAAATCTTCGGGATTGAGCGGCGCGCCCTCTGCCTGGGCGAGATGGCCAGGCAACGGCGCAAGCCTGCCCTCGGCAACCCCCTCAAAAGATATCTGGAGCACGGGCAAACCCTCCCACTGGGAGAGCAAGCCGGCATCGGGTTTAGGAACAGGATCGGCGGCAAGCCCGGCTGCTGGCTGGGCCGTGCTTTGGCTCCAGCCCTCGATTCCACTGCTGATCCCAAAGACAAAAATCCATGTCAGCAGAATTCCACATCGAATCGCTGCCGGCTTTGTCTTGAAGATCATTACCCTCCCAAAAAACGCGGGGAACTATTTCAGTGGTCAGTCGTCGGGGTTCAGCAATCGCTGACCCCTGTCCTTTATACTAACGAGGAACGAAGGCCGGTGCAGCATGAGCCGGCTTGCCAGCGACTCCCAAGGAAGCTCATGCCCCAATCCAGGCTCCCGGCACAGTTGAACAATTCGGCTCCTCAATCGCCGCAAGCGGATCTCCAACCGTCTCCGGATGGAACGCCCGCTCCGGATTCCAAGCCTCCTTCGGCAGTGTTTCCGCGCGCAGTGCCCAATCCACTTGAGGCCGATGCTTTGGCCCGTGCCCAGGCTGGCGACCATCATGCTTTTGCCCAGCTCTACTCTTTGCACAAAAGACGCATCTACTCTTTATGCCTGCGCATGGTGGGCAATATCGCGGAGGCGGAAGACCTGGCGCAGGAGGCTTTTCTACAGCTACACCGCAAGATTGCGACATTTCGCGGCGACTCGGCCTTTTCCACCTGGCTACACCGGTTGGCCGTTAACGTTGTGTTGATGCATCTGCGCAAAAAGGGGTTGGCGCTCACTTCGCTCGATGAGGCCATGGAACCCGCGCCTGAAGAACGTGCCGGGCGCAGTTTCGGTGCTGCCGATCTCGCCCTTACAGGCGCCATTGACCGGATGGCGCTGGAGCGTGCCATCGGCAAGTTGCCGGCTGGCTATCGGCTCATCTTTGTGCTGCATGACATCGAGGGCTATGAGCATAACGAAATTGCTGCCATGCTCGACTGCTCGATCGGCAATAGCAAGTCCCAATTGCACAAGGCGCGCGTGAAGCTGCGCGATGCTTTGCGCAGCTACCCCCGGCAGGAGGCTGGGCGATGATGGAAGACGCCAACAATCTGAACTGCGCTGCGTTCCAGGCCAAGCTGTCGGAGCTAATCGGCTCGGACGATAACATTGCAGACCACCCCCATATCCAGAGTTGTGCGCGGTGCCGTGCGCTGCTTGCCGACCTGGAGACCATCGCCGAGGCCGCCCGCCAGTTGTTCCCCGTCGTGGAACCTCCCGACGAATTGTGGGAACATATCGAATCGGCAATCAAGAGTGAGCAAGGCAGCTCCGATATAGGCTGAACCCAGTGGCATCCGCCACACAGATGGTCGTTTATGTTTTGAAAGGGCACGACTTCAGTCGTGCCGTAAACGGCATGAAACGATCCGGGCTCTACAGACTGCGAAAAAAAGTCCCTTCTGGAAGCGTTTTGTGTCAGGGCACGACTTCAGTCGTGCCGTAAGTCATTGAAAATAAACGATTTGCTTTAGCCCCTGAGATATGTCTTCGCTAATTTCAGCTAAACCCTGTGTTTTTTCCGCAACCTCTTTTAGCCCTTGAGGGACGGTTTCCTGCGATAGAACGCCAATATCGAGGAATTCGCAAATGACCCTATTTCCCGCGGACCCACTAGACAGCAAACAGCTGCATGAAAGCCGAGAGCCCTGCCTGTCCGCAGGGATCGCCCATCCCCAATGCGCTATCTCGCTATGCGGAGCCAGCGCACCGCATTTACGGTCATGCGAAACCCTCCCAGAATCCCACACCCCGCCCAGTCCTTCTCACCTTCTATTGTTTTTTAGCCGATAGACCTTTCGAGCAACTGCGCATCCAAGTCGGCAGCGGGCACATGCCCGTGAGCCGTGGACGCGTTGTGCGGGTACACTGCGGCCTCAGTTGATTGAGGAAGGGGAGAACCGTCCGCTCCGCTAGGCCGTATCCACGAAGGTACATGACAGTTGCGGCCCAGATTGAAGAACCAGGGAGGTTTGCCGCAAGGAGAAATCTGAAACTTTTTGAAGTATTCGCTGTCTAATGAAGAAAAGTTGATACGAGGACACTCAATGCCGAATCAGTCTTCCATTCCACCCCCCGCTTCCAAAGCCTCGGGAAAACATGCCCCCGGAGTCCGCAGGGTGCCCATCCTGCCCGTACGCGATACTGTTCTGTTTCCCCATGCTGTTCTGCCCCTTACAGTTGGCCGCGAGAGCTCTATCCAGTTGATTGAATCGCTGGGCGAAGAGCGGACGATTGTTGTGACGGCCCAAATCGATCCTCGGCTCGATTCCCCCAAACCCTCAGATCTGCATACGGTCGGAACACTGGCCACGGTCCACAAAGTTGTGCGCATGCCCAACCAGAGCCGGTTTGTGTTCACCGAAGGAGTCGAGCGGGTGCGGTTGCTGAGTTATGTGCAGACCGGGCCGTTCATGATCGCCGAAGTCGAGACCCTCGAGGACGAGGAGCCGGCGGCCACCTCGGGCGTTGAAGCCCTTGTCCGCAATGTGACTGGGCAGTTCCAGCAGATTGTCTCCGAATCCCAGACCCTGTCCGACGAGCTCAGGACGATTGCCGCCAACATAGAAGAGCCCAGCCGTCTTGTGGATTTTGTCGCCTCCTCGCTGCCGTTTCTCACCACCGACGACAAGCAATTGCTGCTGGAGACGGCCAGCATCGCCGACCGGCTGGAGATGCTCAATAAGCACCTGGCCAAGGAGATCGAGGTGCAGCAGTTGCGCGCCAAGATCCAGACCGAGGTGCAGGACCAGGTGCAGCAGTCGCAGCGCGACTACTATCTCCGCGAGCAGATGAAGGCCATCCAGAAGGAGCTTGGCGAACAGGACGAGGGCCAGCGCGAAGTGGATGATCTGCGCAAGAAGATTGACGACGCCAACATGCCCGAAGACGTCAAGAAAGAAGCGCTCAAGGAACTTTCGCGCCTTTCCCGGATGTCTCCGATGGCTGCTGACTACTCGCTCACCCGCAACTACATCGAGTGGCTGGCGGTGTTGCCGTGGTCCAAAAGCTCTGGCGAAAAGATCGACATCAATAAAGCCAAGGAGATTCTCGACGAAGATCATTACGAGCTGAAAAAGGTGAAGGACCGGGTTCTGGACTACCTGAGCGTGCTCGAGTTGAAGCCGGACATGAAGGGGCCGATTCTCTGCTTTGTCGGCCCTCCCGGCGTCGGCAAGACCAGCCTCGGCAGGTCCATCGCCCGTTCCCTGGGCCGCAAGTTCCAGCGCATCTCGCTGGGCGGCATGCACGACGAGGCCGAGATTCGAGGCCATCGCCGCACCTACATCGGCGCTTTGCCCGGTCAGATTATTCAGAGCATCCGCAGGGCCGAATGCAACGATCCGGTCATCATGCTCGACGAGGTCGACAAGCTGGGCCGTGACTTCCGCGGCGATCCGGCCTCGGCGCTGCTTGAAACCCTGGACCCCGAGCAGAACAACACGTTCCGGGATAACTACCTCGACGTGCCGTTCGATTTGTCCAAGGTCCTGTTTATCTGCACGGCCAACATGCTCGACACCGTGCCGCCGCCGCTGCTCGACAGGATGGAGCTGATCTTCCTGCAAGGCTATAGCGAAGAGGAGAAGCTGCATATTGCCAACAGGTACCTGATTCCACGCCAGATCAAGGAGAACGGCATCACTCCGGAGCAGATTGAGTTTCCTGAGGATGCGGTGCGCTGGGTGACGCGTCACTACACGCGCGAGGCTGGCGTGCGCAAGCTCGAGCAGGTCCTGGGAACGGTCTGCCGCAAGCTGGCGCGGCGCGTGGTCGAGGGCCGCACAGAAAAACTTACGGTGACCCGCGAGGTGCTCAAGGAGTTTCTGGGCGGTATTCAGGTGCGCGTCGAAACCGAGGTCTCGGAGCGGGTGAAACGGCCCGGCGTGGCTGTGGGTCTGGCGTGGACGCCGGCTGGCGGTGACATTCTCTTCATCGAAGCCAACAAGATGAAGGGCAAGGGTGGATTCACCATGACTGGTCAAATCGGCGAGGTCATGCAGGAATCCATGCAGGCCGCGCTCACCTGGGTTCGGTCAAACGCGGCTTCATTGGGCTTGGCCGAGGACTTTACCAAGGAGATCGACCTGCACATTCACGTGCCTGCGGGAGCGATTCCCAAGGACGGTCCTTCGGCCGGCGTCACCATGGCCACGGTGCTGGCTTCGCTGCTGACCGATACGCCGGTGCGCCCGCTGACGGCCATGACCGGCGAAATCACGCTCAGCGGTAACGTGCTGCCGGTGGGCGGCATCAAGGAGAAGTTCCTGGCCGCGCGCCGGGCCGGGGTGCAAACCATCATCCTGCCCGCCGAAAACCGCCAGGACGTCGAAGAAGACCTGACGCCGGAGCTGATGGAAGGCGTCGCGGTCTACTACGCCAGCCGCATCGAGGACGTGCTGGCGATAGCCTTGCCGCTATTGAAAGCCCGTCCCGACACGCGGCCGGTTTCGGAGCTCGCCGTGGGCACGACAGCGTAAGCAGCCCCCATCAGGCAAACCTAACCCAATAGGCAAATCTGGGTGTCCCAGCTGCCGGAGGAAAGCGAAGTAAAGCAACGGAAACTGGGTGCCCCCGGTGCCTCGCCTTTGGGCACCGGGGAGAGACTGGCAAATCTCGATGAGACAACGTTCATAAGCGGCTCGGGCCTGAATAAGTACAAGATATGGGTGCCGCAGGTCCAGATTCTCGGATAGGACATGCAATGAGACTTCTTGTCACGCCGCCGCCGACTGAAGCGGCTCAACTCTCTTGCGGCCAGTCTTTGCGTTGGACGCCCGCCAGAAGTCGTGATCGTTCTGAAGATTGAACCAGATGTCCGGGGAGTCCTGTCCAAACGCCTCACTGATCCGGATGGACATCGCTGGCGTGACGCCAGCCTTCTCGTTCAGAACTCGAGAGAGCGCAACTCGAGAGACTCCAATGTGAGCCGCGAATCCGGTCACGCTCATCGGAATGGCCGCGATAGCTTCCTTGATAATCCTTCCGGGATGGGGTGGATTATGCATGCGCATCTTCGCCTCCTTCACGCCGGACCTGGCCCGGACCGGCTCTTAATGATAATCATGATAGTCCACCAGGATTGCGTCCTGCCCTTAAAACCGGAATGTCAAGCGCCAATTTCCATTCACCTTGACAGCCCAATGACCGGCCAGCTCCTTTTGTAGCGGGTGAAGATTCCAGCCTGGGACATTCATCCCGCTTGGGCTCGTAGCGCGATTCAAAGTCGCCATCTGATTTTCCAGCTTCCTTGTTGCGTGCGCAGGGTTGATGCCTGCTTTCGAGCCGTCCCTGAAGAGCTTTTCAAGTCCCGCGTGCTTGAACGACTTGATCACTTCAATACTGTATCGCTCCTCGATACAGCAGTCAACGGGAATGCGCCGTCTGCCTGACGGCTGGCCCAAATCACCGTGGTCTTAATTCAGCCAAACTCCCGATGCCGAGAATTACCCTCAAATGGCGCACAATTAAGAGTGGGCAGAAGATCGGCGAATGATCGGGCATCCCCATCGACAGTTCGTAGTTGGGATGCTTTTTCGTAGCACCGCCAGACTGCAAACCCATGAAAACAATCGTCCCAATGCGTGTGCAACGGGTTCTGACAAAAAGAATGTCGCTTTTTGCGACTGTCTTACTGTGCTGCGAATTCTAACCAGCTCATAATAATCAAGTTATTCCGAGAAGCTGCACAGACGCACAGAACCTGTCCCTGCGTGCTCCTGTGCGAAATTCCATCCTAATCAACCCACAATCAATACTTTGCAAAAGTCACTCGCACAGAAGCACAGAATCGGTCCTCCTGTGCGACTGTGCAAGTCCCAGTCACCGCATAACCCGAGACAACCCGCTATACTCCCCATTGTCCAAAACTTTTTTGAGGAGCGCCCTCATGCCTTCATCCGCTATCGCCTTTGCCCGCCAAAACCAACCCCGCTTTCTCGAAGAATTGAAGGCCCTGCTGCGTATCCCTTCGATCTCGACGCTGCCCGAGCACAAGGGCGATTGCCGCGCCGCCGCCGAGGCCGTTGCCGCCGATCTCAAACGCATCGGTATGGAGAATGTGCGCCTCATTGAAACCGATGGCCACCCGATGGTTTACGCCGACTGGCTGCACGCGGCGGGCAAGCCCGGGGTCCCCACGGACAGGTCTTCGTCCGTGGGGTGGAAGCCGACGGTGCTGGTTTATGGCCACTACGATGTTCAACCGCCCGATCCTCTCGACGAGTGGCTGTCACCTCCCTTCGAGCCAACGGAGCGGGACGGCAACATCTACGCCCGCGGCGCTGTGGACGACAAGGGCCAGGTGTGGGCGCAAGTGAAGGCGCTGGAATCGCTTTTGGCGGCCAATGGCTCACTGCCGCTGAACGTGCGCATCCTGGTCGAGGGCGAAGAAGAGGTGGGAGGGGAGGGAATTGCGCGCTTTGTCGCCTCCAAGCCGCCCGAGCTCAAGGCCGATTTTGCGCTGGTTTCCGACACCGAGATGTTTGCGCCCGGTCTGCCGACCCTATGCGTGGGCCTGCGCGGCATGATCTACACGGAGCTTGAGGTGCGCGGCGCACGCTCCGACCTGCACTCCGGCATGTACGGCGGCGCCGCCCCCAATCCTTTCATCGCCCTCGCGCAAATCCTCGCCCGCCTCAAGGACGAGCAGGGCCACATCCTGATTCCAGGCTTCTATGACGGCATCATTCCGCCGAGCCCGGAAGAACTGGCAGCCTGGCGCAGCCTTCCCTTCGATGAAGAGCAGTACCGTATCGCCGAAGTGGGTTCGCGCCAACTGGTGGGCGAGGCTGGCTACAGCGTGCTGGAGCGCACCTGGGCGCGGCCCACGGTCGACGTGCATGGCATTCCCGGCGGCTTTACCGGTGTCGGCGCCAAGACCGTGATTCCTGCCAAAGCGACGGCCAAAGTCTCCATGCGCCTGGTCCCGGGCATGACGCCGGCCAAGGCCTATCAACTCTACAAGGGCTACGTGGAACGCATCGCCCCCCCGGGCGTCGATGTCGAGGTGCGGCTGATCCACTCCGGCGACCCCTGCCTGATTCCCGTCGACAATCCGTACATTCAGGCGGCTACGCGCGCTCTGCGTGAGGTCTGGGGCAAGGATACGGTCTTCATCCGCTCCGGCGGATCGATCCCTATCGTCGGCGATTTTGCCCGCCACCTGGGTCTGCCCAGCGTGATGATGGGCTTCGGCCTCCCCGACGACGGCCTGCACGCACCCAACGAGAAGTTCCATCTGAAGAACTTCGAGCTGGGCATCGAGTCCCTAATCCGTTTTCTGGAGGAAGTGGGTAGTTGAACCAGACCACCAGCGAACATGAACCGGATGCCGCCGGCTTTGTCCTGGCCGGCGGCCGATCCAGCCGCATGGGCCAGGACAAGGCGCTCGTTCAGCTCGGGGGCCAGCCGCTGGTTGTGCATGCTCTTGCCATCTTGCGTCAAGCAGGTCTGACAGCGTCCTTGGCCGGGTCGCGCTCGCCTCTTGCAGCCTTTGCGCCGGTCGTCGAGGATTCCAAAGCCGGCCTCGGCCCGCTGGGCGGTATCTGCGCCGCTCTCGCCTCGACCTCCGTCCGCTGGGCGGTCTTTCTGCCCATCGATCTGCCTCTTCTGCCCGCCTCGCTGGTTGCGTTTCTGCTCGATCACGCGCGAATTACCGGCAAGGCCGTCACCTTATGCTCCGTCAACGGATTCGCCCAGACCTTTCCGGCTGTAGTCGACCGGGCTACTTTGCCGGCACTAGAGATCGAACTCGCGTCCGGGCGCAGAGGCTGCTTTTCCGCATTCCAGGCCTCCGCCGCCAGCCTGAGTCAACCCATGTCTATCCTTGCAATAGAGATGCTGGTCCAAGCCGGGCAGGTGGCCCACCCGGACGGCTTGCCCGCAACCCGCTGGTTTCTGAATGTGAATGCCCCGGCGGATCTGAGTTTCGCAAAGGCACAGGCACGGACTCACATCGCGTAATCTGATTCCATGGCAACGTTTGATCCAGTTTCCAATGCGGAGCTCTCCGAGGCGCTGGGAGTGGTGCCCCCTATCGAGCTGGAACTGCCTGGACCGATGACCGCCGAGGCGCCCGAGCCGATCATCTCTTTCAGCCACGTCTCGATTGGCTTCGACGGCCGGCCGGTTCTAGAGGATGTGAGCTTCTCGGTCGATCGTGGCCAGACGCTCTGCATTCTGGGTCGCAGCGGCGTCGGCAAGTCGGTTGCTTTGCGCCTGTTGATGGGTTTTTTGAAGCCGGATTCCGGGTCTATCCACGTAGAAGGCAAGGAGATTACCTGCCTCAGCGAAGAAGGCATGCAGGCCATTCGCAAACGCGTGACTATGGTCTTCCAGAATGGCGCCCTCTTTGATTCGCTGAGCGTGCGCGAAAATGTCGCTTTTCCGTTGCGCGAGCGTGGAGGCCTGACCGAAGACCAAATCCAGCAGATTGTGGATAGGTTGACCGGTCTCGTGGGCGCGGAAGACGTGGCCGACGCATTTCCGGCTAGCCTCTCGACAGGGCGCAAACGGGCTGTGGCGATCGCCCGTGCGCTAGCGGCGCAGCCCGAGGTGGTGCTTTACGACGAGCCAACGACGATGGTGGATCCTATTATCGCCCGCCGCATGGGGGATTTAATTCAGCGTCTTAAGCGGCAGCTTGGATTTACCAGCATCGTGGTCACGCACGATATGCGTTTTGCCGAGCGGCTCGCCGATCAGGTGCTTTTCCTCGATCAGGGCCGGGCGCGCTTCTTTGGGCCGCTCCAGGGATTTCTTGCGTCAACCAACTCCCATATTCAGCAGTTTTTAACATTGGACGCTTACGTATTACCTTCGGAATGAGTAATTTATCATGTAGTAACTATGAGATCTTACGATTTTTCTTGCTATGGAGAGGCGCTCCGGCGCTATGCTTGAGTTGTCGGTTCTTTCTTGAATTTTGTTAGTGAAGCCATAAGGGGCGCAGGGATAGGGGCTGGGATAGCGCAACCAAACACTGTTGGTATAATTGGTTTGTTCTCATAAGCTTTTCATGCCAACGAAAGCGATTCTCCAGGGTCCCGTAATTGCATTTTGGTTTCCATCGATTGAACCGCATTCAAGGTGCGAGAGTAAGCGTGGACAACATCGGGTTTGCTGGCAAATCTGCTGTCAGTTAACAACGACCATCCTCTGTCCCCAAGTTGTGTGGCGTCGGTGATAGGCAACGCAATAAACGCAATATTTGAGGCCTGCTGCGGCACAACCAAGCCGGTAGGGCTCATTGCAGGCAGCGGGGTGGGGTTGCGACGTCTCAGGCAACCTTGGAACTCAAATGAGAGTCCAACAAAGCAATAGGTTCGGTTCTTTGTTGCATACTGTCTTTTTTCATCTTGCACGGTCCATTCGTGGGAAGCAAGTTCCCACCTCTCCCTGAACGTTTGAGGTCTGCGGAACAACTATGGCGACATCGGAATTCTGGCAAAGAGTTTCGGCTTCCGTATCTTCCGCTCCTGAATGGGCGGGCGGAACGGCACCGACCCCCACACGCAGTTCATGGGGCTCCAAGCTCTGGATGATTCTGGATGGAATCACAGTTCTTGGGGCTGCGAGTCTCGCAACGCTGTATGAGTTTCACACAGGGCCAATGGCCGGCGCAAAGGGCTTCTGGCAGGGCACGCTCATCCATGGGCGATCGATGGGCCTCCTGCTGGCGCTCTTATGCGGATTTACAATTGCGCTGATTATCATCAGCCGTCGGCTTCATCTCTACACCCCGACGCGGCTGTCCAGCTTTCTGCATGAGCAGAGGGTAAGCGTCCAGGCATGTTTCACTGCGGGCCTTTTGCTCACTGGCACACTCTATCTGGTTCATGCCGAGGATATTCCTCGCAGCATCGTGCTGATCACGCTCGGTGCGGTTACCGTCGCGCTCAGTCTGCGCCGGTTGGTCTACCGGATGCTGCTGTACCGGCGATTCGACCGCGGTGTGGGCACACGCAATGTGCTCATCATAGGCACGGGGCCCGAGGCGCATGCATTGCGTCATCATCTTGAAAGCATCCGGCACCTCGGCTATACGTTCAAGGGTTTTATTGACTTTCCCGGTTCCAGTTCCCGTTTTACGGCGACCTCCGGCGATGTCGTTGGCACGTTGGATAATCTCTTCCAGCTCACCCGCAAGCAATTTGTGGATGAAATATTCTTCTCGACTCCTTGCGAACGCGGGATCGTGCAAGACGTACTCAGCCAGGCGCGTGTCCACGGCGTGGACCTGCGCGTGGTTCCAGACATGTATGACGGTTTGGCATGGGACAGCCCCATTGAGTACATTGGCCAGTTTCCGACCATTCCCCTGCATTGCGGCCAAGTTCCCGAGGTAGGTCTACTTTTTAAGCGGGTATTCGATATGGTGCTCTCCGGCCTGGTATTGATCGTGCTTTTGCCCGTCCTGCTGGCCGTTGCAATTGCGGTCAAACTGGATTCGCGGGGGCCCATCTTCTACTTCTCGGAGCGTATCGGCAAGAAAGGCCGCGTATTTCGCTGCACCAAGTTCCGCACCATGGTCCGCGACGCGGATAAGCGGCGCGCCGATGTGATGCACATGAACGAGCGCGACGGCGTGCTGTTCAAGATATCCAACGACCCCCGCATCACGAAGCTGGGCCGATTCCTGCGCAAGTATTCGCTGGATGAACTGCCACAGTTCTTTGACGTTCTGCGTGGCGACATGAGCATCGTCGGCCCGCGTCCGCCTCTTGCAAGTGAAGTACGGGAGTACAAGCTCAGCCATTTAAGGCGCCTGGACGTAACCCCGGGCATTACTGGCCTTTGGCAGGTGCAGGCGCGCCAAGACCCCTCGTTCGACAGCTATATCTCGCTGGATGTTACATACATTGAGAACTGGAGCATCTGGCTCGATCTGAAGATCCTCGCCCGCACCGTCAGCGTCGTTTTAGCCGGCACGGGCTCATAGACATGCTTGCGGCTCCCCCGGCTGCATGGGCCGTCTCTAAGCGAGACGGCCCGTTCGTTTTTTTGGGATTAAACTGAGTATGTGAAGATCGCACTTGCCCAGATCAATCCAACAGTCGGGGATTTCAGCGGGAATCTTGAAAAAATAGTCGCCGCAAGCCGACGTGCGGCCGAGTTGGGCGCGCGGCTCACGGTCTTTTCTGAACTGTGCATCTGTGGCTATCCGCCGGCTGATTTTCTTGAAAAACCCAGTTTCCTGGCCCGCTGTCGTACGGCTGTCGATGAACTGGGTGCGGCAACGCGCGAGCTGCCAACTGCCGTGCTGGCAGGCGTGGCTCTGCCGGCCGAGCGTGAGAGTGGTAAGCCAGCCGTGAACGCTGCGGTCCTCCTGGATGGCGGTCGCCTGCTGATCGAGCAGCATAAGCGGCTGCTGCCGTTTTACGACGTCTTCGACGAGCAACGCTACTTCGCCCCAGCCCGGTCACAGCAGGTAGTTGAGCTCGATGGAGTCCGGCTGGCCATCACCATCTGTGAAGATGCGTGGAACGACAAAAACTTCTGGCCGCGGCGTCTTTACAAGAACGATCCAATGGAAGAGTTGATGCGCCAGCAGCCCGCCGTGCATATCAACCTGTCTTCGTCGCCCTTTTGGCATGGGAAGCGCCCATTACGAAGGCAGATGTTGGCGGCCATCGCACGGCGGGATGGCATACCGGTGCTGATGTGTAACCAGGTTGGCGGTAACGACAGCCTGATCTTCGATGGCTCCTCGCTGGCTCTGAATGGGCAGGGAGAGTTGATCGCTCAGGCCGCCTCATTTAAAGAGGACCTGGTAGTGCTGAATCCCTTCAAAGCGCCGATTTTGCCTGCTACGCAGGAGGACGATACAGAGGCGGCCTATCAGGCATTGGTTTTGGGCACGCGCGATTATGTTCGCAAGTGCGGCTTTCAGAAGGTCTTGGTGGGGCTGAGCGGCGGCATCGACTCAGCGCTCGTGGCGGCTATCGCCAAAGACGCGTTGGGCGTTGAAAACGTGCTGGGCATTGGGATGCCGAGTCCATACTCCTCCGCCGGTTCCATCGACGACAGCCGCAAATTGGCCGCCAATCTTGGCATCAGGTTTGAGACTATCGGCATCAGCGGGCTCTTCGAGGAGTACACGCATGCGCTGGAACCCCTGTTCGCAGGGATGAAGACCGACACTACCGAAGAGAATATCCAGTCTCGCATACGCGGCGGATTGCTGATGGCGCTCTCCAACAAGTTCTCCGCTCTGGTGCTGACCACGGGCAACAAGTCGGAGATGGCCGTTGGTTACTGTACCCTCTACGGCGATATGGTGGGCGCGCTGGCGGTGATCGGCGACTTGGTGAAGACCCGGGTCTATGCCGTGTGCAACTGGCTGAACCGCGAGGACGAGGTGATTCCCTCGGCTATCCTTGAAAAGCCACCTTCCGCCGAGCTCCGCCCGGGCCAGAAAGACACCGACTCATTACCGCCCTATGAGGTGCTGGACCCGATCATCGAAGCCTACGTCGAGCGCTACGAAACCCCTGAGCAGATTGCCCAGGCACACGGATTTTCCCTGGAACTCGTCCAACAGGTGGTACGTCTGGTGGAGCGTTCCGAGTACAAACGCCAGCAGGCCGCGCCGGTCCTGAAGGTTACCTCCAAGTCGTTTGGCATGGGGCGCAGATTTCCCATCGCCGTCAAAGTTCAGGTATAAGCTAGAATGCGGGAGCCTTCCCGCTCCATAAGGAGAATCAGCTTGATCCATCCATCCATCCGTTCGGCCAGCGCTCGTCTGGCCAGTATTGTTGCGCTTGCCCTGTTTTCAATACCAGTATTCGAGGCCGCTGCCCAGCAGCAGGTGCCTGCCGCGCCCGCGCAAGATTCGTCTGCTGCGGCCCCGTCTGCGCCGGCGCCCGCCGCACCACCTGTGTTTCCCAAGCCCGATCCGGCCAACTTTACCGCCGCCACGCCCACCAAGGAGACCATCAACGCCTTTCTTCAGACCAGCTGGGGCTACGACGACACCCGGATGTGGCAGGTGCAGGCCATCCTCAAGACTCCTGTGGATGGCATCAGTAAAGTCGTCGTCTTTGTCGGCGACAAAAGCGGCAAGCAAAAGCCTTCGGCGCTCCAGTTTTTTACCCTGGCCGATGGCAAGCACATTATAGCCGGCGATGAGATCGTTTCCTTCGGAGAACATCCCTATGCGGAGAATCGTGAGGTATTGCAGCAGCGCGCCGATGGGTTTTATCGCGGTTCGGCCTCGAAGGATCTGGAGCTCGTCGAGTTTGCGGACTTTCAGTGCCCCCACTGCAAGGATGCCCAGGCAAATATGGACAAGCTAGCGGTGGATTTTCCCAAGGCCCGCATCGTTTTCCAGAATTATCCGTTGCCGCAGCACGCGGCGGCTGCCAACGCGGCCGCTTATGGCGAATGCGTGGGTAAGCAGGGCGGCAGCAATGCCTTCTTCACTTTCGCGTCGGCCGTTTTTGATGGCCAGGACGGATTGTCCTCCCCCGATGGCGCCACTCTCACCTTGAACAGCGCCGTTGTCAAGGCTGGCCTGGATCCGGCGAAGATAGGAGCCTGCGCCGTGCTACCCGCGACCATAGCTTCCGTTGACGCCTCGGTCAAGCTGGCCAAGGATCTGAATATTGGTCAGACTCCCACTCTGATGGTTAACGGACGCCAGGTTCCTATCGGCGGCGCTCCCTATGACGTGGTAAAGCAGATCATCATGTTTCAGGAGAAGTTGGACGGCATCGCTCAGTAAAACCCAAATTTAGAGGAAGTAGCCCCATCTCCGACGCGATTCCGAGGCAGGGATGGCTCGCGAGATGGGGTTTTACTTTGCGCTGGCGCCTGGCCCAGCCTGGCCGCCCAATACGGAACGGCCACGCGCCGAGCTTCCACGGCCGGCTGTGCGATGAATGCCGCGAGGTGACAGAGTCGATGTGCCCTGCAATGATTCTGTGAGGCGCCCTTTAGCCCTTTATTTGAGCGCGAAGAGCGCCTCGAGCTTGCGGATGGACTTGAGCATATCGCTTAAGCACGCCTTGCCAACCTCGTCCTCAGATTCCCGCTGTAACTTATCAAATGCGCCAATGACGCGCAGAGCGCACTTCTTCCCTTGTGGTTTCAACGTGAGTTGGTAGGCGCGCGCGTCGCCCGGATCGATCTTCCTTTGCAGCAGGCCCTTTGCTTCGAGGGAGGAGACGCAGTGGCTGATATTGCCTCGCGTCGTTCCAAAAGTTTCCGCTAATCGCGATGGTTTTACCGGCTGCGGAGCCTCGAAAAAGATGGCCGCCAGAATGAGCCCTTCGAGAAAACCGAGACTGTCGTCCGCAAGCACGCGCGTGGTCAGCGATTCAAACCGGCGTGCGGCCCGATTTATGGCAAACATGGGGCTTTCGTGGAGAAATGCATCGATACGCATGGTCTCTTTAGAATACTTGACTGGTTCAACTATTCAGGACAATATCGAATCATCGTTGCGGAAACGGCACTGAAACTATGACTATGAAGCCTGACAACCGATGCCAACCTACAAATTGATATGGATTGCAGGTTGCCTTTTTCTGGCAACCTGCGCGCAAGCCGCTCTTCCGCAGAACGCGCCCCCCACTCAGCCCACGGCCCCGGCGCTTCCAAGGCCGACAGAAACGATGGTGGTTCTTGGCTCGGCTATCCCGGTGCCCTTGGCGGAGTCACCCTCTTCGGTCGTGGTGCTGCCGGTCGCGAGCCAGCTCCTCTCGCTCGAGTCCGCGCAGGATCTTCTCCGCGAGGACTCGTCGATCTTTCTCGAACAGCGCGGCGCAAACGGCGGACAGGCGGATATTGTCTTGCGCGGTGGCACCTTTGAACAGGCTCTGGTGCTGCTGAATGGATTCCGCATCAATGACAGCCAGACCTCGCATCACAATCTGGACCTGCCCATTCCACTCGACTCGATGGACACGATCGAGGTTCTCCATGGCGCGGGTTCCACGTTGCACGGCACCGATGCATTGAGCGGCGTTGTCGACTTTCTGACTGCCGCGCCCTCCGCATCTTCGCTTCGCCTGCGTGCCGGTGGAGGTAGCTTCTGGGAAAACGAAGAATCGCTGCTGGGCGATCTCTCGCGCAAACGATGGAGCGGGCGTGTGACCGCGGAGCGCAATTTCTCTATGGGATTTCTGGCTGAGCCGGGATATAGCGGCGGCTGTTTGCCGCAGAATATCCGCGATTTCTGCAATGACCGTGATTATCGTAATGAAGATAGTTCGCTGGAGAGCTGGGCCGGCTCCCGGCTTGGTGTCTCGGACCTTCTGTTCGCGGCCAGCGACCGTTCCTTCGGCGCAAACCAGTTTTACGGACCTTATAACTCATGGGAGCGGACAAAGGGATGGTTTGCCTCCGGCCGTCAGGAGTTAGGCAGCCGCACGATTGCGGCGTTCGGCTACCGGCGGCACATGGATGAGTTTGTGCTGCTGCGCAACGATCCGTTGGCGTACGAGAACAATCACATCGACGGCTCCTGGCAAGCGTCTTTGCGGCGGACCGAGACGATTGCATCCACCTCCGTGCTCCTCTTTGGGTTGGAGTCCGATGGAGATAGCATTCAAAGCTACAATCTGTCGCAAAACAGTTCGTCTCAAGAGGTTCTCTCCAACGCACTCGGCGTCCATGCCCGCAATCGCGGCTCGGGATATGTGGACTTGGATTGGCGTCCGGCCAGAAAGCGCTGGAGTCTATCTGGAGGTCTGCGGGAAGAGATTTTTTCTGGCGGTGCTCAGTCCGTCCTGGCCCCTCATCTGGCAGGCAGTTATCGCATCACCGATAAGTTGAAGATGCGGGCCAGCGGCGGATATGGATACAGGATTCCTACTTATACCGATCTGTATTACTCCGACCCCGCGACGGTCGGCAATGCCAATCTGAAGCCGGAGTCGGCCTGGTCCGGTGAGGCGGGAGCCGATTGGGCGCTGTTCGGCCGCCTCTCTCTTTCAGCCACGGGATTCTACAACCGCCAGCATGACACCATCGATTATGTGCGCTATCGTGTGACCCCGATCTCGCCCAATCCTATTCTGCCCGCGGCATGTCCCCTCGATATATGGTGCGCGGTCAACCTCAACGGCCTGCGCTTTGTTGGAATCGAGGCCTCCGCCGCATGGCTTCCCGCGAAAGGGCAATCTGTCCGCATCGCATGGACTGGGCTGGCGGGCACGCAAGCGCTGCTGAACGGTTTGCAATCGGAGTATGCCCTCAACTATCCAGTCGAAAATATTCATGGCACATGGACGGTCTTGCTGAAACATAATCTGGTGGCCGCGAATTCTGTCGCAATCGCGAAGCCTTATCAGCAGCAGGGTCAGCCGCCATTCAACGCGACCCCTTATCCCGTCTGGAATGCTTCGCTGTCCCATGACTCGGGAAGGATTCGCCCCTATCTGCGGCTGGGAAATCTGAGTAACACAGGCTATCAGGAGATCAATGGAGTCGCCATGCCGGGCCGGTCGATCACCGGCGGCGTTTCTCTCTGGCTCGCTCGCTAAGTCCGCCTCAACAACGCTCGTGAATGCGCCAGCTTGGAAGGAGGTTCAGCCCAGGCCCGGTAGCTTGAGCCCGCCAAGCATCCCTTGTACGCTCGACTGCATGGCCTCATCGGCCTTGCGTCCGGCTTCGTTGATAGCGGCCACCACCAGATCCTCGAGCATTTCCACGTCCGGCTTGTCGCCGCCGAGGCCAATCACCGCCGAGGGATCGATGCGCAGCTTGAGAAGCTGCTTCTTGCCGTTCATGGTCGCGGTGATGGCGCCGCCGCCACTGCTTGCCTCCACCACGGTATCGGCCAACTTGCGTTGGACTTCCTCCTGGAGATGGTTGGCTTGGGAAAGCATCTCAGAGATTTTGAGCGGGTTAATCATGGCCTGTATACCTCGTTTCGAGGGCTATTTTTGGCGGAGGTCGACGACACTGCGAACCTCGGCCTTGAAGATCTCCTGCGCGCGCTGCACCAGCGGGTTGCCGAGCGCCGCTTCTTGGATGCTGCCAGCGAGTGGAGCGGCCACGGGTGCCTGCGCCTGAGCCGTCCCAACGCTCCCCTCGCCGGGGACGACCAGAAAGCGTGCCGGCGCGCCAAGCCGTTGCAACTCTTGGCGAATGATCTTCTCCGCAACGGCATTCACCGTCAAGGCCAACATCTTCTTGCCCATGCCGGGCACTTCGATGCGCAGGCTTGCGCCGTCTAGGGTCCACGCACCCGAGCCAAGCAATTGCGCCGCCGAGCTGTGCTCGGCATTCACAAGCGCGGTGCCGATGGCGTGGCGCAGTGCCTCCATGCTGGGAGCGCCCGCGGAAGGCGTCGCGGCTTCCGCAGCAATTACGGCAACGGCCACGGGAACAGTTGCCGGGCGCTCCATCGTGGCAACGGGTCCGCCAGCCGATTCCATCTTGAGACCAGCATCCGGCTTTGTCGCGGAGTTTGAAGGGCCTGCGCTCCAGCTACCGCCAGCCGAACCGAAAGGCGAGATAGATGGCGCGGCAGCAGGGGGCGGGGCCGGGCGCGATGGAGCCGGTGACGGGCTTGAACTGGAACGCGGAGCACTGGGCGCAGCAGCGCTGCGGCCCGCAGAAACGCCGCCAGACACACCGCTGAGCAGCTCTTCGATAGGAAGTAACCGCTGCGCGTGGATCAGCTTGAGCAGGCCCAGTTCCAGGTGAAAGCGCTGTTCCTGGCGGTAGTTCAAATCGTCGAAGGTGCGCAGCACGATCTGCAGATTGCGGGTCAGCTCCTCCTCGGTGAAGAGCAGGGCAGTCCGCACGGCACGGGCGCGTTCATCCCCGGAGATCTGCAGCAGCTCCGTCTGTTCGCCGCCCAGCTTGGCCATCAGCGTATTGCGCAAGTAGCGCACCATCTGCCGAGCCAGCGAGGAAGGGCTGTGACCGGCATTCACCAGCAGGTTCAACTGCTCCATCAACTCGGCGCTCTGCCCGGCGGCGACAGCTTCTAGCAGGCGTTCAAAGACGGCGTTTGGCACCGCGCCCATCAGGTCGCGAATCTGCGCCGAGGAGAGCACCGGACGGCCCGCGGCAACACCGCTTTCAAGCGGCGCCGATGCAATGGCCTGGTCCATGATGGAGAGCGCGTCGCGCATCGAGCCGTCGCCAGCCTCGGCCAGCAGGGCGAGCGCGTCGTCTTCGGCTTCCACCTGCTCCTGGCCGGCAACCATGCGCAACTGCGCCAGAATGTCGTCGAACTTGACCGCGTGAAAGCTGAAGTGCTGGCAGCGCGAGCGGATGGTCTGCGGAATATTCTCCGGTTCGGTCGTCGCCATCATGAAGATGACATGCGCCGGTGGCTCTTCGAGAGTCTTGAGCAGGGCGTTGAAGGCCGCGTCGGTAATCTGATGCGCTTCGTCGAGGATGTAGATCTTGTAGCGGTCGCGGGCCGGGGCATAGCGCGCGGCGTCGCGCAGTTCGCGAATCTCATCGATGCCGCGGTTGGTGGCCGCGTCGATCTCGATCACGTCCACGGCGTTGCCTTGGCGCACCTCAATGCAGGAGTCGCATACGCCGCATGGTTCAGGGGTTGGGCGGGCCTCGCTGCCGATCTCAGTGCGGCAGTTCAGCGCCATGGCCACAATGCGGGCGATGGTGGTTTTGCCGATGCCTCTGTGTCCCGAGAAGATATAGCCGTGGGCGATGCGGTTCTGGGCGAGCGCATTCATCAGGGTGCGCGTGACATGATCCTGACCGGCCACGTCGGCAAAGCGCTGCGGGCGGTATTTCCTGGCCAGAACCTGATAGCCCATATTGGCGCTCCCTTGACCGCGAAACTCGCTGGCGGCCTAAAGGCGATTGTATCGTCTGGGGCGGGGAGCGACGTCCACAGTTGGACAGTTACACAGTTTCTATTGGTTTGTGCAACGTGTTTTTGAAAATCGTTGAAATCGGAATAGTTAAATAGGTTTTTTGCGCAGATGCACACTGGCACAGGGGCTGTGCTTCTATGCTGTTTGCCGCGGCAAATTATTGATAAAACGTTGGTTATTTTTTCCAGCACAGTTGGACAGCGCGAAAAAGCATGCAAACTTTTACGTTTCTAAGAGATTGTTTGGTTAACCAGTGCGGAATGAGCTCTTTCCGCGGGCTGATGGGCCTCGGGGAAGGCGCGTGCAGCGCGTGCGATGGTAGGCAAGTTTTGGAGGAAACACCTCGCAACCGCAGATACGGTGGTATAGCGGAGGGCGGCCCAGACACGGGCGTCGCGGTAGGTGTCGTCGCTTATCTGTACGGTGATGCTGCGCATGGGTTCTCTCCTGGACCTGCTTCTTCTCTCTATTCAGTGTGCGCCCAATGGTGGTAATTTTCGGCAGTCGTCAAGAGAATAGCTGCCCGGTACCGGATCGTTGAGTATTGTGCTATCCCAGGTCCCAAAACGGAACCTCCACCCCACGGACGAAGACCTGTCCGTGGGGACCTCGGACCTGGGGCACCCATATTTGGTGGTTGGTCGAGATGCGGAACCCGCCAACTCGGGTTTGAGGTTAGACCACCGGCCGATTAGTCGCTGGTGTTGAAGCTACAGCTCGGAACGCTTCCACTGGTCGAGAACGATTGAGTGGTCACGTCCGTGCCGGACGGGGTGATGTTTGAGTTGTCAAGAAACACGGTCGCATTTTCATCGCCCGACTGCTTGGTGACATCCAGCGAAACATTGGCCAGATAGACCTGGGCGAGATTGCTGCTGTTGTAGCCGGCAAATGTTTCGTAAGCGCCAGAGATCGACGCCTCGGATTTGACCCCGTTGATCAGGATGTCCTGGAACTCCGGCGTGCCTTTGGTGCCGCTGCAACTGCCGTAGGCGGCGTTGACAATGATCAGGTGCTTCACTCCATAGAGGCAGTTGTTCTGATAGGTCACTTCCTTGACCAGGCCGCCGCAATCGATATCGGTCTTGATGTTGAGGCCATTCGCGTCGGCCGAGACGTTCCCCAGCAGATCCTTGCCATACACATAGTTGTTCTTGAACAAAACATTGGTGACGCCGTCGAAGGTCTGGCTGCCAACGGACAGGCCATGGGTGCCGTAGAATTGGGAGTTTTCCACCGTGATATTGGAGGCGGCGGACTCATTCGTCTTTACCGCGATGCCGTCGTCGCCAGCTTCGATCGTGGAATCGTTGACAGTCACATTGCTGATGCTGTCAATGTCGATGCCGTCAGCATTGGCGCGGGTTGCGGGGGTGCGGATGGAGACATTCCATACCGTGGCTCCGCTGCCGCCCTGGATGTAGAGGTTGGGGTGCGCGGCCTGCTGCAAGGTCACGTCGTAGATGATGAAATTGCTGGCGTTGTTAGTCTGGACAAGCCGCGGCGTTCCGCTGATGATATCGCCACGGCCGTCGATTGCGCCGGGTCCACCGATAAACGAATTGCTGCCCTCGACATTGATCAGTTCCGACTTACTGGAGTAGCTGTTGTTGCCTTCGAGAGTGACGCCGGAGTTGACCACCAAGCCTTCTCCATTCACGGTGAGCTCGCCGGTATAAAAGGCATTGTCAGAACCCGACGAGGCGAGCACAACACTCTTACCGGTTCCGGCGCAAGAGGTAAGCGCCGCTTGCACGCGACTGGTGTCGTCGGAGCTTGGCGGCGACGAGCGCTGCGAGGTGGTGAACTGGGCCGTCAGCGTATCGCAGACGGACGGAAAGCCAGGTTGGCTAACGCTGCGGCTGTCGCCGGTTGCCACGGTTTGCGCACTGCACGTGGCTGCGACGAGCAGAACGGCGGCGCCTAAGGCGTGGACATGGATACTGCGGGGGTTGCTCATGGAATCATCCTTTGTAAGTTTGAGTTTTTTCGAGTGGTCAATAAATGGTCAGACCACTTCAGCCGCGGAGTCTATTGATATAAGCCAGGAAATGTCAACAAGAAAAAACGCAAAATATTGTAAATGAACTTGTTAATCGATTTACTAATAAAACTTAGGATGGTATCCGGTACGACCTCTTGTGAGCGATATTGCTCACTTTTCTGGCGAGGTATGACCTCTTATCGGGGCATTTCACAGGAGGGGGGCACGTGCCACCCGCCAGATTTCGCGAAGCGGCCGAAACCGGAAGACACAGCGCGCGTGATCGTCTTCCTGTGCAGCGATAGCGCCAATGTGATTCATGGAGCTGCCATCCCCGTGTTCGGAAACGAATGAGGCTGTTCCTGACGGAGACTTCGTCCATCCTGAAGCCATGCTCAACCGCAGGATGGAAGACAGCGCCCGGTCGCGCCGCGTCATCCATCTCTTCAGTTTCGTCGGCGGGTCGGGGTACCCGGCGTTTTTCCCGTGATCCGATAGGCTCAGGCCGGTCTCGGTTTCCATGCGAGACCCACCAGCGTTGCGGCCAGTAGGGTCATCACCAGCGGGAAAATCGGATTGAACAGCGCCATGGTGTAACACAAGATGGTTCCCAGGCCCACTGAGCACGCAATGATGAGAGCACCGTAGGAGGTCCAGCGCGGCACGAAGATGAGCAATGCCCCGGCCGTATCCAGGGCTCCGGTCGCGTAGCGGAACCATTGTCCCCAGCCGATCGCAGCGAAGAATGGAATCGTCCCCATGGTCCCGGTAAGCTTTTCGATTCCGATCCCCAGGAAGGCTAAGCCCAAAATCACTCTGAGAATCCAGGTGAGGATGAAGCGCACTTTGCCAGTCGTTTCTGATGTCATAATTTGCCTCCTATGGAGAGAAGGGCCGAACCCTCGAAGTGAAGTGCCCACGCCCAGCCTCAGGTCATTGCGCAGGATGATGACACGCCCCACCCGCCGTTTGTGGTGATACGGAACAAGGGCGGTCGAGGTTCACGGTATCCCACCCCTTCCGCAAGAGCCGGTGAAAACAACTGAATGGGTTGAAGGGAAGAGCTTCCGCGTTCTGGAACGGTTTCAGGCTGTACGGCACGATGTTATCGAAATCCCCCTGCGACCTTATCCGAAGACCCGCTCATCGCATAAGGCCGCCGACCCAGAGGGTACCCCGACGGGGCACAGCCCTGATGCCGTGGATTGAAAAATATGTGCAGTCAAAACCGGCCTTCGCGGAGTGCGAAGGCCGGTTGATGGAGACGAAGGCAATTAGTAGTTCAAGTAGTACAGGTGCTGTATCAGGCAATCGTGGAGTGGGTCATCGCGAGCTGGGAAGCCGCCTGCCGATTGCGCAGGAACAGGCCGAAGCCCAACACGCCGAAGCCGGTGCCCAGCAGGAGCAGTGAGTTGGGCTCGGGAGCGATATCGACGTCGATGGACTCTTCCATGCCTTGGGCAACACTGGTGTTGCCGGTCGTCCAACTTGTTCCGTTGAAGGTTCCTGTTCCTTCCGCGCCCTCCGCGTAGCCATAAAGAAATGTCGAGGACGAGGAACCGAAAGCTCCGCCGTAGTTGGCTGTCACCAGCAACTCAACGTCGCACTCGGCGCCCGGGGCGAGAATTTCGCCGGTGTAGCAAAAACCCGAGGAGCTGCTATTCTCCAGTGTGACCTGAGACAGATAATCCGTTTTCGAGGAGTTTTTCGACGCCACTGCGCCGTTGACTGTCGGAACAGTGTTTTTATTCCACCCAGTGCCAGCCGTACCGGCGCTGTAGGGCCCTCCGCCGAGTTGATAGGTCCAGCCGTTCGCTGCGCTGAGGAATTGGCTCGGTGTGTCGCCGGCTGCGCCGTTCACCGTGCCACCTCCGAGGTAGTACTCGAAGCCTGTAATTGCAAGGGACTTGGTGGCCGAGCCGTCTTGAATGTATGCATTGACCAGCGACACATTGGATCCCACGTCAGCCGGGTTCTCCGACGTCAGGGTATACGTGTCGTTAATGTGATCGAAGGTTAATGTGGCGGCGGATGCACGAGGAGCCAGGACAACGCCCATCGCGATTGCGCCACCTACGAACAACAGTTTCTTCATTCTCCATCCTCCAGAATCCTTGAGCGGTGTCGGCCAACACTTCCCTCGCGATTCTCGCTGTGACAATCGAGAGTTCGGTCCTGACTAAGGCCCGGTTTGAGGTTGTAGTCGACGAGAAGAACCGGAGAGAGAGCGCCATTTCGGGAGATGGTGGGCTCTAACCCGCTCTTCAATTCAAAACCAGCAATCCTTATCCGCAGGTGCGAGGGGAAAATTCAAAAACCAGTAATTCTTGTCCGCAGGCGCCAATGGAAACTGCGCATTTAGGGAGGTTGTCTTAGGCATGTCATCCAACTATGGGGAATTTCCCTGCCATAACAACGACCATACGCAAGTTGCCCGATAGACGAGTATTCCCCCTCGGGGCCAAGCCATCGCTCTTTCAGGGGAGATCTTTATAGCATTTTTGTGGGATCGACGGTACCGTCCGGGGGATGTGGGAAGGGTATCGGCCGTGTTGATCCATGGGGAGTCCGAAAAACCAAAGAATCCCGGAAATCCAGGAAAACTATTCAGCGACGCAATGACGGTTCCGTCGCCACCGCAGCCGACCCATATACAGTCGAGCGGTGGGTCAGTGTGCCATCGGCGGAGCCGGCGTGCCATCGGACCATGTGCCTGCCCGGACGAGGAAGATCGTCACACGTTCTTCAGGGTCATTTGCCGCCATAACCGGCGAGCCGGGCAGATTGGCTCCCCAACTTTTGGCAGCGTCACCCGAAACAAAAAACATCAGATGCGGATGCCAGCTCATGTCGCGGTCGCTCAGGTACTGCTGCTTCGACATCATGTAGCACATCGCTCCCGGTTCCAGCAGGGGTAGTTCCTTCTTGTCCAGCGCCGAAGCGGTCACCGCGACGATCTCCGCTTTCGATTTTCCCGCTAGCACGAGTTTGGTCTTCATCAGGAAGATGGGGACAAAGGTTCTTGCGGCTGACGGATTAAAGCAAATGGGGGCGCGCACTTTGGGATTCCAGAATTCCGGCTCATCGGTGGCTGCGCCCCAGGACCGTTCCACGATACAGAGAAAGCCGTTGCTGCCTTTGACCGCGGTGGTGTATCCCTTGCGTCCCAGCACCATCACTTCGGCTCCATCTGAAATGGAGGCCGGCGCGGCAGTGCGAGCCAGCGCGATTTCAGAATTCTCGTTGGGCATCCGATACTGATCGAGCGGAGCCACGGCCGGGTACGAAGCCTTCTCCACCTGCGCTTGTGCATGACAGGTTGCGCCGGGCAGGACAACCTGAACAAGGAATGCTAAAGCAATGATCTTGACAGTATTCTTCCGCATCGGACTCTCCAACGGGCACACATTCTGCGCCAGGTTGGGGAACACCCAGCGCGGGGCCGGCCTGCTTCTCATTAGATCAGAAAGGGAAGAGTGCGCTTTAGGGCTCATTGCCGACGGGCTGGAGGATCAACCATCCAGCCCGCCGGCATGGGGAATACAAATCTAAGGTATGGGTATTGGGCCAACCGCCGCGGAAAACATTCTCCGGGCGCGACTCCCGGAAAGGGCGCTAGTTGACGAAGCCGTTGACGGACACGATGACGTTGCCGCCGGTGACGGGCATGGACGCAGCCACGCACGTATGGTTTACGTTGTCGTATCCATCCTGAGGCGTGAAGACCAGCGGGGTTGGGGCCGGGATTACCAGGGTCGAGTTCGGCTGCACCTTGACAACCATGAAAGGGCTGGCGGCTGCTTCAACGTTGCCGCTTCCTCCGCAGGTTCCGCCGCTAAGCAGTGGGGCAAAGATGTTGACCTGGTCGACAGTCGAATCGAAGTTGGTAAGTACGATCTGCGTGACGCCAAGCGTTCCCGTCCCTGGCCCGACGGATTGCGCGCCGAAGCCGGATAGCTGCATGTAGGCGTAAAACGGGGTGCCGGGTACGGCGGGCGCGGTTGGCACCGGGTTTGCCGTCGTGTTGGTCACCTGAACGAGCGCGGCCGCCAAGGCATGCACTGTTCTGGGTGAAATCAAGACTACGCTCAAGAGGGCGAGTATAACGCCGCCTGAGCCCATCACCATCCACTTGGTAAATTTCATGCTGACGCTCCTTTGCAGCGCGGCGACATGCGCCGCTTGTTGATTTGTCTCAAACCAGCCTTTAGGGAAGCGAAACTGTGTACCCGGTCACTGTGCAGTTCATGGTCGCTGAACCGCCGGTGAAGAGTGTCGCGCATTGCAATGGATTAAAAGTGCTGGGATCCACATAGATCGCCGTGAGTTCACTCCCCACCCAGTTTCCTGTCCCCGTCGGGATGAACGGAACATAATGCACGTAGTTGGCGCTGCCGGTCGCGAATGAAAGGTCCATGACCGCCGGCTGCACGCTGCCGGTATCTTGATTCAGCTGCATGTTCACGCTTTGAATGACGGTTTCGACGCCGGTGGTGGGCGGCGCGGGCGTTGGCTGACAGACAACGAATCCCCCGCCGTTGCCGAAGACATTACATGTCGCGGTGAACGGATGCCGCGCGGCGATATCGACATCCTGCGTGGGGACTGGATTGCTCCGAGTGTTGGTTACTTGAACGAGCGCGGCCGCTACGGCATGCACTGTCCTGGGTGAAATCAGGACCACGCTCAAGAGGGCGAGTATAACGCCGCCCGATCCCATTACGATCCACTTGGTAAATTTCATGCTGACGCTCCTTTGCTGTGCGGCGACATGCGCCACTTGTTGATTTGACTCAAACCGGCCAATCCCAGCAAGCCGACACCCAAGAGGGAAAGCGGCGACGGCTCCGGGGTAACAACCGGGCTTTCTCTGGGGGTTATCACATCCACGGCGTAATTGCCGTTTGTGGTGATGCAAGCTTGGGATTCAGGGTCGCAGGTCTGGAAGACCCCGCCGGTGAGATCCGTGAATCCTTCCGAGAGCGTTCCGTTGTCAAAGATGGCGTCGGGCAGGTAATTGGCGTCGGTCAGCAGCAGCGTGTAGGTTCCGGCCGCAAGCGTGGTCTGCATAAAATCATCGCCGCAGTCGTTGCCGGCGCCGATGGCGACAGTGCCAGCGGGTGGGCAGTTACCCACATACGACCAGGGAAAGTTGCTCAGATTGTCGGCGTCGGCCAAGGGGTTCCCTAAGCCGTCCGTCACGATTGCTGCCGACGGACCAGTGCCAGAGAAGAGGGCGATCAGGGGGTCGAATCCGCCGGCCGCGATTGTCTGGTCGGCGCCATTGGTTCCTCCGCCGAAGCCCCACGTCTGGATAGTGACGGTGCCGTCGGCCGTGAGGGTAAAGGGTGTCTCGAATACATCTTCGGGGGTGGTCAAGGTTCCGGTATACGAAGTATCGATAGTCAGGGCGCTGGCGCTGGCCGAGAGGAGGCAGAGGGCGGAAAGCAGAAATCCACACTTCAACAGTCCACCTGAAAGGTGCATTTGCCTCATTTTTGAACCTCCAATATGCTGAAAAAAGCGGGGTAGCAAGGCGATTAGAACACAGGCCGACGGTTTTCCATCTGAAAGGTGAGCAAAAAGATTGCCCATGCCCAAAAATTCAGACATTTCGGCAAGCTCTGCGCAGGCTCTCCACCCGACGGACGAAAACCTGTCCGGGGGCCTTGGCCTAAGGCATCCGAATTTGACGTGGGGGAGCCTGGCCAACCGCCGCCCTGTTCCCTGATTAGGTTCCCGATCGTTGGCGGCTGCGAGCGCCACAACCCGGTACATGAGTCAATTTGCAGTTAGATATCCGTGGATATCGACGGCCATCTGGGTGGTGGTTTGGCCGCCGATATACACATACACGGGACTACCGGCGGGATAGACGAAGCCTGAAGAGAACTGGAGCTGCGTGAGTCCCACATTCGGCAGGGACCAGTACTCGCGTTGACCGATGGTCGTATTGTCGTAGAGGTTCAGGAAGTTGTCGCCTGCGGTAAAAACGCTAGCCTCAATACTGGTGATCACCAGATTTTGGCCGGCTGGAACCACATAGGGTGGGCCAAACGTACCTCCCGGAATGTATTGGTGCAATTGGGTCATTGTAGCGGGTTGGACGTTCGCTTTTCCGAGTGTGGTCAGATGAACGATTTGCGATGCTTGTCTGGAAATGTCTTCGTTCACCGCGGGATTCGCGGTGGTGTTTGTCACCTCGACGAGCGCGGCCGCCAGGGCATGCACCTCACGGGGTGGAGCGAACGTTAACACTACGGAAAAAACCGTGGCGCATCCCACCAGAATGCCGGTGCGCACCAATGTCGGCTTCCACTGAAACTTCGCGAACTGCATCATAATTTGCTTCCCCCCACGTGCGGCGGCGTCTGCCGCTTGTTGATTTGTCTCAAGCCGTCCAGTCTATTGGCTTCGTTATCTATGTGGTTGGCCAATTGATTTTGTGACAGGATCGGCGGGGGACGGGCCCTAAGTTTTTCAGAACCTAAATATTCCCACCAAAGCGGGTTACGGCTTCAACATGTATAACGAAGAGAAGCGGTTGGGAAACTTCTCTACTTGCATCACAATCCAGAGTCCCGGAGCACGAACTTTGTGAGTTGGGCCGCGCGCTCTCAGAAATCGTGGTGATCGTCCACCAGAGCTGAGATGGTTTGTAGCGGACTATCGGCGGCGTTTTCGTTGTTCGACGGCGAGTTGGCTGCCTCGGTCTGGGCGCGCAATCTGGCAACGGCCAGCCAGTTGTCCTTGTGCGGCCGATCGGCAATCCACGGCGGCAACGGCATGTGCAGGTAATCTGCCAGCGCCTCGGCGTAGCCTTCGTAAAGCGCGCGCATATCACGAAGCCTCTCGATGGAGCGCCCGTCTCGGCAGACCTTGACGCCGCTCTGGCAGAGCAGGCTGTAAAGCTGCTCATAGCGCTCGGGCGGGAGCCGGTCGGGGGCATTGCTCCTGGGCGTCAGCGAGAATATCTGGGCCAGATCGACCATCGCGTGACGCGCCATGGCAAAGGTCAACTGGGCCTGGCGCGCTTCATGCCCCTGCACTCCGGCGATCAGCAGAGCCGAAGTATCCAGCACAGCCGTCAGCGCGCTGATCCAGCTCTGGTTGTTGTGCTGCGAGCGGAAATAGCAGAGCAGCGGATAGGAGATATGGCTCTCCAGGAGTTCGGCGGACCAGCGTTCCCATTCCAACAGCAGCAGCGAGAGAGCGTTATCGCCACCTTGATAGGAATGGCGGCGCATCAGTTCCGCTGCCGTCGGCGGCGAACCGGCCCGCGCGTCAAGCAAGGAGATGCTAACCTCGCGGCGCGAAAATGCGCTGTAGAGGACGGGAAAGTATCCCATCACAACGGCCAGAAATCCGAAGCCAGTGCCAGCCTCGAGAATGATGAGTTCGCGCGCCCAGGCGCTGCGCGGCGTCACGTCGCCCAACCCGAGCGTGAAGATGGTGGTTCCGCTCACATAAAGGTCGGAGCGCAGGCCGGGCCTCTGCGTGCTGTCATTGAACGGACTGCCCAGGGAATAGAAGATGAGCGCAAAGCCGACCACCATGGAGCCTGCCCAAACGACCAGAAGAAAGATCAGCGAGAGAGGTCCGTAGTAGCTGAAGACCGATTCTCGCTTGCGCGGGTCGCGAAGCCGCCTGGCGAAGAAGCGCCAAGGCCTCCAGGTGACGATGTAGAAGATGCGTGTGAGGCGGAAACGGCCTGTGGCGCGGCGCGGCAAAATGATGGTTTGGAAGGCATCAAGCAGCACTGCGAACAGGCAGACAATCCCGATAATCATCGTGAAGATCCGCATCGATCCTCCTTTTCGCGGAGCGCTTGTCTATTTTGCCTTCTTTGACCGGAGTTTCCGGTTTGCCGTTCGCTACCGACCAATATACCGCCATTTGCCTGCGCCGGGTATTTAACGCTTGGGCTTGGCAGGCTTCTTTTTGGTGGGCTTTTGTGCGGCCTTGAGCGCGGCTTTTTTGGCGAGGGTCTTGCGGCGGCGAATCTCTTCTTTGGAGTACATGGTGCCACGGCACTTCTTTGCACCGCAGTTGCAGAGGGCCTCGTCTTCGCCGCCGTCGTAGAGGCAGTAGTCGTAGGTGATCTCTTCGCCGGCGGCGATGTTGCGGATGGCCTTGATCCAGACGCGGCCGCGCACTTCGCTGGTCTCGCAGTTGGCGTCGCAACTGTGGTTGATAAACATGGCCATGGAATGGCCGTCGATGACGACTGAGCCGTCGCCGAGTCCAAAGAGGTAGGTGACGAGCGAGTCCTGGTAGCAGGCGTCGGCCTCCTCTTTGCTGAGGCGGCGGCCATCGTATTCGGCCACACGCGCGCCCTTGCGGATGGGCGTGGCGGTATAGCAGCCAGCGGCATGGATGGCGGAGGAGCGGATAATGAGTCCCATACGAATGTGCGATGCTTTCCTTTGGCGGGGGATTTGAGCGTGCTGCTTTTCATGCGATCGGGCATTGTGCGATCCCACCCTAGCCGCAACAACAAAGGCGCGGCGAGGATGGGGCACCCTGACATTACACTATCAATGAAAACGATCGAGCGGTATGGATCGCATCGTACCATTGATGGGGGTACTTAGGGCCTGAGGGAAACGAAATGAGACGGGGCTTTTCGATTGCGCTGGTTTTGGCTTGCTGCCTGGCGGCTGGGCCGGGGCTCGCGCGTGGCCAGAGCAAGCCGGCTGGCGATGGGCAAAAGCCGGCGGAAGCGCCTCAGTCTGGAGCCGGGGCGGCGGGCGCAGGCAATGCGTTTCCCGAAGATACAAGCAATGTTCCGGTGCTGCCCTCGAAGCCGGCTACGCCTTCTGCGGGCGGGGCCGATAGTGGGGAAGAGACCTGGAGGGTGGCGCTGCCGAACGATGAGCTGGACCCGGCGCGGAGTCCCGACGACCCTGCGCCGTCCGCAGTTAACGAGGGGGACTCAAGTTCCAGCTCAAGCCTGGCGGGTCTGGATAAAGTGCTGCCCAAGGCGGATGACGATCAGCCGGACGGGAAGAGAAAGCTCACAGTCAAAGAGCCTGAGCATCAGGAGTCGGCATCCAACGACATCGACGTTGGAAAGTATTACCTGCAAACGAAAAACTGGAAGGCTGCACAGTCGCGGTTCGACTCAGCGATGATTTTGGATCCGGAGAATCCGGAGGTCTATTGGGGACTGGCGGAGACCGAGCGCCATCTGGGCAAGTTTGCTGAGGCGCGCGCGCATTATTTGAAGCTGCTGGACTACGATCCCGAGGGGCCGCACGGCAAGGAGGCGCGCAAGGCGCTGAAGGAGCCTGAGATTGCGAATGCGGTGAGCCCGGCGGGACAGCCTGCCGCGGGGACGGCGAAGTAGGCGGTTGCAAGCGGGCTTCTAAAAGCCGGCCCAGTGGAGATAGGTGGCGATGATTGGCTGGCCCCACAAGGCGCTGACGATGCCGCCGACGCAAAGGAATGTGCCGAGCGGCAGCTTTGTCAGTGCCCAGGAGCTGGTGCTGGTTCGGGCAGATGGGATTGCGAGCAGAATGACGGCAACCAGTGTTCCGAGTACGACACCCAGGCCAAAGGCGAGCAGTGCGCCGGGCAGGCCGAGCCATGCGGCGAGCAGGGCCATCAGCTTGGCGTCGCCGAGGCCGATGCCCTCACGGCGGCGGAAGAGCCAGTAGACCCAGCGGATAAGCAGGACGAGGGCTGCGGCGGCGAGGATGCCATAGAAGCCGTGGAGCGCATTGGCGGCAAGTGGTGGCTTAGGGCCGACCCATGTTGGCTCGTCGTACAGGAGCTGGGTTCGCAATACGGTGCAGATGAAGCCGAGCAGAATGCCCGGCAGCGTGAGCCAGTCGGGCAGCCAGAGATGCTCCGCGTCGAGAACGGCCAGGGCAAGCAAGAGCCAAAGGAAGATGGCCCATCCAATGGCGTAGAGGATTGCATCGGGGTGTTTGACGAGGTGGTCGAGATTCTGGGTCAGCGTGCTCAGGGTCCAGAAGCGCAGGCTCTGCCATGCTTGCAGCGCCCACACAGCGGCTACCGCGGCCTCGATGAGCGGATGACGCCAGCCGATTGAGGCGTGGCAGGTGCGGCAGCGGCCGCGCAGGGCAAGCCAGCTTAGCAGCGGTATATTTTCCCACCAGGTCAGAATTCGGCTGCAATGGCTGCAATGGGAGCGGGGGAGGACTATGCTGTCGCCGAGGGGCCAGCGGCTGAGGCACACGTTGAGGAAGCTGCCAAAGACGAGTCCCAGCAGCGCCGCGTCGATCGAGAGCATTATGCGAATCATGCGCGAGATTGAGTATACGGCTCGCCGTGGACGGGACCCGGTTGAGGTTTGCGGTCTCCCACCCATTTCGCAACAAACGCGAAATGGACTGGGCACCCAATTAGTGGGAAACGAGCAAGGACGGATTTGGCTTTGTGGTTTCCCATGTCCCAAAAGCGGGACCTGGGGCACCCGACATCTGTGGAACGTTCGGCGAGGAGAACATCGTGGCCCGCTTTTGCACGGGGTAGACTGGAGGGGCATGGACCTTCCGCTGGAAAGCTCAAAAGCAGAGGATTCCGCGCCGCAGATCGCAAGCGATCCGGCGCGGGCGGCAGCGCTGTTTGAGCAGTCGGTGCGCATCATGGCGCGGCTGCGCGGGCCGGATGGGTGCCCTTGGGACCGTGAGCAATCCTTCGATTCGATCCGCAAATACACGCTCGAAGAGACCTATGAGGTCTTCGACGCCATTGAGCGCCGCGACTGGCCGCACCTGGCCGAGGAGCTGGGCGATCTGCTGCTGCAAGTGCTGTTTTATGCGGAGATGGCGGCCAACGATGGGCATTTCACCATCGCATCGGTGCTGGAGGAGCTGAACAACAAGCTGGTGCGGCGGCATCCGCACGTATTTGGCGAAGAGGCTTCGCGTGCGGCGGGGAATCGGGCGGATGTGGATGCCGCGGTGGAGGGTTCTTCGGCAGCGGTGCTGCGGAACTGGGAAGACATCAAGGCCGCCGAGGCATTGCATGCAGCAGACGCGGCTTCGGCGCAGAAGCTTCCTGGGTCGAGATTGGATTCTGTGCAGCGGGCGATGCCGGCGCTGGCGGAGGCCGCGAAGCTAGGGGCGAAGGCGCGGAAGTCCGGATTCGACTGGCCCGACTGGCGCGATCTGCTGCCCAAGCTGGCGGAAGAGACGGCGGAATTGGAGGCGGAAGCCGCATCGAGTGATCCGGCCCGCAAAGCCGCAGTCGAAGCGGAGCTGGGCGATTTGCTGTTTACCGTTGTGAATCTGGGACGGCATTTGGGCGTGGATGCGGAGATGGCATTGCGGGGCTGCAATCGGCGCTTTCGGGAGCGGTTTCGCGAGATGGAGTTGGCGGCCGATCGGCCATTGGAAGAGCTTGCACCGTATGAGTTGGAAGAACTTTGGGCGGGGGCGAAGCGGAAGCTGGGCGCGGCCGCATTGGATGCCGAGCCGGGAGCGCGGGCATGATCGTGATCCGCGCCTGCGAGGGTTTCGACGAACTGGAGGCGTGTGTGCAGCTCCAGATCGACACCTGGGGCGAGAGCGCGGCTTTCACGACTCCTCGCAAGGTCTTCGTTGTGGCGCAGAAGATCGGCGGCCAGGCGATCGGCGCTTTCGATACCGAACTGCCGGGCGCATCTGCCCAAGGCGGGCCGGATTCGCTGGTGGGTTTTGCGATGGCGCATCCGGGAATCAAGACGGAGGAGGGCGAGCTGCACGCTTATTTGCACTCCGACATGCTGGCCGTACGTGAGGGCTGCCGGAACCGGGGGATTGGCGCGCAACTCAAATGGGAGCAACGGCGTGAGGCGCTTGCGCGGGGCATTCGGCATATGGAGTGGACCTTCGATCCCTTGGAAATCAAGAATGCTTTTTTGAATATTCACAAGCTGGGAGCGATAGTTTGCGAGTACCGGGTGAATTTCTATGGTGTATCCTCTTCTCAACTGCAAGGTGGTCTGCCCACTGACCGTTTATTGGCGGAGTGGCGGCTTGATTCACCCAGGGTGAAGGCAATTGTCAAGGGGCGGGCGGCTGTTGCGCGGGTGATTGAAGAGCGTATTCAGGTTCCGGCCTCGATCTATCAATGGAAGGCTAGCGAAGCTGGCCGGAAACGAGCCTTGGCCGTTCAGTTGGAAAACCGCAGTAAGTTTCAACAGGCATTTTCCCAGGGATTAGCCGTACTTGGCTTCTCGCTGGATGCGGAAGGAAATGGAGTCTTTGAACTGGGTTCCCCCACTCAGGCGGAGACGGAGTGATTTCCCAAGGAACGCAGAAAACCTTATGAGAATCGATGCGATTATCCTGCGCGAACTGCACATGGGACTGGTGCGCCCGTTTGAAACCAGCTTTGGCGTGACCCGCAAGCGAAGGATTCTTCTGGCGGAGATCCAGTCGGAAGGACTGACGGGGTGGGGCGAGTGCACGGCGGGTGAGCGGCCGTTTTTCTCGGGGGAATCGACCGAAAGCGCGTGGCAGGCGATCGTGAATGAGCTGGGGCCGATGCTGGCCGCGGAGACACCCGAACATGGCGGGGATTGCCCAAAGATCTTTGGACAGGTACGCGCCAATCGCATGGCCAAGGCGACGCTGGAAAATGCCATTTGGGATCTTGAGGCGCAGCGCGAGGGAATTTCGCTTTCCCGGTTGATCGGCGGGGTTCGGGAGGTGATTCCGTGCGGTGTGTCTTTGGGGATCGAGTCTTCGATTCCCGAGCTGCTGGCGACAATTGAGAAAGAGTTAGCCGCGGGTTACCAGCGCATCAAGCTCAAGTGCAAACCGGGCTGGGATGTGGAGGTCTTTGAGCGGGTGCGGAACCGTTGGCCGGCTATCTCACTGAGCTGTGACGCTAACTCGGCTTACCGGCTTCGGGATGCGGATCACCTGACAGCATTTGACGCCTTCGACCTGCTGATGATCGAGCAGCCGTTGTGGCACGACGACTTCTATTACCACTCGATGCTGCAAAAGCGGTTGAATACGCCGATCTGCCTGGACGAATCGATTCACAATCGGCGCGATGCGCTGGCGGCCATCGAGATGGAGTCCTGCCGGATCATCAACATCAAGCTGGGCCGCGTCGGCGGCTTCTCCGAGGCCATTGCGGTTCACAACGCGGCACAGGAGCGGGGTATTCCGGTGTGGTGCGGCGGGATGCTCGAATCGGGCGTGGGACGGTCGCACAATATCGCACTGTCAACGCTGGAAAACTTTACGCTACCCGGCGATGTGTCGGCTTCGGCGCGTTATTGGCACGAGGATATCGTTGAGCCGGAGATAGTTGTTTCTTCGGCGGGCGAGATTGCCATTCCGGATAGTCCCGGCCGCGGCTACGAGGTGCGAACGGAGCTGGTTGAGCGGCTCACGGTGCGCAAGGAGAAGATACGCGCCGTGGAGTTAGTGGGGTAAGGCTGGTTTGGCTGGTGTGGTGAGTCTGAAGTTCATCGAAGAACAACCACAGATTCTTCGACTCACCATCCCCGAACTGAAAAACGTTCGGGGCCCCGTTCGCTCAGAATGACAGCCTCTGTTTTGTTATGAATTTTAGACTCAGGACACTACAATATTTTCGGCAATTATGTAGACCGGAATTTTGTAGGTATCCCACCCATTCCGCAGAAAACGCGGAATGGATGGGGCACGAAAGCTACTGTAAATCCGAAAATTCTCTAACAGTGCTTTGCCGCTTTGACTGCTTCGGTGAGGGCCGGAACTATTTCAAAAAGGTCGCCGACGATGCCGTAGTCGGCCACTTCAAAGATGGGCGCATCGGGGTCTTTGTTGATGGCGACGACGCATTGCGAGCCCTTCATGCCGACCAGGTGCTGGATGGCCCCGGAGATGCCGACGGCGAGGTAGAGCTTGGGCGCGACGGTCTGACCGGAGCTGCCGACCTGGCGTTCGAGGGGCAGCCAGCCGCTGTCGCAGATGGGGCGCGAGGCGGCTAGTTCCGCTCCGAGCGCCGTGGCGAGGGCCTGGACGAGGGGAAGGTTCTCCGCATCTTTAATGCCGCGGCCCACGCTGACGATGAGTTGTGCGGAGGCGAGATCGACGGTTTGGGAAGAGGCACGGAATGGCTGGCCGGGCTTTGTACGGATCTGGGCTGGATCGAGGGTGGGCGTGAAGATCGAGATGGGCGCGGAAGAATTGCCCGCGGGGGCTAAAGCCCCACCTCCATCAGGGGGCATTTGCGGCACGACTGAAGTCGTGCCCTGACACAGTACCGAATCTGCGCGAAAGGCGCCGGCCTGCACGGAGATGAAGCAGGGTCCATTGCCGATGTGACGATAGGCTCCGTTCAGGCGGCCCTGGAGCAATTGGCGCGTGAACACCGGACCGTCAGCGATGGCAATTACATCGCTGACAAGAACCTGGCCCAGGCGGGTGGCCAGCGCTGGAGCGTAGTCGCGGACCTGGTAGGTGTGCGGTAACACTACGTGTGCGAGGTGTTCGTTTTCGATGAGCTGCTGTACAGCTAGCTTGAAGCCGTCGGCGGTATAGGGGTCGAGCAGCGGATGCTCAATGCGCACCACTCTGGCGAGTGGCCTCTCTACGATTTCGGAGGCGAGGGACTCTGTTTCAGCGCCAACGATGGCTGCGGTCACGGACATGCCGAGTTGCGCGGCGAGTTGCTGCGCAGCTGCGAGGGCTTCCCAGCTGAGGTGGGAGATGCGACCTGCCTGCTGTTCCATAACTACCAGGACGCCGCTCATAGCACCCTCGCTTCAAATTTGAGCTTCTCGACCAGCGCTGCGGCAGCTTCTTTGGGCGTGCCGGATAGGATCTGCGTGGATTTTTGCTTTTGCGGGAGGGTGAGCTGTTCCAGAAGAACGACGGGCGTAGAGTTGGCGTTCAGATCTGCCGCGGTGAGCTGACGTATTTCTTTGGTTTTGGCGCGCTTGATGCCCATCAGGGTGGCGTAGCGCAACTTGTTGCCGCCGGATTGGATGGTGAGCACGGCGGGGGTGGGTAGCTCAATGGTCAGGAACCAGCCCTCTTCGAGTTCGCGTTTGACAGTAATGCCGGTGTCTGTCTTTTCGACGTGGAGGATCAGCGTGGCGTGGGGCAGATCAAGCAGTTCCGCGACGATGACGCCGGTCTGGCCGAGGCCGAGGTCTTCCGATTGCAGGCCGGTGAGGATGAGATCGGGGTTTTCAGGCTGGATGGCTGCGGACAGCAGGCGGGCGACACCAAGCGCATCGCGTGCATTGAGATCGTCGCAGACAATTTGAATGGCTCGGTCCGCGCCCTTGGCGAGGGCTTCGCGGATGGTTGTTCCCACGCGTTCAGGGCCGGCGCTGAGGACGATTACTTCGCCGCCATGCTTCTCCTTGAGCAGGAGCGCTTCTTCGAGGGCATAGGCGTCGGACTCGTTCATCGCGAACTGGAGATCGGCCTCGTCGATCCAGGCATTGGGCCATTTCCCGGCGGCATCGATGCGGACCTGGGCATCGCGTTCGGGAACCTGTTTGATGGAGACGACGATCTTCAAAGGGGAGAGTCCTTGGTTGCGACGATGTTCAAAATCGAGTGGAATACACTATGAGGCGATCGCGTGCAGCACTTTGAAGACGGCCACCGCCAATTCACGCTCCATCATCAGACATTGAAGCAAGGACATGAACGCAAGAGCGATGAGCATGGCGGACAGGTTGAATGAAATCTTCCCAAGTCGAAGGATGCGCAACTCTCCGTAGGAGAACAGGTAAAGAAAGAATGAGACGAGGAGGTCCAGTTGAAAGACCGTAGCTGACCATACATTCCCGGTGAGCGCGTTATAGGTTTCCAATATGTGGACGTCACGGACAAAACTGGCTTCGGCAAAGACGTAGGTGACGGTTAAGACAACAGGGAAGAACGCATTGAGTGGCCACGATCTAGATTGCTCCAGAGTGGTCCCGGCCGCGTTTGATTCGTCTTGATTCATCAGAAATCCTCCGAGCGATCCTATAACATCCGTTATGGTCCAACCCTATTATGGCCCTTTTGCAGCGGGAACGTCATTGCTGCAAGGACTCATTCTCTTTCGGCAAGTTGCGTGCAACCAGCTGGGCAATATCCACAAGTAGCGGCGCGGCTTCGCCGGTCGCGGCCAGGGCATCACGGAACATCGTGTTGCAAAAGGGGCATGCGGCGGCGATGGTCTGCGCGCCGGTTGCAACCAGCTCTTGCACGCGGTTGTGGCTGACGCGCTCTCCTGTTTCTTCGCCGAGAAAGGCAAGACCGCCGCCTGCTCCGCAACAGAAGCTGCGCTCGCGGTTGCGTGGGGCCTCGATGAGGTTGCCGGCCAGGGCCGCGACTTTGCGCGGCTCGTCATATACGTTGCGGTAGCGGCCGAGGTAACACGGATCGTGGAAGACGATTGTTCCCGGTCCCTCAGGGGCTAAAGCCCCATGCGTGTTGGCGGGCTGATCGGCACGACTGAAGTCGTGCCCTTTCAAAGCAGCGGGTCCGTCCGAGGCTAAAGCCCCGTCTTGTGCTGCGGGCTTTATGCGGGGGTTAAAACCCCCTTCTTCCACCCCAGCGACAAAGACCCGTCGCTGGGGGCCCCGGCCTCCCTCCGACGAATACCCGCCTGGTTGCGACGGAAGTTTGCGGGCGAAGCGCGCGAGAAACTCGCTGTGATGCTCGATCTCTGGAGGTGTGCCGTACTCCTTCCAGTCTTCCTGGATGGTGCGGACGCAGTGGGGGCAGATGGACACGATCTTCTTCACATTGCTCTGCGCCAGGGCTTCAAGATTGGATTCGGCCAGTTGCTGGAAGAGCAGATCGTTGCCGAGGCGGCGGACGGGGTCGCCGGTGCATTTCTCCTTGCGCAGCACGCCGTAGCTTGCGCCCAGATAGTTCATCACGCGGGCGAAGTCGGCAATGATTTCGCGGCCTTTGGGGTCGTAGCCGCCCATGCAGCCGAGCCATAGGCAGTATTCCTGCGTGCCGTCGAAGAGGGGCAGCTCCTGTTTCTGGATGAACTTGTCGCGTTCGGAGGGGCTCAAGCCTAGAGCGTTGCTGCCGCGCTCGAGGGCCAGGAAGAGCTTGGTTCCATGACCGTCCGCCCAGGAGCCGGTGTTGACCGCGCCGCGGCGGAGACCGACGAGAATCGGTACGTGTTCGATGCCGACCGGGCACTGGAACTCGCATGCGCCGCAGGTGGTGCATTGGAAGACGGCTTGCTGGGAGTTGTACTCGCCGGAACTTGTTTCTCCGAGCAGGGGTTCGCTGGAGGCCGGGCCAAGGTCATTGAGATAGCCGCGCAGGCCGAGAATGATTGCCTTCGGGTTGAGCAGCTTGCCGGTGTTGGCGGCGGGGCAATGCTCGGTGCAGCGGCCGCACTCGACGCAGGAGTAGGCCTGGAGGCTGACAAGTTGCGTGAGGTCGGTTCCGGCAACGAGGCCGAAGTCGTCGTCGCCCCCGTCTTCGTCGACCCGGAGCGGGGGGATCTGCGCGAAGCCGCCGCGGGAGAGGAAGATGGTGGCCGGGCTGAGGACGAGGTGCAGGTGCTTGGTGTGGGGGATAAGGGGTAGAAAGATGAGCAGTGTCAGTGTGTGGGTCCACCAGAGGGCACGGGCGGCAGGGTCGGAATCGGCGACGAAGAAGGACGCGAGATAGGTGACCATCAGGATAAAGATGAGCAGGGCAATGACACCTGATTCGTAGGAGAGCTTTTCGCCGAGCCATTTGGGGCGGAGAAAGAAGCGGCGGATAAAGAGGCCAAGGATGCCGGCGGCACAGGCCAGGGCGAAGGCTGCGGCGCAGTAGAAGTAAAGGCGGCTGATGGGGCTTCGGGATGAGAGAAAGCTAAGTCCAAGAACGGCGGCGCAGTGGTTGAGCGTGACCAGGGCAAAGGCGCAGAAGGCCCAGAAGACAAAGGCGTGCGCGAGGCCGGCGAGTGGCCGCTCGCGGATGACCTTGGCCTGACAAAGCACCTCCCAGAAGAAATCCCAAAGCCGTTTGCCGAGGGGGAAGAGGTGGAAGCTCGGGTCCTTCTTGGATGTGACGATTTTCTTGAAGATGGGGCCGAAGCGGTGCCAGAATGCGTAGGCCGAGGCTATCGCCAAGGCGGCGAAAAGCAGCTTCTCAGCGAGGGAGAAGTGTTGAGGCTCAGCGAGGATGGGAAGGGAGAGAATCATAGGCGGACGAGGCAAGAATACATTGCCCGACGCTACGGGTTCGGATTCCGGTTGTACCGCTCGAGCATGGCGGAGGAAATCTCCGCACTGGCCGGCCAGTGTCCGCGCCTTTGTCCCGCATGAGTCTCATATTGATCGAGATGGTCTGGGTCGGGCTCGACCACGCGGCCATTCTCCAGGAAGAGCAGCCCCGCTTTTTCGGTGGGCATGCGGGCGACAAAGGCTTCGGCTTGCTCAAGAGCGCTACGTAGGCGGGCAAGGACGGCAGACGGATCGATCGGTTCGGTGGTTACCAGCGCCTTCCAGTCGGCAGCCGAATGGCGGGCGTTGCGGCGGATCTCGGCGATGAGGCCCTCGGGGGTGAAGCCCGGCGACTTGTCCACCGCCGCCCACACGATGGCGCCCAGCGGAAGGATGGTTTCGTGGGTGGTCACGAGATCTGCGATGTCGCGGACCTCGCGCCGCCCGGCAGCGGCCATGGCCTTGTTGATCGCGAGGTCGACGGGATGGAGGACATAGCCGAAGACGGCGTCTTTCTCGGCGGGGAAGAAACGATAATCGCTATCGGCCACCCATTCCAGACGTGTCGATTCATTTCCCGAGACGATCTGGGCGGTGTGAATCGAGGGAAGCTGGCGCAGCCAGGTGACTGAGTATCCCGCAGCCAGCAAGGCGTGCGCGTCCTCAAGAGCGGCGGCGGTGACGCGTTCCTCGCGGTCATGGAAAACGTCGATGTCCCCGGAATAGCGCAGAGTATTGCGATTCAGCGGCGTCGAGCCTCCAACAAAGCTCTCTGGGCTTCGGTGCGAAGCCAATAGCCGCAGAATATCGGATTGAATGCTAGACAGCGGCATGGCAGGCTTGTTCAATCCGCTCGGCGAGACGGCGGGCGACGAGGTCGCCCTCAATGCGCAAAGCACGCGCGACGACCAGCGCATCTTCTTGGGACGGTGCCTCGAAGGCGCGCAGGCTCCAGAGGGCGTGGGCGCCATACTCCGCGAAGGCCCGCCTGTAGAGAGCCACGTAATCGAGTTGGACTGCTTCTGCGCTCATGGGATGCTGCCCTGCGGCCATTATGAACGCAGCTGGGCACACAGGCAAGTTTCTGAGGAAAACAGGAACCCAATCATCCCAAGAGGTCCTTGCATGGAAGAGCAAGTGGAATACTGCCATTCAGCAGCGGACAATCTTCGGCGAGTCGATGCCTTTGGTGGCGTTTCTTGTGTCGACGACCAATTGCGACTGCTCGACGATCGCCTTGTAGTCGTAACTGGAGTGATCGGTGACGATCAAAACGGCGTCGAATTGGGCGAGATTGTCGAGCGGGGTGCTGGTCATGTTCAGGTCGTAGTGGCGTCCACGGCCTACGGTGGGGAAGTAAGGATCGTTGTAGGCGACGATTGCGCCTTTGTCGCGCAGCAGCTCGATGATGGTCAGCGAAGGAGACTCGCGCAGGTCGTCGATATCGCGCTTGTAGGCCAGGCCCAGGACCAGGATCTTCGCGCCTTTGATCGACTTGCGGTGCCCATTGAGCCCGGCAGCGAGGTGATCAAGGACGAAATACGGCATGGCCATGTTGATCTCACCGGCCAACTCGATGAAGCGCGTGCGGAAGTCGAACTCACGAGCCTTCCAGGAGAGATAAAACGGATCGATGGGGATGCAGTGGCCGCCCAGGCCGGGACCGGGATAGAAGGCCTGGAAGCCGAAGGGCTTGGTCCTGGCCGCGTCGATAACCTCGTGAATATCGATTCCCATTCTCATGCACAACTGCTTCAGCTCGTTGACCAGGGCGATGTTGACGCAGCGGTAGATATTCTCAAGCAGCTTGGTCATCTCGGCCACCGCGGGAGTGCTGACATGTACCACACGGTGGAAAATTGCCGCATACATGGCCTCGGCCAGCTCCGCGGCTGCCGGTCCGCAACCGCCCACGACCTTAGGAATGTCGTGGCGAGCTATCGTATCGTTGCCTGGGTCCTCTCGTTCCGGAGAGAAGGCGACGTGGATGCCAGATTCGCCCAAAGAGCGCGCAACCTTCAGGCCATGTGGATTGCCGGCCTCCAGCAGCGGGACTACAACTTCGTCCGTTGTTCCGGGATAGGTGGTGCTTTCAAGCACGATCAACTGGCCTTCACGAATATGAGGAGCGATGGACTCGACCGTGTGTGTGACATAGCTCAGGTCTGGTTCGCGATGCTGATCGAGCGGGGTGGGCACGCAGATGACGACCGCGTCCATCTGCGCGATTTCAGAGTAATCTGCCGTGGCGCGAAATCCGGCCTTTTGCGCTTCCTGAATGGCGTCGGGGAGAATGCGAACGATGTAGGAACCGCCGGCGTTGAGGGTTTTCACCTTGTCCGGCGCAATGTCGAAGCCGGTTACCCGGAAGCGCTCGCCACTGAAGAGCAGCGCCAGCGGCAGCCCAACGTATCCCATCCCGACGATCCCGATGCGGGCTTCGCGGGTTTGCATCTTCCGCTTAAGCTCAGCCAGCCCCGTCCCAGCAGAAAATGTCATGTTCCTGATTCTACGGCCTGATGGAGCGCGAGCGCTTCAAGGAAAGGGCGGCACTCGCGTTGGTTACCAAGGGATTGGCGCGGATTGGATCGCGTTGGTTGAAGAGAGACTGCCCTAGTATTGTTAAGGTGCGGCCTTGGTGAGGATGCCGTGCGATCAATCTAACTGGGAGGGCGGCGTTGGGAAAGTATCTTGTCACAGGAGTTGCGGGTTTCATCGGGCGGTCGATCGCGGCGGAGTTGCTGGCGCGCGGTGAAAGCGTGCGCGGCATTGACAGCTTCATTACCGGCAAGCGGGCCAATCTGTCTGGCTTGGAAGCGATGGACTTCATGGAAGGCGACTTGGCCGATCCCGCTGCCTGCGCCCAAGCCTGCTCGGGTGTGGAGATCGTCTTTCACGAGGCGGCTCTGGCCTCGGTTCCGCGCTCGGTGGCTGACCCGGTGGGCACCAACGTGAACTGCGTTGACGCGACGCTGAACCTGCTGGTTGCCGCAAGAGATGCGCAGGTGCGGCGAGTGGTCTACGCTGGGTCCTCTTCGGTTTACGGCGATACGCCAACTCTGCCCAAGACCGAGGAGATGCTGCCCAATCCGATCTCTCCTTATGCGGTGGCCAAACTCGCCGGTGAGCACTACCTGCGCGCTTTTTTCCGTGTCTACGGACTGGAGACGGTGACACTGCGCTACTTCAATGTGTTTGGCCCTCACCAGGACCCTACGTCGCACTATTCCGGCGTTCTGGCTATCTTTTGCCGCAAGATGCTGGCTGGGGAGCAGCCGACAATCTATGGCGACGGCGGGCAGAGCCGGGATTTTACTTACATCGACAATGTAGTCCACGCCAACCTGCTGGCGGCGGCGGCTCCAGTGGAGAAGGTTGCCGGTCAGATGATGAATGCGGCCACCGGCACGCGCATTACGCTGAACGAGACATTTGAGATTCTGCGCGAGCTGACGGGCTACCACGGCAAGCCGGCTTATGAGGAGGGGCGCGCCGGGGACATTCGCGACTCGTTGGCGGATATTTCGCTGGCGGAGGATTTGCTGGGCTACAAGCCGGTCGTTGACTTCCGGGAAGGACTGCGGCGGACCGTGGAGTGGTATCGGGGCGGCGGCGGAGTCGATTAAGGCCTTTTGAGGTGCTGGCCGGACGAAATTGCCTATTTTTCCACATCGGACTTTCTTCAGTGATGGCGTCCCTTGACGAATTGCTTCCAATAAAGCACACTGTCGGGGATTTCCTCCGCAGTGGTTTTTCGATTTGAAGGCAGGGAGAACCTTGCATGAGGGGTCATGGGACTGAGGTTTCCAACCCTTGCCGGACGGTTCCGCTTTTCAGCACGATTTGGCGCGTGAGCCTGATGGATGGCCCAAGGCTGACGCCGGCCAGCACGCTTCTTCGACCTCCTTGCGGGAACTTTGGGAGGTTCTGGCCCGCCGCCGCCGTTTGGTTGGGTCTGTGGTTGGGGGATCGCTGCTGCTGTGCCTTCTGTATTGCATCGCGATGCCTAACCAGTACGAAGCCAGCGCCAAGGTGGCTCTACGGCAGGCGCCCGCTTCTTCGTTGAGCATGGAAGCGGCTGAGCCGCTGGCCGCGGCCTCCTTGCTCGGCGCACCCTTGCAACTGGAGACGCTGGCCGATGTTTTTCGCAGCGACCGTCTGGCCTGGAGGGTGATCACCGAGCTCAAACTCTACCAGGAACCTGGCTTTCTGGGGCGCTTTGGTCATCGCTTTCCCGGCTTTCGCCCGGAGACGGCATCCGCCGACGCGCAGGATTACCTGCTGCTGAGATTTCATAAGCAGCTTCGTGTGCAGACTGTGCCGCGTACCCTGCTGATTCAAATCAGCTTCCGCTCGAAGGACGCAGCATTGTCGGCGGGGGTGGTGAACGCTCTGATTCGCGCTTACGACGAGGAGGAAAGCGATTCGAGGATGCAGGCCACCGCTCAGGCTACGGGCTGGCTGGAGGGCCAGCTGAAAGACCTGAAGCTGCGCATGGACCAGGAGCAAAAGAGCCTGACAGCCTTCCAGAACGCGCACGGCATCATCGACGGGCCGGAGACGCTCGGAAGCGGCCAGCCCGGAGCGGCCGAGCATGACGACGCCTTGCTGGAAATCGACGGTTTAGGCCGGCAGTTGGTGACTGCCTCGACGGTGAGCATTCTCCGCGAGGCGGAGTACCGGGCTGCATCCCAGGGTGATCCCGAGGTGGTGATTGCCTCCGATACGGATCTGCAATCCCAGAGTGGCAATTTGGCGATGGCTCTACTTGGGCAGATTCGCGCACGGCGCAGCGAACTCGAACAAGAGCAGGCGCAACTGAGCGCCGAGCACGGCCCGAACTTTCCGCGCGTGGTGGAGATTCACCGCCTGTTGCAGGATCTGGATCGGCAAAAGCAGGCCGAAGACGCGAAACTTGTCGGGCAATTCCAAAGCGCGTGGGCGGCGGCGGCGGATCGCGAAACTCTGGTGCGCAAGAGCCTTGACGAACGCAGGGGCGAGGCGATGAAGGAGAACCAGGCAGTCATCGAGTTTGCGGTTATGGTGCAAGGGGCCAAGGCCAGCCACGAGCTCTACACGCGTGTGCTGGATAGGGTCGAAGAGGCAAGGCTGTCGGCCGGCGTCCACAGCTCCAATATCGTGGTGGTGGATGCCGCGCGCCAGCCGGTGAAGCCGGTAGCCCCCGACCCGCTGCTTGATTTGGCGATCACACTTTTTGCCGGACTGTGGCTGGCAGTGGGAGGCGCATTGTTGATTGAATCGCTGAGTAAGTCTGGAACGCGCGCTGCCGTAGCGGTGCTGGTGGCACTTCTGGCAGGCGTTATGGTGAATGCGCAAGCTCCTACACCGACCACTTCAGGCTTGCCGTCGGGGGTGGCGCGCATTCCAACCGCACCGCGGACGCAGAATCCGCCCAATCCCCAGCAAGCTCCGGCAATTTGGAATGACTCAGGCGGCGCAAACTCGGCTGGGCAGCCGCTGGCGGCCCCGTTATCCGCGCGGCCCATGGCAGCGCCGATCAGTCCTGGCGACTCTCTGGACATCGGCGAATATCACACGCCGGAGTTTCATTCCGTGGTGCGGGTCTCGGCGACGGGCACTGTGACATTGCCTATGGTGCAGGAGGTGCATGTTGGCGGTCTGGACGAGCAGGGCGCCGCGCGGGTTATCGAAGCGGCGCTGATGGCAGAGGGCATGCTTCTCCATCCAGAGGTGTCGGTGATGGTGATTGCCTATATCGGGCAGGACGTGAGCGTGCTGGGCGAAGTGGCGCGTCCCGGCGTCTATCCCTATACGCTCCACCATCGACTGCTGGACCTGATCTCGGCAGCTTCAGGGCTGGGGCCGAATGCAGGCCGGCTGGTGAACATCTTCCACCGCGACGATCCCAAGACGCCGCACCCGGTGGTGCTGGACCCTAGCGGAACCGACACCGCAGCTGACCACAACCCCGAACTGAGCCCAGGCGACACGGTGCAGGTGAGTCGCGCCGGGCTGGTTTATGTGATTGGCGACGTGGTGCGGCCAGGTGGATTCCCGGTGGACCCGGCGCAGGGGCTGACTGTAGTGCAGGCGCTCAGCCTGGCGTGGGGCACGAGCCAGAACGCGGCAATCGGCAGGGCTTTGCTGATCCGCGAGCAGAAGGGCGGACGTACGCTGACCTCTCTTAACTTGAAGCGCATGATCCGCGGCCAGGAACCCGACCAGCCGGTCCACGACCGCGACATTCTCTTCGTGCCTGACTCGGTGGCTAAGGATCTGTGGAACAAGGGAGTTGAAGCGGCGATTCAGTCGGCAATCGGGGTGACGATCTATGCCGGGCTGGTTTATTCGCAGAGGTTTTGAGGCAATGAGGAGAATCGCCCGGGGATTGTTGCTGGTGTTTGCTTTTGCGATTCCGTGGGAGTACTCCCTGGACCTTGGCGAACCGCTGGGCAACGTGGCCCGCATTGCTGGCGTGCTGCTGGTTCTGGTGGGGATTCCCGCGATCTTGCAGGCTGGGCGGCTGCGCACGCCGGGGCCAATGCAGTGGATGGTGCTGGCCTTCTACGTTTGGTTCTGCTGTTCGTATTTCTGGACGATTGAACCACAGGAGACAATCCTACGGCTGCGCGGTCTCTTCCAAGAGACGATGATCGTCTGGCTGGTCTGGGAGTTTGCCGAGAGCCCCAGCGATCTGCGTTCGCTGCTGCGCGCATACATGGCCGGCTCGTGGCTACTGGCTTTGCTCACCTTAAGCAACTTCAGCTCGCCGGAGGCGATCGCAGCCGGCCAGTTCCGGTTTGTGGCCGAGGGACAAGACCCGAACGACGTGGCGCGTTATCTCGATCTGGGCTTTCCGTTGGCAGCCCTCTTGTTGAACTGTGAGCCGCGCTGGCCTGCGCGCTTGCTGGCGCTGGGCTATCTACCGCTGGGCCTGGTTGCCGTGGTTCTCACAGCCTCGCGCGGAGGGTTTCTGGCGGCGCTGGCAGCGCTGGTGGGTTGCGGCATCCTGCTGGCGCGCAACCACACCAGGGGAGTGCTGGCCGGGGCGCTTGCTTTGCCGGCCATCGCCGCAGCTCTCTGGTTTTTCGTTCCCCACGAGACGTTGGAGCGGCTCGCCACGATTCCTGGGCAGCTGCAAGGCGGCGATCTGAACCAGCGAATGAATATCTGGACCGCGGGCTGGCATGCGTTTGCCCAGGCGCCGTTGATTGGGACCGGGGCGGGCACCTTTGTCAGCGCCACGAGGCTGGCTGCTATGAACACAGCCCATAACACGGCGCTCTCCATCCTGATCAGCGGAGGCCTGTGCGCATTGTGCCTTTTCGCCGCCATTGTGGCCTTGGCGGTGCGGTCGATCGCGCGCACCCATGGGCCTTTGCGACTGGCGCTTGCTACAGCGCTTGCGGTCTGGTTCATCACCACGCTGGATGCGACGGTGGAAGAAAATCGCACCACTTGGCTGCTGTTGGCCCTGATTGCAGTGGCGGGGCGGCTTGCCATGGAAGAGCCAGAACGGCTTGCCGCCTGCTTTGCAGCCAGCACTCGCCGCGCGAAGGTCGAAATGCCCCCTGAGCCGAACCGTTGGCAGAGCAGACTGGCGGATTAGCCGGAGTTATGTCATCGATCTCCAATATCGCGGGGTTCTTTCATGGCGGCAGCGTCAATCGCCGCATCTTTCGCGCAGCTGCATCAGTCACCGCGGCCGGTATTTTGGTGAAGGTAATGGCAACCTTCAAGGAGGTTGCGGTTGCTGGCGCATATGGCCGAAGCGATGCGATGGATGCATTCCTGGCGGCTGCGCTCATCCCCGGCTTGCTCATCAATCTGATCTCCGAATCGATGAACCAGGCGCTGGTGCCCACGCTGATCCGTGTAAGAGAACGGGAGGGCCACGACCGCGCCCAGGAATTGCTGTCGAGCTCGATGGTATGGATGTGCGTGCTGCTGGCGGCTGCTTCGGCCGTGATGGCGCTCGCGGCGCGCGGCTTCTTCCCGCTGATTGCCTCGCATTTTCCGGCAGCCAAGCTGGAGCTTTCGGTGCGCATCTTTTATGCCTTGCTGCCGGTGGTGCTGATTACGGGCATTGCCACCAACTGCACTGCCGTGCTGAATACCTTTGACCGTTTTGCCCTGCCCGCGCTGGCCGTGGCGATCAACCCCATCGTGATCGTGGCTGGCGCGTTGCTGCTGAGCAGCCGGCTGGGCATCTGGGCCATGGTCTACGCTACCCTGGCCGGCGCGTTGTTTCACGCGGTGGTGGTGGCGGGGATGATGGATGCTCACGGCTACCGCTTCCGGCTGCGCTGGCATGGGATGACCGAGGCCACACGCGAGGTGGCGCATCAGTATGGGCCCGTGTTGCTGAGCGGAGTGGTAGCTTCAGGCGGCCTGCTGGTGGACCAGTCGATGGCGGCGATGCTGCCGGCGGGGAGCGTCTCCGCGCTGGTGTATGCGAATCGTTTTGTCGGCGTGGTTCTCACGCTGCTGGCGGGCGCGGTTTCAACGGCGGTGACACCCTACTTTTCGCGCATGATCGCGGTGCAGGACTGGGTTGGGTGCAAGCACACGTTGCGCACCTGGGTTCGCCTTACCGCGATGGTCTCAGCGCCCATTGCAGTTGGGTTGATGGCCGGTGCGCATTTGCTGATCCGCATCACATTCCAGCACGGCGCATTTGGGCCTCATGACACGGCCGTAGTTGCGCCGGTGCTGACGATGTACGCCATTCAGATTCCATTTTTTGTGTGCAGCCGGGTCTTCTACCGTTTTCTGGTCGCCATGCGCCGCACCGATCTGATCTTTTACTGTGGCACGCTCAATCTCATCCTAGACATTGGGCTGAACCTGATCTTGATGCGCTGGTTCGGCATAGCCGGCATCGCGCTTGCCACCTCTCTCTGGACCGTCAGCACGTTCCTGTTTCTCTGGTATTGGACAGCGAGGCTGCTGCCTCGCGCAGACCTTGAGGCAGCGTCATGATTTCAAGGCCAGCTCAGTATCTTTTGCGTTTCGACGATCTGTGCCCCACGGTCTCGCGTGCCGGGTGGGAACGGTTTGTGCCGCTGATTGAGGAGTTCGGAATCAAGCCCATCCTCGCCGTGGTTCCAGACAATCAGGACCCCGCGTTGCAGCTTGCTCCGCCCGATCCAGATTTCTGGGCCGGGATGCGCGCGATGGAGGCTGCCGGCGCTGCCATCGCACTGCATGGCTACCGGCATCGTTGCGACAGCGCGGGGCGAGGGCTGTTGCCATTGCATCAGCAGACGGAGTTCGCCGGTGTTCCCGAAGCGACTCAGCGCGAATGGATTCATGCGGGGCTGGCGATTCTGCGCGGCCACGGGCTCAACCCGCGGATATGGGTTGCGCCGCGCCACGGATTTGACGGCGGCACACTGCGGGCGCTGGCTGCGGAAGGAATCGAGACAGTTTCCGACGGTTTGGCTCGTGCGCCTTTTACGCGCGGCGGTGTTACCTGGATTCCGCAGCAGCTTTGGGCGCCGGTGGAGAAATCGAAGGGCCTTTGGACGATCTGCGTGCATAGCAATACCGCACACGACTCGCTGGTGGACGAGCTGCGCGCCTTCCTCGGCAAACACGCCGCACAGTTGACATCGGTGGAGCGCGTCCTGGCCGAGTTTGAGCCGTCGGAACTCAGCCCGAGCGAGCGGCTCTACGAGGGATTTGCGCTTTGGCGCATGAGGGCTTCTCGGATGAAGAATCGGCTGGCTCGATGGTAGAGAACGTCAAGGGCAGGTTGCGAGGACGGCGTCGATCAGGGCTTCGTAGGCGTGAAGCGCGCGGTCGATTCTGAACTCGTCGATGAAGGAGTGGTCGAAGCGCTGCCCTGGCGAGAGCGACTTGAGCGCAGTGAGCAGCGAAGTTGCCAACGCATCGGCGGAGACATCCGACGCCAGCCATGTGCCAGGTTGACCGTGCAGCAGGTCCACGACACCTTGCGAGGCGGGCGAAGCGACAATCGGCAAGCCGGCTGCGGCTGCCTCCAGCAGGGCGTTGGGCAAGCCTTCGTGGCGAGAGGAGAGCACAAAGAGCGACGCCCCCGGGAAATACGCCGAGGGGTGGTCCACGTGGCCCGCAAAGCGTACACAAGCTTCCAAACCAAGCTCACGGCACAGGGTTGTTAATGCCGTTTCTTCCGGGCCAGCGCCGGCGATGATCAGATTGGCGTGCCGAATCTGCTCGCGCACGATGACCAGCGCTCGCAGCAACAGGTCGAAGCCCTTTTCACGCGAGAGCCTGCCAACTGCCAGCAGATGCGGGCCGGAGCCCGTCCAAAGATCTGGGCTGTTGGCGACCGTATCCCGAATTCCATCCACATCCAGAGGGTTTGGCAAGACAGCTAAGCGATTTGTTTCGATGGCAAGCACTTCGGCCAAGTCGTCGGCCATTGCCGGGGTTTGGCAAATCACGCGGTCCGCATGGCGGTAGAGCAGCCGGTAGAGCAGGCGTGTATAAAAGGGCAGGTTTCCGAAGGACAGCGCGGCGGAGACAGTTCCATTCTGACGCACGAGGACGCGCGTACTTTGCGGAAAGAGTGGGCGCAGGAGCAATACCAAAAAGTTGAGGTGGAACATTCCGGAGAGGATCACGTCGGGTTTGATTTCGCGGACCAAGCGCAGCAACTTGAAGACCGCGGCGCGCACGCGCGGGGCGCCGAGGGCATGGATGTGGACCCCGGATCGCATGGCTTCGGAGCCGGCATCGGTTTGTGTGATCAGCCCAAGGTGCAACTCGTACTTCTGCGAAGAGAGGCCTCTCCCAAGCAGGGCAATCACGCGTTCGGCTCCGCCGCCACCAAGATGTGGGATGAGCAAAAGGATCCGAGGACGCTGCGTACTGGGGTTTTCCACAAGTAGGTGAGTATACAGCGGTGCGGGAAACAGAGGAAATTCAAGCGAGGGGCTGTGCCGCATAACTCATGGATTGATGCCGCGATTGATTCCGATTCGCTTCTGTTGCGGATGCAGTCGTTTCCTGGTGCTCAAACGATTTTCCACAGGCTAAAATGCGAGTACCTAATACCTTTGTGTTTAATTAACTGAATTTAAGACTGTGCAGAACTGGTACAGTAATTTCACTTTCACAAAGTACTTGTTCAAAGACTTCAAGCGAAACCACAGAGTACACACTCTAGGGGCTTGAGCCCCGTTGCTTTGATTTGACCTTGGTTTATGGCTATCGCCATGATGCCCGATACCTCTGCGTTCACAGCAGATCGCTAGACACGTTTCCAGAACATGCCTGGGGATTGCAGAGAGTACGGCCGACCCATGTTCGTTTCCGAAGCACCTCGTTTCGCCACTGCACAACAAGTTCATTCAACAAAGCACGTGCCCCACGTCGTTGTGGGCATCACCCATCCACAAACCTGCCTGACTCTGACCGGACGCCTGCGGGCGCTGCGCGAAGCGGGCTTTCGCGTGACGCTCGTGTCGAGCCCCGGCGAACTGCTGGACCGCACAGCCACGCGCGAAGGAGTCGAGTCGATTGCCATCCCAATGCAACGGGAGATCGCGCCGCTTGCGGATATTGTTTCGCTGGCGCGGCTTTGGTGGTTGCTGCTGCGGCTTCGGCCGGAGATGACGGAATTCAGCACGCCGAAGGCTGGACTGCTGGGCACCGTTGCAGCCCTGCTTGCGGGTGTGCCCATGCGCATCTACATGCTGCGCGGGCTCAAGGTTGAGGGCACCACTGGATTCAAGCGGCGCATTTTATTGGCGGCAGAGCGGGTGGCGTCAGCCTGTGCACAGGTGGTGCTGTGCAACAGCCACAGCATGCTTGATGAAGCGCTGGTGCTGGGATTGGCGTCCGCAGCCAAGCTGGAGATGCTCGGGGACGGCAGCAGCAACGGGGTTAATGTGGAGCGATTTTCGCCGGGCGAAAGCAACGTGCGAGACACGCTGGGTATTCCTCGGGAAGCGCCCGTGGTGGGCTTTGTGGGACGATTGACCTGCGATAAAGGGCTGCCGGAGTTGTTGGAGGCATTCAACACGATTGTGCAGGACGAGACGGAAACGCATTTGTTGCTGGTCGGCTGGTTCGACAAGGCGGAGGACGCGCTCTGTCCCTGCCTGCGCGCGCGTATCGAGAACCATCCGCGCATTCATTGCACAGGGTTCGTGGCGGATACGGCGCCTTACTATCGGGCCATGGACGTGATGGTCCTGCCCACCTGGCGGGAGGGCTTTCCCAACGTGGTGCTGGAGGCGGCAGCCAGCTGCATTCCTGTAGTCACAACCATCTCGACGGGGTCGCGCGACTCCGTGGTGCCGGAGGTGACCGGCTTGCTGATTCCGCCGGGCTACCCGGAGGCCATCAGCGAGGCTGTGCTCAAGCTGCTCCGCGATCCGGTGAGACGGCGGCGCATGGGGGAGGCAGCGCGGGCGTGGGTGGTTGAGCACTACGCGAATGAAAGAGTCCTGAGATTGATCACTGCTTTTTACAAGGGCTTGCTGACGCCGGCAGCGCAGAGAAACCGGGCGGGAAGCGCTACGGCTTTGGCGCCTGCGCAACACTGATTGCCGGAGCGCTGGTCTGTGCGGGGGGCGCTTGCAAGGTGTGCGCTCCGGCCTCGGCTGCGCGCAGCACTTCTCCGGGAGCGATGCCCAGTACCAGTGTGACGGCGACGGCGAACAACAATGCCGCACCAACCGCAATGCCGACCCTGGGTGCGGAAAGCTCAGAGTCGGGTTTGGTTTTCTCGGAGGGCTGCGCCGCAACCAGGGCCAGGCGCAGATAGTAAGCCGCCGCTAATCCCGAGTTGAGCAGGCCGATGATGGCCAGAGCGATGGCTCCGCCGCCCACCGCTGCCGAAAAGGAGTAGAACTTGCCGAAGAATCCGCCGGTGAAGGGAATGCCGACCAGCGAGAGGAGAAAGAAGATCAGCAGGCTGCCGAGCAGGGGCGAGCGATAGATGAGCCCACGGTAATCGTCGATCATGGGGAGCTTCTCGTCGTATCCGCTCACTAGCGTGATGACGGCAAAGATGCCTACGTTCATGGCGGCGTATGCGGCAATGTAAAAACTGGCGGCGGCAATCCCGTCGGGTCTGCTGCCTGCAAAAGCCGCCAGCAGGTAGCCGGCGTGAGCGATCGCGGAGTAGGCCAACATGCGCTTGACGTTCTGCTGGCGCAGCGCGGCGAGATTGCCCACGGTCATGGAGAGGACGGCCACAATCCACAGCAGCGGCGTCCAGAGCCCATTGAGCGTGGGAAACATCTCATACACCACGCGCAGCAGCAGCGCAAAGGCGGCGGCTTTGGGAGCGGTGGAAAGCAATGCGACCACGGGCGAAGGCGCGCCTTCATAGACGTCCGGAGTCCAGACGTGAAAGGGCGCGGCGGAGACCTTGAAGAGAATGCCTACCAGCATCAGCGCCAGGCCGGCCAGCAGAAAGGATTGATTCTGCGCGGCGGGAGCCAGGCGGGCGATCTCGTAAATCTGTGTGGTTCCGGTTGCGCCAAAGATCAAGGCGACGCCGTAGAGCAGGAATCCCGTGGCAAAGGAGCCGAGGAGAAAATACTTGATGGCCGCTTCGGGCCCGCGGCCTGTGTTCTTGCGGTAGCCAGCGAGAATATAGGTGGAGATGGATGAGATTTCAAGAGCGATGAAGACCAGCAGTAACTCAACGGCGCCGGTGAGCAGGCACATGCCCACCGCGCCAAAGACGATGAGAGCATAGAACTCGCCTTGGTGGTGGCTGTCTTCGGGCAGGGTGTCCAGCGAAAGCAGCAGAGCCACCAGCACGATTCCGCAGATGAGCACATGGAAGAAGACGGTGAAGGGACTGGTCTCGACTACGCCATTTGCGCCAAAGTAGGCCGCTCCCACGGGCAGGGAGAGCTGCCAAAGGCTGGCCCAGAGAGCGAACGTAGCGCCGAAGGCTGCAACCCAGCCCAGGGAACGGCGCGGAAATGCGGCGGGAAGCGAGGCATCGATCAGCATCACAGCCACGCCGGTGAGGGCGAGAATGACCTCGGGAAGAATGCGGTAGACATCGGGGACTGGATTCACCGCTGGCCCTCCCCTGGGGATGAACTAGACGACGCGATAGGAGGCAAAATCGGCGCGGACTGAATCAACAGTTGCACCCGCGGGCGGAGAACAGCTGTCTCAATCGCGGGCAGCCAGAACGAAGGCGCCAGGCCCATGACCAGCATGAGCACGGCAAGCGGCCACAGCACGGCCAGCTCGCGCACGTGTAGATCGTCGGCGGGCTTCGCCGTGACTAATACGCTCTCAGGGCCGTAGAAGATGCGCTGCACCAGCCACAGCATGTAAGCAGCGCCGAGAATCACGCCCAGCGCGGCGGCAATGGCCCAGCCTTTGCTGACAGCAAAAAAGGTGCTGGATAGGATAAGGAACTCGCCCACAAAGCCGCTGAGCATGGGCAGCCCGATCATGGCGAGGGAGACGACGACAAAGAGCGTGGCCGTCCGGGGCAGCTTGGCTGCCAGCCCGCCGTAGGAGTTGATCTGGCTGGTGGCGTAACGCTCGTAGAGAAGGCCCAGCAGCACAAACAATGCGCCGTCGACCACGCCGTGGCTGAGGATCTGATATACAGCGGCGGACGAACCGATAAAGATAAAGCCATAGATGCCCAGTACGATCAGGCTCAGATGGCTCAGCGCGGCAAAAGCAAGCAGCCGCCAGAAGTCGCGCTGTACCAGCGCCAGGCATGCGCCGTAAAGGATTCCAATGACGGCCAGAGCAATCAGATACGGAGCGGCCGCGCGCGCCTGCACGGGGAAAAGCCCGATGTGGAAGCGGAGCATGGAGTAGAGGCCCAGCTTGCCGGCGACAACCATGGCCAGAGCGACGGGCGCCTCGCTGAAGGTATCCGCCAGCCATCCGTGGAGCGGGAAGACCGGCACCTTGACAGCGAAGGCGAAGAGGAATGCCAGAGCCAGCCAGCAGAGCGGCCCCGCGGGAATCAATCCGAGAGCGATGAAACTCTGAACGTCGGTGAACTCGAAGCTGCGGGTCTGGGCGTAGAGCCAGAGAATCGCAACCAGCAAGGGCGCGGAGGGAATGAAAGTGAAGAGGAAAAATTTGAGCGCGGTCCTGGGGCCGTCCTTGCGGCCGTACATGGCGATGAGGATGGCCATGGGTACCAGCGACAGCTCCCAGAAGCCGTAGTAGAGCATCAGGTCGAGCGAGACGAAGACGCCAAACATAGCCGTCTGTTGTACGAGAAAGAGTGCGAAGAAAATCTTGCGGCGCTCTTTGATGGCGTTCCAACTGGCGATCACGCCGACTGGTGCGAGCAACCCGGTAAGGACGACGAGCCAGAGGCTCAGCCCATCCACGCCCACGTGGTAGAAGATGGCAGGGCTATCGATCCAGGGGATATTGACGGCGAACTGAAAGCCGGGTGCACTCAGATCGAAGTGCGCCGGCAAATGGAGCGTGAGCCCGAAGGTGATCAGGGCTGTTACGAGGGCTATCCAGTTAGGCAGCTTGGCGCGGTCGGGGACGAACGCGATCAGCACCGCACCCGCCAGCGGGAGCAGCAGGATCAACGTGAGGATCGAGTTGTTGATTGCGTTCATTCTCTAGTGTCCCGACCCGCCGAGGTGAATTGCCGAAAGACTGGCCAGCACCGCAGGCCAGGGAACCACGACGAAAAGCAGCACCGCCGCAGCGCCGGCTGCCAGCCATGCAGCGTAGGAGCGCAGATTGCCCGACTGCCAGCGTTGCAGCAGCGCGCCTGCGAACGTTGCAATGCCGCCGAGCAGCCATGCTGTGCCGCCCAGCAGTCCCGTATCCACGACCCAGCCCAGGAAGTAAGTGGAGATCGCAAGCAGCGGCTTGACGATGGTTGCGCGGTAGAATTCGTCGACGTAATACTTGTTGGCCAAAAGCTTGTAGCCGCCGGGAAGGGCAGCGGCCAGCTCCGCGGGACGGGTTGGCTTTTGCCGGTAGAAGAGATCGGCGATAAACCAGCCCAGCAGCGCCACGACAACGGCGAGAATGCTCAGGATCAGCTCAAGACTTCCATTGCCTGCCTCAACCGACTGCGCGCCCACGGAGGGAGCCAGGAAGTCACCGAAATGGCCAACGCCCATCCAGACGCCACTGATCCAACCGCCACAGATCGAGAGCAGGGCGAGAATCACCAACGGCACCAGCATCGACCATGGCGTGGAGTGATGGTGGGCAGCCTCGCCGCGCGGCTTGCCCAGGAAAGCAAGATACCAGAGGCGGAACATATAGAACGAGGTCAGCAGGGCAGTGACGAGGCCGACGAACCACAGCGCTTTGCCGCCCGCGCCATGCGTAAAGGCGGCGTAGAGAATCGCGTCTTTCGAGAAGAATCCGGCGAAGGGCCAGAATCCTGAGATAGCGAGGACGCCCACGGTGGTGACGGCAAAGGTAACAGGCAGCTTCTTCCAGAGGCCGCCCATCTTGCGCAGATCTTGTTCGCCGCCAATGGCATGGATGACCGAGCCGGCGGCCAGGAAGAGCAGAGCCTTGAAGAAGGCGTGGGTGACCAGATGGAAGATGGCGGCCGAGTAGGCCGCCACGCCGCAGCCCAGAAACATATACCCGAGCTGCGAGATGGTGGAGTATGCCAGCACGCGCTTGATGTCGTTCTGTACCAGGCCAATGGTTGCCGCAAAGAGGGCAGTCGCCGCACCGACGATAGCAACCACACCCAGCGCGAAGGGTGAATGGTCGAAGAGAACATGGGTGCGGGCGATCATATAGACGCCAGCGGTGACCATGGTGGCGGCGTGGATGAGAGCGGAGACCGGCGTGGGGCCTTCCATGGCGTCGGGCAGCCAGATGTAGAGCGGAAGCTGCGCGGATTTGCCGGCCGCGCCTAGCAGAAGGCAGAGCGCGATGACGGTCACCACACCGCCGTTCCAGCCGGGATCCTGCCCGAGCTTGGTGGCGATCTCAGCGAAGGTGAGCGTGCCGAAGTTGGCGAGCAACAGAAACATGCCAATCAGGAAGCCGAAGTCGCCGATGCGGTTGACGATGAAGGCCTTCTTGCCCGCATCCGCCGCCGAGGTTTTCTGGAAGTAGAAGCCGATGAGCAGGTACGACGCCAGGCCCACGCCCTCCCAACCCACAAACATCAGCAGGGCATTGCCGGCCAGCACCAGCACCGTCATGAAGAAGAGAAAGAGGTTCAGATAGCTGAAGTAGCGCGCATAGCCCGCTTCGTCATTCATGTAACCGACGGAGTAGACGTGAATCAGGAAGCCGACGCCGGTGACCACCAGCAGCATGACGAGAGAAAGCTGATCGAGGACGAAGCTGAAGTCGATGTGGAGTGCGCCGATGTTGATCCAGGGGTGTGAGCAGATTTCTATGTAGGGTAATGCGAAGGCACTCGGAATGGGACCGGGGCCATTCCAGCTTCGCAGTTCCATCGGCGTGAAAATCTGCAAAGCAGCGCAGAGCACTACGCCGAATGCCGCCAGCGGCGCAAGCAGCGCAACCGAAGTCACGAGCCACTTCGGCAGCCGGCGGCCGAGAAGACCGTTCACCAGGAATCCCGCGAAGGGCAGCAGCGGAATCAACCAGAGATGGAGAGAGCCGTTCATAGTTTCATCAAGTCGATTCGGTCGACGGCCAGGGTAGCGCGTGCGCGGAAGATGGCGATAATGATGGCCAATCCCACGGCTGCTTCCGCCGCGGCCACCATCATCACAAAGAAGACGAAGATCTGGCCCTTCACCGCGTGCCACTGGTGGGCGAAGGTCACGAAGGAGAGATTGACGGCGTTGAGCATGAGCTCAATGGACATGAAGACGGTGATGAGATTGCGCTTGATGAGGAAGCCAACAACGCCGAGCGCAAACAGCAGAGCGCTCAGCAGCAAATAATAGGAAAGCGGCACGCCGTGCGAGTACAGTGCATTCATTTGCCCGCCTGCCTTTCCTCATCGCGGCTGGCCAGCGCGACTGCGCCCAAAATCGCAATGAGAATCAACACCGAGGTCACTTCAAAGGGCAGCAGAAGCTCGGTGAAGAGCACCTTGCTCAAGGTCTCAATATTTGTGCTGTCCGGCGCATTCGTGAGGCCTTCACCAAGCTTTGCAATCCCCAGGTCTTGCGCTTTCACGATCACAGTGGCGATGACGGCTAGAATCGCGACGACCGCGGGGAAGCCAACGGCGCGCGCTGCATGGCTGCCGAGTGTGCGCTCTTCACGCCCGGCGTTGAGCAGCATGACCACAAAGATGAACAGCACCATGATGGCGCCGGCATAGACGATGACCTGCGCGGCGGCCAGAAACTCCGCGCCCAGCATCAGATAGAGCACGGCCAGCGAGGTCATCACCACAATCAGCGACAGGGCGCTGTTGATGGGATGGCTCTGGAGCAGGAGGTTGATGGCTCCGGCCAGGCAGAATCCGGCAAAGACGAAAAACAGGATCAGGTGCATCGCGTCCCTGGCGTACGGGCCAGAGCCGGCAAAAAAGAGCCGGCCGGTTAGAGGGAAGGTTGGGGAGCAAAATGGTTAAGATTTCGCACTCGGCTCCGGGCAATCTTCCCCGATTGTAAATCAGTGGTACGCAAACCAAAGACTGGTGGCGACAATGTTCAGAATGGCCAGCGGCATGAGGTATCGCCAGCCGAAGTTCATCAACTGGTCGTAGCGGAAGCGAGGCAGCGTTCCCCGCACCCAGACATACAAAAACAGGAAGCAGAAGACCTTGAACACGAACCAGAAGATGGGAAACAGGGCGTGAACGAAGATGTTTTCTGGCGGAGGAATCAGGTCGCCAAAGGGGCTGGTCCATCCGCCCAAAAAGAGCAGAGTGGCCACGCAGCCCACGTTAATCATATTGGCGTACTCGGCCATGAAGAACATGGCGAATTTCATCGAGCTGTACTCAGTGTGATAGCCGCCGGTCAGCTCGCTCTCGGCCTCGGGCAGGTCGAAGGGCGAGCGGTTGGTCTCAGCATAAGCGGCCATCAGGTAGATGAAGAAGGCCACAAACTGCAACCCGCCGAAGATGTTCCAGGTGAACATGCCTTTGGTCGCCTGCTGCTCCACGATCACGCGCAGGTTGAGAGACCCGGCGCGAATGACCACACCCACCAGCGAGAGGCCCAGCGCCAGTTCGTAACTGATCAACTGCGCCGATGATCGCAACGAGCCGAGCAGCGAATATTTGTTGTTCGAGGACCAGCCGGCAAGCGCAATGCCGTACACGCCGATGGAGGCAAAGCCGAGAATCACCAGAAGGCCAATGTTGATGTCGGAGATTTCAAAGAGATGAATGCCCCCTGGTCCAACATTGGGTTCGCCGAAGGGGATCACGGCAATCGAGATCAGCGCACAGCCCAGTGCGAGGATGGGCGCAAGCAGATAAAGCGGCTTGTAGACCGCCGTGGGGATCAGGTCCTCTTTGAGAAAGGATTTTGCGCCGTCCACGAGAGGCTGCAACAGGCCAAATGGCCCCACGCGGCTGGGCCCCCAGCGGTTTTGGATGCGGCCCACGAGCTTGCGCTCCAGCAGCACCGTATAGGCGACGGCCATGAGCATCACCACCGTCACCACGGCTACCTTGAGCAGACTCCACAGAAAGAATTGCAGTATCGTCACGTGCGTTCAGCCTCTTCTCGTCTTACCGTTGAATGTCTTCAATTACGCATTCGGCGCTTCTTCTTGTTTCACATTTCCTCAGGGGCTAAAGCCCGGTCTATTCTGCCGGCCGTACGGCACGGCTAAAGCCGTGCCCTTTCAAAGCGCCGAAACTGCCATCAGGCTCGATGCGGCTAGAACTGCGCCCTTTCAAAACAGCGGCTTGCCTAATCAGCCGCGGATTCCGCCAACTCATGCGCCTGATGCCTTGCCAGCTCGTTGAGCGCGTGGCTGTAGCGGCCCAGCGTGCCGGAGGTGAACAGGCCATCGTGCGCGGGCACAACCTGATCCGGCTTGGACAACTCCGGCTTCGACAAGACAGGCGCGGTCAGGTCTGAAACCGGCACAAAGCTCTGCGCCGAACCCGGCTCCGTTGGCACATCGTTGCCGCTGAACAAATTGATCCGGTCGAGCGCATAGCCGGGGACGAGGCGGGCAATCTCATCCAACACGGCAAGCGGATCGAAGGGGCTCAGCTTGGGTTCAAGGTTATTGGCCGCGAGCCACACGGCGTGGCGGTCGGCCTCCCCAGCCTGCGCGCCGCGCGACTGGCCCAGGTCCGCTGTCTCGCCGCCTTTGCCAAAGGGGACGAGCGATTTCACATCCACGCCCATGGCGCCGGCCAGGCGAACCAGAATTTCGAGGTCGAGCTTCACTCCGGCGCGGTCAGCTGCCTTGTTGACCAGTTGCACGTCGCCGAATGTGTTGGTGACTGTGCCCGACTTTTCGTAGAGGCTGGCGGCGGGGAAGACGACATCGGCCATCGCCGCAGTCTCGGTGAGAAAAAGGTCCTGGACGATCAGAAAGGTGTCTTTCAGAGCCGACGAGTTCAGGTTCAGACTGGGGACAGGATTCGCGCCGACAACAAGCAATGCGCCTAGCTCGCCATCGGCCGCCGCAGCGAAGATTTCGGGCAGGGTCTTGCCGGGCGTGGCGGGCATGCCTGGATACTCCGCAAAGGCGCCGGGCGATGTGACTGGCAGATAGCCGGGAAGCAGGTCGGGGAACAGCCCCATGTCGGCTGCACCGCGGGAGTTGGCGTGGTCGCCGAGATAGGCAAAACGCACATTAGCGCGCTTAAGGCCCCAGGCGACCAGTGACTCGATGGACTGGCCGCGATACTCCTGGCCAAAGATGACAACGAGCGACTCTTCGGCGATAACGGACTTGCTGAAATCCGTGGTCCCGGCATCGAGCACCGCCGCAAGATCCTTGTAGCCGCCGGGTGAAACGCGATGCGTGGCTTTGGCCTGCCGCTCCAGCTTGATGGCCTTGGAATTCGCAACATAGAGACGGGCGCGGTTGAGCCGTACGTTGGTGCGCAGGTTCCACGCCAGCAGGGGATGCTCGTTGGTGGGGTCGCCGCCGATCAGCAGAATCGCCGGAGCAGACGCGATGTCGCGCAGGCTGGCAGCTTTTTCCTTGTGTCCGGCGAGGGCGCGGGCAAAGGCTGCGTAGTCCGTGCTGCGCTCGTGGTCGATATTGTTGGTCCGGAGCACCGTTCGCGCGAACTTCTGTAGCAGGTAGTTCTCTTCGTTGGTGGATTGGTTCGAGCCGATGACGCCAATGGATAACTGATTGCCGGCTGCACTTGACTTGCCGTCGCGAACCTCCTTCAGCTTGGAGGCGGCCAAACGCAGCGCCTGCTCCCAGGTGGCCGGTTCGAGCTTGCCCTGGGCATTCCGCACCAGCGGCTTGGTCAGCCGCTCGGGGCTCTCGACAAAGTCGAAGCCGAAGCGGCCCTTGGCGCAGAGAAAGTCGCCGTTGATGCCGCTCTTGTCGCGGTTGTCGGCGCGCACAATCTCAGAGCCATCATTCACCTGGCGCACACCCAGCGTCACCTTGCATCCGTCGGCGCAAAATGTGCAGACGGTCGAAACGTGGTTCATCTCCCAGGGCCGCGTTTTGTAGCGGTAGCTGCCGCTGGTGAGAGCGCCCACCGGGCAAACGTCGATGCACATGCCGCACTGCTCGCAGTCGAGTTGGGCGCTTTGGCCGTCGGGCGAGAGGCTGTTGGGGACGATCGCCGAGCTGACGCCGCGGTTCTGCACGCCCAGAGCCCACACGTCCATGCCCTCGCCGCACATGCGGATGCAGCGGTAACAAAGGATGCAGCGGGGGCGGTCAAAGTAGACGGCCGGCGACCACTGCTGCTCTTCGCGATGATGCTTGGCCTCGGCGTAAAGGCTCTCGCCCGCGCCGTATTTGAAGGTCATGTCCTGTAGCTCGCACTCGCCGCCGGCATCGCAGACCGGGCAGTCGAGCGGGTGGTTGCCAAGAAGCAGCTCGATGGTGGCCTTGCGCGCCTGCGCAATTTCGGCGGACTCGGTAATGAAGACCTGACCCTCGGCAACCGTGGTGGTGCAGGCCGTTTGCAGCTTGGGCACTTTCTCCTGGCGTACGACGCACATGCGGCAGGCGGCTTGCAGGCTGAGCCCTGGGTAGTAACAGAACGCGGGAATCTCGATGCCCGCCTTGCGGCAGGCGTCAATCAGCAGCGTCCCCGCGGGAGCCGTCAGGTTCTTTCCATCGACTATGAAGGTTACGTCTGCCATTTGCTCCCTTATGCGGCCTGTGTCGATTCTGTGAATGAACGAGACTGAGGAAGCGACACGTGAAGCCACTCCACGAAATACTCCTTTGTCTCGTGGCCAGGATCGAACTCGTCGATATTGACGGTCGTGGCTACCGCATCCGGAATAGGCTCTCCGGCTTTCACAGTTTCAATCAGGTACAGTTCCACTGCTTCACGCATATTTGCGCGCGTATCTTCCAGCGCATCGCCAAGCGAACCGCATCCGGGCAGGTCTGGAGAAAATGCGCTCCAGTTATTCGCGCCCTTTTCGTAAACCACCAGATATTCTCGCGTCATTTCAATCCTGCTTTCTTGAGGATACTGTGAAGCAGCCCCTTCCCAATTTCCTTTCCAGCGTGCATTGGAACAATCAATAATCCCGGCTTTACCGGATGACGGAAATGCCTATGGCTTCCCGTCTGTCCTGTACTGTACCAACCGTCGGCTTCAAGTATGCGTACAAGGTCTTGCGATTTCACTGACTCACTTCCGTAAGTATCAACTGCACCTACACCACGGCCAGTTCTACGTGCTTAGCGAACGGGCAGGGCTTGCCGTTCAGATGATCCTCAAACTCCTTGCGGAACTTTTTCACAAAGCCCAGCGTGGGCATGGCTGCTGCATCGCCCAGCGGGCAGAAGGTGCGTCCCATCATGTTCTCGGCCAGGTATTGAATGTTGTCGATGTCCTTGGCCGTGCCAAAGCCGGCATGGAAGCGGGTAAGCGACTTCTTGAGCCAGTCGGTGCCTTCGCGGCAGGGGATGCACCAGCCGCAGCTCTCGTGCTGATAAAAACTGATGGTGCGCAGAGCAAATTCGACGATGCAGGTCTGGTCGTTGAGCACCACGACACCGCCGGAGCCGAGCATGGAACCGGCTTTGCCCACCTGGTCGAAGTCCATGCCGATGTTAATCTCTTCGGGCAGCAGCACCGG
>Ga0182024_10000100_pt1 | contig 173260 bp, 134 predicted proteins | sample P32metaG_FD_120480 | JGI IMG/M metagenome (GOLD analysis project Ga0182024, IMG submission 120480) | Permafrost microbial communities from Stordalen Mire, Sweden - P3-2 metaG (Illumina Assembly) | ecosystem: Environmental > Terrestrial > Soil > Wetlands > Permafrost | place: Sweden: Stordalen... | reverse complement strand
GCGATCCCGCCCGCGCCGCTACATGCGCAAACTCAAATGCGATATACCCACCTCCGATAAAGACAATCCTTCGCGGGAGTTCGTTCAACTCCAAGAATTGATCGCTTGTCGTAAGGTATCCAGTCCCGGGAATGTTCAAATCTGCCGGTACCATCCCGGCTGCAATAACGACGAACCGTCCCTTCAATGTCTCTTCCCCTACTTGTAGTGTAGTTGGACCGACGAAGCGCGCCTGACCATGGAATGCAGCGATCCCGGCTTTCGCAAACCCGTCTTCGCGCCGTTTTGGAACGGGCTCAGTGAAAGAACGCTTGAAACGCATTAACTCGGGCCAATCAATCTGAAGCTTCTCGGCCTGAATTCCTTTCCCGTTCATTCGGCGAATCCAATCAACGGCTTCGGCAGCGCCGACGAGCACTTTCTTTGGGTCGCATCCCCGTAGAGCACAGGTCCCTCCGAACGGCCTCGATTCTACGATCGCAAGCTGCCATCCCGCTTCGCGACACCGCGACGCCACCGTCGAGGCGGCTGATCCTGTTCCGATTACGATCACATCAAATTTTCTAGTCATAGTTCCCTCGAGGCATTCTGCATTTGTTCATGCACCAGTTCCTGAGTCGCAGCGATTCACTCCTGGACACGGCAAATTAGTATTGAACAACATGGTGATGTCTCACCGATGCTGCTCACTTTGTCGTACCGTCGGCCATTCGATCATATGTGGATGCGCAAAACAGCTTTGGCGCGAAGATTCGTACTTCATTCGATTGTGACGTTGAGTGTGTAGGCGTCGACAAATGTGCGGTTCAGACATTGAAGTTTCATCAGTGAGCTTAGCGGGTTTCGATCGCCGCCGTTTGACGTTTCCGGATTGAGGCTTTCCTCGCCGACACTCTATTTTGTCAAAATAATCTGGAAATCCCTCTAAGACGCTAGCTACGGGGTACGGTCTGCCCCTTGGCGAACCCTACCGCAGGGGTTCTCGGCACGCACGTGTATACAGAGCACGTCAAGCTTGAATCCCTGCCGTCGCCGATCTGCAGGGAACGAGCGACGACCCCATCCGTCCTCGCTATGGGGCTAAAGCCGATAGATACAATACTAGTATAGCAAATAGAATACGAGGCATTACCTACAGGGTATCGGGACGGCCCTAGGAGCCAATATGAGCGGATTTCTCGGCAGCCGTGCTACAACAACAGCCAGATCAAGCTTGCCGTCCGTCCTAGCTAATCCGCAGGGAACGAGCAGCCGCACCTGCTTTGCAATAGCTATCCATCGCGGGCCACATCGAATCTGGCAAGTATACCTGTGGGTCACGAGAACAGAGCGGTGTTGGGAAACTCGCGATTTGAGCAAGGACGACCGGCTTCTGATTGCAAACGATAAGTTTTCTAACACACACAGGGATTTCACTAAGTATCTCAATGCGTGGGGCGCAATTGCGCGTTTGAATCAGTGAGAGTGGGAACGCCGTTCTGCCGTCGCCTCTTATGATCGATGCAACACGCAGGTGGAATAGCCGCATCATAATAGCCGGATCGTCCCAAAATCCGCGCCGAAAGGGAAAATTAATGGCCCGAAGGACATTCAAGATAATCGGATTAGCAAGCTCCGTGCTTGCTGTCGCGCTGGGTGCGAGCTCGCAAATGCGAGCACAATCCCAAGCTCCGTATCCCAGCATGGCCGCGCTTAACCAGTACCTGATGCCGGATCGAAATGCCGAAATAGCCCTGGCACGAAGTGCGGCTCCTGATTCCATATCCCACGATGCAAAGGTTCTGGTTCTTGGGCCGCATGGCTATGAAACTGCCGTCGAAGGCAGGAATGGTTTCGTATGCGTCGTAGAGCGAGGGTGGATGGGCCCATTCGATGGTGAATTGTCTGGTAATTTTTGGAACCCTAAAATTCGAGGTCCGATCTGCTTCAATCCGCCGGCGGCGCGCTCCATCTTGCCGATGACGTACAAAAGGACGGAGATGGTATTGGGCGGTCAATCCAAAGCTCAGATCATCGACGGCATCAAGACATTCATAAAGCAAGAGCTGCCGCCCCTGGAGCCTGGAGCCATGTCCTACATGATGTCGAAAGAACAGTACCTTACTGATGACGGCCGCCACAACTGGATGGCTCACCTGATGTTTTACACTCCGCTGATGGACGGTGCGGTTTGGGGTGCAGATCTGCCCAAGTCTCCCGTCATGCTGAATCCTCAGTTCAGTGGCGCTCCGGAACCAATCGATGTATTCATGGTACCCGCGGGCTGGTGGTCGGATGGAACAGCAGACCCAGTCACGGTCAGGTAGCCAAAATGATCGCCTTGGGAGTTTTTGCGCTGGTTATCGTGCTGGGCGAGTGGGGGCAAGCGCAAGCACAGGACCCAAAAGCACCGTATGCGAGCATGGCTCCGCTTGATTCGTTCAAGGTGCCGCAAATAAACACAACCCAGTTCAGCACCGGGCGCGGCCCCCTGGGCCCACACATACAGCCAATCTAATAGGTTTCTTTTTTTTGAGTCGCGCTTGAGTGTAGGCGTCGAAATAATGAATAGTACCAACAGCACGATCCATCCAAGCACGAAAGAAAATCACACTGTCAGATTCAAAAGCAGGAACGCCAGCACAGCCGTCTCAACCGCCGATGGCGACGAGTCGATCTCCATCCATTCAGGATGCAATAAACAGGTCAGCGCACGGTTGGAAAAAGTTCGGCAATGCGGACCCGAAAGCAGCGCTCGCCGACAAGCATACGAATAACCCAATTGGTCCGTCTTCGTTGAAGAAGTAACAGCTAGGCCCGGCTACAATCTCCCCTCCAATGTAACGGTCAGTCAGCCCTCTCCTCGTTCCATAGCCAATCGAACCAACGGTCGCAAAGGCGGTGAAGCAACTGTGCGTAAAGCAGGACTGGGCGGAATGACGGAGCACGCAATAGAAGACGGACAGCAAAAGGTAGCGAATGAAAAGGCCGAAGCACAGGCCTAAGCCAGATCGAACTAGGCGTCGCAAAGATCCTAGTCATCCGCTTGTCTCCTTTCCAAAAACAGTTGGTGTAGCTCCGTACAAATACGACGACAGTGTTGCTCTCAGATTTCACAAGAAACAGGACTGGAATGCATTGGGGCATGAGTTTTGCTTTGAATTGAACCCAAACGGTTCATTCCGATGCGGCCGCCATTTTCCGGTGCGTCTACACGGCGCATTCTTTCATTGCAGCAATTCGGGTTTAGGCGTACCTTTGCGCGTTTCCCTGTTTTTCCCGATGATGCGGACTTCCTTTCCGTGGAGCCCCGCGAACTTTATCGCCTTTCCCAGGAGCGAATACTCGTGGTCTTGGTAGTCTGCGGCAAAAGCGTCCTGATGAATAATCACCACGTCAGTCTTGTCCCGGCAGGAATTTAAGAAGTCGGGCAATAAGCGCTCGATCTCCGCTGCGAGGGCGAAGGCACAGACTGTTCACGGCCAACGAAAGCCATCAATATCGGGGACGGCCTTTTCCAGTTGGATGCACCTAATCTTTATGTTGCAATGACGCGCGGTTCAAAGTTATTGGTTTTATGTTCGAAGACCATGCTGCTCAATCCGAGGCGAAAATGAGAAATCTAATCTTCGCAATCAACATTACCCTAGACGGCTGCTGCGACCACACCAAAACAATTGGCGATGAAGAAATACATGAATATTTTACACACCTCATGCGAGATGTTGACCTACTCGTCTTTGGGCGTAAAACCTATCAATTGATGGTTCCTTTTTGGCCTGACGTCGCAAAAGGCCATTCTATGACAAAAGCATCGAACGAATTTGCTGACACATTTGACTCCATCAACAAAATTGTTTTCTCACAATCATTAGATAGCGCTGAAGGACAAAATACGAAAATTGTTCGCACGAAGCTGCAAGACGAAATACTTAAATTGAAACAGGAGCAAGGCCAAAATATTTTAACCGGCGGTGTAAGTATTCCTTCACAACTTATAGAGCTTGGTCTAGTTGATGAATATCATTTTGTCGTTCAGCCAATAGTTGTAGGAGAAGGGAGACGGTTGTTAGAAGGTATTAGCCTACAGGAGAGATTACAATTAAAACTTGTTGAGTCCAAGATTTTTAAGTCAGGATGTGTTGCGCTTCGTTACTTGAAACAGTGACAGAAACAAATTAGCCGAAACTCGCGCCGCCTGCGTATGCGAGTCGCGCGGTCGCGCTCGCGCGTCGTGCGGCGCAACTGCACCTTCTGCAGCGCCACGAATGCGGCCAGAAGAATCACAATCCCCGTGGCTACCGCATCACGCCATTACGAATGAGCGTTAATTACTGAAACCCGCTCGGAGAACTACGAAGTTGCGAGTGTTGAAGATATCTTGGTAGGGGCGGTGAAGATCGAACCCAAACCCCTTGAAGTGTTGTTCCAGCTCCGACACGACGAACGACAAAGAATGGCTCGAAGTTTCCCCTGCCCTCGCCAGAACGAATTGGCCGCCAGCGCAGGCCCGAATGGAGTTCGCCTCGAGTTGTGAACAATCGTGATTATTTTTATTTGGCCGAAAGTTGAAATATCGCAAAAGCTCTAGCAGTCTTTCACGTCGAGGTAGTGAGGTACCGAAACATGTAGAATGCTTATAAATCTCATGCTGACCATGAGTTGCGCTCAAAAGATAGATAGATCTTCCTGGGCATCGCAATCAAATAATCCGCAGCCCTGCGGATTATTCGGCGATCCGACGCGTGAATGCCGCTGCACGCCGCCACAGATCGCGCGCTACGTCTCCAAAATTTCCGGGCCGCTTTTGGACCGCATTGATATCCACATCGAAGTTCCGGCGGTGAAATACAAGGAGTTGCGCAGCGATACCGCCGTCGAGGATTCGGCAAGCGTGCGCGAGCGAGTGGTTTGCGCCCGGAAGCGCCAACTCGAACGGTTCGCCGGCGAGAAGGGGCTCTATTCGAACGCGCAGATGCCGCCGCGCTTGATTCGGAAGCATTGCGCGATTTCAGCCGACGGAGAAAAACTCCTCGAAAGCGCCATCAGCCGCTTGGGACTCTCCGCGCGCGCGCACGACCGCATCCTGAAGGTTGCGCGTACGATTGCCGATCTCGACGCTGCGGCGAACCTCGAGCCCAAGCATCTCGGCGAAGCCATCCAATACCGCACGCTCGATCGCACCTACTGGACTTAGGCAATCGTGCTGAAATTCACCAGACCGCTCTTTATCGGCTTCATCATCACGGTTTCGTGCCTGACGATCCTGGAGCTGCCGTTTGATTCGGCGGTGATGGGCGGGTTGAAGCGGGCAAGCTCCCTGGTGTTAGCCCCCGGCAGCTTTTTCGTTGCCGCCATCACGCGAGGCATGCTGGACAGCACCAGCTATTACATCGCAGCCTTCGCTAATGTGGCGTTCTACGCCGCGTTGGCTCTCGCAGTTTCAAAGGTTTGGCGCAGGCTCCGGAGCAGATCGGAGGCCTCTTAGCCTGCGCGCGGCCGCGGCCAGGCTCAACCGGTCACAAGTCACTGCGGCGATCCGCCCGTGTTCGCGGCTATCTAAGGCCCTGCGGGGGTCGTACTGGTCCTGACGTACCGGGCAGGCTGGATTGACTTGCCGGGCAGCCGTGTGTTACCCATACTGGCGCCTTGAGTGCCAACAATAATGGACGGTCGCTCGGCAGTGCTCAGCGGATCGAGCTTACACTCGAATCGCTGCTCGATAGCGTGAGTCTGGCCGAGGAGATGTGCACCCGCATCGCGGGAGCGGTTGGGTTCGACGACGATGATTGTTTCAAGATCGGCATGTCCGTCCGCGAAGGTGTAATCAACGCCTACAATTACGGCAGCCAGAAACAGCGCGGCAAGAAGATCTTCGTCACTTTCGAATTGACCGCCGAAAAGTTCATCATCTCCGTTCGCGACCAGGGCCGGGGCTTCAATGTACAAGATGTGCCCGACCCGCTCGCCGACGAAAACCTGCTGAAGAGCTCCGGGCGCGGCGTTTTCCTGATGCGCTCGTTCATGGATGAGTTTGCGGTGCGCTGCCCGGAACAAGGCGGTGCGGAACTAATTATGGCGAAGCGCCTGCGCCGCGAGCCAAATTCCGCGGATTGAGGAGCATTTATGGCCTTTCGGGTTACCCCTAGACTGGTTGGTGAAATCGTGATCGTGGATGCGAGCGGCAAGCTTGCCCTCGGTGACGGCACCGCTCGGCTGCGCCAGACGCTCCGCGGGCTTTTTGACGAGGGCCACAATCGAATCATAGTAAACCTCGCGGAGGTGGACTATGTGGATAGCTCGGGCATCGGCGAGTTGGTGACTGCGCTTACAACCGCGCGCCGTGGCGGGGGCGAAGTGAAGCTGCTTCAGGTAGCCCATGGGGTGCGTGACGTCCTGCTCGCCACCAAGCTATACACCGTCTTTGACGTACACTCCGAAGAAGCCGCAGCCGTCTCCAGTTTTGGCTAAGCCCTCGCTCATCTGCGCCAATTCCACCGCTGAAATCTCACGGAAGGGCAGAGCGTCGAATTTGAGGTGCGCCGAGGGCCGCAGGGCTTCCGGGCTGACAACGCGTCGGCGGCTTAACGCTAATCAATACGACCTACCCGCCCTATCCGGACCTTCCGGATGGGGCTTTTTCCTTTATGATAGGATGCCTGATTCGGAACTCAATGAAGGAGCCAGCCGGTGCCGCAGCGTCATATTTCACGCAAAGATCTGAAGAAGGACGAATTCCGCGAGACGCTCACACACGGCGCTGAAGCCGTTCGCTCGCACCAGGGGTTGACCGGTATCGTCGTCGGCGTCGTGATTGTGGTCGCGCTGGCGGTTGCCGGCTGGCGGCTTTATACGCAAAATCAGACCGCGCACGCTTCCTCCGCACTGGATGATGCCCTGAAGATCTACGATGCTCGCGTTCGGAACGTGAGCGAGCCGGCACAGCCTTCCGAGCTGACCTATACGGACGAGAAGCTGAAATATCAGGACGCCGCGAAGAAATTCAATGACGTCGTCGCCAAATATGGACGCACGCGTCCCGGCCAGCAAGCTCGCTATTACTCCGCCACTTGCTACGAACAGCTCGGCCAATACGACCAAGCGGAAAAGGATCTGCAGGATCTGATTGATGGCAATGGCGATTTGACGCCGCTGGCAAAGTTCGAACTCGCTCAGGTCTACTCCAAGACCGGTAAGACCCAGCAAGCCGTGCAGCTTTACCAGCAACTGATGAGTTCGCCGACGGTGCTGGTGCCCAAGCCGTTCGTGATGCTTTCGCTCGCCGATCTCTACGGCCGCACGAATCCGCCCGAAGCCACCAAGCTATTGAATCAAATCAGGACCGAATTCCCGAACTCACCCGCGGCCGACGAGGCCCAGAAACGCCTCGATATGCCGCTTGCAGCTCCGAAATCTTAGGGTCTCAGTGCGCAGGTAACTTTGCCGGTGTGCCATCGCGTAGACTAGAATCGCCCCATGGCGCTGGCTCCGTACGCAATGGATGTGACCCGTACGCGCGGGCGCCGCTACCCTGAGCCGCCGCACCCTTACCGCAATGACTATGCGCGTGACCGCGACCGCGTGATCCATGCGCGGGCGTTTCGCCGCCTCGAAGCCAAAACCCAGGTTTTCACCACCCGCTATTCCGATCATTTTCGAAACCGTCTGACGCACACGCTCGAGGTAGCCCAGATCGCGCGTACGGTTGCGGGCGCACTGCGCCTGAACACCGATCTGGCGGAGGCATTGGCGCTCGTCCATGATATCGGCCACCCGCCCTTCGGCCATGCGGGTGAGCACAAGCTGGACGAATTGATGCGGGCGTATGGCGGCCGTTTTGACCACAATCTTCACGCGTTGCGTATTGTCGAGCTATTCGAACAACGCTATCTCGATTTTCCCGGGCTGAACCTGACGTTCGAAGTCCGCGAAGGCATCGTGAAACATTCGCGCGACTATGAACCAGCCGATTTTCCCGACCTCGCCGAATACTTGCTCGATCAAAGACCGCCGCTTGAAGCGCAACTCATTGACCTTGTGGATGAAATTGCCTACAACACGGCCGATCTCGATGACGGCATGGAAGCCCGTCTGCTGGACGTGGAGGCGATTGCCGGCGATCTGCCGTTTTTCGCCGAATCTTATCGGGAAGTTGATGCGAGGCATCCTGAGGGACGAGCCCAACTTAAGTTTAATGAAGCGCTGAAGCGAGTGCTCGATCACCTTGCAAGCGATCTCATCGAGAACACCGCCGAGCGCCTGGCGGCAAGCAGAGCGAATTCTACGGAGGACATTCGTCGCGCGCCGGACCGGTTGGCAGGATTCAGTCCGGGCGTCGCTCGGCTGAATCGTGAGCTAAAGGCATTCCTTTTCAAGCGTCTCTACAATCACCCTGCCATGGTCGAGGAGCGCGAACGGTCTGTGGAAGCGCTGGGGCAGCTCTTCCGCTTCTATATGGACCATCCCACCGCCATGCCTTCCTTTTACGCCGCAGAAGCGGAAAGTACTGCGCGGCACCAGGTGGTCTGCGATTACATTGCGGGAATGACGGACCACTACCTCCTTCGCCTGCATCACGAAATGTTGGGGGCCAGCCAGGCCTGATCTAGCTGCCACGCCCAGCTTTGTTCGAGCAGCGACTTATTCGTGCTCTTGTGCCTTTTGGAAGCGTGAAAGGTGCGACGAAACACTCGCCACGGTGCCGCTTTCTTGACTTGCCCCGATGCGCGCCTTATCATTCCAACACCCAATTTTTCGGGCCTTTTTTATGTTCCTCGATGTCAACGAGCTCGCATTACATAAGGTCCGCATCCGCAAGAGCTATGCTCCCGGGGCGCTCGATTACCATACGAACGACTTCCGTCGAGCCGGGCCGCTAGAAGTTCGTGCGACCGCGGAACTGCTCGAGGGCCAGATTCGCATCTCGGGCACGCTGCATACCCGTCTGGAACTGGTCTGTGCGAGGTGCCTGGAGCCGGTCTCGGAGGAGGTCAGCAGGGAATTCGACCTTTTTTACCGGTTGGCAAAGGAAGGGCCGCACGACGAGACCATCCATTTGAAGCTCGATGATACCGATATTGCATTTTTTGAGGGCGACGGCTTGTTTCTCACCGATGTCCTGGCTGAGCAGGTGTTCCTGGCCATCCCGATGAAGGTGATTTGCCGCAGTGATTGCCGCGGGCTGTGTCCGCATTGCGGCGCCAATCTAAACAGTGAGGAGTGCCGCTGCGAGACCCATACATCTGACCCTAGGCTCGCCCCGCTGGCTCGTCTAAAGCAAGACTGGTTCAAAAAGCAGTAGAATACAGACCGCCGGGGCCGAGCCCCTGGATTGCCTCGTCAGCACGGGCTCTCCGAGGAGTTGTCATGCCAAATCCGAAACGGCGCCATTCGAAACGGCGCACCAGCACCCGTCGCGCGCACGACCATTTGAGTAAGCCCTCATTTGGCGAGTGCCCGAATTGCCACGAGATGAAACCGCCTCACCACGCGTGCCCAAAGTGCGGCTACTACAAAGGCCGCGAGGTCATTGAGACCAAGGCCTAGCGGTTACGTCCCCTGATAGTCGTTCAGCTCAGCCGGAGCGGAGATGATCACCATCGCCGTGGATGCCATGGGAAGCGACCAGGCGCCGCGCCCGGAGGTCGAGGGTTCGGTGCTGGCGGCGCGCGAGCTGGATGTGCGCATCCTGTTGGCCGGGCAGCCTGCGGCGATTAAGGTGGAGCTCAACCGGCACGCCCGCCGCGTTTCGAACATCGAAGTAGTGGCGGCCAGCGAAGTGATCGGCATGAACGATGCGCCGATGCAGGCCTACCGGAGGAAGAAGGATAGTTCGGTGCATGTCATCACGCGGCTCGTGCGCACAGGGCAGGCAGGGGCGCTCGTGAGCGCCGGAAATACCGGGGCGGTGATGGCTGTGGCGCGATTCGGGCTTGGTCTATTACCTTCCGTGGACCGGCCGGCGCTGGCTGCGCCATTTCCGACGGCCCGCGGCGGCGCCTCCGTTCTGATCGATGTCGGAGCGAACGTGGATTCGCGCCCGGCGCATCTAGTGCAGTTCGCGGTGATGGGCGAAATCTATTACCGCGCGATTTTTGGAACGCGCAGGCCGCGCGTGGGACTGCTAAGCATCGGCGAGGAAGAAACGAAGGGCAACGAACTCGTGCGTGAAACGTTCAATCGCTTGAAGACCTTGCCGATCAATTTTGTGGGCAACGTCGAAGGCCGCGAAATCTTCGCCGGCGAAGTGGACGTGATCGTGTGCGACGGCTTCATCGGCAACATCGCACTGAAGATCAGCGAGGGCTTGGCGCAGCACATTGCTGCCTGGCTGAAGCAAGCGCTGAAGAGCACCCTGGCGGCCCAGCTTGGCGCGGTGCTTTCCCGCAGCGCTTTCCAGCAATTCAAGAAGAAGATTGACTACTCGGAATACGGCGGTGTCCCGCTTCTGGGAGTTCGTGCCCCTACAGTGATCGCCCATGGGCGTTCGAACGCCAATGCCATCAAGAACGCCATCCGCGTTGCTGCGGAGATGGTGCGCACCAAAGTCAACGAAAAGATCGAGCAGGAGCTTTCCGTTCCGGCGGCACGCGCTGCAGTTTGACGGTTCCGATCCGGTTCGGGAGAGACAGGAAATTTGATGAGCAAAGTTGCGTTCCTCTTTCCCGGGCAGGCTTCGCAGTACTCGGGCATGGGTAAGGAATTCAGCGAGAATTTCGCTTCGGCCCGCGCGGTTTTTCAAGAGGCGGATGAGACTCTTCGGTTTCCGGTTTCGAGGATGTGTTTCGAAGGGACCGAGGAGGAGCTGAAGCAGACCGCAAATACGCAGCCGTGCATCCTCGCGGTTTCGGTCGCTGTGTTCCGGGGACTCTCCGAACACGGGTTCGCGCCGGAATTTGTGGCGGGTCACAGCTTGGGAGAATATTCGGCCCTGGTCGCCGCGGGCTCGTTGAGTTTTGCGGATGCAATCCGGCTGGTGCGCATGCGCGGTACGTTTATGCAGGAAGCGGTGCCAGCGGGTGAAGGCGCAATGGCTGCGATCCTTGGTCTTGCCCCTGCCCAGGTCAGCGAGATTTGCAAGCGTGCCGCGGATGGGCAGGTCTGTTCGACGGCGAATCTGAATTCTCCCGAGCAGACGGTGATTTCCGGCAATGCCGCAGCCGTTAAGCGCGCCGTCGAGCTGGCTTCACAAAATGGAGCCAAGCGGGCTGTCGTGTTGCCTGTCTCTGCGCCTTTTCATTGCGCGTTAATGCAACCTGCGCAGGCAAGAATGGAGCCCGAGCTGCGCAAGACGAACTTCGCCGACCTGCGCGTTCCGGTCGTTACCAACGTGGACGCAGAAGCTACCTCGAGCGGAACCGAGGCCCGCGACGCCCTGATCCGCCAAATTACGTCGCCGGTGCGTTGGGAAGACTCTGTGCGCGAGCTGATCGAGCAAGGCGTCACGGCCTTCGTCGAGGTCGGGCCGGGCCGCGTGCTCAGCGGGCTGTTGCGGCAAATTGACCGGTCGGTGCATAGCTTTAACGTCGAAGATCTCGCGAGTTTGCAAAGCGCACAGACGAAGTTCGCGCAGCTCCGCGCCGAAGTTGGCGAAGCCTAAGAATTCGCAATAAGACCCATGTCGGCTGTCATCCCAAGCGAGCTAAGCAGCCGCTGTTTGTGCGGATGCGAGGAACAAAGCAGATTTTTCGCCCGCTGCTCGCTGGAATGACAGGAGACTTCTCCGCAAGGACGATTGAGCGATGTTCAGCCTGAAAGATCGCGTCGCGCTGGTCACTGGGGCCTCGCAGGGCATAGGGCGCGCCACGGCCCTTGCGCTAGCCTCCGCCGGGGCACGCGTGGCGTGCGCGGCCCGCAATGCCGAGAAACTCGAAGGCGTGGTCGCTGAAATCGGTGCGATGGACCGCGAAGCGCGCGCAATTCCTATGGACGTGGCCGATGCCGAGCAGGTGAAAGCCGGGTTTAAACAGATTGCGGAACGCTTCGACCGGCTCGATATTCTGGTGAACAACGCGGCGGTCACGCGGGACGGTTTGGCGCTGCGCATGAAGGCCGACGATTGGGAGACCGTGCTCCGCACGAATCTCACAGGTGCGCACCTCTGCATACAGCAGGCTCTCGGCATGATGCTACGGCAGCGCTCGGGACGCATCATCAACATCACGTCGGTAGTCGCTCAGACCGGGAACGCAGGGCAAGCCAACTATGTGGCCGCCAAGGCCGGGCTGATCGGGCTGACGCGCGCCATCGCGGTGGAGGTGGCCTCTCGCAGCATCACCGTGAACGCTGTGGCGCCCGGGTTCATCGCTACGCCGATGACCGATCCTCTGCCGCAGCCGGTGAAGGATGCCATGCTGGGCCGCATTCCGCTGGGCCGCATGGGCGCGGATGCGGACGTTGCGGCCGCAATAGTCTTCCTCGCCAGCGATGAGGCAGCCTACATTACCGGGCACGTGCTCAATGTGAACGGCGGACTCTACATGGGCTAGTGCGCCCGCGGGTGGCTGGCCAGGTTGCGGTCATCCCCGGGTTGACCTTGCCTTAGGCCATGCATAGAATGATCCAGTTTAGATTGCACCGGGAGCAAGAGATGCCCGGCAATTTCCGCGCCGCAGGTGATCCGGCGCAGGGGGAACGCATGCCGAGCGTAGAAGAACGCGTCAAGCAGATTATTGTGGAGCAGCTCGGAGTGGACGAAGCGGAAGTGACGCCTACCGCGTCGTTTGTGGACGATTTGGGTGCGGATTCGCTCGACACCGTCGAGCTGGTCATGGCCTTCGAAGAGGCCTTTGGCATCGAGATTCCCGACGAGGACGCCGAAAAGATCGCTACGGTGAAGGATGCCGTGACCTACATAGATAAACACGCCCAGGCGAAGAAATAGCGGGGCGTCCGCTTCCTTCCATGCAGGAGCATCCGTATTGAGCCGCCGTGTCGTGGTAACGGGTGTCGGGCTGGTCTGCGCTTGCGGCATGGGTACCGACGAGACGTGGTCGAACCTGCTCGCGGGCCGCAGCGGCATTGCGTCCATCACACTCTTTGACGCCGCCGCGTTTGACTGCCGCATCGCCGGCGAAGTGAAGAACTTCGACCCGCTGAACTGGCTCGAAAAGAAAGAGATCAAGAAGACCGGCCGCTTTATTCAACTTGCGCTGGCTGCCACAGATTTCGCCATGCGCATGTCCGAGCTCAAGATTTCTCCCGAAGATGCGGAAGTCACGGGCGTTTATGTCGGCAGCGGAATCGGCGGATTCGACGTGATCGAGCGCGAGCATGAAAAGCTGCTCAAGGGCGGTCCTGGCCGGATCTCACCTTTCTTTATTCCTGCGAGCATCGTGAATCTCGCCGCCGGACACATCTCCATACGTCACGGGGCGAAGGGGCCCAATTCGGCGACGGCGACGGCCTGTTCGGCATCCGCGCATGCCCTGGGCGATTCCTTCAAGATCATTCAGCGCGGCGATGCGGAAGTGATGATTGCCGGCGGTAGCGAGGCGGCGATCACGCCAATGAGTGTAGGCGGCTTTGCCGCGATGAAGGCGCTTTCGACGCGGAACGATGAGCCGGAGCGCGCCAGCCGTCCGTTTGAAGCCGACCGCGACGGATTCGTGGTTGGCGAAGGCTCGGGAATGTTGATCCTCGAGTCGCTCGAGCACGCCGAGCGGCGCGGCGCGCGGATTCTCGGGGAGATAGTTGGCTACGGCATGTCGGGCGACGCCTATCACATCACTCAGCCTGCCGAAGGCGGCGACGGCGCTTATCGCGTAATGCGCGCGGCCTTGCGGGACGCGAAGATCGAGCCCGCACAACTCGGATATGTGAACGCGCACGGCACCTCCACTCCGCTCGGGGATGCAGTTGAGACCCAGGCGACGAAGAAGGTGCTGGGTGAGCACGCCAAGCGTGTCGCCGTCAGTTCGACGAAATCCATGACCGGCCACTTGCTCGGCGGCGCCGGCGGACTCGAAGCGGGGATTAGCGTGCTCGCTCTGCGCGACCAGATCCTGCCGCCGACGATCAACTATGAAACCCCCGATCCGGCCTGCGATCTCGACTACGTGCCGAACAAAGCGCGAAAGGCCGAAGTCGAGTACGTGCTGTCGAATTCTTTTGGCTTCGGCGGAACAAATGCGGCGCTGGTTTTTCGCCGCTGGTCCGGGCGCTAGCGCTTGACCCGGATGCCGCCGCCCGGCTGCAACGCTTGCTATCCCGAGCGTAGCGAGGGATCTGCTTTTCGTTTTGCCTGTCGGAGAGAGCATTCGTGAACATCATCGTGTGCGTTAAACAGGTTCCCGCCAAGGATGCGCCGCTGGCAATCGCGGCCGACGGCACCTGGATTCGCGAATCTGATATCGGTTTCGAAATGAACGAGCCGGATAGCTATGCGCTCGAAGAAGCGCTGCGGCTCAAGGAAAAGCACGGCGGAGAAGTGGTTGCGATCTCCATGGGCCCCGAGCGCGTAAAGCAGACCATCAAAGAAGCGCTGGCAAAGGGCGCGGATCGTGGCATTCACGTTGCGGACGACAAGTTCTTCGCGCTCGACCCGTTAGGTTCAGCCAGATCGCTTGCCGCTGCACTGAAAGGGCAGAAGTTCGACCTACTGCTGACCGGATTGCAAAGCGATGACCATGGTTTTGGCCAGACCGGAGTCCTGCTGGCCGAACTGCTGGGATTGCCGCACGCCACGATCATTATGCAGATTGACGTCGCCGGCGAACGCATGAAGCTCAAGCGCGAGCTCGAGGCCGGGTGGTTCCAGTGGGTCGAGTTGCCGCTGCCCGCGGTGCTGAGCATCCAGTCGGGCATCAACAAGGTGCGCTACGCCACGCTCAAAGGAATCATGGGTGCGAAGAAGAAAGAGATCACTACAATTTCGCGGGAATCCCTGGGCGTGAGCGTCGAGCCCACACAGAAGCTCGAGCGCATTTACGTGCCGCAGAAAACCAAAAAGACAGAGTTCATCACCGGTACTCCGAAAGAAGCCGCGGCGAAGCTCACAGAGAAACTTAAGCACGATGCCCGCGTGCTGTAGGGACAAAGGGAAGCGATGAAGATCCTACTCATCACCGAACAGCGCGACGCCAAGTGGAACAAGACGAGCTTTGAGACGCTGGCCGCCGCTCAGCAAATCGCGAAAGACACGGGCGGCGCTCTTTCGGGCATCGTGATCGGAAACGGCGTTGCGGCGTTGGCCGATGATCTTGCCGGCAAGGATCTGGCCGAGGTGTTGCTGGTCGAGCACGACCTGCTTGGCGCATACACGCCTGACGGCTTCTCACTCGCGCTCGCACAGGTGATCCAGCAAACGAAACCCGATCTCGTGCTGCTGCCGCATACCTATCAGGTGCGCGATTTTGCGCCGAAACTTGCCGCATCACTCGGCAAGGGAATGATCGGCGATTGCACTGGGTATCGCTATGAGAACGGCCGGCTGGTGTTTGTGCGACAGATGTTTCAGGGCAAGACCGCCGCGGATGTGACGTTCCAGGGCGTCGGGCCGTGGTTTGCCACGTTTCAGGCCGGCGCGTTTCGCGGGGACCACGCAGCCGCCCATCCCAGCGGCAAAGCTCCCGTGAAGAGAATCGGCGTCGAGCTATCGGCGGACAAAATTCGCACCAAGCCGCTCGAGATGTTCCGCGAAGCGAAGCAGGCTGTGGATTTGACGCAGGCGCCGATCATCGTTGCGGTCGGCCGTGGCATCAAGGCTCCGGAAAACATTGCCCAGGCGGAAAAGCTGGCCAAGCTGCTCGGCGGCGAATTGGCGGCCTCACGTCCCATTTGCGATGAGGGCTGGCTGCCCATGGAGCGCCAAATCGGCAGCTCCGGCCAGACCGTGGCGCCAAAGCTCTATCTCGCGCTCGGCATCAGCGGGGCGATCCAGCATGTGGTGGGAATGAAAGGCTCGCGCACCATCGTCGCGGTGAATAAAGACCAAAACGCGCCGATTTTCGAAATCGCGGATTATGGCATCGTCGGCGACATTTTCGAAATCATGCCCGCGCTCACGGAAGTACTCGAAAAGTTGTGATCCTACTTGCAATCATCGGCAAGTCCATCCACTTTGCTGGAATGTCGCCGTGACTGCCGAGCGCGAGCAACTGGAAGCAGATGTTCTGATCGTAGGCGCGGGGCCGGCTGGACTGGCTTGTGCGCTGCACCTTTCCAATCTTATCCACAAGCACAACGAATCCGGCGCAAAGCCGGAGCTTTCCACCGAAAATATCTATGTCCTTGAAAAGGCGCGCGAACTCGGAGCGCACCAACTTTCCGGCGCGGTGATGGACCCGCGCGGCCTCCGCGAGCTCGTACCCGATTTCGAAAAGGCTCCGCCCTTTGATACGCCCGTGGGCGATGACGCCGCGTATTTCCTTACCGAAAAGAAATCGCTGAAGTTTCCGATTACGCCGCCGCCGCTCGAAAACCACGGCAACTACGTGGTTTCTGTGAGCAAGCTCACAAAATGGCTGGGCGGGCTCGTGGAAAAAACGGGCGTGAATCTTTTCACGCAGTTCGCGGGCGCGCAGCTTATTTTCAACCCTGAAGGCGAAGGCATCGCCGGCGTGATCACCGACGATAAGGGCCTCGACAAGAACGGCAAGCCGAAAGACAACTACACGCCCGGTTACGAACTGCGCGCGAAGGTCACGGTGCTGGCCGAGGGACCGCGCGGATCGCTCACGAAGCAACTTGGCGCGCGATGCAAGATTCAAGGGCTTAACCCGCAGGTCTACTCGCTCGGCATCAAGGAATTGTGGGAAGTTCCGGCCGGCCGCATCGCGCCGGGCTGGGTGGCGCACACGCTTGGCTGGCCGCTGCCGTCCAGTACCTACGGCGGCGGGTGGATTTACGGTCTGCGCGACAATCGCGTTTCGCTGGGCATGGCCATCGGGCTCGAGTATCAAGACCCGCTCTTCGATCCACATGAGGCCTTCCAGCGTTATAAAACGCATCCTTTCGTCGGGCGCATCCTGGAAGGCGGCAAGCTCGTCCGCTATGGCGCGAAAACAATTCCGATGGGGGGATGGTATTCGATGCCGCGTCCCTACGTGGATGGTGGGCTCATCATCGGCGACTCAGCCGGCTTCCTGAACAGCCAGCGCCTGAAGGGCATCCACATGGGCATCAAGAGCGGGATGCTTGCCGCCGAAACCATTTTCGATGCGCTTCGCTCGGACGATATATCTGCGCATGCGCTTGCCGCGTTTTCAGAAAAAGTGGAGCAGAGCTGGATCAAGAAGGAGCTTTGGCCGGTCCGCAACTTTCACCAGGGCTTTCACAACGGCCTGTGGGCAGGACTCGCGAATACCGCCGTGCAGATGATTAGCGGTGGCCGCGGCTTCAGCGATCCGGCTCGCACGCGCGCGGGATACGAGGACTACCGAAAGCTGAATCGCGAGAGGGAATTGGTGGACCAGTCCACGCGCTTCAAGGGTGATGGCGTGCTGACCTTCGATCGCCTTACGGACGTCTACCATTCGGGCACGCGGCACGAGGAGGACCAGCCCTGCCATCTCGTCGTTCTCGAACCGAGTATTTGCGCCGATCGCTGCGTCCGCGAATACGGCAATCCCTGCCAGTATTTTTGCCCGGCCGCGGTTTACGAGATGGTGCGCGAAAAAGATGCGCCAAAACTGAAGATCAATGCCTCAAACTGCGTCCACTGCAAGACCTGCGACATCGCCGATCCGTACCAGATCATTGATTGGGTGCCGCCCGAGGGCGGCGGCGGGCCGAACTACGAAGGGATGTAAGCCCCCAGAGGTGATTGTCCACAGCGCAGCGCTGCGCGCCAGATCGCTTACGTCGAGCTGCTGTTGAAGACGCGGTGGAAGAATCTTCCGATCTTGCCAAAAAAGCCGCGCGGAGGCGCCGCTGCATCGGCTTTCGCATCAACGGACTCGACATTGCCTGCGTGTTTTTTCCTCGGCAGCACAACATCCTGGTAGACCGTCTCGGCCTGCACGTGCACGCTGCGCAAGAGCACGATCTGATCCGGAGCCGGATCGGGCGACAATGCAGGTGCATTTGGATCAAAGCTAAGCGGCGGCATCAGCACCTCGTAAATCGGCTCGTCCGTTACAGGCGGGGTCCGCGCCGACTGCGCTTGGAGCGGCAGAGGCGCGGATGCCTGGCTCGAGGTGTTTTCACTCGCTGCGGCCGATGGCTGCGTGGGTTTCGATTCCGCTGCCGCGGAAACGTTCGGCGATCCAAGCGTCCCGAGCGTTTGGTAGAGCCGCCGTAGCTTTGCAGCATGGAGCTTGGATTCGTCCAATTTGCATGTGCACTCAGCCGAGGAAGGGCTCAGCGAAACGATTTGGCCTTCGGATAGCGAGATCTCCCCGGTTTGTGGGATCAGCAATTCCTGTCCCGAAAGCTGCTGCTCGATGCGCACCGCCCCGCTCTTCGCTCGCAGGCACATCTTGCCGTCTTGGCCGAGGCCGACGGATGTGTCGGTCGCTTCGCCTCCGATGACCACGGGCGTCGCTACGATCAGCGGGGTGTAAACGGACACGCTGCGCGCGGCGTCGAGGCGCAAGTCCAGCACGCCGTATTCGAGCACGACCGTCAATGCGCTGCCCGAGCGGATTACTTGAAAGCGGGAGGCGCCGCAAATTGTAATGTCCCCCCCACCCTCAAGCGCGACGCGCGCTTGCCCGCTGCGAACGATCACTCGGTTGCCGCTCGCGAGAAGCCTGGCGTTGGAGTCCGCGGAGATCGGAACATTTAAGGGATCGGCCGGACTATCAATCACGAAATCGGGCCCCTCGACGCGGCCGATGATCGGCTGGGCTGCTTGTGCCGAAGTTCGTACCGGAACGATTAGGAGGATGGCGGCAAGCGACAATACTCCAACGCGAGGCGCTCGCCACTGCCGGGAGCGCGCTAAACTACAAGCGGCTGAATTCATTCTTGGATCATCGCAGACGGCACAAAAGAATCTTCGCCTATACTATACGCCGATGGAAGGGACTTCTAAGATACCCCCAAACGAGGCCTCTGCCAACAGTCACTTTGATGTGAGCCTGCCACAGTACTCGCGCTGGCGCCGGATGCAGATTCCCATGATCGCCGGTGGGGTCTACGGGATGCTCCGTACTGTCAGCCCTACGTTGCGTTTCGAGGTGCTCGGCGGACAGCATCCCGAGCGAGCCTGGGCGGCGCAGCGCAGTTGCATTTGGGCGTTTTGGCACTGCGCGATTTTCGGCGTGCTCTGGCGGTTTCGAAATCGCGGCATTGTGGTGATGAACAGCACGAATTTTGACGGGCAATGGATGCGGAGGGTGCTCGAGCGCCTGGGATATGGTACGGCACAAGGCAGTTCGACGCGTGGAGGCCTGCGCGGGCTGGCCGTGCTAGCTCAGCGGCTGGAAGAAGGGCTGGACGCGGCGTTCACGATTGACGGTCCGCGCGGGCCGCGCTTCGTTGCCAAGCCCGGCCCCGCCATGCTCGCGCGCCGCACCGGATGCCCGATTGGCCTTTTTCACATCTCCTACGAACACGCCAAGACGTTCGAAGGCACGTGGGATCACTTCCAACTGCCCCGGCCGTTCTCGCGCGTGGTCATGGTGTTTACGCGGATGATTGAAGTCCCAGTGGATGCGAGCCGGGAAGTCCTGGAAGAAAAGCACAATGAAGTGCAACGCGAACTCGAGCGCGTCCGCGATCTCGCAAACGCGTGGTTCACGCTTTCAGAGGCGGAACAGCAGCGCCAGCGCGCAATCTGGAACGCCTGAGACCTACTGCCCCTCGCCTAAAGTGACCGGCACATCCATTTTGTGCCCGGCGCGATAGATGGTCACCTTGATTGTGTCGCCCGGATGTTTGTGGTTCAGCGCCAGGTCGAGGTCCATTCGCGACGCAACCGCTTGGCCTTCCACCGCGACGATCACATCACCGCCCACGATCAGCCTCTGCAGCCCAGCCAGCACCACGCGATCTCCGCCGTGCAGGCCGGCGTTTGCCGCGGCCCCTTTAGGCGTGACGCGTTCGATCAACACGCCGCGGTCTACCGGAAGCTCGAGCGCTTGCGCCAGGCCCGGCCACAAGTCGAGCAGGTTCATTACGCCCAGGTCGGCGCGGCGCACGCGCCCCCCGGTCATCAGGTCGTGTGCGATTTCCTTCGCAGTGTTCACTGGAATCGCGAAACCGATTCCGGCCGTTGTTCCTGACGGCGTATAGATGGCCGTATTGATCCCGATCACTTCGCCGCGCGAATTGAGCAGTGGCCCGCCGGAATTTCCGCGATTGATCGCCGCGTCGGTCTGAATGGCCTCATCAATATACGTGTTGTCGCCGGTCTGCACCGTGCGGCCCAGTGCACTGATCACGCCGGTGGTCAGCGTGCTCGAAAAACCAAAGGGATTGCCAATGGCCAGCACCTCCTGGCCGACCTGCAAGCCGTCTGAATCGGCAAGCTGCAAAGAGGTGAGCGCGGTCTTCGGCTCGATCTTGAGCAATGCAACGTCATTGTGTTGGTCGGCTCCTAGATATTTCGCCGGATAGCGCGTGCGGTCGCCGAGCACAACCTCGATGGTGTCCGCGCCCTGCACCACGTGATAATTCGTCAGCACATATCCGCGCGGATCAATCACGAAGCCCGATCCCGCGCCTTCCACCGGCACCGCGTTCATGAAAAAATCGTATTCCACGGCGCGCGTCATGATGTTGGCGACCGCGGGCGCCACTTGGTGATAGGTCTTCACGGTGCGCGCTTCTTCTTCGGTGAGTCCCGAGGTACTGACCGCTCGCGCTTGTCCGGCTGCGGCTGCGGGGGACGCTGGCACCGCTTCCACATAGACCGGTTGATGAGGGCCCCACCGCGCCCCCGCCCAGTAGGCTCCCAGAGCGATGATCGCGCCCGCTACCATCCAGCGAACCGTGTTGCCGGAATTCCTACGATTGTTCACGACTTTTCCTCCAGGTTGCACCCAGCCTTGGGAAGACAATTCGCCGTATTTGCGGGCCACGCAGTGCTTATGGTGAATTCCAGCGTTCAGGCGCGAGCGCCGGCCGCCATTTTATGAAATCGCGCAACAAGGTCCATAACTTGCTGCTGGGTCGCTTCGAGCGTGCCCGAATTATCAATCTCGTCCGTAGCCTGGCGTCTCTTCTGATCGAGTGGCATCTGCGCTGCGATACGGCGTTGCGCGTCTTCGCGAGACATTGCGCGGACAAGCGGGTCCGTTAGCCGCGCCATTTGTTGCTCGGCCCCGCACCAGACGACGACCAGCCGGTCCAGCTTGGCGTGCGCTCCCGCTTCCACGAGCAGCGCCGCCTCGATCACGGCCACTGCGTGCGGATCAACTTGCGCGATCTCGCCCAGCCATTGTTCCTGACGGGCAACCACGCGCGGATGCACAATTTGATTGAGACTCGCTAGCTTGGACGGATCGCTAAAAACGATGTGAGCGAGGCGCGGGCGGTCAATATGGCCATCCGCAACGAGAATTTCCGGCCCAAACGCGGCAACAATTTCGCCAAACGCGGGCTGGTTCGGCTCCGTCAGATCGCGCGCCAGCCGGTCCGCGTCGAGGACCTGGCAGCCGAGCCCGCGCATCATCGCGGCTACGGTGCTCTTGCCGCAGCCGATCCCACCGGTCAGACCTGCGCGAAGCATCAGGGTTTTACGGCCGATACAGCGGCGCGAGTTTCACTCGCGGAGCGGCCGGTTCCCCGGCGCAGCCGCGCGGCTTTCACGGTATTGCTCATAAGCATAGCGATGGTCAGCGGGCCCACGCCGCCGGGCACGGGAGTGATCGCGCCCGCCGCTTCTGCGGCGCCGGGGTGGACGTCGCCGACGACCGCGCTGCCTTTTTCGCGGAATCGCGCGAGCCGCTCCGGAAAGTCAGCAAAGAGCCTCGCGGCTTGGTCCGTGTCACTCAAGCGATTTGTTCCGACGTCAATGACGGTTGCGCCCGGACGTATCCATTCCGGCGCAACGAACCAAGGGCGTCCCATCGCCGCGATCACAATGTCGGCGCCGCGTACGACCTCGGCGAGATCGCGCGTCTTCGAATGGCAGATCGTTACCGTGGCGTTCGCGTGCAGCAGCAGCAGAGCCATTGGCTTGCCGACGATATCGCTGCGGCCGATCACTGCCGCGTTCGCGCCCTCGACCCTGATCCCGCTGCGGCGCAGAATCTCCATCACGCCCGAAGGCGTGCACGCCACCAGTCCTGGTCGGCCCGTAACGAGATGGCCGAGGTTCATCGGGTGGAAGCCGTCCACATCTTTCGCCGGATCCACGGCCTCAAGCACTCGCTTCGCATCCACCTGTGGTGGCAAGGGCAATTGCACCAGAATGCCGTCGACGGCGTTATCGCTATTCAGCTCGGCCACCAGCGTGAGCAACACCTCGGTGGTGACCGTTGACGGCGGCGCGCGACGCCAGCTCGCCAAGCCCAACTGCCCGCTGGCCGCAATCTTGCTGCTCACGTACATCTTCGAAGCGGGGTTTTCGCCGGCCAGGACTGTCGCGAGGCCAGGCTGCACGCCCGCGGCGCGCAACGCCGCGATTTCGCCGCGCAGGTCGGCGTAGATTTGATCGCGGATCTGATTTCCGTTCAGGATGCGCGCAGACATGAGCGGCTCAAAGTCGAAGAGGAAGTGAACACCGTTACGGATGATAACACACAGGTACGAGCGCATCCCGTCGCGCCGTTCCGGCCATAAGGAGAGCGCCCGTCGCGGTACAATTAGATGAGGATCATTCCAGATGAGCCTTTTCGGTGATTTGGGCACGCGCAAAGAACTGCAGGAAGAGATGCGTGACGCCGGGCGTCTACCGCCCGGGCAATCGCTCACGCTCAAGTGGCCGGTGCTGCACACTGGCAGCGTGCCGCGATTTGATGCCGCTCGCTGGGATTTTCAGATTACAGGCCTTGTCGAAAAGCCAATCCGCCTGACTTGGGAAGAATTCAACCGGCTGCCCCAGAAGGAAGAAGTCGCGGATTTTCATTGCGTGACGCACTGGAGCCGCTTCGACAACCGCTGGCAGGGAGTTCCGGCCGCCGAATTGCTCGCGCTGACAACGCCGAAGCTCGATGCGCGTTTCGCGCTGGTTCATGCCGAGCACGGCTTTACGGCAAATTTGCCGCTCGAGGATTTGCGGCGCGCTACGTCGATCTTCGCGCTTCGCCACGATGGAGAACCGCTCACGCCCGAGCACGGCTATCCTTTGCGGCTGATCGTGCCGCAACTTTATGCCTGGAAGAGCGTGAAATGGGTTCGCGGCGTGGAGCTTTTAGCCGAAGATCAGCCAGGTTTCTGGGAGCAGAACGGCTACCACATGTACGGCGACCCATTTCGCGAAGAGCGGTACTCAGAACGGTGAACCCCGTCCAAACCTAAAAACGAGGCCCCGGAGCCTTCACGCCGGGGCTCGCGTTAGTGTTGGAATTCTTGTCCTTCGCGCGCGTCGATCAGAAAATGTCGTACTGCTCCCAGTGCAGCGTCGGATCCGCTTGGATGATCGTGTTCTTCTTCGTCACGGTCTCGAGCTCCTCGATCAAACCGGACTCGCGCGTCTTCAGCGCCTTCGCAATTTCCGGATTCACCCGCAGCGTGAGGCTTTGCGAATCCAAATCGGCAGCCATCTTCTTTGCTTCCACGTGAATTTCGTAGCAAATCGTCGGAATAGACTTCACCATTCCCGAGCCGGTGCAATAGGGACACGGCTGGCAAAGCACCTTCTCGAGCGCCTGCTTTGTATGCTTGCGAGTGATGTTCACGAGGCCGAATTCGTTGAAAGGCAGTACTTTCGAGGGCGCCTTGTCCGCGCGGAGCGCGTCGTCGAGGGCGTGCATTACTTTCTCGCGATTGCGCCGTTCCTCCATGTCAATGAGGTCCACCACGATGATGCCGCCGAGATCCCGCAGGCGAATTTGCCGCACGATCTCCTTCACGGCCTCGAGGTTGGTCTTCACGATCGTATCTTCGAGCCGCGTGGATCCGCGCCCCACGAACTTGCCGGTGTTCACGTCAATCGCCACCAGCGCTTCCGTGTGGTTGATCACGATGTAGCCGCCCGATTTGAGCCACACCTTCGGCCGCAGCGCCTTGTCGAGTTCCTGCTGGATGCCGAACTCCTCAAAGATCGGAGCCTCTTTCGTGTAGAGCTTCACGCGTCCCGCGAGCTCCGGCTGGAAGCGGCTGACGAATTCGACGACCTTGCCGAATTCCTCCTCGTTATCAATCCAGATCGAACCATATTCAGGACTCAAGTAATCGCGCAGAATGCGCTCGACGAGGTTGAGATCGCGATGCAGCAGGGCAGGGGCCTTACGCTGTTCGGAACGCGCGCAGATTTCATGCCAGGTCTTGCCGAGGAACTCGATGTCCGCGCGAACGTCGTCATCGCTCACATGACCCGCGGCCGTGCGCACGATGAACCCGCCGGGGAAACTGCCTTTGTATTCTCCGACGAGACGCCGCAGCCGCGAACGCTCTTCCGCAGAGCTGATCTTCCGCGAAACGCCGATGTGGTCCACCGTCGGCATATACACCAGGAAACGCCCCGGCAGCGCGACGTGGCTGGTGATCCGCGCGCCTTTCTTGCCAAGCGGCTCCTTGGCGATCTGCACGATGATTTCCTGGCCCGCCTTCAACATCTCAGAAATCAGTTGCGGCCGCCGCTGTGGGGCATGGTGTTGCGGGCGTCCGTGCCGCACCGGACGTCCACCGCGCCCGCGCCGCATAGGACGCTGGAAGCGAGGCTGCCGCCGGTCATCGACTCGCGCGCTGCGTGGTTCTTGTTGCTGAGGTGCCGGCGAAAGTCCCTCATGGTCCCCGGCTGCGGCCGCTGCTGTTTCTGCTTCTTCGAGTCCAGCTTCGGCTGCTTCGTGGGCCGCATCGGCTTCGTCCCCAGCGTCCTCCGCGCTTTCGTGCGCTTCTTCCGCTTCGTCTAGAGCGTCCTCTTCGGCGGCCTGGTGGGCCGCCTCGTCTTCGTCAATGGCCGCGTCCTCTTCAACGGCCTCTTCGATGACCCCGTGGATCTCGATCACTTCGCCGGCCGCTTGTTCGCCGTTCTCCTCGGGGAATTCCGCCCCGCCGATCGCGTGCGTCTCCCCGGCGCCGGCTTCGTCTGCCGTCTCTTCGTGCTTCGCTTCGGTCAGATGCTCGGCGAGCGTATGCGCCTGCTCCGCGGAGAGGTCGTGCCGAAGGGCGGCCGAGGTTCCGGGCTTTTCGCCGTGTTCCGCAGTTGGCGTTTCCGCTTCCGCCGCGATCTCGTCGAGTTCTTCTTCGGCAGGAGCGGTCGTAGATGCCGCTTCTCCGTGGAAAGCGTCCTCATCCCGGTGCACCTGCGAGAGTGGCGCTTTGGAGACCGACTGAGCATAGAGCGATGCAGGAAGCGCGTGCGACTCGGTCTTCAGGCCCACGTCTTCGCCTTCAACCGGACTTCCCGCCGCCAGCCCTGCTTCGGCGTGTTCATGCGTGGCTTCCGAGCCTACTGGTGAAGATGCCGGCGTGACTGGGGCCGACGGACTGCGCTCTTTGTACTTTGCGAGGGATTCGCCCGGCAGCAGGATCGGCTCGTAGTTCTCGCCGGCAGGGGCAGGCGACTGCGATTCGCTGTAGCGCGCGGGAGGGCTGCCGTATTGCTGTCCGTGCGGCGACGCGTATTTCGACTGCGGCAAGTCCCGTCCCTGACGGCGGTTATCCGGACGCCCGCCGCGCCGGAAGCGGCCTCCGCTTGCGCCACGGTCACGGTTGGATCCCCCTCCGCCTCGGAAATTGCGGTTGCGATCGCGGCCAAACCCACTTTGCTGGTGCGGTCGCGACTGCGCGGGCGGATTTAGGCCGGGTGTACCGTTATCGAGCGGTTGCGGTTGCTCGGCTTCCTGTTCGCCGCCCTGCATAGCGTCGCCGGCGGCATCGTTTGCCGGAGCGCCACCCGCGGCAGGTCCGGCGACGAACTCGCCGAATGACGACAGATCGGGCGCGGCAGCTTCGCCTGAAGGCTCCTGCACCGGCGGCGCAGTTTGCTGTTGCGGCGCGCGGGCAACGCTCACCGCAGGCTTCGGGCTCTTGTCTTCAGCCGGAGGCGCGGGCGCTGCGTCGTACTCTTCGAGGTTTTCGAGGAAGTCGCTGACGTAGAGGAACGCGTCCGTATCGCGTCCGATGTCCACGAAGGCCGATTGCATGCCGGGCAGCACGCGCGTGACTCGACCTTTGTAAATGCTTCCGACTAATGCAAATTCCTTTTCCCGTTCGATGTAGATTTCACAGAGGTGCCCATCTTCCAAAATGGCGACGCGCGTTTCGTGCGGCATCGCTGAAATAACCAGTTCTTTTGACATGAAAACTCCTCGGGAGGCGCACCGGTGCAAAGCGGCGCGGAGCGTCCGCGCGCACGGCTGCCGCAGGCGTCTCGGTGAAAGACACGATTAAGCTGCGGCGGATTGATATCTCGTGATAGCGCGCTTCGCGGTGCGACGATCGAATATGAGCGGCCTCCCGGCTGGATACGGCAATCCCTGCTTCGGGCAGGTTCATCTTGCCGGTCGGGAGGTTCTGCAATTTTTCGAATTCCATTTCAGTTGACGAAGCGCCGGATGCGCACGTTCATCACCAGGCCCAACGCCATGAAAACAAACAATGTGGCCGATCCGCCGTAGCTCATCAGCGGCAGCGGGATTCCGGTGACCGGCATATAGCCGATCACCATGGCCGCATTCACCAACACATGAAAACCTAAGATTGCCGCCACGCCCATGACCAAGAACATGCCTGCGCGGTCCATGGCTCGCTGTGCGTTATGCACCAAGCGCAGCAGCAATGCAAGATAAAGCGCCAGGGCTACAAAAACTCCGATGAATCCCAGTTCCTCGGCCAGCGCTGCCAAAATAAAGTCCGAATAACGGACTGGCACGAAACCGCCTTGATTCTGGCTTCCGCGTCCCAGGCCCTTGCCTTTTACTCCGCCGGCGCCGACCGCGATCCTCGATTGCAGGATCTGGTAGCCGGAGCCCTTCGGATCTTCTTCCGGCCGGAGGAACGTTTGAACTCGCTCTTTCTGGTAAGGCTTCAGGAAGTGCCAACCCATCGGCAACATCATTACGCCCAAGGCCACAATCACCAGAGCGTGCTTCCATTGAATCCCCGCCAGGAATGCACCCACCACTGCGACCGGAACCAGCACCAATGCCGTGCCCAGGTCCGGCTGTTTTAAAATCAGCGCCACCGGCACCGCGGTCAGCAGCCCAACCTTGACTAAATCTGACAAGGCCAGCCGATCGGTGCGTACTTCGCTAAAAAACCTTGCCAGCACAATAATTATAATCAATTTAACGAATTCGGACACCTGGAAAAAGTCGCCCATCACCGGAATCCACCGCTTGGCGCCCAACCGCGTCTCGCCCACCACCAGAACCGCGACCAGGGCAATCAGGCCCACGAGATAGAGAATCGGCGCCTGCTCCATAATCATGTGATAGTCGAGCCGGGAGAGGATCAGCATGCAGACCATACCGAGCGCCAGCCACCAGAGCTGCTTCACCTGCATGGCTGTGCCACCTGCATGGCTCAGGTGCGTGGTCGAGTAGATTTCGATCAGGCCCAGGGCGCAGATCGCCCCAACGAGTGCCAGGAGCACCCAGTCGTAGTCCCGGATTCCGTGGCCTTCTTTCATTCGGTTAGCGCCAAACTCCCGCTACTGCTCCGGATGTGGCCGCTCCGCGGCGGCTTGCGATCGCAAGTCGGCAGTGCCCGCTCGCGCTTGCGGAGGTTGCAACGCTTGATGCGTAACAAGACCGGACGGCGCATTTGCCGCAACCGTTTGCGTCAGGTGGCCCTGCTTCTTGTCGAAATATGTCTTTATGATGTCGCGCACTACAGGCCCCGCGGCGGTGCCCCCGTGTTGGCCGGCGTTATCTACCAGCACCGCAACGACGATTTCCGGATTCTGGCGCGGTGCAAATGCAACAAACCATGCGTCGTCGCGATGCTCGCTGCGGTCGCTGATCCGTTGCAGCGCCTGCGCGCCAATAGCCTGGGCGGTGCCGCTCTTGCCGCAGATATCAATACCGGTCAGCCGGAGGGTATAGCCCGTTCCGCCTGGACCCATCACGTCTTCCATCGCGAGCGTGATTTTGTCCAAACTTTCTTGTGAAATCGGAAAGCGAAACTCGGGCGCTGTCTGGGATGTTTTCAGCAAGTGCGGTTGCTTAAAAATGCCGCCCATCGCAATGCCGCCAATGACCTTGGCGATCTGAAGCGGGGTGGTCGTCACCGCGCCCTGGCCAATCGAGACGGAAATGGTCTCGCCGGGATACCATTTCTGATGGAAGGTCTTTTCCTTCCATTCCTCGGACGGAACCAAGCCGCTTTCTTCACCCGGCAAATCAATGCCCGTCTTCTTGCCCAGCCCCATGGCACTCGCGTAATAAGAGATTCGGTCTATTCCTAGCCGCTGGCCGAGACTGTAAAAGAAAACGTCGCACGAATGCACGATCGCGCTGTGCAGGTCCACTTCACCGTGGCCTTTGGGCTGCCAGCAATGGAACGTACGCCCGTAAAAGTCTGCGTGGCCAGGGCAGAAGACAGAATAACCTTCCGGCACGCCCTTAGACTCGAGCATCGCCGTCGCCATGACGATTTTGAAAACCGATCCCGGGGGAAGTTGCGCCTGAATTGGGCGGTTCATGAGCGGCTTATCGGGATCTTCGTTGAGCCGTTGCCATTCTTCTTTCGAAACGCGTACGGCAAAGTCATTTGGATCGGGTGCTGGATGGCTCACGTAGGCAAGGACCTCACCAGTTCGCGGATCAAGGGCGACCGCAGCACCTCGCCGCGGCCCGAGCGACTGTTCCGCCACGGTCTGCAAATCAAGGTCAACCGTAAGCTGAATGGGCTGGCCCGCCACCGCGTCCACCTGGTCCAGACGGCCCATCTCTTTGCCAACGCTATTCACAATCACGCGCCGCTCACCATCGGTGCCGATCAAGACATCGTTGTATTGGCGCTCAAGGCCGTTCTTTCCGGCCATGTCACCGGGGCGCAGCTTGCCGTCGCTATGCTCGATTTCGCTCTCGTTCACTTCGCCGACATAACCGATCGCGCTCGAAAGAAGCGCATTGGGGGGATACCTGCGGCGGTGGATCATCACCATCTCGATCATGGGCAGGTCGGGGCGATGCGATTCGATGAACGCAATGTCCGCCGGGGTGGCCTCCGGCTTGATTACGATGGGTTCGTATTTAGGCAGGAATTTGGCCGCGTCAATTTGCTGATGCAGATCGTCGAGCGTAACCCCCAAACCCTGAGCGATCTCCGGCAGGGCTTGTTCGGCCTGGGCCATATCGTCACGCAACAACAGCACGCTGAAGGAGGGGTAATTGTCCACGATCACGCGTCCCTCGCGGTCCAGCATCTTGCCGCGCGGCGCGATCAGTGGAATTGTTCGAATGCGGTTTTTTTCTGCGAGCTGTTCGTAGTGATTCGAATCAATGACCTGCAGCTTCCAGAACCCCCCCAGCAAGAGCAGGATCATCCCAACGATGACGTAGGAGACGGCGGCGAGACGCCCCTGGGGCAACCGATTGTCACTGCCAAACAAAGACGACACGGCTTATCGCTCGTTCCGCGCGCTGGCTCCCGGATCGCTTTTCGAAACGCATCTGCGGCGTCCGTTCCGCGCGCACACCAGTGAAGGCATGGCCTGCAAGGGTACCCGAAGCAGGGCAAAAGCAGGCCGAACTGGCCTTCCTCCCGATGGGTGGAAGTGTATTTCACAGTAGCACTTGCATCAAATCGGTGCAACTGTACGTAAGGCCCGGTTTCTGTGTGCGTTAAGCGGTTTCTGGGTGCCCGTTGGGTCATGCCGCCGGGCTCCCAATGTGTGTAGAGGGTGAATCGCGGATGGATGCGGCGGCTGTCAAAGTGAGTCCCGAGATCCTTGCAAGAGGGACAAGGACCTGCGGGGCTGATCGCTTTATGCGACGGCTAACTATATGCGAAGATCGGTGCTCGCAAAGAATACTTCGTGACGAACAACAGCGCAGCGCTATCAGACCGGAGGCGTCCGGGTCCCAACACACTGCTGGCCAACTTGTGCCTGGCCGCGGCCGGCGCTCTTTGGGGCACAGGGTTCCTCTTCGCCAAGCTTGCATTCGCGGAAATGACGGTCTTTGAAAACGTCCTGTTTCGTTTCTTATTCGCGTCGGTAGTACTCGTGCCGTTCCTGTTTAGGGGCGTAGGGAAGTTCTCGAGAAAGGACTTTTGGCTCTTGCTCCTGGCGAGCGTGGTCGGCGTTCCGGTGCAATTCCTGGTGCAGTTCAAGGGACTCGAACTTACCACGGTATCGCACGCGGCGCTGATGGTGGGGACCCTTCCGATGCTCGTGGCGCTGAGCTCGGTTTTATTTTTACAAGAACATTTGAGTTGGCTGGAGTGGACGGCCCTCGTTCTTTCGGCATTCGGCGTAGTGCTGATCGCAATTTCCAAAGGTTCGGCACAGGGGCCCCAAGCAAGTGCGAAGGGAGACGTGCTCGTGCTCGTCTCCATGCTTGCGGCGGTGGTGATGATTCTGATCGCCAAGCGGCTGATGCGCGAATACGATCCGCTCCACCTGACTGCTTCTATGCTGATCCTGGGTACAGTGATCTTGGTGGCGTGCTTTGTCGCGACACAGCCGGTGCGGCTCCATTTTTCTCAACGCGCCTGGCTCGCGGTTGCCGCGCAAGGAACGCTGGCCACGGCGATAGCTTACATCTGCTGGAATTGGGGGTTGGCGCGCGTGCCGGCATCGCGCGCCGGCGTGTTCCTGAATCTGGAGCCCCTCGTCGGGCCACTGCTCGGCGTCTGGATTCTTCATGAAACGCTCGGCAGTCTCGCGATTCTCGGTGGGGGGATGATCATCGCCGCCGCGGTCTATTTCAGCACGCGAAACTCCACGTCGGGTGGGTAGCGTTCGTCTCTCGTAACGGTCTGTACTGCTCACTGTCGGCCCCTGGGCTCTCCTCAAGTTCACGTGCAGGGCCCCGCGAAAAGCTGATATGCTCGCGCGTTCCGGGCGCAGCCCGGCTCATCGTTGCTAAAACTAAGGAGATGATCTCCATGAGTTCACGTGTCGGAAGCATGCTGCATCTGTGCGCGTTCTGCGCGGCATTCGCCGCGATCAGCGCGTTTGTAACGGTAAGCGCTCGCGCGCAGGGCGATCAGGAGAAGGGCGACAAGCCCGCCGCCGCGAAGCCTCATCCGGTGAGCAAGAGCGGCAAGAAGCTCCTGGGCACAGACGACATCTTGCGCATCAAGAATATCTCCGGCGCCAAGCTTTCGCCGGACGGCGCACATGTCGCGTTCACCGCGAGCACCGTGGAAACCAACCCCGATGAGCCGAGCGACGAATGGAAATCGAGGACGGAGCTATGGATCGTACCGCTCGCAGGCCCCGACACGGCGGCGCGGCAGTACACGCATCCGGAGCAGAACGTAGCTAGTCCCACATGGTCTCCGGACGGCAAGCGCATCGCATTTCTGCGCGGCACTCCCGACAAAGAAGGAGAACGGCAAGTATGGCTCCAGTGGCTGGACGGCGGCGATCCCGAGCGCGTCACGTTGCACAAGGGCGGCCTCAGCTCCGCGGTGTTCTCGCCCGACGCGCAAAAGCTGCTGCTCACTGCGACCGATCAGCCCAGCAAGGAAGAAGACCAACGAAAGAAAGAGAAGGACGACGCCATCGTCGTGGATCACGTGCTGAAAATGACTCATGTGTGGCTTTATGACATCGCGAGCAAGAAGGAAACGCGGCTGACCGAAGGTGACTTCACGGTGAGTGACGTGCAGTGGTCGCCGGATGGCTCGCACATCAGCTTCACGTCAAATCCCACGCCGCGCGCCGATGATGGCGACCTGACCGCAATCTGGGTGCTCGATGTCGCGTCCAAACAGAAACGCAGGTTGGTTTCGGGAGATGCGCCGACTCACACTGCTCGTTGGTCGGCCGATAGCAAATGGATCGCCTATCTGGGCAACGCGCGCGCGGGGGGCGTGCGAAAGACCGATCTTTACATTATCCCCGCGGATGGCGGTTCGCCGCGCAAACTGAGCGAATCGTTCGAACTTGATGCCAACACACCCTTTTGGTCACAGGACGGGAAGACGATCTATTTCAGCAGCGAGTCCCGTGAAACGGTCCAGATTTTCGCCGCCGGGGTTGCCACCGGTACTGTCGCTCCGATCACCGATCTGCCCGGCACGTTTCAGCTTGCCGATATTACGCACGATGGCGCGACGGCGGTCGGTATTTATAGCGATCCGCAACGGCCAGGGGAAATCTCGCGCATCGCAATCGGTGCAGCAGGAGCGAAGACCGTCACACGCGTCACGAACCTCAATCGCTTCCTTGACGATTACGCGATTTCCGATACCGAAGTGGTGAAATGGCGCAGCAAAGACGGCACTCAAATTGAGGGTGTGCTGACGAAGCCGGTGGATTTCGACGCGTCGAAAAAGTATCCCTTTCTGCTGAACCCGCACGGCGGGCCGACGGGTGCGTCGCTGATGACCTTCGGCTCGCAAGCGCAACTCATGGCTGCAAACGGTTACCTGGTGCTGCAGCCGAATTTCCGCGGCTCGACGGGGCGCGGCGAAGCCTTCGCCGCCGCCAACCGCAACAACTGGGGCAAGGGCGACTACGAAGATTGCATCTCGGGTGTGCAATCCATCGTCGAGCGCGGTTGGGCCGATCCAGACCGGCTGGGCGCGTTCGGCTGGTCGTATGGCGGCTACATGACCTTCTGGATTCTGACGCAGACGAACATGTTCAAAGCGGTCTCGCCCGGCGCTGGGTTAACCGATCTTGCGGCGATGTATTCGCAGAACGACATTCAGCGCTACATGCGATGGTTCTTTGACGACAAGTCGCCATGGGACAACTACGAGCTCTGGTGGGACCACTCGCCGATGAAATATGTCGAGCAGGTGAAAACGCCCACGATGATCCTGCAAGGCCAGGTGGATACGCGCGTGCCGATGGCTCAGGCGCAGGAATTCTACCGGGCGCTGCTCGAGCGCGGCGTGCCCGTCGAATTTGTTCTCTACCCACGCGAGAACCACGGCTTCACCGAGCCGCGCCATATCCAGGATCGTTTGCGGCGCTATCTCACTTTCTTCGGAAAATACCTGAACAATCCGTCGGTGACCGATCCGCCGGGGAAAAGTACTGAAAGCAAAGAAAAAGCAGCTGAGGATCAGGATGGCGAGATGAATTAGAGGGTTCGAGGCGGGTAGCAAGGAAGCAAATACCTCAGCACGCTGCGGGATGCGAAGCGATCGAGATGAAGCGCCGACGGAGTCGTGTCACCCGCAAAGGCCGCGAGGAAAAGGGAGCGCCTGGCGCGCCGCCAGACGACGCAGACCAATCCAGGAGCGGTTTCGTCATCCGGCCCTTGACGGACAAGGACGCGGAGGCGTTTTGGAAATTGCGGCTCGAATCGCTCGAGCGAGAGCCATTCGCCTTTATCGAGTCAGTCCCGGAACATTCCGCTACCACACTTGAGACTGCCGCGAAGCGATTGCACGCCTGCTCCGGCGCGGACCAATTCATTCTCGGGGCGTTTGTCGCTGGCCGTCTCGTTGGGATGGCGGGTTTCTACAGGACCAAGCAGCGAAAGACCCGGCACAAGGGCCGGGTCTGGGGCGTGTACGTCAGGAAAGAGCATGGAGCGCGCGGAATCGGACGGGCGCTGCTGTTGGAATTGCTCGCGCGAGTGCGGCGTGGAAGTGGCTTGAAAGAAGTGGGCCTGTCAGTTGCCGTTACGCAGAAAGCGGCGCTGCGGCTGTACGCTTCGCTTGGGTTCAAGGGCTATGGCCGCGAGCGCCGCGCGCTCCGGGTAGGGCGAAGGTGCATTGACGAAGAGCTGATGGCGCTGCGTCTCGATCCGTAGCGAATCGGTTCCGCTCACAAGCCCAACCGCCGGTGGGCGGCTCCTTCAAAGCCGGGCGTCTACAATTATCTGCAGCACCTCCAAGAGTCAGGACTGGCGCAGTGAACGCAACACAGGCGTATTTCCGTCAGCTCGGTTTGCGGAGGTGGTCGAGCAGCGGAAAAATCAGGACGGCGAGAACTCCATTGACGGCGGCGGCGATCCAAAGCTGCGTGCTCAGGATGGGTTCGGGTTGGCCCAAGAGCCAGCGGCGCGTGAGGATGTAGACAGCCTGGTGAAAAAGATAGAAGCCGACGGCCAGGCCGAGCCGGCTGATCGGGTTTTCCACGTCAATCCGCGAGCCGAGTGACGATGCCAGAAAGCCGACCAACGTTTTCGCGATGCCGAAAAGGCCCAGCGGCGAGCGGCCCAGACTGTCTTGAATTAAGCCGATCGTCGCGCCCATCAAGAGGCCTGTAGAAGGATTTCTCCGGCTGAAGCCAAAGTAGATCGTGATGAGCAGCGGCAGATCGAGCATCCGCATACGCGGAAAATAGACGGGAAGAAACGCCTGGAGAAGCAGCGCCAGCGCCGTTACGCCAACAATGCTTCCGGCGCGGAATTGAAACACTTCGATATTCTGTTCGTTGGTCAGCGGCGCAGACATGAACGTGCTCATGGGTGTGATTGTTGCGCACCGTTTGGCTTCGCCGTCGGTGTGGTTGGTTTTGTCGAAGGCGCCGCGGCTGGCGCTGCCGTTGAATTAGGGGCTGGGCTTACCCGCACTGGGGGTGTTTTTGGAGTGAGCTCCTGTCGGGTGAGAAGGACGAGGACCTCGTCGAGACGGTCGAGGTGCGCGGCCGGACGCAACTGAATCTGCTTGAATGGGTTGCCGGGTTTTACCTGTGTTACCGTGCCTACCGGAAGATCCTTCGGAAAAATTTGGTCCTCGCCGGAAGTGAGAATTTGCTGTCCCGGTATGACGTTCTCGTCGTTGCTCACGTATTTCATCGTCAGCGAGGGATCGCCGGTGCCGCCGACAACGCCTTGTGTGCGTGTTCCTGCGAGCAGCGCGCCGACACCGCTGTCTTTGTCGGTAGCCAACAGTACCTCGGCAGTACTCGCATACACCTCGAACACCTTGCCCACGATTCCGTCCGGCGTGATGACAGCCATGTTGTTCTTGATACCGTCGCGCGCTCCCCGATTGAGGAAGACCACGTGGCTCGCGGTGTCTGCGCTGGTGGCGATCACGCGGGCGGCCAGCATGGGCGCTTCGGGATGATCGGTTCGGAAGCCTAGCAACGCGTCAAGCCGCTGGGCTTCGGCGGCTTCGCCTTCCAGCGCGGTGTTTCGAATCCGAAGTTGATTCAGCTCGTCGTGCAGCGCAAGGTTGTCCCGGCGCACGTGCACCAGATCAATGTACCCGGTGAAGACGCCGTACACCTTCCTGACCATCCAAGTGCCCACACGCTCGAAAGGCGTGATTGAATCCACCGTCCAGACCCGGATCAGGCGCACGTGCGTCTCGCGCTTAATCTGCACGGCGAGCATCAGGAGCTGCGCGACCAGCGTGACGATCAGCAGTGTGAGCGAACGATGGCGGCCTGGGACGGCGAGCATTGTGTTTTCCGGCTGTTTCCTGTCATCGTTCTGCAGCGTTCCACTTGCCGCGTGAGATCAGTCAATCGATACAAGCCGCAGCAGGTGGAAGTCGGACAGCATCTTACCCGTGCCGAGCACGACGGAAGCCAGCGGATCGTCGGCAACGGAAACCGGCAGGCCCGTTTCCTCGCGGATGCGCTTATCGAGATTCTTTACCAGCGCGCCCCCGCCCGTCAGCACGATGCCGCGGTCGCTGATGTCGGCGGAAAGCTCCGGCGGCGTACGCTCGAGAGCGACGCGGATGGCGTTGAGAATCGTGGAGATGCACTCGGAGAGGGCTTCGCGGATCTCGCTGTCGTCAATCGTGACGGTGCGCGGCACACCCTCAATCAGATTGCGGCCCTTCACTTCCATGGTGAGCGGCTTTTCCAACGGATAGGCCGAGCCGATTTCCATCTTGATCTGTTCGGCGGTGCGCTCGCCGACCAGCAGGTTGTACTTGCGCTTCAGATAGTGCATCACGGCTTCGTCCATCACGTTGCCGGCGACACGCACCGAGCGCGAGTAGACGATGCCGCTCATCGAGATGACGGCGATATCCGTGGTGCCGCCGCCGATGTCCACCACCATGTTGCCGCTGGGTTCTTCGATGGGCAGGCCCGCGCCAATGGCCGCGGCCATGGCCTGCTCGACGAGATACACTTCGCTCGCATGCGCGCGATAGGCAGAGTCTTGCACCGCACGTTTTTCCACTGGGGTGATCTCGCTTGGCACCCCGATCACGATGCGCGGGTGCACCAGCACGCGGCGGTTGTGCGCCTTCTGAATGAAGTAGGTGAGCATCTTCTCGGTCACCTTGAAGTCGGCAATCACACCGTCCTTCATGGGCTTGATGGCCACGACGTTGCCGGGCGTGCGGCCCAGCATGTCCTTAGCTTCGCGGCCCACAGCGACGACTTCGCCGCTGTTCTTGTTAATGGCCACGATCGAAGGCTCGTTGACGACAATGCCTTTGCCTTTGGCGTAGACCAACGTATTGGCCGTACCCAAATCAATGGCCAGGTCGGAGGAGAAAAGACTGAAGACCGACCGGAGATTGTAACCATTCTTAGCCATGTCTACCCTCAGTGCGGGCGAGCGAAACACGCCGGCATCTAACCGATGACTTCAGCGTTCAGGGAATTACGATCTGCACGCGTTGCGTGGCCGTGCCGCCGCGGCGATTTTGGCCCGTAATGGAAATTGTCTGGCTGCCGCGAGCGAGCGGGTCGGTAAAAAATCGAAACTTGCCGTCCGCGCCGATGTCCGCCACGGCTTGGCCGTTGATGATCAACGCGGCTCCAGGCTCAGTGTGTCCAATCACTTCCACAACGCTGCCGTGGAGGACGGTTTGATCCACCTCGAGCAGCATTTCCTGGCTCTTGCCCTGAGCTACCAGCGTGAACTTGTAAGTGTCACTCGGCTCACTTTCCTTCTTGTTGGCATCCACCGCCGTGATATTCCAGAAATATTCGCCTGCCTCGAGCCCGGTGATGTCCACGCTGTTTGCAGTGACATGCCGCTCGGCCGCCAGCTTGTTAAAAGTGGAAGCGGAGCTCACGTGCACTGTATAGCTAGTGGCGTCCGGCACTTGTGACCATTCAAAGTGAACGCTGGCTGCCTTCGGGTCCGGCTCGATCAGCGGAGAGAAATTGAGCGGTGCGAGAAGATCGGGTGGCGCAAGCACGTTGGATTTCGCAATGGGTGCGTCTTTACTCACGGCCGCGCGTTCCCATTTTCCGAGCTCGACGGTTTGATTGCCCTGCTTTAACTCGGCCGCGCCGGCCACGATGGTGATGTCGCCTTCATTATGCGCGGCATCGCTTCGCACGTCCGCGCGGCTGTTGCGGAGAATGGAAGCGCGGGCGTCCGCGAACGAAATTTCCGCTTTCGAACCGGGAGAATCCCAGGCCGGTGTGGTCAAGTCCACCGCGCCGGTGCTGACCTGCATGCCAACTTCGGTCGAGCGGTCACGGGCAACGGAATTTTCCTCCACGGTAACCAGCGTCTCACCCTTCACGGTATACGTCGTGCCATCGGGGAACGAAAGTCGCGCTGCGCCTTCCGATCCCGTTTGAATAAGATCACCTGTGTCCAGCGTTGTGCGATAATCCGCTTGCTGCCACCGCACCGAATTGGCCTTCTTTACTTGCACATCACCATCCAAGTTGACGAAGCGAATCTGCCCCGGCTTTAATGGAGCGGAAGTTTCTGCTGGATTGCCCACCATGTGGTCCAGGCGATCCAGTGCTCCGGTGAAAAGCCCCGGCGAAACCGAGTACATCACCGCGAGGACGACCGAAACAAAGAGCAAGATATAAAGAGCCAGTGTGCGGTAGGAGACAGAGTGCCAGTAAACCTCTACCCGCGAGAGCTTAGGCCGCGGCGCACCGGATTGTTGCGCTTCACGCATCTGGAATGCATTGATTTTTGTAGCTTTTGCAATCTAGCATGGCGACTAGGGCCCCGCAAGACAGCGCCAGCGCGGCAATTTCGGCACGAGCAACACCCGGTTTGAGTGTCCAATGCGTCATAGGCATTCGGTGCAGCGCAGGATACATGCGGCGACGGATTGGGTTGAGCAAGGCGTCCGGGTCACCTATAATAGAGGTTTCAAAACAGCATCAAAGGACGCGCTGAATGGCGAATGTTGTGAAAAGCAAGCAGATTGGCGTGCGAATTCTGCTCGGCGTGATCATCGGGGTGATTGGCCTGTCCATGTTGCTCTACCTGGTGCCCAGCCAGGGGCAGACCGACGTCGGGAGCCCGGACGTCGTGGCGCAGGTCGCCGGACAGCCGGTAAGCATCACTGAGGTGCGCCAGCAACTCGCGCGACTGCAGAGCACAGGGCAACTGCCTGCGGCGATGCTGCCGATCTACGCGCGAAATGTGATTGATGGCCTTGTGTTTGAGCGCATGCTCGAGGCCGAAGCCAAAAGACTTGGTATCTCCGTTTCCGAGCAGGAGCGGGTGGACCGCATCAAGCAGCTTCTGCCCACCGCGGTTGAGGGCGACGCCTTTGTCGGGATGGATCGTTACCAAGCCGAAGTGCAGGCTCGGTTTCAGATGAGCGTGGACCAGTTCGAGGAATTGGTGCGGCAAAGCCTGATTCAGGACAAGGTGCAGCGGCTGGTGACTGCCGGTGTCACGGTGACTCCGGACGAGGTAAAGGAAGAATTCCAGCGGCACAATGAAAAAATCAAGATTGACTATGTCTTGTTGAATCCGGATACGCTGGCGTCGAAGGTGAAGCTCTCAGACGCCGACCTTGCTGCCTACTATGACAAGAATAAGGCGAAGTACGTGGTGCCCGAAGAGCGCGTGGTGCGTTACCTGCAACTCGATGTAGCGCAAGCCGAACGGAAGACCACGATTCCCGAGGCGGAGCTCCGCAAGTATTATCAGGATCACATTGCCGAGTACCGGATGGAAGACCGCGTCCACGCCGCTCATATTCTCTTCAAGACCACGGGCAAGACGGATGCCGAAATCGCTGAAATCCGCAAGAAGGCGGAGGACGTGCTCAAGCAGGCCAAAAGCGGCGCGAACTTTGCAGATCTCGCCAAGAAATATTCAGACGATTCCAGCAAGGACAATGGCGGCGACCTGGGCTGGCTCACGCACGGCCAAACCGTAGCCGAGTTCGACAAGGCCGCGTTCCGCATGCCGAAAGGTGCGATTTCCGACCTCGTTCAATCGCAGTTTGGATTCCACATCATCAAGGTGCTAGACAAAGAAACCGCGCACACCAAGAGCTACGAAGAAATGCTGCCCACGATCATGTCCACCCTGGTGCAGCAGAAGTCGCAGCAGCAGCTTGATGACGAAGCGCAGAAGATCGGCGAGAAGATTCGCGAAACGGGAAAGCTGACGATTGACCAGCTTGGCAGCCAGTTCGGCATTGCGCCAGCGCAAACCAAACCCATTTCGCCGACCGACAACGCTCCCGAACTCGGTACTGCTCCGGAAATACACAACACCGTCTTCCGGCTACGGCTCGGCGAAATCAGCGAGCCTATCCGAACGGATCGTGGCTACGTCGTTCTATCCGTCAGCCAGATTTTGCCCTCGCATCAGGGGACGCTCGCCGAAGTTCACGACCGCGTCGCGGCCGATGCGAGCCACGATAAAGCCGTCGAGCTTGCGAAGACAGAAGCTGCCGAGTTGGCAAAGCGTGCGCAGGGCGGCGAGAGTCTGGCCGCGGCCGCCAAAGCGCTTGGATTGGAGACAAAATCGAGCGACGCCTTCGCCCGCGACGGTGAGATTAACGGCGTCGGCAGCGCCAAGCAGATTTTCGCGGCGTTCAATCAGCCCGTCGGTAAGATTGCGGACCCATTGAATCTTGGAACGAACTGGCTTGTCTACCGCGTAACGGACCACCAGCAGCCAAACGCGGATGATTTTGCCAAGCAGCAAAAAGACATCCAGCAGCAGCTTTTGGACGAAAAACGCGATCTGGCGTTCAGGAGCTTCCGCGAGGCACTGGAAGCGCAGATGACCCGTGAGGGCAAGGTTGTCTATAACAAGGAAGTGGTGCAGCAGCTAACCCGCCAGTCGTGAGAAGCAAAGTGTAACGGGCTAGGGTAGGGCTCCGAAAGCGCCTGAATCCGCGCTTCTTAACTTTCACGCAGCAGGACTTCGCCGGTACCGACGCGCATTTCATTCAGGAAAAGACTGTATTTATACGCACCGGGCTTTGTGCCGGCCCGCGAGGCTCCGCTCTGCAGGCGAACGCCAGACGGCGCCTGAAACACGTTGGAGAGAAACGGGCAGCGGTTCGGATCGAATTCGATCTTTAAATTCCCGGCGTCACAGACCCACACAACTTGGTCGTGTGGCCCGATCACGATTGTTTCTGGAACGATTCCAACCAGTACGAATTTTTCAGCCATTTCTTCCAATTTGAGAGGAATCTCAGCGCCACGGCCGGCTGTCGGCGAGGCCGAACGATAGCACATTCGCGGGACAATTACACCGTGTGCTCCCTTGCGCCGGCGGGCGCTGCGCGCAACTCCGCGATCGTTTCCGCCAGGCGAGAAAGCGAAAACGGTTTCAGCAATAGGGGAACGCCCGCGATCTCCGCGGATGCCGGATCGGAAGGATCGGGTGCGTCGCCCGTCATTAGCACGAAACGCGAGGCCAACGCCGGAAATTCACGGCGCAAGTGGCGCAGCACCTCGATTCCGGTCAGTCCGGGCATCTTTAGGTCGCACAGCACCAGGTCTATCGTCTTTTTTGACAGGGCCGCATCGAGTGAAGTGGAGTTATTGATCTGGGTCACTTGCCAGTCGCGACCTTCACAATAGCTCGCCAGCAAGTCCGTGATGCCGGGCTCATCATCAATTACCAGCACGTGTGTACGGGCACAGTCACTTTCTTGCTGGGTTTGCGCCGCTGGCTGAGGCCTGCGGGAACTCAAGCGCGGCGCGGCCGCAGGCAGAATAGCGCGGAATGTGGCGCCGGCCGAAGAATTCTCACTCAGTACTATTTCTCCTCCGTGCTGTTGGATCACGCCATGTGAAATGCTGAGGCCTAGGCCCGAACCCTTTCCCACTGGTTTGGTCGTGAAGAAAGGCTCGAAAATCTTGCCCCGAACGTCGGCACGGATTCCTGGGCCATCGTCTCGAACGGAGAACCACGCCTGCCCGGAGTTCTCACCGCAGGCGACCCAGATGCGCCGCCGGCCGCCACGTGCACCGATCGCCCGGGTATGTGCGTTTGTACGTTCAGGTTTCCGCGGCGCACCTCTGCCACCATGCGGCGAAGCTCTTCGAGTGGCTTCCAGATCTCTTCGCGGTGTCCCCGGCGCTGCTCGGGAAAGATTGGAAACTACGCCGCGGACCCGGAGGGATTCACTGCGAATGGTCTCGACGTTGCGTCGCAGAACGGGATCGAGTTCCGGCCGCGAAAGAACGAGCTCGCTGGGTCTGGGACCGGCAGCATGCGAGCTTGAATTGTCAGCGTGAGATAAAGCGCGGCCAAAGCGAAGACGAGCGCCAGCGCAAAGGTCGCTGTTTGGAGCAGGAAGAAACGATGGCGAATCGAAATTGGCTTCAAGGTTCGTCCGGCGATATTCAGATAGAAAAGGCAATTGCCGGAGAGATACCCGCAACTCTGCACCCAAAGCGCAGCGGCAAATCAAGCGCCCAAAATGATGCACTTACAAGGTCGCGCGGATCCCCGTCCCCGCCGAAGTGAAACACACGTGCCGCAGAGAAACACGCGAACAGCGGCATTTGGATAAAGCAATAGAAGTAAAAGCGACCTAGCCCAGCGACTCCACGGCCGAGACAATGTGCTTGGCCGAGATGCCAAACTTCTCGATAAGCTCGTCGGCTTTGCCCGAGTGGGGCACGCGCGGCACGGCTAGGCGGCGTACAGCCGAAGGCATGACGCCTGCGTCCGCGAGCGCGGAAAGCGTGCCCTCGCCGATACCGCCTTCCGGATAGTGGTCTTCGACGGTGATGAGGTTGCCTTTTCCCGCGCGGACTTCGGCGCCGAGCTTCGCGCCATCAATGGGCTTCACGCAGTAGAGGTCTACAACGCGAATCGCAACGCCCTTTGCCTTGAGCTGGTCGTACGCTTTGAGCGCTTCATAGAGAGTTATCCCCGCAGCGACAACCGTGGCCTTGTCGGCGTCGCTTTGCCGAAGCACCTTGTATCCGGGCGCTGTAAACTTCTCCGCATTCGAATAAAGAATGGCCGTTTTTGGCCGCGAGGTGCGGATGTAGCAGATTCCTGGCTTGCGCGCGGCCTGCTCGGTGAGGCGTTCGGCCGCAACGGCATCGGCTGGGTAAAACACCGTCGCGCCAGGAATCGCACGAAACATCGCCAGGTCCTCGAGCCCCATCTGCGAGGGGCCGTCCTCGCCGATACTCACGCCGCAATGCGAGCCGCACAAATTGATCGAAGCGCGGCTTACCGCGCTCATGCGCACTTGATCGTAGGCGCGCGAGAGGAAGCATGCAAACGTCGCCGCGAAGGGCACGATTCCTTGCGCCTCGAGGCCCAGTGCCAAGCCAACCATGTTCTGTTCAGCGATGTAGCCCTCGATCAACCGCTTGGGATCGGTCTTCTCAATCGTTTCCGAGAAGGTCGAGTTTTTTACGTCGCCGTCAATCGCCACCACCTTCGGGTTCACCACTGCAAGCTTTTGCAATGCGACCCCGTAGGCCTCCCGGGTTGCGACCGTTTGGCCCGGCTGGTAGTCAGGCGCCGCGGGCTCGGGGAAGGATGGCGGCTCCGGCAGCGATGTGCGGGCATAGGAACGCCCATCGTCGGGAATCACGGGCGGCACAGGCTTCAGCTCCGCGAGCGCCTTCTCCATTTGTTCCGGCGAAAATGGCTTGCCATGCCAGCCTTCCTTATTGACGACGAAGCTGACCCCGTGCCCCTTTTCCGTGCGGGCGATAATCGCCTGCGGCCGGTTGGGGATGGTTCTCGCGCGGTCCAGTGCCGCGATCACCGCAGCGGCATCGTGCCCGTCCACGATTTCTGTGTGCCAGCCCTGTGCTTCGAATTTTTCGCGGTAGACTTCCATGTCGTGCCGGTACATCGTCGGGCCGCTCTGGCCCAGCGCATTGACGTCGGCCAGCGCCGTCAGATTCTCAATACCCTCGTGAGCAGCAAATGCCGCGCCTTCCCAAACGCTACCCTCCGCCATTTCGCCGTCGCCCATCAGTACGTAGACGCGCGCGGGCGAGCCCGCCATCCGCGCACCGAGAGCCAGCCCCGCGCCAACCGAAAGGCCTTGTCCAAGAGAGCCGGTGGCCGCATCCACACCGCGGATCAGAGGCGTCGGATGGCCTTCGAGCTCGCTGTTGAGCTGGCGCAACGTGAGCAATCTTGACACCGGGAACACGCCGGATTCGGCAAGTGCGGCATAAAGAATCGGCGCCGCGTGGCCTTTCGACAGAACAAAGCGGTCGCCCGAAATCGCGTTGGCATGGGCAGGATCAAAGCGCATCGCATGAAAAAAAGTGGCAGCCACGAGTTCCGCGCAGGATAGACACGACGTCGGGTGGCCGGAACCCGCCGCCGTCGTCGCGCGAATGGAATGGATCCGGAGCAGGCGTGCCTTCTCTCGAACGGTGTCAAGCGTTGTTGGCGTGGTGAGCGGAGCGGTGGTCATCCAGGAACTCCTTCGGCGGATTTATCTCTCAGCGCCATTGTACATCGAACACCGCGCGTTCGGTTTTAACGCTAGGGCGAGGCCGACGGCGGAGGCTGCTTGCGTTTCAAAGCGAGAAAGATCGGTGTAACGTAGGAGCACGCGCTCGCGTCTTTTGCGGTACTGGATACTGTATCCTTTCTCGGAATGCTCGTACCAGCTTGGTCTGTCGTGTGTGCGATCGCTGCCCGATCGGGGCTTCTGCGCCTATTATAATGTGCCACCCGAAAATGGCGCGAGCTGTAAATCGTTGCCAAATCTTCACGTTGAAGGGAGAGTCGGAATGAAAGCTGCTGTGCCAAAGTCCTGGCCAAATAGCCGTGTTTCTTGGGTAGTTCTGGGCGCTGTGTTACTGGCATCGAGCGGTCTCGTGGCGAGCCTCTTGGCGCAGAGCGAGTCTTCGTCGCCCGCGCAAGGTGCAATGGCAAGCTCGGCAGTCGCACCGGTGAAGCCGAATTACGATTTGGCAGCTCGATTCATGCCGGAGAGAGTGAATAAGCTGGTGTTTGACGTTTCCGTGACGCCGCACTGGTTCGAACTCTCTGACCGTTTCTGGTACAGCTACGAAACCCCTGACGGCACGCACTACTGGATCGTTGATCCAGTGAAGAAAACCAAGACGCCGCTGTGGGACAACGCCAAAGTCGCAGCCACGCTCTCGGTGCTCACCGATATTCCTTATGACGCGCAACACCTGCCCGTGAAGAACCCTAAGCTTGTCAACAAGGACGCGACGATCCGCTTCGAGGTTGAGGTTTCGAAAGAAGACACGATCCCGAATGAGGTGAAGAAGGCCGCGACCGAGGAGGACCAGGACACGGACCAGGAAAACCACGGCGACCAAAATCAGAATCGCCAAGTAGGCCAGCGTGGAGGCCGTGGTGGACGCGGCGCCGGTGCGGAGCCGCCGCCTGGATCACGCACAATTTATTTCGAGTACGACCTCGCCAGCGGCAACATCAAGCGCCTGGATGCTTTCGACGCGCCGCCGAAGAAGCCGACCTGGGCTTCGGTGTCACCGGATGAGAAGGTCATCGTGTTCGCGCGTGGCGAAAATCTCTACATGATGGACGCGGACAACTACAAGAAGGCAGAGAAGAAACCCGATGACGCAAGTGTCGTTGAAACGCAGCTCACCACGGATGGCATCGCGAAATACAGATACGCCCGCGTGCTGCTGCCGGAGGATGAGGATCAGCTCAAGAAAGATGACAAGGGCGATGCGAAGAATAAGACAGGGATGCGCACGCCAGCTATCCAAATTCACTGGTCAAAGGATTCGAAGAAATTCGCCCTGGTTCGCAGGGATGAACGAAAGGTCGGCGAACTCTGGGTGATTCACACGCTGGCGAGTCCGCGGCCGATTCTTGAAACGTACAGCTATTCCATGCCCGGCGACGAGAACGTGGCGATACCTGAGATCCAAATCTTTGACGTGGCCACGAAGCAACGCTTGATGGTCCAGCCAAAAAAGTTTCTGGATGAAACGCTGGCCATCGAAAGCGCCCCGCTCACTGCAAAGGACCGCGAGCAAGGCGGTGGCGGAGGACTTGGCGGCGGTGGCGGCATGTTCGGCGGCGGAACTTCGCGCTGGCTGGCGGACACCTCCGACAAGCTCTACTTCACCAGCATGAGCCGCGATTTCAAGCATTGGGACGTCTGCGTCGCGGACAGTTCGAACGGTTCGGTAAAGGTACTCTTCGAAGATAGTTCGAACGTCTGGATGGACACGCGCCCGCTGCGGCTCGTCAACAACGGCCAGGGGATCATCTGGTGGTCCGAACGCGACGGCTGGGGCCACTACTACCTCTACGATGCTGACGGCAAGGTAAAGAACGCAATCACATCGGGCGAGTACATGGCCGATCAGATCACGTATGTAGATGACAAAGCGAACGCGATGTATTTTACGGCCAACGGCCATGAGGCCGGAGAGGACCCCTACTACACGCACGTCTACCGTGTGAATTTGGACGGCACCGGTTTGAAGTTGATCGCCGGCGGCAATTTCTCCCACGCGGTAACGGCTCCTGATTCCGGCAAGTATTTGCTCGACAACTTTTCACGCGTGGACACCGCGCCAAAGTCCGTGCTTTACGACCAGGCCGGCAATCAGGTGCTGGAGCTCGAAACCACGGACATCAAACGGTTGCTCGACGCCGGTTACAAGTTGCCGGAAACATTCCATGTGAAGGCGGCCGACGGAATCACCGATCTTCACGGCGTGATGTTCAAGCCGTTTGATTTCGATCCATCGCGGAAGTATCCGATCATCCTGTACGTTTATCCGGGGCCGCAGACCGAAAGTGTTCCAAAAACATTCGCGGCAAAGGCCGGCGCCGATGAGGCTAACGTTGCCCTGGCGCAACTGGGTTTCATTGTGATTGATGTAGGCGCGCGCGGCGGCAGCCCGCAACGCGACAAGTGGTACGACAGCTACGGCTATGGCAACCTCCGCGACTACGGCCTTGCCGATAAGAAAGCCGCTACCGAAGAACTGGCTGGCATGCACCCGTACATTGACATCAACCGCGTGGGCATCTGGGGCCATTCGGGCGGAGGCTTTATGACCGCCGCGGCCTTGCTCCAGTATCCGGACTTCTTCAAGGTGGGTTGGTCCGAGTCCGGCAACCACGACAACAACGTTTACAACACTACCTGGAGCGAGAAATACCACGGAGTGCAAGAAGAAGACGAAAAAGACGGAACGACGAAGTTCCTATACAACATAGACAAGAACTCGGAGATCGCGAAGAACTTAAAGGGCCACCTGATGCTCACGTCGGGCGACATGGACAACAATGTCCACATGGCGAACACCATGCACCTTGCCGATGCGCTCATCAAGGCCAACAAGCGCTTCGAAATGCTGGTCTTCCCAGGCATGCGCCATCCCTACACGCCAATCCAAGATTACGTGGTAATGCGGCGTATGGACTTTTTCGCGCACTGGCTGCTCGGCTCGCAGGAAACCGGAGCGGATATCGATGAGCTGCAGAACGAGAAGCAGGCCACTCCCAGCACGGGCCACAACCTTGGCGAGGGTGTGGGGGGCGGAGGCGGCGGCCGCCGAGGCGGCAACTAAGACGCGGAAGCTCGATGCTCACTTCGCAAAATAGCACGTAAGTCGTAAAAAGCGGGCCGCTCTGAATGGCGCGAAATCGCCGTCCGGGCGGCCCGCCCACTGTTTGGGTGTGCGCGGGTCGAGGGTTTGACCGTGTTATCATTTGCGCGTGCTCACCAAGCCTGGGTTCTTGCTTCGGCTGGAAGGCGGAGTGGTGCTCGCTCTCAGCCTCCTCCTTTATGCAAAAACTGGGGCAAGCTGGGGCCGATTCGCCTTACTATTTCTCGCTCCCGATCTCTCGATGTTGGGTTACTTGGCGGGCGCAAGACTCGGCGCGGCGGCGTACAATCTTGTTCATACCTACTTCGGTCCATTGCTCTTCATCGGATGTGCTGTTTTGGCGGGCAAGGTGGGCCTCTTGAGTTACGGACTCATTTGGATCGGGCATATCGGCGTGGATCGGCTGCTGGGATTTGGGTTGAAGTATCCGGCACGTTTCAACGACACACACCTCCAACATGTCTGACACAGGCTTTCACGCCATTTTGGCGGTTGACCCGCGGTAGCCGACTTAGCGAAACTATACACTTACTCCACGAGCGCCAGCCTGCGCAGGAAGAGGCGCGCCTCCCTCTCCGGCTCGAAGTTTGGTGCTCCGCATCGAGGACAAATCGCCATGATGAAGCAGCCGCTTGGAGAACTTGTTCCGCCGACCCGTCTGATGCTTACGCCCGGACCGACCGTGGTTGATCCGCGCGTTTACCGCGCGATGTCTACACCGCTGGTCGGACACATGGATCCTTGGTTCAACGACGTGCTGATCCCTGACGTGCAGGAGCTGCTACGAGACGTCTTCCAGACGCGCAACCGCACTACGTTTCCGATTTCGGCTTCGGGATCGGGCGGAATTGAGGCCTCGGTCGTCAATCCCCTGGAACCGGGGGACGACGCGGTTATCTGCGTGAACGGCTGGTTTTCGCAGCGCATGGCGGAAATCGCAGAGCGGACTGGCGCAAACGTGATTCGAGTCGAATGCCCTTATGGCCGCGCGGTTGATCCCGAAGACGTCCGGCGCGCTGCTAAGGGCCGCAAGGTCAAGATTCTCGGATTGGCGCAGGGAGAAACATCCACCGGGGTTTTTCAGCGGATCGAGGATTATCGAAAAGTTGCCGATGAGTTGGGCGCACTGCTTGTGGTGGATGCTGTTGCCACGCTCGCGGGCATCCCGCTCGATGCGGACCGGCAACGCATTGATATCTGTTTCAGCGGCACCCAGAAAGCAATCAGCGCACCGCCGGGGATGGCGCCCATCACCGTGAGCGCCCGCGCGGAGGAAGTGCTTAGAGCGCGCAAGACAAAAGTGCAGAGCTGGTATTTCGATCTGACCACCACGATGAACATGTGGGGGCACGAGAGGGCCTACCACCACACACCGCCGATCTCGCTGATCTACGCGCTGCGCGAAGCGCTTCGAATTGTGTTTGAAGAAGGCCTCGAGGCGCGTTGGGAACGCCACAAGCAGAACCAGCAGGCGCTAATTGCCGGACTGGAAGCGATGGGGCTCGAGATGTTTGTGGCGGACCCGGACGAGCGGTTGGTCACCGTGACGCCAGTCAAAGTTCCGGCCGCTGTTGACGACGCCAAAGCACGGAAACAGCTCTTGTCTGAATTCAACATCGAAATCTCAGGCGGCTTTGGACCGCTGAAGGGAAAGATGTGGCGGATCGGGCTGATGGGCTATGGCAGCCAGCGCAGCAATGTTCTGCTGTTCCTGGCTGCGCTTGAGAAAGTGTTGCTCGATCAGGGCTACCGCACGTCGCCCGGCGCCGGCGTCGGAGCTGCCGTGCGCTCCTATACTCAGAACGTTGCCGTCGCAGCCGGGCAGCCGAAATAGGTGGTAAATTGAGGTCCGCGTGAGCAAGCACGCCGTCATTCCGAACACGGGCGCGATGAGCGAGTTTGTCGGTGCGTTCGACGTGCCTTCGAAACTGACCGATCAGGTGTATCGCTGCCGTTTCTCGCACTTGTGGAACGGCATCGCCACGCGCCACAGCGACACGGTGGACACAAAATTCTTCGTGGATGGCCGGTATGTGCTCGTTGGTCTGGCGCACACCGCTTTTGCCGAGTTTGCCACGCGGACCGGACGCGATCTCACCGACCGCGAGGCGAGTTACGTCGCCGCCGAATACCTGCGCGATCGCCTGGAAGAAGAAGACGAACACGACCTGTACGATGTGCCCCACGCCGATGTCGCGCGCATCGTCAAACGGCTGGCGATCAGCTAGCCGCATATTCCTGCACAACCGTTTCCAGTCTTGCCCTATGCGTCCGAGAGGGATTCGCCCGCGCGCGCTTCATCGAAGTTTGCCTTGGCGGGCTGCTCTGCGGCGGGCTCGATAATTTCGCCGCAGTCGAGGCATTCCAAATACTCGGTTTCTTCGTCTCGGGCGATGAGCTGCGTGCGGAGGTGCTTGCAGGCGGAAGGGTCAACAAATGTGGGCATGTTCGCGGTTCCTTGTTACAAATTATAGCATCGCAAGCGCGCCGTCAGCCGGCTTCGGTGTGCCAGGCGTTGAGCGCCGTGTGCTTCATGCCGTCGCGGCGTACAAAGTAGGCGACCAGCAGCATACAGAGTGCTCCGGCAACCAGCACGCCGACGGCCACCTTCAGCCCGATCAGCAAGTCCGAATGATCATCAATTTCCCCAACGACCACGGGGCCGAGCATTCCCCCCAGCAATTGCGTGATGAACATATAGACGCCCACGGAAGTGGCGTGAGCGCGTTGCGGAATCATGTCGTGAATCACTGCGGTCACCGGGCCGTGGTACCAAGATATAAAAAAGCCGGCGATAAAGAATGCGATGATGACGTCACGCTTTTCCTGGGTAGCAATGGCCCACAGAACGGCAGGCGCCGCTACCAGGAAACCCACCACCACCGTATAAATGCGGCCGCAGGAGAAATGTTTCTCCAGTCTGTCTGCAATCCAGCCTCCTGCAAGCACGCCGAGCAGGGAAGACGTGAATAATGCACTGCCGAGCGCCACACCCGCCTGGCGAAGGCTGAAATCCTTGTAGCGGACAATAAAGTCCGTGCCCCAGGTAGCGAAGGCAACCACCGCGAACGTGATCAGAACGCCGCTGACCAGCATGCAAACGAACGCAGGCACGCGGAACAGCGCCCAGGCGGGCATCACCTCGATGTGAACGTGCCGGGCCGGCTCTTTGATTCGCAAGACCATGAACGCGAGCAGTACCCCCGGTAGGCCGATGTACAAGAAGGCCGCGCGCCAGCCTTGCGACCCTCCGATCAGGCCGCCGAGAGCTTGCGCGCCCGTGCCTCCTAGCAACATGCCGGCGGCGAAAATGGCCTGGGCCATCGCGCGTTTGTGGGCTGGCACCGCGCTCGAGATCATCGACTGCGCGGCAGGTGAATAGGAAGCCTCGCCAATACCGACAAGCGCCCGTGTTAAGAGAAGCATGAGAAAGCCCTGGGCAAAAATCGTCAGGCACGTGGCCAGGCCCGCGAAGACCATCCCAGCTAGAATGACCAGCCGGCGGTCAACCCGATCGGCGACAATCGCAAACGGGATCGTCGCCACGGCGAGCACAATTTGCAACAGTGTTTGCAGCCAGCCGAGTTGCAGGCTCGAGAGATGGAATGCATGTCTCAGCAGGGGAAAGAGCGGTGGCACAATCATCCGCTCGGTGTAACCAATCAAATTGATGAGCGAGAGCACCAGCAGCAGGCGCCATTGCTCCGACGTGAGGGATGGTAGTCTGGGGTTCATAGAGCGGGGCACGATGGCCTGCGTCCCGCTGGCCGGCGAACTCCGACAGTGGTTTGATTATATACTGGCGCACCAAGTTGACGATGCCGCGCACGACACAACATGACCGGTTTGGCAACCTTCTTTTCTACGCGGTTATGATTTTACTCGGGTACCTGGTCTACCGCGTCTTCCTGCCGTTTCTCGTGCCGCTTGCCTGGGCTGCTGTCATCGTGGTGGTTTGCTATCCCTGGCACAAGCGGCTAGAGCGTCGCTGGGGAAAAACGAAAGGTTCCGCCGCCAGTACGTTCGCCGTAATCTGCCTGCTGATCCTTCCAGTGATGGGGCTTGCGTTGATGTTTGTCCATGAGGCGGTGCAGGCGGCTGGCCGGATTCAGCAGGCGTACGCAAGCGGCAACATGCCGTGGCTGGATCGCGCATGGCAATGGATTCTGGCGAACGTCCCTTCCGGCGAGTCCTCTGAATTCCCCTCATATTTGAGCAAAATGGCGGCGGCCATAGGAGACCACGCTGCCACGATTCTTGGCGTTGTCGTGAGGCACACCGCCGGGCTTGTCTTTGATTTCTTTGTAATGATTTTTGCGGTTTTTTTCTTCTTTCGCGATGCGGACGCAATCACAAAGCGTACCCGCGCTCTTCTGCCTTTTGGCCAGGACCAGCGGGACGACATGCTCGCTAATACCAGCGAGCTGATCCATGCGACGGTGACCACCAGTCTCGCCGTCGCTGCGTTGCAGGGCCTGGTCGGCGGCACAAGCTTCGCGGCCGTCGGCATCGGGACGCCCGTATTTTGGGGAGTTCTCATCGCGTTCTTTTCGCTGTTGCCGGTGGTTGGGTCGTCCATCATCTGGATACCGGCCGCTGTGTGGTTGATTGCGACCGGACATTGGGGACGGGCCATTGCGTTTGCCTGCCTGTGCGGCGCGCTGATGAGCATCGTCGAGCATGTGTTAAGGCCAATCCTGCTGAGCGGCCGAACACAATTGAGTGGACTGTTTGTCTTCATCAGCATCGTGGGGGGAATCGGCGTCTTCGGAATTCTCGGTATTGTGGTCGGTCCTCTGGTCGTTGCCACCGCCGCTGGAATCGTGGAAACATACGCCGAGGAGTGAGCCCAAGGCAGCGCGGAAACTTGTGCGGGGGCGAAAAGCATCATTCTCTCTCAGTCTGGGAGCGCTCCAGCGGATGTGCTACAGTACGCGCCTGACCGGCTTTCCATGGATCACAAACCCGCCCCCACACCCATCGAGCTACCCCCGGAAAAACTTCGCTGGCGCTGCGACCCAAGGCGGGTACCGTTTGAAACGACAACGGAGGCCAAGCCGCTCGATGGAGTGATCGGACAAGACCGCGCTCTGCGCGCGCTGAAGATGGGAGTCGAGCTGCAGGCTCCGGGCTACAACGTGTTCGTTTGCGGCCTGGCGGGAACGAGCCGCGGCAGTACGATCACCAATATCCTGAAAGAATTGCGCCCCGAGACAAGCGATTCGCCCGACCGCTGCTACGTTAACAGCTTCAAGAATCCGGATCGGCCGCGCTTGCTCACGCTGACTCGCGGCCGCGCCAATGCCTTCAAGAAAGATACACAGTCCGGCATCGAGTTTTTGCGGCGGCGCATACCGCAAGTATTCGAAGGCGAGCCGTTTCAGCGCCAGAAGGCCCGGATTGTGGACCGCTACACGGCGCGGGAAAAGGACCTGATGGACGACTTTACGCGGCGAATCGCGCGCGATCAGTTTGCGCTGGGCCACATGCAGGTGGGCGCGGTCGCGCTGCCGGAAATTTTCCCGGTGCTCGAAGGCCAGATGGTCCCGATCGAAGACATACCCAAGATGGTGCACGAAGGGAAAATCGAGTCCCTCGCCGCGGAAGTACTCGAACGCAAGTACGAACAATTTCGGCAGGAGTTCACCGTCGTTTATCGAAAGACGCTTACGCTTTCCCGCGAACTCGCCAGCGAGCTCAGCTATCTCGAGCAGGAAGCCGCGTCCGTACTGGTGGATGGAGTGATTGAAGAGCTGAAGGAAAAATACCCGAGCCCACTGGCGGCCGAATATCTGGAAGAGGTCCGGCTCAACATCTTGGATAACCTCGAGCCTTTCCGCGAGCGCGAGGGGGAAGAGGAGGAGCAGCAACCCTCTCCGGCCCCGGAAGCCCCGCCGAAGGGCGCGATGCCGGAGCGCGATCCTTTTCGCGTGTATGGAGTCAACGTCATCCTGGCGCACGGCGATGACGAGACGGCGCCCGTCATCTTTGAGACTACTCCCACGTACGCGAATCTTTTCGGTACGGTCCAAAGAAACTACGACTGGCGCAGCTCTTCTACCTCCGATTTTATGGATCTTCGCGGAGGTTCCGTTCTCCGCGCGGACGGCGGTTTTTTGATCCTTTATGCACTCGACGCGCTGACGGAGCCCGGTGTCTGGAAGACCCTGAAGCGCACCATGAACCACGGCAAGCTCGACATTCAGCCGCACGAGCTGCTCTTCCCGATTGGCTCCTCGGCGCTCAAGCCCGAGTCCATTGATCTGCAGGTGAAGATCATTCTCATCGGCGACCGCGAGCTCTACGAGATGCTCTATTCGCTCGAAGAGGATTTTCGCAAGATCTTCAAGATCCGCGTGGAATTTGACGATGAAATGCCGATGGCGGACGAAGTGATTCTTGAATTCGGAGGGCGTCTCCGCAAGCTTTGCGATGACGAACGCCTGTGCCCCTTTGACCGGGGCGCTGTGGCGGCCTTGATCGAATATGGCGTGCGGCAGGCGGGCCGGCGGAACAAAGTTACCGCGCGTTTTGTGGACCTGGCCGATCTGGCGCGCGAGGCGTGCTATCTGGCGCGCGAGTGCGGCGAATCGCTGGTCACGGCAAAGCATGTCCGGTGCGCGTTACATTCCAAGATCGAAAGGCACAACCTGATCGAAACGAAGTTTCGCGAAATGATAGAAGAGGGCACGCTCCTCGTGGACACCACGGGCACGCGTGTCGGGCAGATCAATGGGCTCACCGTCCTTGAAATCGGCGGCTACAGCTTTGGCCGCCCTATTCGCATCACGGCGACCGCCGCGCTCGGGAAGTCCGGCCTGATCAACGTCGAGCGCGAGGCGAAGTTGAGCGGCCGGCTCCACGACAAAGGCATGCAGATCATCGAAGGCTACCTGCGCCGCACTTTCGCGCAGGATAAACCGATGTCGCTCGCGGCGAGCATTTGCTTCGAACAATCTTATTCGGGCGTGGATGGCGATAGCGCCAGTTCGACCGAAGTTTTCGCGCTGCTGTCAGCCCTTTCCGGGTTGCCGATTCGGCAGGACATTGCCGTGACGGGCTCCGTAAATCAGCAGGGCGACATGCAGCCGATCGGCGGCGCGAATCAGAAGATCGAAGGGTTCTACGACATCTGCCGGGTGAAAGGAATCACGGGACAGCAAGGCGTGATCGTTCCGATTCGAAACGTCGAGGATTTGATGCTCCGCGAAGATGTGGTTGAAGCTGTGGCGGCTGGTAAGTTTCACGTATTGCCCGTCGCCACCGTCGAGCAGGGAATTGAGATTTTGACCGGTGTCCGCGCTGGGGAGCGTCAAGACGACGGTAAATTCGAAGCGGGCACCGTTTTTGGCTTGGCGGACACGCGCTTGCGCGAGATGGGCCGCATCCTCAGAGAATCGGAATGGCCGCCGGCCCGCCTGGGCGAATGAGCGGCTTGACGATGCTGTCGGGAAAGTAGCGGCAACAACTCCGCGCCCCTTGCTGGCTGGAGTGCAGCAGTGATTGCCGCGGTTAGCTACTGAGGCTTTGCCGCGGGTGGCGCTGCCGCCACATCCTTCGGCGTCGAAAGATACCCGGACACCTTGTCCTTGCCTACTTCGAACACAATGATCTCATACGGTGCGTGCGCGCCGTGCACATAAAACTGCACGGGCTCGTCCGCCGTCTTGTCCTTCTTTTCGATCTCTTTGTCGTCGGCGTAAACAACCATCGTGTACTTGTAATGCTTCGTGTCTACTTTGGTGAGCTTGAGCTGCACAGGGCCGATGCGCTGAGGGGTTTTCGCGCGCTGCAGCGAGAAATCGAAGATGTTGCGTTCGCCCAGCCGCTTCAACTCTTCCACTTCCTGTTGGTTCCGCGCGATCAGGCCGCTTTGCAGGCCCAGGTCGCCAACCGTAGAGGTGAGCTTGTTCTTCGTATCTTCTAGGTCTTTTTTGGTTCCGGCAATGTCGGTTTTTGCGCCATCCAACGCCGTGGAGACCTCGCCAATCTTGGCCTGATCTTCCTTCTTTACCTGGCCGATCTGCGCTCCGAGTTGCTCATCGCTCTGCTTCTGGCTTTCCTGAATCTGCTGGGCGAGGCTATGCGCGCGCGCCACTTCGGCTTGCGTCAACCCAAGCTTGTTGCTGGTGACGTCTAGCTGGCCGCGCAAGTCGGCGATGCGCGAGTTCGCTTGATCGAGCCGCGCGGAAAGCTGGTCGGCGCGATCGCTTGATTTCGAAAGATCGCCCTCGAGTTTCGTCCGCTCGTTGGATCCGCTGTATGCCAGATACGCAATTCCCGCGAAGAGCAAAACCAGCACAACATAGATCCACCGCGGAGTCGAAGCCACCTGATAGGTAGGAGGTGGCGGTGTAGTCTCGGGCAAATTCGGTGAAGGCGTTATGCTCATCTTTTCCCCTCGTCAATCAGGCGGAGCTGGGGCCGCCGAAAAGTAGATGCATTATCTATGCCGCTACGTAAATTGTCTATGTCCGAGTCCGGCCGCGCTGCACACCGGCGGAACGCGGCCATCGCGCCTCGACGGTGGTGGTCAAACCGCCGCGCGGGGTGAACTCGCCGCGCACAAAGCACCACACCGGCCGCGTCGCGGCAATGATGTCACGCAGCATTCGATTCACTGAGTTCTCGTAAAAGATGCCCAGGTCCCGGTAAGCCAGCAAATATATCTTCAAAGCCTTCAGCTCCAGGCACCACTTCCGCGGCTCGTACTCAATGATGATCGTGCCATAGTCGGGCATCCCCGTCTTAGGGCAGATCGAAGTGTACTCCGGAAAGGTAGTCGTGATGCGGTAGCCCGGGAAATGATTTGGCCAGACGTCGAGCTTCGGCAGCTTCGTGTTTATGCCCGCGCGGGCATGCTGATCCGTGTAAGAAGGCATGGTAATCCTCGCCGCCATTTTACATGGGAGACCGCCTGATGCGCCGGGTTGATCTGGCGACCGCTCGAGTTTTCCAAGGCTGCTGCGCTAACAACAGCCAAGTTTCTCTTGCCGATCTCACCCTGGCGATCTATGCTCGGCGCCGGCAATTCGCGCCGAGTGCGCTCGTTGATCTGCCCTTCCTGCCATCATCCATCGTGTAGCCGGTCAAGGCGCCGCAGCGTTCGCGATCACGCTGCCACGGTCGCGGGTCTTCGTCCATGGAGATGCCCTCAGTGCGGTCTTCGCTTTTATGGCTGGAGCGTTCCGATCCGCTATGTCAGCTATGCGCACTGCAGACGCTGCGGCAATTTCGATTTGCAGCGTGTTTCGCGTGAGTTCGCGCAGGGGCGTCTCAAGCTGCTTTGGAACGCGCTGGGCGTACCGATTTATCGCTGCGGGCCCTGCAGAAACCGCTTCTTCTCCTGCTTGCCGAGATCTCCGAGGCTCAAGACGCGGCCCGAGGCTCGAGGCGCAGGGGAATAGGCGGCGTAGGATTGGTCTGAAGGTTATCCGGGTGCGGTTGACTTTGGATAAAATATACATATACTCTCGATCCTGTCTTAACTCCTTCTTGCCACAGTCGATTACATCGTTTACGCGGATGTTTTCGCTTGTTTCGAGGCGCGGTTGCAGCTAGTTGGTTTGATAGCCCAATTCTACAGGGGAGGCGAGGAAATGCCAGTCGCCAGTCGTTGGTGTCGTAACCTTCTACTAGCATTTTCGGGCGTCGTCTTGTGCGCTGCACCGGCATCTGCGCAGCGCCGCGGCGGGTTTGGACAGCAGGAAGGATTCCGATTCCGCTGGGTCGGGCCGATCGTCGGCAATCGCGTTTCGGCGATCGCAGGCATACCAGGTGATGCGAGCACTTACTACGCTGGCGCCGCGTCCGGCGGGGTTTGGAAATCCAGCGACGGCGGAAACAATTGGGCGCCCATTTTTGATAATGAGCCGGTGCAAGCGATTGGCGCGCTAGCCGTGTCGGCATCCTCGCCAAATGTTGTTTGGGCGGGCACAGGCGAGGCCTGGGCGATTCGAGACATTGATGTGATGGGCGACGGCGTCTACAAGTCCACCGACTCCGGAAAGACGTGGACGCACATGGGTTTGGACGAGACCGGCCGCATCGGCCGCGTCATCGTAAATCCCACGAATCCGCAAATCGTCTTCGTCTGCGCGCTGGGTCGCGCCACAGGCCCGCAGCAGGAGCGCGGCGTTTATCGCACCACCGATGGCGGGCAGCATTGGGACCGCGTGCTCTTTGCCGACGAGAATACCGGCTGCTCCGGTCTTTCGCTTGATGCGCATGACAGCGAAACCCTGGTCGCGGGGATGTGGCAAGTGGTGATGCATCCTTACGAAGAGCTCAGCGGCGGCCCTGGCAGCGGAATTTATGTCTCGCATGACGGCGGGACCAAGTGGACGCACGTAGAAGCTCATGGACTGCCCCGCCCGCCGGTCGGCAAGATTGACGTTGCTGTGGCGCCGAGCGATTCGAATCGTGTTTACGCCTTGATTCAAACGGCAGACCAGGGCTCGCTGTGGCGCTCGGACGACGGCGGCGAAAATTGGCGCGTAGTGAACTGGGATCGGGCGCTCGTCGGCCGCGCCGGCTACTACATCCGCATCGCCGTTTCGCCGACGGATGAAAACGAGATACTTGTCTCGAATAGCTCATTTCTTCACTCGCTGGATGGAGGCGAGACGTTCTACACGGTTCCCTGGGGCGGGGACAACCATGACATCTGGATTGACCCTACAAATCCTGATCGCTTCGCTATCAGCGATGATGGCGGCATCAACATCACCACCGTCCACGGCCGCGGCTTCCACCGCGTGCAGCTTCCCGTCGCGCAGATCTATCACGTCGCGGTAGACAACCAGATTCCTTACTACTTCTACGGAAATATGCAGGATGACGGCAACATGCGCGGCCCCAGCACCAATACCAGCGCCGGCGGTTTCGGTTCCGCTGCTGAGGCGGGTTGGGATCACGCCATGGGCGGCTGCGAATCTGGCTTTACTCTACCGGACGTGACCGATCCCGATATCGTCTGGGCTACTTGCTACGGCAACGAGGTCACCCGCTGGGACGCGAAAACAAGGACCGCGCGATCCGTGAGCCCGTGGATACACACACTCGATTCCCCGCCAACGGACAGCAAATATCGCTGCCATTGGACGCCGCCGATGGCCATTGATCCCTTTGATCACAACACCGTCTATTACGGCTGCCAAGTCATCTTCAAGACCAGCAATGCCGGGCAAAGCTGGTCAGTGATTAGCCCCGATCTTTCCACGCAAGACCCGAAATACATCATCAATTCGGGAGGCGTCGTCGGAGATAACCTCGGACAATTCTATGGTGAAGTCGTTTTCGCTATTGCGCCCTCGCAGGCTCAGAAGGGGCTGATTTGGGCGGGAACGAACGATGGGAAAGTCTGGTACACAAAGGACGGTGGCGGCCACTGGAACGACGTCTCGAAAAATATCAGCGGCATGCCTCCGCTGGGAGTCGTCACTAGTATTCAGCCCTCTTTCTTCGATCCCGGCACGGCATACGTCTCGGTTGACTATCATCTGATGGACAATCGCGATCCGTTTATTTACAAGACCTCCGACTTCGGCGGCACTTGGACACAGATCGGCGCGGGCATTCCGAAAGGACCTCTGTCCTACGTTCGCTGCGTTGCGGAAGATCCAAACAAAAAGGGGCTGCTCTTCGCCGGCATCGGCAATGGTCTCTATACTTCACCCGACGACGGCGCGCACTGGAATCCTCTGCAGACAGGACTTCCGCACGCGCAGACGACTTGGGTTGTGGTGCAGAAGCAATTCCATGATCTTGTCGTCGCCACGTATGGACGAGGCTTTTACATTCTTGACGACATCGCGCCGCTCGAGCAGACGGCGGGCCAGCCGGCGCCGGACGCGGACGTGCAACTCTTCCCGTCGCGTGGCGCGTATCGCTTTATTCATGGCGAGCGAGCCTTCGTGGACTATTCGCTGAAGGCCGCGGCAAAGGGGCCGGTACAGATCCAAATCGTTGACGCCGCCGGAAACGTGGTGCGCGATTTGCAAGGGTCCGGCAGGCCGGGCATGGACCGCGTCTCGTGGGACCTGCGTTACAACGGTCCGCGCACGATCGCACTGCGCACGATCCCTCCGGAGAACCCCCACATCATGGAAGAGCCGAGGTTTCACGGAGCGGAATCGCGCCCCATTACGCACTGGGGCATGTCTCCGAACCAGACGGGACCGATTGTCACGCCTGGCAAGTACACCGCGAAGCTCACCGTGGACGGAAAGACCTACACGCAAGCGCTCGAGGTCCTGAAGGATCCGCATCAAGGCGGGACCGATGCGGAAATCGAGGCCTCCGTCAAAATGCAGCTTCATATCCTCGATGACGTCAGCAAGACCTCGGACATGGTGAACCGGATCGAATGGATGCGGAAGCAGCTCGCGGATGTCGAAGGAATGCTGCACAGCCAGAAGGGCAAGGACGATCTTTTGAAGACGGTGCAAGCGGAAGACCAGAAGATGCAGGACGTCGAGTACAAGCTCATATCGAAGGCGCTGACAACGAGCGACGACAAATACTACATCGCGACGTACAAGATTTATTTTAATCTGTTGTGGCTGAACGGCGAGGTGGGTCCGGGCGCAGGTGACGTTGCCGGTGGCGATAACTATGGTCCCACCGACACCGAGCGCGAAATTCTCGCGACGATTGAGAAAGACCTCACGGCCGCCACCGCCGAGTATCACAATTTGATGGAAAAGGACGTGCCCGCGTTCAACCGTTCGTTGGGTGAACACGGGATTACTCCGCTCGCCAGCGTTGTCCCCGCACGGGCTGCGGATCCAACAGAAGGTCAATCTGAATTGGAACGGTAAAACGAAAGGCAGCCAACGGGCGCCGGGAGCGGTGCTGATGCTGCTCCCGGCATCCTCCTGCAATGACAACCTCAGCGCAGCGTATTCGCGTGGTGGATTCACACACGGGTGGTGAACCAACACGTCTGGTGATCAGCGGCGGCCCTGACCTGGGCGCCGGAACCATGGCGGAACGTCTGGCCGTATTTCGCGGTAAACACGACTGGTTGCGCTCGGCGTTGGTGAATGAGCCTCGGGGCTCGGACGTGATGGTCGGCGCGGTCCTTTGCCGCCCGCAGGATCCCGCGTCCGCCGCAGGCGTGATTTTCTTCAATAACGTGGGCTATCTCGGCATGTGCGGCCATGGCACGATTGGCCTATTGGCTACGCTTGTACACTTGGGCCAAATTAGACCGGGGTCCCACCGCATCGAAACGACGGTCGGCGCTGTGCAGGCAACACTGCACAATTCGAATGAAGTCACCGTTCGAAACGTTGCGTGTTATCGGCACGCAGCGCGCGTCCCGGTTGAGGTTCCGGGCTACGGAAAGCTCTGCGGAGATGTTGCCTGGGGCGGGAACTGGTTTTATCTGATCTACGAAAGCCCGCTCGCGATTTCCGCGTCGAATATCGAACGCCTTACAGAATTCTCCTGGCACGTGCGGCAGGCGCTTAGTAAGCAAGGCATCACCGGGGCCGGAGGCGCGGAGATTGACCACATCGAGCTTTATGGCCCGCCGCAGGCGGAGGGCGCGCGCAGCAAAAATTTTGTCCTCTGCCCCGGCAAGATCTATGACCGGTCTCCCTGCGGCACCGGCACGTGCGCCAAGCTGGCTTGCCTCTACGCCGACGGCAAGCTGAAGCCGGGCGAATCTTACCGGCAGGAAAGCGTGATCGGCAGCATGTTTGACGGCAGCATCGAAGTGCAGGACGGCCAGATTTTTCCCAGCGTTCGCGGTTCGGCGTACATCACCGGCGAAGCGGAGATGATTCTTGATCCAAGCGATCCGTTCCGCTTTGGAATCAGGCTGTAACGCCGGTCATGGCCGCCCCGGACGTGGTCGTGATCGGCGCGGGAATCGTTGGGGCGGCCTGCGCTCTCGCGTGTGCCCGGGAAGGGCTCAGCGTCACGGTGATAGAAGCCGACCTCGCTGGCGGTGGCGCCACTGCGGCAGGCATGGGTCACCTCGTCGTGATGGATGACTCGGAAGCGCAGTTTTCGCTGACGCGCTATTCGGTAGAATTGTGGCGCGAGCTCTCTGGCGAACTGCCGCAGAACGCGGAGTACACGCCGTACGGGACGATCTGGGTCGCCGTCGATGGGGAAGAGATGGCTCACGTCGCCGGCAAACGCGAATTCTACGCGGCACGCGGCGTCGCCACCGAGATTCTCGACCAGCGGGCGCTGGCCGAAGCCGAGCCGCACCTGCGCGCCGGATTGGCCGGCGGATTGTTGGTGCCCGGCGACGCCGTGGTTTATCCGCCGTGCGCGGCGCGATATTTCATTGAGACCGCGGAAAGGCGTGGCACGAAGCTGCAAATTGGCCGCCGCGTCGTCGAAATTCTTCGTGACGGAGTGCAGTTGGAGGACTCGACGCGTATCTCGGCCGGAGTCGTCGTCAACGCAGCCGGAAGCTGGGCGCCCAAGCTGACGCCCGGCGTTGATGTGCGGCCTCGTAAGGGGCATCTGGTGATCACGGATCGCTATCCTGGTTTTGTGCGGCATCAACTTGTGGAGCTTGGCTATCTGAAGAGCGCGCACTCGTTATCCGCTGATTCGGTCGCGTTCAACATACAGCCTCGGCTCACGGGCCAGTTGTTGATTGGCTCTTCGCGCCAATTCGGAGCCGAAGACAGCAGCGTCGAACATTCCATGCTTGTGCGCATGGTGGCACGCGCCGGTGAGTTCATGCCGGAGATCGGTGGCCTTCTCGCCACCCGCGCGTGGACTGGTTTTCGCGCTGCTACGCCGGACAAGTTGCCGCTGATTGGCCCATGGCCCGAAAACGATCGGTTATTTCTCGCCACGGGGCACGAAGGCTTGGGCATTACGACTTCGCTCGCGACGGGCGCGCTTTTGGCGGACCAGTTGATGGGACGCGCGTCGCGCATCCCACATGCGCCTTATTTGCCGGGAAGAACTTTTCAGCACGCGGAGCAGACTTGAGATGCGGCAAATGATTGCGCTGCAGATAAACGGCGCACCGATAGCCGTGCCGAGCGGAACGACTGTCGCGGCCGCGGTTCTGTCTTCGGGCGTCAAGCGCTTTCGGCGCGCCGTGCACGGCGAACCACGCGCTGCTCTCTGCGGCATGGGCACCTGTTTCGAATGCCGCGTCGCAATTGATGGAAAGGCGCACGCGCGAAGCTGCCAAGTCGTTTGCGCAGAGGGAATGGAAGTGCGCTGCGATGATTAAGCAAGTTACCCGTGCCAGTCAGACGCAGCATTTCGACGTACTCGTCGCCGGAGCAGGCCCGGCAGGCATGGCCGCAGCCTACGCAGCGGCCCAGTCGAGAGCACGGGTGGGCGTGGTGGACGATAATTCGGGCCCGGGTGGGCAGATTTGGCGAGGTTTGCCAGTAGCGGGTGAAACGCCAGTGCATGCGTTGCCAAAACAGGCCGCGGAATGGAACGCGCGATTTTCGAACGCAAAAATTGCGATGATCTTCGGCGCGAAGGTGTTCGCGCATCCGGAGCCCGGGATACTTGCGGCGGAGACTTGGCAAGGCTCTGTGGTCCTTGATTTTCGAAAACTGGTTCTCGCCACCGGCGCGCGCGAACGCTTCTTGCCTTTTCCCGGCTGGACCCTGCCCGGCGTAATGGGCGCGGGCGGTTTGCAGGCGCTGGTGAAGTCCGGCATGCCGATTCGCGGCGCGCGGGTCGTGATCGCGGGTACGGGACCACTCCTGCTGGCTGTGGCGGACTACATGCGCCACGCTGGCGCCAGGATTCTACTGATCGCCGAGCAGGCGCCGGCAAACCGCGTTCGCCGATTCGCCACGAAGCTTTTGCGGCACCCGGCCAAGGCCTGGCAGGCTGCCAAGCTGCGCGCCAGCCTCGCCGGCGTACCGTATCGAATGGGAACTTGGCCTATTGCCGCCGGCGGCACGGATAAGCTGGAATGGGTCGAGGTCACAGAAGGCAAGAAGACGCAGCGCATCGCTTGTGACTATCTTGCCTGCGGATTTCATCTCGTGCCAAACACCGAATTGGCCGCGCTGCTCGGTTGCCAGATGGATGCGGGCTGCGTGCACGTTGACGATCTCCAGGAAACTTCCGTGGAAGGGGTCTATTGCGCGGGCGAACCCACTGGGATCGGCGGGCTCGAAAAAGCGCTGGTCGAGGGTGAGATTGCGGGCTACGCAGCGGCGGGAGATACCGCTCGCGCGCGCCAGCACTTCACCGCTCGCGCGGTTGCGCGAGGATTCGCATCAGCGCTCGAAGAAACATTCGCCCTTCGCGCGGAATTGCGTAGCCTGGCAGCGCCCGAGACTCTCGTGTGCCGTTGCGAAGACGTCCCGCTGAAGTCTCTGGAGAGGCACAAGAGCTGGCGCGACGCCAAATTGCAAACTCGGTGCGGCATGGGGCCGTGCCAAGGCCGCGTTTGCGGACCCGCTGTCGAGTTTCTTTTTGGTTGGAGCCCTGAATCGGTACGGCCGCCCATATTTCCTGCACGGCTCGAGTCTTTCATCGCGGCGGCAAGGATCGCGCGGGATCCTGCTGCGGCGCGGCAATAATATGAAAATTCCGACGTACGAGGAGAGAGGATGAATTGGAAAGGGGTAATGCCCGCAATCACGACAGCGTTTGACGCCAATCTCAAGGTGGACGCGGCGTTCATCGCGCAGCACAGCCGTTGGATGGTTGAGAGCGGCTGCACGGCGGTGATTCCGCTTGGTTCTTTGGGAGAAGGCGCGACGCTCACGCACGACGAGAAGTTGCAGGTGATCGATGCGTGCATCCACGGCGTTGGCGGAAAAGCGCCGGTAGCGCCGGCCATTTCGGCGCTCGGCACACCGGAAGCCGTCAACCTCGCAAAGGCCGCCGCGGACAAGGGCGCGCAGGGATTGATGGTGTTGCCGCCTTACGTCTATCTCGGTGACTGGCGCGAGATGAAGGCGCACATTTCCGCGGTGCTCAAGGCTACTAAGCTTTCCTGCATGCTTTATAACAACCCGATCTCCTACGGGACGGATTTCGTGCCCGAACAAATTGCCGAGCTCGCCGCCGAGCACCCCAACCTGCATGCAGTGAAGGAATCGAGCGCTGATGTGCGCCGCGTCACCGCGATTCGGGCGCTAGTCGCCGATCGGCTGGCGATCTCCGTCGGCGTGGACGATTTAATCCTCGAGGGCATTGCCGCCGGCGCGGTGGGCTGGGTGGCGGGGCTCGTGAACGCCATGCCGCGCGAATCTGTACGGCTTTTCGAATACGGAATCCGCGACGAACGCGAGAAAGCCTTCGAACTCTATCGCTGGTTCCTGCCGCTGCTTCGAATGGATACCGTTCCGAAATTTGTCCAGTTGATCAAGCTCGTGCAGCAGGAGGTTGGCAAGGGCAGCGCCCGCGTCCGGCCGCCGCGCATGGAAGTAATCGGCAAGGAACTCGATGAAGCGCGAGCGACCGTGCAGCAGGCGTTGCGCGCGCGCCCGGCCATTGCGGCATAGTTTGGCCGAACGCGGTAGCATATAGGATGGGTGCCAAGGAGAACGCCGTGGATTCGAAGCGGAGGTCGCTGATCGGTTTTGAATTTGGAGCTGAAGGCGGGGAAGAGTTTTCCGCGATCAACCCCGCCACCGGAGAAGCGCTTGCTCCAATGTACCTCTCGGCGCCGCCGGCCGACCTGGACCGCGCCGCGCAGCTTGCCGCGCAGGCCTTTTCGTCCTACAGCCGCAGGACCGGCAAGCAAAAGGCGGCCTTCCTTCGTGAGATCGCGCGCGGCATTGATTCCATCGTGGATCAGCTTGTGATTCGAACGCCCCAGGAAACCGCGCTCCCCGAGCCACGGGTCCGGTCAGAGGCGGGCCGCACCTCGATGCAGTTGCGATTGTTCGCCGATCTTGTGGAAGATGGCTCGTGGGTTTCCGCGCGAATTGATCGCGGCGATCCCAATCGTAAGCCGTTGCCTAAGCCGGACATTCGCTCGCTCTGGCGGCCCATCGGCCCTGTTGCCGTGTTCTGCGCGAGCAATTTTCCGCTGGCTTTTTCGGCGGCGGGCGGTGACACTGCTTCCGCTTTTGCCGCCGGGAACCCGGTAATCGTGCGGGCGCATTCCGCGCATCCTGGAACCGCGGAGCTTGTCGGCGAAGTGATTCGCCGCGCGGTCCGCACATGCGAATTGCCGGAGGGGATGTTCTCCCTGCTTTTCGACGCTGGCACACAGATCGGCACCGCACTCGTGCAGCACCCCAAGATCAAGGCCGTCGGCTTCACCGGCTCGCTTCGCGGCGGCCGCGCGCTGATGGACCTTGCCGCTGCGCGTCCCGATCCGATCCCGGTTTTCGCCGAGATGGGCAGCACGAATCCCGTATTTATTCTGCCCGAAGCGCTCAAACAACGCGGCGCGGAGATCGCGAAGGGCTTGCACGGCTCCGTCACGATCGCCGCCGGGCAAATGTGCACGAAGCCGGGACTGATCTTTTTGCCCGCCGGTCCCGACGCATTAGCTCTCGCGGAGAATCTGGGCGACCGCATCTCGCAGACGCCCGCCGCCGCATTGCTGACGCCGCAGATTCGTTCGACGTACGAAAGCCAGATCAAGGCGCGCAACCAACAAAAAGACGCCGCTCTTGCCGCGCACGGCGAGTCACCGAGTCCGGGAGGGGGAACACAGGTGAGCGCTGCGCTTTTCGAAACGAATGCGAGCTACTACAGAGCGCGGCCACAGCTTGCCGCCGAAGTTTTTGGGCCTACCACGCTACTCGTGTCGTGTTCGAATCGCGAAGACCTGCTCGCCGTCGCCCGGGATCTGCACGGGCACTTGACGGCCACGATTCACGGCACCGAGGAGGACTTGCGCGAATACGCCGACCTGGTCGAGATCATCGAGAACAAGGTGGGACGAATCATTTTTAACGGTTACCCGACCGGCCTCGAGGTTTGCCACGCCGTCGTCCATGGCGGACCATACCCAGCCACCTCCGATGGCAGGTCCACGTCCGTGGGTACGCAGGCGATCTATCGCTTTTCGCGGCCGATTTGCTACCAGGCGTTCCCGAACGCATCGCTACCCGCGGAATTGCAAGACGCGAATCCGCTCGGAATCTGGCGCTTGGTGGATGGCAACTTCACTCGCGGGGCGGCGGACGCGGCCCAGGCCGCAGGCTAGCGGAATCTACACGGCGTGGGGCGGCTGCGGCGCGGCTTCGTTTTTCGCCGCCTGATCTTTGGCAACCTGCCTCTCGTGAGCAAGAAACTCCTTCAACGATTGTCCGGCGTGGCGGATGTGTTCCGCCAGCAGCTTGCACGCCGCCGCGACGTCCCGGCTCCGGCACAGCGCCAGCAACTGGTGATGCTCGTCGCTCGCCCGTTCGAACGCGCGCGTTAGGTAGAGTTGCAGCCGCGTGTAGCGGTCCCCGTTGTTATTGATCAACTGGATCAGATTCAGGAAATGCGGGCGGTTCGAACGGCAGTAGAGCATCGAATGGAATTGCGAGTTCAGCCGGCCCCACACACGCACATCCTCTTCATGCTTCAGCGCCTTATCGAACGTGGCGAGAATCGCTTCCGCCTTCTCGAAATCGGCTTCCGTCAATCCGGGGATCGAGAGGCGCAGCACCTCGCTTTCCAGCAGCGCGCGAATCTCGAACAACTCCCCAATGTCGTCGGGTGAAAGCGCGGAGACCACCGCACCGCGATGCGCGACGATCTTGATCAGACCCTCGGCCTCGAGCTGGCGCAGTGCTTCGCGCACGGGAATGCGGCTGACTTCCAGTTCCAGCGCGATGGCGTCCTGGCGAAGCTGTTCACCCGCCTGCAGCTCGCCGCGCACGATCTTGTCGCGCAATCGTTCGGCCACAGCGGAGGAAAGAGACTGTCGCGGAATCGGAGCGGGCTTCGTTTTCATTGCGGCTAGAGAAACGCTCCCAGGCAGACCGCATGCTTTGCTCTGCACGTCCAGCGGGGCGGATGAATCAAGCCGAGCGGCTGCGTTTATATCATATCTAGGATAGCGGTGCTACGCCGTCTCAATATGTAAGACGCTGTGGCGCATGGGCTTAGGTGCATCACGGAACCAGCGGCGGATCTGAAAGACGCGCGCATGCGGGCCGGCGAGTACGCGGAGGCGGCGCGGGGAGCTGGGTAGCTTTTCGTGGTAAAATTCCGCGCACGGTGGCGGTATGGTGCAAAGGTTAGCACACCAGGTTCTCAACCTGAAAATCGGGGTTCGAGTCCCCGTACCGCTACCAACAAACAAAAAAGAGCAAAATCACAGGAAAATAGCAAAAAGCATTCTACCGTCATTTTAAAAGACAATCTCAGCTCAAGGTCTACCGCGTCCCGCATACACCGCGACACCGGGACCTCCAACCAATCATCCAATCTCCAGGCTCTCCATTGAAAGATACTGAGCGGCTGAAATTTTCAGGACACACCGCGCTTCGTAACGAACCCGGATGATTCACCTCTTTTGCTCTGCATTGCTGTCGAAAGATTGAGTCTTGTCTCGGAGAGAAGTCTGTGAAGCGAACGCCCGGACCTCGTGAAAACTCGCGATTGTTAGGTGTTGTCGCCGCAGTTGTGGTGATCGCCACCCTCTATTTCGCACGGGTCGTTTTTATACCCTTGGCGCTGGCTTTGCTTTTTTCACTTCTTTTGACTCCTGTGCTCGTCTTCCTGGAGAGAATAAAGGTCCCTCGCGGATTGGCCATCTTGCTTGTTGTTGCCGCGTTGGCCGGTTCAATCGGCCTGATGGGCTTGAAGACTTCCCAGCAACTCGTCAATTTAACCAGTGAGCTGCCGACATATAGAGAGACCCTCGAAGATAAAATTCGTACGTTAGCGGGTGGACCGAGCAAAAGTTTCAGCGCAGCTTCCGACATCATGAAAGCCCTGGGGAAAGAGATTGCGACGGCGGTTCCCGGCTCAACACAACCAAATGAAACGAGAAGGACACCTGCAGCCCCGGGATCGACAGCCTCGCGGCCACTGGCGGTAGAAGTTGTTCCGCCGAATAACCCTTTCGAATCCATTGAGAACTTGCTTGGTCCACTGGCCGCCGCTGGACTGGTCACCCTATTTACCATCTTCATGCTTTTGGGCCGGGAGGATCTTCGAAACCGATTTATTCGACTTGCAGGCGGCAATCGTTTGAATGTGATGACGCAAGCGCTGGACGAGGCTACTCACCGCATTAACCGATATTTGCTACTGCAATTGATCGTTAACTCCTCCTACGGCTTGGTGATAGGCACGGCATTGTATTTCATCGGCATTCCGAATGCTTCGCTCTGGGGCGTGGCCGCTGCGATTCTTCGATTTCTGCCGTACGTTGGCCCGCCGATGGCCGCGGTGGGTCCCGTTGTTTTGTCACTGGCCGTTTTCCCGGGATGGCAGCACGCTTTCGCGACCGCGGGACTCTACGTCGTTCTAGAATTGGTAGTGGCGAATTTCGTGGAGCCACTTCTCTACGGGGCTCATATTGGTCTTTCGCCGCTGGCTATCCTCGTCGCAGCCGTGTTTTGGACGCTGATTTGGGGGTTCCCCGGACTCGTATTGTCAACCCCACTGACGGTCTGCTTGGTCGTGATGGGGCGTTACGTTCCAAGCCTAAGTTTCCTCAACGTGCTTTTCGGAGATGAGCCTGTGCTTTCGCCCGAGGCTCAGTATTACCAACGCCTCTTGGCCACGGACCATCACGAAGCCAAACGGGTCTTGGAGGAATACCTTAAAGACAAATCTCTGGAAGAACTCTACAGCTCAGTATTGATTCCGGCATTGAGTCTGGCCGAACAAGATCGGCATCGTAACGAACTTGATGAGGAGACACAGAACTTTATCTACCAAAGTACCCGCGAGATCGTCGAGGAACTCGCTGACATTTCTTCTGAACAGCAGACAGAAGGAACCGCGGAGGATGCTTCCGAGCTTTCTCGAACCAAGAGCGGCCGTGTCGAGGTTCTGTGCATTCCGGCGAGAGACGATGCAGATGATGTCGTCGCGATGCTGCTTTCGCAGCTCCTCGAGCGGCAGGGCCACCGGGCGCAAAGCATTCGAATTGGTACAACGTCGGAAATGTTGTCGCAGGTGGCCGAGTCAAACCCGGCGCTGGTGTGTATTTCAGCCCTTCCGCCATTCGCCGTGGAACACACGAGAGCGTTGTACGCAAAATTGCGGGCTCACTCGCCGGAATTGAAAATCGTCGTTTGCCTTTGGCATTTCGAAGGAGATCCTAACAAAGCGGCAACTCGCCTGAAACTGGCCGGCGACCATGACTTCTTCACAACTCTGCCGCAAGTCCTGAAGCACATTGCTTTGCAAGCCGAGACGATTGTCTCGGGCGGGAACTAACCCTAGCCGCTGTTACAAGTTCCATTGTCCGTTCCTACCTGCTTTTCCGTATGGTCTGTCACTCCCGAGACGTTTCTAATGAGAGGAGCATTCGTCCCGCAGTTTGCAGTTGTTCACGTTCGGGCCCGCATTGCCTTGGAATAAGAACCGGCTTCGATAGCCGATTGCGTTGATGAGGCTGGGCAGATCACAAGGAGGAGTTGAAATGAAGGGACGTTCCCTCAAATTATCACGATTGCTTCTGCCGTTGGGCTCGCTGGCTTTTTGCGTATCGCTACTGGCCGCACCTGTTCCGCGGTATCAAGGTACCCAGCAGACGCCGCCCGACAACACCAAGAACAACCAGAATCAGACGAACCCCAGCGCGGATCAACAGAAGATGAATCCCGCCGACCGCGCCATCACACAGAAGATTCGTAAAGCGATCCATGATGATAAGAGTCTCTCCATCTACGCCCACAACATCAAAATCATCACTCAAGACGGAAAGGTCACACTCCGCGGGCCGGTACGATCTGAAGACGAGAAAAACAACCTGCAGGCCAAAGCGGTGGCGGTAGCGGGGGAAGAAAACGTAACTAATCAACTCGAGATTGCGCCTTCGAAATAAGTGCGCAGAGATTTAACCTGTTTACAACTCAAAGGAGAAAAACAAATGTCAGGTAAAAAAGTGGGAGTGTTTGGAATCTATTCGACTCGCATTGGCGTCGAGAACGCCGCGGATGCGCTTGTGAAGGCAGGCTTCCCGACCTCGGATATTTCAGTACTTTTGCCCGAGAGCCTTGGCGGGCCCAAGGACATGGGAACGTCAAAGGCGACGAAGGCTCCGGAGGGCACAGCAGCAGGCGTGACCACCGGAGGCATCATCGGCGGCACGCTTGGCGTTCTGGCGGGTGTTGGCCTCTTGGCGATCCCGGGTCTAGGCCCATTCATAGCTGCAGGTCCGATCATGGCAGGGCTGGCGGGGCTGGGCGTCGGCGGGGCAGTCGGCGGAGTTACCGGAGCGCTGATCGGCATGGGTATTCCTGAATTTGAAGCAAAGCGATACGAAGGCCGGCTGCAGAAGGGCGGAATTCTCCTTTCGGTGCATTGCGACACGTCAGAGGAAATCAAGCGTGCTAAGGAAGTTCTGGGACGCACCGGTGGGGAAGATGTTTCCTCCACGGGAGAATCCTCTACGAATACCGACAAAACAGATCGCAACGTTGAGAGTAAGGTTTCCCGCGGAACGATGTAATCCCGACGAGGAAGTCTATTCGAGGCTTCCTCCGTTACTTGCTAAAGGCGAGCCAGCGAAGCGCTGGCTCGCCTTTCTTATTCTGCGGAAGCGCTTTTGGTGCGTGCTACTGCCCCGGATGGTACGTCTGCTTAGTGTGCCCCACGAGTTGCGAACGCTGGAAGTAGACGTCCCGCAAGTTGCCAGTGCTGTATCGCTCGGCCTCATCGTCAAAATGGCGTGACGTCGGATCGCCGCTCTCACCGCCAGCCGTCACCGCTCTAGCTCGCACGTTTTCGCCGAACTCGACTACGGCAACGAAGCTGTTCCCGCTCGTGCCATACCACTTTTTTGTTCCGGGGTACGCGCGCGCAGCGAAGGAAGCCAGCGAGCCCCACCGCGCGGAAGTGAAGCCAACGGGGATGCTCGGCCCTGCGTCATTGAACGTGGGTACGATGTCGTCGTTGAGGCGCTGGAACCGGTTGATATCGCCCCAGGGCGTCTTCCACGTTCCGAAATCGGCGGCTAGTCTGTCGGACGCTGCCGATAATGATTGCAGGAGCTGCGCTCCCTGCGCGTTGCTGCCGACGTAGTCGTACGCGGCGATGCCCGCCTTCCTCGCATCGGCGCCCACGCGGCGCTCAATGTCCTCGCCCCAGAACACCGCGAGCGACGTAGGAACGGACGTCACGGACCACCGAAGGTCCCAGATGCGCAGCAGACCAATCTGCTCGGCGAGTCTCGCTTTCAGCGGATCGCTAGCTGGGGTGTCGTCCCACGCTTTGATCAACGCGGGCATTGGCTTTTCAAACCACGTGAGATAGCTATCATACGCAGCACCAATCAGCGTGCTGAGCGTGAAATCCTTTGTGTTCTGCAGCACGCGGACCGCGTGCAATCCCCGCGCGGATTCACCGCCGGTTTCTACATAAGGGGGAAAGTCTTCCTTCTTCGGGCTGCTCGGTCCCGCGGCGGACCACGGCCAGTTGTTCGAATTGTAGAGCCAGCCGCTCTTGGGATTCAGCAGGTGCGGCGTCTCGTCCACAGCAAGCAACCCTTGCCACTCCGTCGCCGGATCGCTGCCATCCACCGGCTTGGTCCAGTCGAAGCGAGTATCGCGGCGCGGAATGAAGTTGCCATGGAAGTAGGCGATGTCGCCATCGGCATCCGCGAAGATCGTGTTATTCGACGAATTCGCCTTGAGTTCTAGCGTCTGCCGGAACGATTTGTAGTCCTTCGCTTTGGTGCGCGCGTAGGACTGCGTCAGCGCCTTCACCGGCTCCTGCATTAACCGGATGCTGACCCACTTGCCGTTCGCCTCACCGATAATCGGTCCGTGATGGGTGCGGTAGACGGTGAATTTCTTTTCGGCCATTCCGTCGCCGGTTTTGTACCGCACCGTGATCTCCTCCGTCGCGAGTGGACGCTCCTCGTTGCCGTACTTGTAGTAGAAGCGATCGCCTTTTTTCTCCACGGTCTCGAGATATTGGCTCACTGCGTTCACACCGCTCGAGGTGTGCATCCATCCGGCGCGCTCGTTAAAACCCTGGTAGATGAAGAACTGACCCCACGTTACGGCGCCGTAAGCATCAAGCCCTTCGTCGCTCACCATCTGAAGCTCGGATCGGAAATAAAAGGAAGTGTGCGGATTGATCAGCAGCAGCGCGTGGTGCGCAGCGGTGTTCGAAGGGGAGATTGCCATGCCATTCGATCCGCCGGGCTCTTCAGGTTCCAGGTCGTCCTTGGAAGGGGCCGGGCTCACGGGAACTTTGCCGTAGAACGATGCAAGTTGATCGAGGTTCACGCGCTCGATGTCGCCGCCGATGCTTCCCTCGGTGAAGCTAAGCGCCATCCACGGCTCAAATCGCTGGATGACCCGCGGTTTCACTTCCGGATGCTTGTAGAGATAGAAGTTTAGGCCATCCGCAAACGCGTTCATCAGCGTCTTCAGCCATGCCGGGCTCGTTGCGTATTGCGTCTTCATCGTGGCAGGGTCAATGAAGAGTTTCATGCGCAGGTCTTGGTAGATTTTGGACTCGCCCTCGGCCTCCGCCAAGCGTCCCATGGCGTTTATGTAGTTTGTCTCGACGCGATTGAAGTCGTCCTCGGCCTGTGCGTACTCCGTGCCGAAGACGGTGTCGGCGTCCGTTTTTCCGTAGATGTGCGCGATGCCCCAATCATCCCGCGTGATGGTGACATTGCGGGTTTCTTGCTCCCACCGCGCGACCTCGGGACTTGGCGCCGACGCAAACGCCAAAGACGCGGATGCGGCCGCGAAAATGAGGAGAAGTCTTTTCATGAGTCACCCATGAAAACGAAAGGATACCGGCGACGGCCCGGCACTAAACAGTATGAGCGAACGCGCCAGCGTAACATATTCGGAGCAGCGAGGACGACGCCCTCTCGTCCAAAGAAAAGGGACACCAATCCTCTCCATTTCTCGCTACACTGATTCCCCATGGCGCAGGTTTACGCAGGCACTTCCGGTTGGGCTTATCCGAGCTGGAAACCCGATTTTTATCCCGCCAAGCTCGCTTCCGCGAAATTCCTGGGCTTTTACGCGACGCGCCTGAACACCGTCGAGGTGAATTACACGTTCCGCCGCTTTCCGACGGACAAGTTGCTCGAAGGCTGGATCGCCGCCACACCGCCAGGTTTCCAGTTTGCCGTGAAAGCACACCAGAAGATCACGCACATCAAGCGGCTGCGTGACGCGAATGAGTTCACGCTGGATTTCATCGGTTCGCTGCGGCCCTTGCAGGAGGCGAAGAAACTCGGGCCGATACTCTTCCAATTGCCTCCATTCCTGAAGGCTGACATATCTTTGCTCAAGGATTTCCTCGCGATCCTACCGCGTGGCACGCGCGCGGCTTTCGAATTCCGGCACGTTTCCTGGTTCAGCGAAGAGGTGTTCGCAGCGTTGCGGGCCGCAAACACCGCGCTTTGCGAAGCCGAAAGCGAAAAGCTGGAGACGCCGGAGACCGAAACCGCCGATTTTTCCTACTTCCGTTTGCGGAAAGAAGGGTACACGGCCAAGGAGCGCAAAACGTTGGCGGGCAAGGTCACCGGTCGCGGGAAGCGCGGCGACGTGTACGTTTTCTTCAAGCACGAGGACACGCCTGAAGGCGCGCTCTATGCTGAGAAGTTGCTCGAAGCGGCGAAAGGCGCATGAGCCGCCCGGCGAGCTGGCGATAACCGCAATCACAGAACCATTTCCGAGGTGACCCGATGAAAGACGCAAAGAGTGCAGCGCGAGAGCAAATCGAGCAGTTGCGCGAGCCGCTCGTCGCGCTGAGCCATCGCATTCACGCGCATCCCGAGCTTGGTTTTGAAGAGGAGCGCGCCTCGCTTTGGCTCGAAGAGATGCTCTCGGATGCGGGCATGCGCGTGGAGCCAAAGGCTTACGATTTGTCGACGGCCTTTGTCGCGCGAGCTGGCAGCGGTCCGCTGCACATCGCCATCTGCGCCGAATACGACGCGCTACCGGGCGTCGGCCATGCCTGCGGCCACAATCTAATTGCGGCGATGTCGGTGGGGGCGGGGATTGCTCTATCGCGCGTGGCCGACGAAGTGGGGTTGACGGTGACCGTCGTTGGCACGCCCGCGGAAGAGGTCGGCGACGCCAGCGGCAAAATTCTGCTACTCGAGCGCGGAGCGTTCCAGGGAATGCATGCGGCCATGATGGTGCATCCTGCGCCGATGGATATGCCCACGATGAAAATCATCGCGGCGTCTATGTTTGAGGTGCGCTACACCGGTAAGGAATCGCACGCCTCCGCTTTCCCGGAAATCGGAATCAATGCCGCGGACGCACTGACCGTGGCGCAAGTCTCGCTAGGATTGCTGCGCCAGCACATCCGCCAGACGGACCGCATCCACGGCATCACCACGCATGGCGGCGACGCGCCCAATGTGATTCCTGCGCACACGGCGGCGAAATACATCATTCGCAGCGAAACCGTTGGCGAGCTTGGCGACCTGCGCACCAAGGTTCACCGCTGTTTCGAAGCGGGCGCTCTCGCCACCGGCTCGAAACTCGAAATCATTGGCGGCGAAAAGCCATATACGGAAATGCATCATGACATGGAGATTGCCGCCATTTACGAACGCAATGCGCGCGCTCTCGGGCGCGACTTCCCGGATTTGGGGCCGATGGCAGCGCGCATGGCGGCCTCGACCGATATGGGCAACGTTTCGCTGGTGTTGCCCTCGATCCATCCCGTGATTGGCATTAACTCCTTCCCGGCCGTCAATCATCAGCCGGAATTCGCGGCGCATTGCGTCACTGAGGCGGCCGACAAGGCGCTCTACGATGGCGCCGTGGCGATGGCCTGGACGGCCATTGACCTGGCCACGACGGATGCCTTGCGGACGCGCCTGCTCGCGCGCCCGGCAGCCCAATAAGCGCTTCGGGCGTTGTCTTTCAGTTCGAGCCACTCCAGGCCCGGGTTTCCAATTCTGCTTCCGGCGCATCATACAGACATCAAGGAAGCGGCATTTCGAAACCCTCCCAGGGGCGCCGAATTCGCTCTGACGCCACGTTTCTGCCAATGTTGCACTTAAACCGTAGCTGTTGTTGCGCCAATGTCGCGCTATGCACGCCAGCCCCCAGCGGATGAAACTTCCCGGCCTAAGAAGTGTTTAATAGCGTATGGCATTGACATCGCGTCCGAGAGCGCGGAGAGCCTTAGGCTCACGCAAGGGGATACGAAAAAAATGATTCTGCAACCCACGCAGGAACGAACACGTGGAGAAAAAACGATGAAAAGGATTCGCACCATTGTTCCAGTGCTGGCCGCGATGTTCATGCTCGCAGGCTTCGCGCAGGGGGTTTTCGGCCAGGCTGATCCGCCAGGCCGCGTGGCGCGCCTGAATTTAATGGAAGGCACGGTGTCCTATTTGCCTTCCGGCGGCGGTGATAATGATTGGGTGGGGGCCATCGTAAACCGTCCGTTGACGACGGGCGATAAGCTCTGGGCGGACACAGACGGCCGCTCGGAACTGCACATCGGCTCGACGGCCATTCGCATGGATCACAACACCGGGCTTTCGTTCCTGAACCTGGATGACACGGCGGTGCAGATTCGTCTCTCTGACGGCGTCATGGCGATGAAGGTGCGCAACCTCGCCGCGGGCGAAACCTTTGAGGTGGATACGCCCAACCTGGCGTTTTCGATCCAGCGGCCTGGCTACTACAACATCGAAACGCACCCCGATAACAACGTCACAATCGTCACCGTTCGCGAGGGCGAAGGTGAAGTAACGGGCGGCGGCCGGTCGTGGCAAGTGATCTCCGACCAGCAGGCCGTCTTCACGGGTACGGACAACCTCGACTACGATCTCAAAGACGCCGACGCGCAACCCACAAACGACTTCGACCGCTGGGCCATGACCCGCGACGCGCACGAAGATCACGACATTGCGTCGGACCACAACGTCTCCCCGGAAATGACGGGTCACGAAGACCTGGATGCGAATGGCACCTGGCAACAAGTCCCGGATTACGGCGCGGTCTGGGTTCCCTCCGGCGTGCCAGTGGGTTGGGCGCCTTATCGCTATGGCCACTGGGTTTGTGTTGCGCCGTGGGGATGGACGTGGGTGGAAGATGAGCCGTGGGGTTTTGCTCCGTTTCACTATGGTCGCTGGGCATTTTACGGAGCCGCGTGGGTCTGGGTTCCCGGCCCTGTGGTGGTTAGCCCTATCTATGCCCCCGCGATGGTTGCGTGGGTCGGCGGCGGTTTCGGGGTCTCGGTCGGAATCGGTGCCGGGGTGGGTTGGTTCCCGCTTGGGCCGCACGAAGTGTTCGTGCCCGGCTATCGCGTGAGTGAGCGCTACGTCACAAACATCAACGTAACGAACACTGTCGTGAATCGCACGGTCGTGGCCAACGCCTACAACAATCGCCCGGCGAACGTCACCTATGCCAACCGCAACGCCACGACCGTCGTTTCTCACGACACGTTCGTGAATGCGCGTCCCGTGGCGCGCAACGTCGTCAGCATACAGGCACGCGATTTGGCCGCCGCTCCGGTCACACGCACGGTGGAAGCGACTCCGGAACGAGCCAGTGTTTATGGAGCGGGCGCGCACAATGCACCTCATCCGCCAGCGCGGGTAATGAGCCGCGCCGTGGTCGCAAAACAGACGCCGCCCAACCAGCCAAACCATTTTGCACAACAACCATCACAGCCAGAGCACTTTGATCGGCCGCCGCAGACCCGGCCGAACACGCCTACCAATGCGGCGGTCCAGCAGCAGGATCGCGTCACTCCAAACGGCGCGCGGGATCAGGCGACAACTCAGCAGCAGACTTACCGTCCCGACGTGAAGCAGGCGCCTACCGTACATCCGCCAACACCCAAAGAGCAGCAAGACGTGCAGGCAAAGCAAAAGACGTGGCAGAACGCGCACCCGCGTCCCGACCCCAAAAGTAAGGGTCACGGCAATTAGCCTCGGTTTTCGCCTCACGGGGTAGGAGGGCCTCCCGGGTTCCGCGCCAAAAAGGCGTGGAACCCTGCTCGCGGCGGGCTGGTATCGTTCCGCCGCAAGGCCTGTCGAGGCGCCTCCTCCACAGAACGCACGCACACAGTGTCCGTTTCCGCAACGGGCATTCCCATAAGCGGCCAGGAGCCGCTCCTCGTCGCACGCGGCGGTCGAGATAAACGCCACATTCACAGTGAGTTAAGATGCTTCCTCGCGAGGCATTCCGCTTGCGCCGATCATTAGTTGCCTTTTTCGAGCTTCGGCTCGGTTCAGGCGGTGATCTCTTCACTTTCGTTGGAGTAGCCACCCGGTAGAACATGCGACGAAATTGAGGTTCCGGCCTGGATCAAGACTTCTGCATTGGACACGGCAAGATTTTCAGAGGCCGGGCTCATTTTCAGTCAGGAGAAAAGAGATGACGAGAATCGAACGGATGCGCACCGCCTTAAAGGGTTCTCTGGATCAAGCAGGGTTCGAGCAAATGGCCGGCACGGGTTGGCGGCCGATTGCAATTGAATGGGAACGCGAAGTGCCCGGTGAAGACACAGCCGCCTCTTCGCGCAAACTCGAGGAGGTGCCCTTCGGCCTGCGCGTGGCGCACGACTGTCATCACCTCGAAGAAGATCCGGCCGAGATGAACGCGCTGCAAACGATCATGGAGCTGATTGTCCAGGACGCCCCGCTTTCCCGCATCGCGCAGGAGCTGAACCGTCGCGGTTTTGCGACACGCGATGGCGTGAAATGGTCGCCGCTGAGCGTCTATCAGATTTTTCCGCGCTTGATTGAAGTGACTCCGCGTATCTTCGCCGACGAGGAATGGAAGGGCCGCCGGCCGGATATGACGCGCGTCACCTGGAACTCTTGAGCAGCCGAATTCGTATTTCAAGCAGGGAGGACACGCCGTGACCACACTTTTGCAGGATGGCAAGCAGGCGCTTCGGGCGCTGCGTAAGAATCCCGGCTTCACCGCCATTGCGATTCTCACGCTGGCGCTCGGCGTCGGCGCAAACTCGGCCATCTTCAGCGTGATCAACTCGCTGCTGCTTCGGCCGCTGCCGGTGCAAGACCCTGCGCAGATCACCGTCCTCAATTTTGAGCACGGCCACGGTCATCCTGCCCAGGGCATCTCCTACATTGAATTCGAACACATGCGCCAGCAGGCTGATAGCCCATTCTCCGATTTGTTGGGCTGGGAGCTAGGTTCCGACGGCCTTCGCGTGGACAACAAGAACTACGCGCTGCTGATCAGCTACGTTCCGCAGGGTTTCTTTCAAACGCTGGGAATTCGACCGGCATATGGACGTCTGCTATTGCCTTCCGAAGGCAAGACGCCAGGCGCCGATCCGGTCATTGTACTCGGGTACGGTTTTTGGAACGGGAGCCTGGGCGCCGATCCGGGCGTTGTCGGCAAGAATATCCTGGTGAATGGCCATCCGTTCACAATTGTGGGCGTGGCTCCAAAGGGATTTCACGGCCTCGCTCCGCTGCTGGACATGCAAGCCTACGTCCCGTACGCCATGTCCATATCGCTTGGCGGAGCGCCCGATCTCTTGACCAACATCAAGAACGACAATCTACACGTGCTCGGCAGGCTCAAGCCTGGCGTCAGCGTCGCGCAAGCTCGCGCCGGCTTGGCGGTGGAAGCCAGCCGCCTCGGGCAGGAGTTCCCGGACGTGGACAAGAGCCTGGACATTTTGGTCTATCCCGAGCGGATGTCGCGTCCCGATCCCGAATCCGCCCAGAGCCTAATTCTCGCGTCAGGACTTTTCATGGCGCTGGCGGTGCTCGTGCTCGTGCTGGCATGCGTGAACGTTGCCAATCTCCTCTTAGTTCGCGCCACCGTTCGTCGGCGCGAAATGGCCGTGCGTGTCGCGCTCGGGAGCACGCGGGCCCGGCTGATCCGGCTGTTGTTGACCGAGAGCGTCTTGCTCGCGATTCTCGGCGGCGCGGCCGGCGTTTTTCTCGGGCAGTGGGGGAGTCACGCGATTGGCTCCGTCAATTTGCAGACGACCCTGCCGCTTGCTATCGACTTCAGTTTTGACTGGAGAGTTTTCGCCTATAGTTTCGCCGCAGCTTTGCTCACTGGGGTTTTCGTGGGGATCGTGCCCGCAATTCGGGCCGGCCGCGCGAACTTGATTGACACGCTGCGAGAATCAGGCCGCTCCGTCGCTACCGGCCACCATCGCTTGCGGAACACATTGGTGACCGTGCAAGTTGCCGGCTCGCTCATGCTGCTGGTGATCGCGATGCTCTTCACGCGGAGCATGGCTAAGGCCCAGCACATAGATCTCGGGTTTAAAGCCGAGGGTCTCGCCAACATGACGATGGACCCGAGCGGGATCGGTTACAACCACGAGCAAGCGTCCGCCTTCTACGATCAGGTGTTGACTCGCGTGCGTGCGCTGCCCGGCGTGCAGTCGGCCAGCTTCGCCTTTGCGGTTCCCATGGGTTACTACAATTCGATCACCACTCTAGATATCGAAGGTTTCCAGCCTCCCCCCGGTCAGGGAGCGCCCACGATCATCGATAACTATGTGTCGCCCGGCTATCTTCAGAACATGGGCATCCCGCTTCTGCGGGGACGTGAATTCACCGATGCAGATAAGCAGGACACGCAGTACGTTGCGGTGATCAATGAGGCGGCGGCGCAGAGATACTGGCCGAATCAGGATCCCATCGGGCATCACTTCAAAATGCGTGACGACAAGCAGCAACGCACCGTGGAGGTGGTCGGCATCGCGCAGAACAGCCGTTATGACGGCCTGAGCGGAATGATAGATCCGTTTATTTATGTGCCGTTTGCGCAACATCCTGATTCTTTATCTATCATGACGCTGCAAGTTCGCAGCGCGGCCAAGCCGGAGACGATCATTCCCACCGTGCAACAGACCATTGCCGGCATGGCGCCCGCGCTTCCTGTCTTTGATGTGCAGACCATGTCGCAGGGGCTCGAAACGCTCAACGGCTTCCTGATGTTCAAAATTGGAGCGGGCCTCGCCGCCTGCATGGGCCTGCTCGGACTGACGCTCGCCATTGTCGGCGTCTATGGCGTCGTTTCTTATGCAACGAACCAGCGCACACACGAAATAGGCATTCGCGTCGCGCTCGGAGCTCAACCCTCACAAATCGTGAAACTGATCTTGCGACAGGGTCTGTTGATCGTAGGCATCGGAATTGCCATTGGGCTGGTCTGCGCACTCGCGGCGGGCCGTGTGGTTGGACAATTCCTCGTCGGCGTGGGAGCTGCCGACCCGCTCACGTTCGTTTCTGTCTCCCTGATTCTGGCATCAGTAGCCTTGTTTGCTTGCTGGATTCCCGCTCGCCGCGCCATGCGAGTGGATCCAGCCGTAGCGCTGCGCCACGAATAAGCGCCGGTTTGTAGCCCCGGGTGCGACAGGCGCAGTCCGCGTGGCGACCCTGAGGTCTTTCTCCGCCATTTCGGGGATGCAGTTCATGGTGTTTCGCACTGACCCACTCGTGCTTGCCCTGACGCGGGGAAGCGTGCTCGATTGCGGGGTCCCTCGTTGCACTGAACCTTTTTGTCCGGCCGGCGTCTAAACACGCGGGTAGTCGTGTGTAAATCAAGCAGGGAAGGGCGCCATGGAAAACCTTTGGAAAGACATCCGCTTCGGCCTGCGCATGCTGGTGCAGAAACCTGGGTTCACGGCCATCGCCGTGCTCACGCTTGCGCTCGGGATCGGCGCCAACACCGCAATTTTCACCCTGTTTGACGCTGTCCTGATCGAGTCCTTGCCGGTCCACGAACCCAGCCGGCTTGTGCTGTTCACCGATACTGCTGGCGAAGGCACCTCCACGAGCGATTCCTTTCCTGCCGGCAAATGGAATTACTTCTCGATGGAAGTGTACGACTCCTTGCGCCAGCAGCCGTTGCCGCTCGAATCCCTTGCCGCTTTTCGCAGTGGAGAGAACCCAGTGTCCGTCCGCATTCCGGGCGCGACGGGCGACGACGCGCAGGTTCAGCGCGCAGTCGTCCATCAAGTTTCCGGGAATTATTTCGATGTGTTGGGAGTGCCCGCGGCCATAGGGCGAACGCTCACGCCCAGCGACGACCAGAAAAACGCCCAACCCGCTGCCGTGGTGAGCTACGGCTACTGGAAACAGAAATTTCACAGCGATCCGGGCGCCCTCGGCAAGACGGTGATCCTCAACGGCGCGCCGTTCACCATCGTTGGTGTTATGCCGTCCGAGTTTTTCGGCGAACGCGTTCGTCGCTCGCCCGATTACTGGCTGCCACTGGTTTTTCAGCCGCAGATTGAGATGCGTCCCTCTTTCGTGGACGATCCCCAGGCCTATTGGCTCTTTCTGATCGGGAGGCTCAAGCCGGGCGCAACGCGAGCGCAGGCGCAGGCGGCGGCAACGGTCGCATTGCAACAATTCCTCACCAACAAAGAGGGGACGAAGATCACCGGCGAAGTGCGGCGGAATATCCAGAAGGCGCACGTGGAGCTTTTCGATGGCGGCGCGGGGATTTCCGGGCTGCGCCGTGAATACTCCGAGCCGCTGCACATCCTGCTCGTCGTGGTCGGGATGGTTCTGCTGATCGCTTGCGCCAACGTCGGCAACCTGCTGCTCTCACGTGCCTCCGCGCGACAAACGGAAATCTCCGTCCGATTGGCGCTCGGCGCGACCAAGGGACGTCTAATTCGCCAGCTCCTCACGGAAAGCCTGCTATTGGCTGCACTGGGTGGCGCCTGCGGAATTCTTTTGGCGCACTGGGCGGTGAACCTGCTTGTAGCAGCTCTGGCGAAGAGCTCGCCGATGAAGCCGCACCTCAACGGTCCAGTCTTGGCCTTCACGCTCGGCGTCACATTTCTAGCGGGGATTCTCTTCGGCTTGGCGCCAGCATTGTATGCGCGCCGCACCGATCTCGCGTCGGCTTTGAGGGCGGGAAGCCGCCGCGTGGCCGGGGGGGAGCAGAAGTGGGGGACCACGCAGGTTCTCGTCGTCGTCCAGATTGCTGTCTCGCTGGTCTTGCTGGTAGGCTCGAGCCTTTTCGCCCGCAGCCTCTTGAATCTAGAGCACCAGAAGCTAGGCTTCGATCAGGAACACGTTCTTCTCGCTCGAATCAACCCACGCCTCGGAGGCTACAAGCCTGAAAATGTCGGCGCGATTTATCGCAAGCTCTACGATCAGCTCAACGCCCTCCCCGGCATCCGCAGCGCCACGATTGCTACCTACAGCCCGCTCAGCGGCACCAGGAGCACCAACGACGTCAGCGTGCAAGGCTATGCCGCAAATCAGGGAGAAGATCTGGAGGTAGAGTCGGTCTCCGTTGCGCCGCGATACGTCGAGACCATGGGCGTTACGTTACTGCTCGGAAGATCAATTGGAACCCAGGACGCCGCGGGCGCGCAGCGGGTCGCCATGGTCAACGAAGCCTTCGTCCGCCATTTCTTCCCGAAGGAAAACCCCATCGGGCAGCATTTTGGGTTCGGTGGTCCCAAGGACGCAGGCGACATCGAAATTGTGGGGATAGTAAAGGACGTAAAATTCAGCAATGATGTGAGAGAGAAAGTGGCTGAGATGGCATTCCTGCCAATCCTCCAGGATAAGGACCAATCTGCGCTATCCGCCGAAGTCGCGCTGCGAACCGCCAGCGATCCTGACGCTGCCGCCTCCGAGGTGCGCCAGGCAATCACCCAGGTAGACGCGACCCTGCCGATTTCCAATGTGCAGTCTCTTCGCAAACAGGTGGAATCCGATTTCGATGAGGAGCGCATCGCGGCGCAGTTGATCAGCTTCTTCGGCGGGCTTGCGCTGTTGCTGGCCTGTGTCGGTCTCTACGGCATCGTGGCGCAGGGTGTCGCGCGCCGCACGAACGAAATTGGTGTGCGCATGGCCTTGGGTGCGCAACCCGGCGCCATCCGTGCCATGGTGTTGCGTGACACGTCCATCCTCGTTCTGGTGGGGCTCGCCGTCGGTCTGCCCGCCGCTTTCGGAGCGACTCGCCTCATCTCTAGCGAGCTTTACGGCGTAGGCTCCGCCGATCCGCTGTCGTTTTTGGTCGCCATCATAATGCTTGCTGCGGTCTCAGCCCTCGCCGGATACCTGCCCGCCCGGCGCGCTGCCCGTGTGGACCCCATCGTCGCGCTCCGTTACGAGTAGCGCGGTTCGTCCGCAGATCAGCTGGAACGAAACCGTCTCCGGAGCGTATAAACGTGGGGAGGCACCGCGGTGAATATGCTCTGGCACGACCTGCGCTATGGCATTCGCATGTTGTTCAAAAGGCCATGCTTCACGGCCATGGCGATCCTCACGCTGGCCCTTGGCATTGGCCTGAACGCCGCGATCTTCTCGATCTACAATACCGTGATTCTGCGCCCGCTCCCGGTGCGCGATCCCTCTCGCGTTGTGAACCTCTACTCGGCGATTCGTGGCGAACGCCAGACCAACTCCTTTTCTTATCCGGAGTACGCGTACTACCGCGACAACAATTCCATCTTCTCCGGCATGGCAGCCTACGCTGGCGCCAAGGTGCTGCTGGGCGGGCCGGACGCATCGAGCGCGCAAGCCGCCCAGCCCGAATGGCTGCACACGCAGCTTGTCTCCGGCAACTATTTCGACCTGCTCGGCGCGAGCCCCGCGCTGGGGCGGACATTCCTCCCTGAAGAAGACAAGACTCCCGCCACGCATCCTGTGGTCGTGTTGAGCTACTCGTTTTGGCAGAGTCGCCTCGGTGCCGATCCCGCCATCATTGGGAGGTCCCTCAACCTCAACTCGTTGCCCTACACCGTCATCGGAATTGCGCCCAAGGGTTTCATCGGTACCGACCCGGATGTGCCGGACGCCTGGGTCCCGGTGATGATGAGCGCCAACGTCCATTCAGGCCCCAGCCTCCTGGATGATCGCGAGGCGGGCTGGGTCTTTGTTGTGGGGCGGCTCAAGCCCGGCGTGACGCTTCGCCAATCGCAGGCGGAGATGGAGGTTCTCGCCGGCCGCTTTCACGTTGCCGATAAGGATCGGCAGCGCCAGTCCACCGTGGTCGTCACCCCAAGTGGTTTCCTAAGCCCGTCGCAGCAATCCGATGTGGTGCCTTTTGCGGTGCTCATCATGGTGACTGTCGGATTGGTGCTGTTGATTGCGTGCGCGAACGTGGCGAACCTGCAGCTCGTCCGTGGCGTTTCGCGGCAGAAGGAGATGGGTATTCGGTTGTCGCTGGGCGCCTCGCGAGGCAGGCTCATTCGCCAGTTGCTGGCGGAAAGCTTATTGCTCTCCGCCATCGCGGGTGTGGCCGGCCTGTTTGTGGGATGGTGGGCGGCAAGCCTATTTGTCAGCTTCATGCACCCGCCGGGCGAAAAGGCGCTCAGCTTGCACATTGCGCTGGACTGGCGCGTCGCGGCATATCTCGCGGGAACTTCCTTGCTGGCCGGCCTCGTGACGGGTCTGATGCCTGCGCTTCGCGCTTCTCGCCAGGACCCTTTGCACGCGATACGCGAACAATCGGCGGATTCCTCTTTCCGCTCGGGTTCGAAACTGCGTGCCATTCTGGTAGCGAGCCAGGTCGCGATCTCGCTCTTCCTGTTGGTGGGCGCGGGGCTTCTGGTGAGGGCGCTGGGCAAGGCGCGCAGCGTTGATCCCGGCTTCAATCTGAGCCAGGTCGCCGTGTTGTCGCCTGACCTTCGAGTCCGTGGCTACGGCAAGGCGCGGGCCACGGAGTTCGATGAACAACTCGTCCAGCGCGCAGCAACGCTTCCCGGTGTTGTGAGTGTTGCACTGGGCCGCACGGTCCCCCTCGGCAACTCATCTGCCGAAACGGGGATCATGGCGCAAGGACACGAAACGCCCGCCGGACAGCAGTCGCCCGGCGTCAACTTCAACGTCGTCTCGCCGGGATTCTTCGATACGATCGGCATCCCGTAGCTGCAGGGGCGCTCTTTCACTGCAGCAGAGGTTACGAACGGCAGCCACCTTGCTGTCGTGAGCAAGTCGCTCGCGCAGATGCTCTGGCCGGGTGAAAACGCAGTCGGCAAGTATCTGCGGCAGGGGCGCAAGTCGCCCCTGTATGAAGTCGTCGGCGTCGTTGGCGATGTTCGAAACGTATATCTGTGGGCCTCTGACTTGCCCTACCTGTATCTGCCGCCGCTGGCGGAAAACCAGGACAACTTTTCCGACATGCAGGTATTCGTTCGCACGAAGGGAAATCCTGTTGCGGCCATCTCGGCGCTGCCCGGAATCGTGCGATCCATTGATCCTGCGGTGCCGGCGACGTCGCAGCCGCTCGCCGATAACCTCGCCAAATGGGTCTGGCCGTCACAGATCGGCGCGGTCCTTTCCACCGGACTCGGTCTGCTCGCCCTCTTGCTTGCCGCCGTTGGTATCACCAGCGTGACGGCCTTTGCCGTCAGCCAGCGCATCCGCGAGATCGGCATTCGAATGGCTTTGGGGGCCGATCCAAACAAGGTCGTGCGGCTGTTCGTCTGGCAGGCTTCGCGGCTCGTGCTTTGCGGCGCGGCCGTTGGCCTTGCTCTTGCTGCGGCGGCATCGCGAGCGCTGGCGCGCTTTCTCTACGGGCTGAGCGCAGTGGACGGCATCGCGTTCATTGGCGTGACGCTGCTGCTAACCGGCGTAGCCCTGGCGGCCTGCTGGATTCCGGCGCGCCGCGCAACAATGGTGGATCCCATGGTGGCGCTGCGTCACGAATAGTTTTCAGAGAAGCTGAGAGGAAGGCCTATGAATTCGCTCTGGCAGGACGTTCGATGTGCCCTTCGAACGTTTTCGAAACAGCCCGCGTTTACCGCCATCGCTGTGCTCACCCTTGCGCTCGGCATCGGCGCGAACAGCGCCGTGTTTGGCGTCGTGGACGCGGTGCTGCTTCGCTCGTTGCCGTATCGCCAGGAAAACCGGCTGGTCATGGTGTGGGAGCAAAATTTTCAACAAGGGCAGGATCACAACGTCGTCTCACCTGCCAATTTCCTGAATTGGCATGACCAGAACACAGTGTTCGATCAGATGGCGGGCTTCTACGATGGACGCAAGAGCCTGACCGGCACAGGCGACCCAGAACAAATTCCCGGCCAGGCTGTCACGACGAATCTATTTTCGCTTCTGGGTATTTCGCCTATCCTCGGCCGCGATTTTTCCGCGGACGAAGGTGTGCCAGGCACGACAAGGTCGTGCTGCTGAGCTATGGCCTCTGGCAGCGCAAGTTCGGCGGCGACAAGGATGTCCTCGGCACGTCGATCCGCCTGGATGGCGAAAACTACAGTGTCGTCGGCGTGATGCCCGCCGGAGTGCAGCTCTTGATTCCCAAAGGCTCGCTGACGGGCCACGCGCCCCAACTCTGGTTGACCATTGCCTGGACGCAGAAATCGCGGACACCCCGTGGCCGTTACATGACCGCGATTGCGCGCCGAAGGATGGTGTCACGCTCGGCCAAGCGCAGACACAAATCAACGAGGTTGAGGATGCATTTCGAAAGCAGTATCCAGAGTTCGAATCCGGCTGGGGCGTGCACTTGGTTCCGCTGCGCAGCGATCTCGTCGGCGGCATAAGACCCGCGCTGCTCGTTCTGCTGGGAGCGGTGGCGTTTGTTCTGCTGATTGCCTGTGCCAACGTGGCGAATCTGGCGCACGCGTCTGGACGCACGCGGGAAATTGCCGTCCGCACGGCGCTGGGCGCCAGCCGCTGGAGGATTGCGCGGCAATCGCTCACTGAGAGTCTGGTCCTGGCCATCAGTGGAGGGGGCTTGGGTGTTCTGGTTGCCGTTTGGGCCACGGTCGCGTTGCTGTTGCTGGCACCAAAGAATCTGCTGCCGGTTGAGCACGTTGGGGTGGATTTGCCGGTCATTCTGTTCACCGCCGCAGTGTCTTTGCTGACTGCTGTCCTCTTCGGTGTCGCTCCGGCGCTCGACGCGGCGCGCGCCGACCTGAATGCATCCATGCGCGAAAGCGGCCGCGGCATGACGGGCGCGCGGGGAAGCCGCCTGCGCAATGTCTTCGCGGTAGCGGAAATCGCACTCTCTCTCGTGTTGCTTGCCGGAGCGGGGCTGCTGATCCGCAGCTTCGTTCGGTTGTCCGATGTGGACCCCGGTTTCAACGCGCGCAATTTGCTGACGATGCGCATCGAGCTCTCGGGCACGAAGTATAAAGAAGATGCGCCGGACGTCGCCTTCTTCGAACAACTGCTCGAACGGGTTCGCGCGCTTCCGGGTGTGCGCGCGGCCTCAATGGCCAATGCTCCGCCGATGCAAGGACCGGGACCCGCCACGGACTTCACGATTGTTGGCAAGCCCGCGCCCGCGCTCGGGCAGGAGAATATCACCGATGTCCGCGTGGTTGATCCCGATTACTTTCGCGCGCTCGGGATTCCGCTTCTCCGCGGCCGAACGTTCACGCTGCGTGAAGAGACTGTGATGTCCCACGTCGTCGTAATCAGCGAATCGCTGGCTCGATTCTATTTCCCAAACGAAGATCCAATCGGTCAGAAGCTCGTGATTGACATGAAGCAACCGAACGATCCCTCCGAGATCATCGGGGTCGTTGGGGACGTGAAGCACTACGGGCTCGACACCGCTCCGCCGGCAATGACGTATTGACCCCACGCTGAACTTGTCTACTCCGGAATGACGTTGATGATTCGCGCCGATTCGAGTCCCTTGGCGCAGGTAGGCTCTATTCGCGCGATGGTCCACGAAATGGACCCCGAATTGCCCGTCGCCCGAATCGCGACCATGGATGAATGGTTGTCCGATTCCGTCGCGAAGCAGCGATTCAGCGCATTCCTGTTGGGAATTTTCGCCGGCATCGCGTTGCTGCTCGCCGCCGTCGGAATCTACGGTGTCGTGGCCTATGCCGTCAGCCAGCGCACGCGCGAATTTGGCATTCGCATGGCGCTGGGCGCGGAGGGAAGAGACGTACTCGGGCTCGTTTTGAAGCATGGAGCGCGGTTGGCGGCACTCGGCGTGATCTTCGGGGTGGCTGGCACGTTCGCGCTTTCGCAGTCGCTGCGGAGCCTTCTTTTCCACGTGAGTCCGTTTGATCCGCTCACACTCGTGGGCGTTCCAGTGTTCCTTTCCAGCATTACTTTGCTGGCTTGCTGGATTCCGGCGCGCCGCGCAACAGCGGTGGATCCCATGGTGGCGCTGCGTCACGAATAGGGGCAAGTGTCACGGCTGAACTAGCGGCGCTACGCCTTGTCGAGGAGACGTCGAATCTTCCGCAGGACGTTCTGAAACATTGCGGGCGTGAGCAGGCCGGTCTGCGTATTCTGCTGGCTGGGGTGGTAGGAACCGAAGAGCCGTGGCAATTCTCCCGGCAATTCGTAGCTCGCGCCGTGGCCAAAGTGGTATTCGGCCGCACTCTCAATCTGTCCGTTGCGGACAAGCAGCCGCAGGTAATGCGTCCACGCAATATGCCCCAGCGCCAGCACCGCTCGCGGACGCAGCACATCGAGCTCTGCCCGGAGAAACGGCAGGCAATTTGCGATTTCGTCTGGCGTGGGCTTATTCGCGGGGGGCGCGCAACGCGCCACCGCGCTGATGTAAACATCGCGCAACACGAGACCGTCATCGGCGGCCAGAAACGTCGCCTGATTGGCAAATCCTGCGCGATGCAATCCCTTGTAAAGAAATTCGCCGCTGCGATCCCCGGTAAACATCCGCCCCGTGCGATTCGAACCGTGCGCACCCGGTGCAAGCCCCACAATCATCAATCGTGCGTCTGGATCGCCAAAGCCCGGGACGGGGCGTCCCCAATAGTCGTGCGCGAGATAGGCCCGTCGCTTCGTGCGCGCTACTTCTTCGCGGTAGGTCACCAGACGAGGGCACGCCCGGCAATTCGTAATTCGTTCATTTAAGACGCGCAGCCTATCGGCGGCGTCCTCCGCGGCATTCGGATTGTTTGCGTGACCGAGTTTCGCAATCGCCATCGGAGAAGATCCGCTGTAGGGGCCACCTTCAGGTGGGCCGTCCTTCTTGCTTTTTACTATGAGGCTTTCTGCATTTCCACGGGAAGGTACAGCCGCGCGCGGCAACCCCGCGCATCGCGCCGATTCTCGAGCGTTAAGGTCCCGCCATGAGCTTCCGCGATCTGCCGGCTCAACACGAGACCGATGCCGGAACCGCCCGGTTTCGTGGTGAAGAAAGGCACGAAGAGATTGGTCGTATTCGAAAGCCCCGGACCATCATCGTCAATGAAGACTTCAATCGAGCCATTTTCCCGCGTCCAGCCGACGCGCACGCCGCCGTGCGTTTCGAGCGCCGCGTCGGTAGCATTTCGAACAAGATTGATCAGGAGCTGGTCGAGCTGGTCGCCATCGGCGGAAATCTCGACCCGCGGCCCCGGTACAATCTGCACGTTGATACGCTGCTCGAGGCTCACGGTGCGTGCAATCCAGCGAGCCACGTCCACCGGACCGGCCACGGGCTGCGGCAATCGCGCCAGCCGCGCGTATGCATTCATGAACCGTCCCAACGACTCGGCGCGCGCGCGAATCACGTTGAGCCCGCTGCACATGTCGGGCGAGGCGTCCTCGGGCCATTCCGCAGGGGTGGGCAAGCGATGCAGCATCGTCTCGATGCTTTCGGCCACGCTCTGAATCGGCGCAAGAGAATTGTTGAGCTCATGGCCGATTACACGAATCAGCCGCTGCCAGGCTTGGCGTTCCTCTTCGCGTAAGGCACGGCTCAGATCTGAAAGCACCAGCAATTGGTGTTGCAAGCCGCCTTCCCGAAATGTAGTGCGGCGCATATCCCAGCGTCCCTTGCCGCCGGGAAAATTCACCTCGATGGTGCGCTCGGCTTCGCCTTGCAGACAATTCCCCAAATCCAGTTCAACCGCGGTGCGCCCCATCATGCGTTCGGCGGTGATTCCTAGCAGCCGCTCGCCCGCGCGGTTTACGAGACGCAAATGGTGATCGCCATCAAACGTGAACACCGCAACGTCAATTTCTTCCGCGACTTTGCGCAGCAGCGCCGCGGCTTCAACGGCCTCGAGCCGCTGCGACCTCAGCGTTTCGCCCAGCGCGTTCACTTCGCGAATCACGCCACCCAGCGAATCGGGCGAACTCGCGCCACGTCCGCGAATCGAGAAATCGCCCTCGCGCATCGCGGCGAGCAAATTCGAAAGGGTTTGCAGGGGAAACGCGACGTTATTGCGGACCGCGGCTGCAAAACCAACCCAGATCCCCACGATCAGCACGGTGAGCGTCCAGCAGGTCTTCGCCTGGTAGGGCCCGGTCCACAGCAGGACCAGACCGGCGGCAGACCCCGGCAGCCCCGCCGCCATTGTCAGCAGGACGATTCGCCGTTCGAGATGCACTTCCCTCATAAGCCGTACTTCTGCATCCTGCGATAGAGTCCGCTGCGGCTCAGGCCCAGCGCCATCGCGGCCTGGCTTACGTTCCCGTCAAATCGCGCCAGGGTGCGCTGCACGAGATAACGCTCCACGTCGTCAAGGCTCATCTCCTCGAGCCGTGAGGCCCCGGAGGCCGCCGGCCGCAGCCCAAGATCGGATGCGCGCACCTGATTGCTTTGGGCCAGCAGTACCGCGCGCTCGATGCTGTGATCCAACTCGCGCACGTTGCCCGGCCACGGGTGCTCGAGCATCGCTTGCGTCGCCGCCGTTTCGAAACCGGTGAGCTGTTTGCGATAGCGCTGCGCATAAGTCCGCAGAAAGTGATTCGCGAGCAGTGGAATATCCTCGCGACGCTCGCGCAACGGGGGCAGCATGATCTCGATTGTGTTCAGGCGAAAGAGCAAGTCTTGCCTGAAACGTCCGGAGGCAACTTCTGCATTCACATCGGCGTTTGTCGCGGCGAGGATGCGCACATCCACACGGCGTGTTTTCGAAGACCCGACGCGCTCCATTTCACCCGTTTCCAGCACGCGCAGCAGCTTGGCTTGCAGGTTCAGCGGCACGTTGGCGATTTCATCCAGAAACAGCGTGCCGCCATCGGCCAGTTCGAAACGCCCTACCCGGTCCATCTTCGCATCGGTGAACGCGCCCTTCACGTGGCCGAAGAGCTCGCTTTCGAAAATGCCTTCCGAGAGCCCGCCGGCATTCACGGTCACCAGGGGTTTGTTTGCGCGTGGCGAAAGCGCGAAAAGTGTCTTCGCTACGACCTCCTTGCCGGTTCCGTGTTCGCCGGTGACCAACACGTTGGCGTCGGAGGGACCGATCTTGCCGATCAGATCGAGCACGGGCCTCATCGCCGCCGATTCTGCGATGAATACGGGCAGGGAATCGGCGCGCAGCAGCCGGTTTTCGGCCTCGAGACGCACTTGCCGCCGCAACGCCTGCCGCAGCTCGACCTGCGTTTTCAGAATGGCGATCAGCCGCGCATTTTCCCAGGGCTTCGGTATGAAATCGCGCGCGCCGCGCCGCATCGCCTCCACCGCGAGCTGCACGCTTCCCCAAGCTGTCATCACCACGACGGGCAGCCCGCTATCCATCGTCTGGATGCGGGTGAGCAAATCGAGACCCTCCTCGCCCGAAGTGGTGTCGCGGGCGTAGTTCAGGTCCATCAGGACAATATCGAATTCGCGGGTTTCGAGCGCGGCCAGGATTTCGGCGGGTGAGGCCACCGTCTGGGTCTCATAGCCTTCATTCTTCAGCAGGAGCCGCAAGGCTTCGCGCACATCCGGTTGATCATCGGCGACGAGCACGCGCGCCGCGGCAGGGTTCGTTGTTCTCATTCCTCGGTTGGGTTGCGCCTTAAGGGATTAAGTTCCGGTACCGCGCGGAGGCCGGGCACCTCGCTAGGCCTCCGCGCAACACACCCTTTTATTCTACGCGAATGGTGCCCGATGACGTGCTCACCGAGATCAGCGGGCCGCCGCCGTGGGCTTTGCCGTGTAGCTCGTGGTGGCCAAGTGTGCCGCTCACCAGGAGCTCATGCGACGTCTCGATGTTTCCCGAGCCTGCATTGGCGTCGAGTTCGAATCCCGCGTCGGCCGGCAAACGCAGTGTCACGCCGCCAGAACTGGTGTGCAAGCGCCAGTCTCCGGTGGGTGAGCCGTCCACGTGAATGCTGCCGCTGCCCGAACGCGCCGAGACGCGGCCACGCACACCGCGCAACTCAATTCCGCCGGAGCCGGTCTGCACGTCCACGTCCCCGGGAGCCGTCTGCGCCAACTCAATCTCGCCGCTGCCGGTCTGCGCAACAAGGCCGCCCGCGACGCCATCCGCGCGGATCGAGCCGCTGCCGGTGGTGGCGCGAACGCTGCCTTGAATCGTATCGAGCGTGATGGTGCCGGAGCCGGTACTGGCGTGCAATTCCGCGCCAATGTGGCCGATGTGAAGGCTCCCCGAGCCCGTAGTGGCCTCGACGGGACCGTGCACACCATCGAGTTCCTGACTGCCCGAGCCGGTCTCCGAGCGCAGCTTTGTGTCCGGAGGCACGACCAACTCGTAGCTGATCGAAACATTCCTCTTCAGGTCTTCATCCTGAATTTCGCCGATGCGCACGATGCTGCCGTTTTGCTCGATCGGAGGGTTGGATTCGATCCGACGAACCCTGGCTTGTGCGTCGCGGTCGTCTGTGTGCCAACCGGAGTTGATGCGAATTTTTCCCACCACGTGAATCTCCGATGCGCTGCCGGTGCGAACGCTGATCGAGCCCGAGCCGGTTGATACGGTCAGATCGATAGCGCCGCTCACTTTCAGCGTGCGGTCAAACGAACCTTCGGCAACAGTGTCCCGCGCGAATGCGGCTGCCGATGCGAGCAGTCCGATCGCCAGCGCCACCAGCGCGCTCCTGTGGAATCTTGCGAGTCTCATCTGCGATTTCTCCTCTTGAGCCGGCCCTGCCGGGCTCCCTCGCGATGCGCTTGACGGGTTCAATCCGGACCGCGCCTCGTCATAAGGTAAGACGCCACAACAGCCGCAAATGTCAGCAAACAGGTCCCGCCGATTTGCCGTTCAATTCATCGGTTATTCGTACCCAGCGCCACAATCGGGTCCACCCGCGTGGCGCGCTGCGCCGGTATGTAAGAGGCAATTAGAGCTACCGCAACCAGCAACAGCGCGACGCCTGCAAACGTCATCGGGTCTGCGGCGCTCACTCCATAGAGCGTGCTGGCCAGCACACGCGCCAGCGCAAGCGCCGCCACCAATCCAGCGCCAACCCCGATGGCGGCGAGCCGCAGGCCTTGCCCCAAAATCATTCGGAGCACATCCGCGCGTGTGGCCCCCAGTGCCATACGCACGCCGATTTCCTGCGTGCGTTGCGCGACGCTGTAACGAATCAGGCCAAACAAACCAATCGCCGCGAGCGAAACCGCCATCGCGGCAAACACGCTCAACAGCGCCACCGCCGAGCGGCGCGGGCCCATCGAGAGCGCGATCCGCTCGTCCATCGTCTTGAGGTCTGAAACAGGCTGGCTCGGATCCACCCCGCTTACGGCCTCGCGAATGGTATTTGCCATCCCAGAGGGATCGACGTTTGTGCGCACGATCAAAAACATGTTCGTTTCGCCCGCCTGATAGAGCGGATAGTAGTAGACGCCTTTGTTTGCGCCCTCCGTGCCTTCCGAGGACCCTTCTTCGCCCACAACCTGCGAATGCCGTACGTGCGCCACTACGCCGACGATCGTGGACCACGGACTGTGGCTTCCGTTCCGGATTCGTTTCCCTACCGCGTCCTCGCCGGGCCAATACTGATGCGCGAGATTTTCATCTACTACGGCTACAGGCTCCGCGCCCGCGCGGTCGAGATCGTTGAATGCGCGTCCCTCAAGAAGCGGAATGCCCATCGTCGAAAAATATTGCGGGCTGACGACGCGAATATCCCCGTGCGGCCCGGGATCGCCCGGAGGTTCGGCCCGTCCCTCGATACTGAAGGACGCCGATCCTCCATATCCGCTGAACGGCAGCGGCGACCCGGCCGCTGCCAAAAGAACTCCCGGCGCTGCCTTCAGCCGGTCCAGCGCGCTTTGAAAGAAGGCAACTTGCTTATCCGTTTTGTCGTATTGCCGATCCGGCAATGCGATCGCCGCGGTCATCAAGCCGTGCGGCCGGAAGCCGACTTGGACGTCGTGCAGCCGCGACAAGCTCTTCAGAAAAAGTCCGGCTCCGGCCAAGAGCACGAGCGCGAGCGCCAGTTCGGTGACTACGAGCACATCGCGGAAAATGTGGCGGCCGCGGCCTGCGGCCCCGGCACCGCGTCCTTCCTTCAAATTCCGCTGCGGATCGAGGCGGGTGATCTGCCAGGCGGGCGCCGCGCCAAAAACCAGCGCGGAAAGGATCGTCATCCCCGCCGTGAAAAGCAGCACGTAGCCATCCAGAGGAATCGTAAGGCCGCCTGAAAAATTCTCCGGCGCAAGTCTGAGCAGCGCACGAATCGCGCCAAACGCGACCACCAACCCAAACAGCATGCCCACAACAGCTACCGCCAAGCTCTCCACGAGTGTTTGCCGAGCCAAGCGCGCCGCCGAGGCTCCCAGTGCCGCGCGCACGGCATACTCCTTCGTGCGCCCCGAAGCGCGTGCCAGCAGCAGCCCCGCGACGTTCGCGCAGGCAATCAGAAGCACAAATCCGACGGCTCCCGCCAGGATGAAAAGGGGTGTTCGAACATCGCCGTAGGTGAACTCCGTTAGCGGCACCGCAAACATCCTCCAACCCGAGTCCTTCGCATAGGAGGCGCGCGAATCGTTTGTCACGTGCTGCGTCAGCACGCTCATGTACGCTTCGGCCCGCGAGGCGCTCACGGCAGCGCGCGTCCGCGCCACAGCAAAATGGCTTTCGTTGAACGTGTTGTCCACGGCAAAAGCGCCCGGCGCCAGCGCAACCGGCGCCCAAAGATCGGTCTGGCTCGGCCAGTCGAAACCCGCCGGCATCACGCCGATCACTTCGTACGGTTCCTGATTGAGCTCGATTTTGCGGCCTAATATCCCGCGGTCCGCGCCGAACATAGTGTTCCAAGTGTTGTAGCTCAACACGACCTCGTGATCGGCATGCGGTTGGTCTTCTTCCGGCGTGAAGACACGTCCAAGCAGCGGCTTCGCTTCGAACACCTCAAACCACCGCTGCGAAACTTTTGTGCCGCGCAGGCGTTGCGGCCATCCGCCCGCGGTGTAGCTGAAATTAGCTTGGTCCGCCATCGCGGCGGAGGCGAAGACTTGTGTGCTGTCGCGCACCTGGGCGAAGTCAGGCGCGGAGATCACGATGCTCTTCAAGTCGAGCTTTTCGTAGCTGGCGCGGATGGCCAGGACCTGCTCGGGATGGGGCACGCCCGCCGGGTGGAGGAGTAAGCCATTGACAACGCTGAAGATAGCTGTGTTCGCGCCAATGCCGAGCGCAAGCGTCAGCACGGCAATCACGGTGAAGCCGGGCTTCTTCACCAGCATGCGAACGCCAAAGCGAATATCCTGCCAGAGTGCGTCCATCGCAGCCCCCTGAACTGTTATACGCTGGGAGCGAAGCCTTCGTTCCCCCTGCCGCTCACGCCGAGCGGGCGCTAGCGATCCGGGGCGTCAGCTACTCGTACCTTAGCGCGATCATCGGATCCACCTTCGTGGCACGGCGCGCCGGGAGATAGCAAGCCAGCAGCGCGACCGCCAACAGCACGAGAGAAACCGCGGCAAACGTGACCGGGTCGGTGGCGCTGACCCCATAGAGGAACCTGGCGAGCAGTTTCGTCAACAAAACCGCTGCCGCCGAGCCGATACCCACGCCCAGCAGCGTCAACAGCATGCCTTGGCCGACGATCATCCACATCACATCGCGCTTCTGCGCGCCCAGCGTCATGCGAATGCCGATCTCGTGCACGCGCTGGCTCACCGAATACGCCATCAAGCCGTAGAGCCCGATCACCGAGAGCAGCAAAGCGCTCATGGCAAAAATTCCGAGCAGCACCGTGCGGAAGCGCGGCTCCGTCACCGAACTCGAGATATTCTCCTGCATGGTGCGAATCTTTTCGACCGGCTGGTTCGGATCGAGATCGTGGATGGCGCTGCGAAGAGATGAGATTTCCGTCCGCGGATCGCGCTGCGTGCGCAAAACAATCGAAAGCGAGAAGATCGGCAGCATCGCGTCCGCCTGGCGAATGGGAAGGTACATCTCGGCTTGCGGATCGGTGGCCAGGCTCTGCTTCACATCGCCCACGATGCCCACAATCTCCATGAACGGTATCTGGTTCGTCGGCGTCGCGCCAATTTGCACGTGTTTGCCCAGCGCCAACCCGTCTGGAAAATACCTGCGCACCATCGCCTGATTCACAACCACGACAAACGGGCCGCGCTCAGCGTCGGCCTCGGTCAGCAGGCGCCCTTGTAGGAGCGGCACGCCCAGGGTCTGCAGGTATCCGGGACTCACCGGCCGGTAGCCGATCAAGATAAAGTCGCGCGGACTCTTCGGCGCGCGGCCCTCGATATTGAAATGGAGCAGTCCGGCGGTTCCGCTGACCGGCAAAGCCACCGCTCCTCCGGCCCTTCGAACTCCGGGCAAAGCGCGAGCCCGTTCGAGCAGCCGGTCAAAAAACGCCATGCGCTCCGGCGATTGCGGATAGGCCTGCGGCGAGAGCGGCACGTCCGCAACGAGAAGGTTCTCCGGTTCGAAGCCGGGCTGAACATTTTGCAAGCGTTCGAAGCTGCGCAGCAGAAGCCCCGCGCCGATGAGCAGCAGGATGGCCAGCGCGACCTCTGTTACCACCAACACATTTCGAAGGCGCTGGTGCCGCACACCGCCCGTCGAGCCACGCGTCGCCTCATTCAGCATCGCGCGCAAATCAAGCTTGGCCGTCTGCAACGCCGGTGCGAGCCCAAAGATAACTCCCGCGAACAGCGCAAGGCCCAGCGTGAAAAGCAGCACGCGGCCATCGAGGCCAATCGGGCCAACGTTCGGCACGTTGGCGGCGGCAAGACGAAGCAGAGGCGCCATTGTCGCCCACGCGAGAAGCAGACCAAATACCGCGCCGGCGCAAGAGAGGGTGATGCTTTCCGTCAGCAACTGCCGCACGATGCGCATGCGCGCCGCGCCAATCGCCGTGCGTATGGCGATTTCTCTCTGCCGCGAACTGGCCCGCGCGAGCAGCAGGTTTGCCACATTGACGCAGGCGATCAGCAGCACCAATCCCACCGCACTCAGCAGGACGAGCAGCGCCGGACGGACATTCTGGACAAGCTGGTCGTGCATTTCGAAAACGTTGATGGTGACATCCGTGTCGTACACCGGGTATTGCTTCGCCAGGCGCTGTCCGATGATCTCCATGTCCGCGCGCGCTTGCTCCCCACTGACGCCCGGCTTCAGCCGCCCCACCGCGATGATGCCGGGATGCCACGAACGGTCGTCCGGCAGGGTCCTCGCCCACGGTTCGAACGGAACCATCACATCCACCGGGCGCAGGAACTGGAATCCTGGTGGAAGCACGCCGGTGATGGTGTAGGTCTGGTTATCGAGAATGATGTCCTTTCCAAGGACGTCTCGCGCGCCGGAGAAGCGCCTCTGCCAAAGGCCATAGCTCAACAAAGCCACCGGTGGACCGCCTGCGCGATCCTCCTCCGGCAGGAACGTGTGTCCCTGAATCGCTCCCACGCCCAGCAACGGAAAGAGGTTTGCCGAGGCCATCTGCGCCTGCAGGCGTTCGGGTGCGCCCATGCCGGTCATTGTGAAGGTCAAGTTGTGGACGGCGGCGACGTCTTCGAAGGAGTTATTCTGCGCGCGCCAATCCACAAAGTTTTGATAGGAAGGCGCAAGAATGGGAAACGCGGGCAGCCGCTCGGTCAGCAGGTACAGACGGCTCGAATCGCGGAAGGGTAGCGGGCGCAGCAGCACCCCATTGACCACGCTGAAGATGGCCGTATTCGCGCCAATACCAAGCGCAAGGGTGAGGACCGCGACGGCGGTGAATCCGCCGTTCTTGTGCAGCATGCGGAAGGCGTAACGCACGTCTTGCCAGAGCGTTTCCATGGGACCCCCTCCGGATTCTATAACGCTCGGGCAGGCCCCAGCGTTTCCGAAACGAGCCCGCCAGAGGCCATTTCGAATTGTCTGCCTATACCGCTATTCGTGCCGCAACGCCACCATGGGGTCCACCCTGGTTGCGCGGCGGGCAGGGAGGTAGCAGGCCAGCAGCGCCACTGCCGCCAAGGCGAGCGCGACCGCGGCAAACGTCAGCGGGTCGGTTGCGGTAACGCCGAAGAGAAGCGACTGCATGGTGCGCGTCAGCATCAGTGAACCCGCGATCCCGATCACCACCCCTATGGTCGCGGTGCGCATCCCCTGTCCCAGCACCATGCTCAGCACATTCGTGGGGCTGGCGCCCAGCGCCATGCGCACGCCGATCTCTCGCGTGCGGCGCGTCACCGAATAGGCAATCACGCCATAGATTCCGGCCATGGCTAACAGCAGCGCGGTTCCCGCGAAGACGCCCACCAAGGTCAGGTTGAACCTGCGCGATCCCAGCGAAGCCGAATAGACCTGCGAAAATGTGCGGAACCGCGGCGGCACATCGGGAGCCAGTTCGCGCATGATTCCGCGGGCCGCGGAGAATACGGAGGAAGGATCGGTGTCCGCGCGCATCACCACCGTGAAGTATCCCTTGGGCCGTTGGCGGATATCTACGTAGATGGTTGGGTGCGCAGGCGTTTCGAGACTGTACTCGTGCGTATCGCCGACGACGCCAATGATCGTCAGCAAACGCAAATCGCCATCCATGTTGCCGAATTCCAACGTGTGCCCAAGGGGGTCTTGGTTGGGCCACCTTACGCGCGCCAGCGATTCGCTGATCAGCGCTACATGCGGAGCGCTTTCCGTGTCGCTTTCGTCGAACATCCGGCCGCGAATCAGCGGAATGCCCAACGCCCGGAAATAGCCGTCACTGGCCGCACAGTAATCTGCCTCGCCAGTGCGAGAAGTGTCCTTGAAGAGCTTTTCGAAATCTTCCATGTGCTTCGGGACGTCGGATGGGTTCAATTCGACAAACATTCCGTCCGAAAGCCCGCCATCCAGCGGTAAATCGCTAGTGCCACCAACTTCCTCGACTCCAGGAACTACACGCAGCCGTTCGAACAGCGTATTGATAAAGCCAAGTTGCCGTATTTTGGATGCCGGGTCATCGCCCAGGGGCATGGCCAAGTCCATTGTCAGAACGCGCTCCGTTCGAAAGCCCGGATCAACGGACAGCACACGCAACAGGCTTCGCCCCAGCAGCCCCGCTCCCACGAGCAGCACCAGCGTGATGGCAACCTGGGCCATGACGATCGCGCGCCCGATCCGCTGGCTGCTCTGCGTGCCCTCTTGATCACGCCCGCCCTCCGCCAGTGCGTCGCGGGGCTCACCCGAGGTGGCTCGCAGCGCGGTGAAAAGCCCCAATCCCACCGCGACTGCAAACGAAATCCCCAGTGCGAACAGCAAAACCGGCATGTTGATCGAAATCGAATCCAAACGCGGCAGATCTTTGGGAGCAAGCGCCAGAAGAGTGTTCACACCCCACCACGCGGCGAGCACGCCAAGTCCGCCGGCCAGGAAGCACAGGAGCATGGCCTCGGTAAGAAACTGGCGAACCAGCCTGCCGCGGTTGGCTCCCAGGGCCGTTCGAATCGCCAGCTCGCGCTCGCGCGCCGAAGCCTGCGAGAGCAACAGGTTTGCGATGTTGGCACAGGCAACGAGGAGCAGGAACCCAACAGCCCCCAGCAGGATCAGCAGCGCGGGCCGGGAGCGGCCCGTCATCGAATCCTGCAGCGGCATCAAGTTGAAACCGCGCATGCTGAAATCCCCACCTTCGCCATATTGCTGCACAACCCGGACGCCCACTGCCTCGACGTCAGCACGTGCCCGCGCGAGCGTCACCCCGTCACGCAAACGCCCGACACCGTGCCAGTTGTGCGCGGTGCGGCTCGTATTGATCTCGTCCAATTCCCGGGGAAACCACACATCCGTATCGGGCGGGTAATGAAAGCCGGCCGGCATCACGCCCACGACGGAATAAACGCGATCTTCAATCTTGAGTTTGAATTGAGAAAAGGTTGTTGACCCGCCCAGGCTTTGCCGCCAGTAGTCGTAACTCACCAACGTCACGGGCGCTGCGCCGCGCCGCTGGTCTTCCGCCACAAATCCGCGGCCGATCGCAGGCTGGACGCCGATCGCCTTGAAAAAATCAGCGGACACTTCGCCGATGCCCGCGCGCACCGGCTCCGCGCCGCCGGAAATCGATGTTACCTCCATCGCATATTCCGCTGCGGCTTGGAGGCTGCGGTTGAGCGTTCGGAGATCGTTGAAGTTTGGGTCGGCAAGATTCATGTTGCCGCCCTTGTAGCTCACCTCGAAGAGCGCCACGATCTGATCGGGATTGGGATAGGGCAGTGGCCGCAACAACACGCCGTAAACCACGCTGAAAATCGCGGTAGTGGCGCCGATGGCGAGCGCCAGCGTGAACACCATGATGGCGGTCATGCCCACGTTCTTGGTGAGGACGCGGACGGCATAGCGGATGTCCTTCAGAAAATTGTCCATCATCTTCGCCTCCATGGCGCGGCCGACGTGGCCTTGAAATTCGCTTTCTTAGACGCCGGACCGCTTCTATTCGTAACGCAGGGCGCTAATCGGATCCACTCGAGTGGCGTGAGCCGCCGGCACGCAGCAAGCCAGAAATGTAACCGCCAGCAGCGTCGCCGCTACGCCTAGGTACGTAGGTGGATCGGTCGCGCTCGCTCCAAACACGACTCCTTGCGCTAGATGGGCCATCGCCAGCGCGGACGGAATGCCGATGGCCAGTCCCACGCCCGCGAGAAATGCGCCTCGCCGCATCACCAACAGAAAGATGTCGCGGCGTTGCGCCCCCAGCGCCATTCGAATGCCAAACTCGTGCATCCGCTCAGCGACGGCATAGGCCACCACGCCGTAGACACCCACGACGGCGATGATCAGCGCGAGCATTCCCAGGATGGCCATCATTCCGACGGTCTGCGAGCTGCCGGCGAAGGATTCGTGGATCGCATCGCTCAGCGACATCATGCCAAAGGGCGGCAGCAGCGGATCAATCGTTTCGAATTGCGCGCGCACGGTCTGCGCGAAGGCCGAGGGGTCGCCACTCACACGAATTGCGAACTGCGATTCAGCCAGCGGTGCCTGGGCCACCGGTCGGTAGATCGCCGCTTCCGGGGCGCGATTGGTCCAGTCATAGAGGACATCGCCGGTGATGCCGACGATTACCAGCCACGGTCCGGAGTTTGGCGAATCGGGCGGCCCCACGCGGATACGTTTTCCGAGCGCGCTCTCGTGCGGAAAATAGCGCGACGCCAGCTTTTGGCTGACCAACGCGACGGGCAAGCCGCCTTCCTGGTCGGCGGCGTTCAGTGCGCGGCCTTCGCGTATCGGAATGTGCAACAACGGAAAAAATTCCGGCGATACACTTTGCAGGATGCCGCCTGGAGAGTGCTGTTCATCCGGCGCGGGCTTCCCCTCGATCTGAAAATCGGACCACGTCACGCCATTATTGCTCAGCGGTATGGACGAAAATGCCTCGGCCGACTGCACGCCCGGTACCGAGCTAAGCCGTTCGAGCGCACCACGGTAGAAACGCGCGCGCGATGCTTCGTCCGCGTATCGCGCCTTCGGCAGATTCACGGAAAGCACCAGAACTCTTTGCGGCTCGAACACATCCCCGGAACTCAGCATGCCGCGCAGCCCCTTCACGAAAAGCCCCGCGACCACCAGCAGCACGAGCGCGACTGCGATTTGCGCCACCACAAAAACGCTGCGCAGCCGGCGTTGTGAGCGGCCGCCCGTCGAGCTGCGTCCTCCTTCCTTGAGAGTTTCGTTCAGATCCGGCCGCGAGCTTCCGAGAGCAGGAGCAAGCCCGGAGAGCACGCCGCTTAGAAGGGCGATGCCCAGCGTAAAGGCCAGCGCGCGTCCATCGAGGCCGATCTGATCCCAGCCGGGAATGAGCCGCGCGATATCGCCCGGCATGGAGCTCAAGAGCAACTGTAGACAGAAAGATGCAAAGAGCAGGCTGAGCCCTCCGCTGATCAACGCCAGAAGCATATTCTCCGAGAGCAGCAGCCGGACCACACGCCAGCGGATGGCGCCGAGCGCTGTGCGGACGGCGATTTCTCGCTCGCGACCCGTTGCCCGGGCAAGTTGCAGATTCGCAATATTCGCGCACGCGATCAGCAGCACCACGCCCACGGCGCAGAGCAGCAGAAACATCGCCGCCCGCGTGATCGTGCCTTCCACAAATTCGCCCAAAGGCATCACGTTTGCCCGGCGATCTTTATTGGTGAGGGGATAGGCTTGCTCGAGTTGCCGTGAGATGGTCGCCAGCTCCGCTTGCGCTTCCTGAATCGTGACGCCCGCTTTCAGCTTTCCGAACACGTGAAGATTGCGCATGGCGCGAACAGCGCGCTCCTTCGGAGCCAATGCCAGCGGCGTCCAGATATCCGCCAGGGGAAATTCGAATCCTTTGGGCATCACGCCGACGATGGTGTATGGCTTCCCGTCGAGGTCCACCACACGCCCGGCGATGTTCGGGTCCGCACCGAAGCGGCGCTGCCAAAGCCCGTGGCTCAGGATTGCCTCTTGCCCTTGCCCCGGCTCATCTTCGTTGTTCGAAAAACTGCGGCCCAGGGTAGGCTGGGAATCGAGGGCCGCAAAGAAGTTCGCGGTGACCTGCGCTCCAAACAAACGCTCCGGCTGGCCGCTGCCGGTCAGGTTGACGTCGCTTTGACGATACGCGGCAAGCTCGTCGAAAGAGCGATCCTGGTTTCTCCAGTCGTAGTAGTCGGCAGCCGCTACCGGCGCTTTTTGCCCGATGACAACCGCGGCAAGACGTCCGAGATTCGGGAAGGGAAGCGGTTTCAGAAGAAAAGCGTCGGCGACGCTGAAGATAGCGGTGTTGGCGCCGATGCCCAGCGCCAACGTCAATGCCGCGACCAGCGTGAAGCCGAGATTGCGGCGCAGAATGCGCAGCCCGTAGCGAAGGTCCTGGGCGAAGCCCATGGCTTACTCCGACGGCGACGCGCTGGTAGCGCGCGCCCCTGTAAAATCAAATCCCGCGTCGCCCGCGCTGCCGTTGCCTTTGATCGAATCGCCGTCAATCGTGCCGCTCATGCTCACATCGGTGGGGGTGCCCTCGATGTTGAGCGAGAACTTGAAGGTAAACTGATTGCCGGTAAGCGATCCGCTGCTGATGGAGGCACTGCCGTATTGTGAGGCAACGGTGCCGGTGATTGTGCCGTCGTCGGCAACCGTCAGGTCAGCAGAGGCTTTCTGCGGACCATCCTCTGTTGTCACGGTTATATCCCACTTGCCGGTGAGCGCCGGCTTTGCTGCCTGGGCGCCTTCTTGCGGTTTGCCCGTCGAGGCCCGGCGGCTGGCGGCGCCGGCAAAGGACCGCACGGGGAGAATGCACGCTACGATCAACAAGCCAAGGACCGGAACCCAAACAACATTGGTTCGATTACGCATTTCCATTGTCGCCTCCTGGAGCGGATAGGTTATGGCTCCCGGGATTACGCAATGCGGCACCCGAGTCTGTAGAAGAGTACGCCAGAATCGCCCGAATTGTTCCTTGCCCTATAAGGGTGTTTTGCACGGCCGGGTGGCGCAAGAGCCCCGGGGCACCCGCCGCAAGACGGCGCGGCGCGTCGCCCCAGGCTACACTCGATGAAGTCGGGGTCGTGTGGTGGCTACTACCGGACGGCGCTGGGTTCGGCTCCGGCCTGCACCGGATGCGTCTCGTCCACGATCCAGCCATCTTTCAGGTTCACGATGCGGTGTCCGTAGGAGGCGTTTCTTTCCGAATGGGTCACTTGGATGATCGTAGTGCCGCCGTCATTGAGCCGCTTGAAAAGTTGCATGATCTCGTCGCCCTGTCCGGAGTGGAGGTTGCCGGTGGGCTCATCGGCGAGGATGAGCTTAGGGTTCATCACCACGGCGCGGGCCACAGCGACGAGTTGTTGTTGTCCGCCGGAAAGCTGGTTGGGGTAGAGGTCTTTTTTCCCAACGATCGAGAAGCGGTCCAGGATGTCGCACACCAGGCTCAGGCGTTCGTTGCGCGGGACGTTTTTGTAGGAAAGCGGAATCTCGAGATTTTCGAACACGGTCAGATTGTCAATCAAGTGGTAGCTCTGAAAGACGAAGCCGATATAGCGTTTGTGCAGTTCGTTGCGCTGCTTGATGCTCAGTTTGTGCACGGGCTGGTCAACAAAACGGTACTCGCCTGTCCACGCGCCGTCCAGCATGCCGATGATGGCCATCAAGGTGGACTTGCCGGCGCCGGAAGGGCCCATGATTGTAACGAATTCGCCGGGGCGGACATCGAGATTGATACGCCGCAGCACGAAGAACTTCCCCGCGGCAATGTCGTAGGATTTTTCAAGGCTGCGTAACTGGATCAGTGGTTCGGCGCCAATCATTTTCGTCTCTCCTTAGCAAATCCGTTTTCGAATTCCGGCGATCCGCTCGCGGCCCGCTTCGAGCTATTCGTAGCGCAAGGCCGCCATCGGCTCGGTTCGCGTGGCGCGCCGCGCGGGGAACCAGGACGCGGCCAACGCCGCGGACAAAACGACCAGCGCAATCTCGATAAAGATCACCGGACCGGCCGTGCTGATCCCGGAGATGTAACCGGCCCCGAGGGAACGCGACAGCCAGTACGCCACGGGAATCCCGGCCAGCAGCCCAAACCCCGCCAGCAGCATACCGCGTCCCACGATTAGACGTAAGACGTCTCCGGGTAGCGCTCCCAAAGCCATCCGAAGCCCGATTTCGTGCGTGGATTGGGTGACCGTAAACGCCAGCACCCCGTAGACACCCGACCCAGCAAGGATCAGGGCCAGGACGCCCAGCGCCATCATCATCACCGACACGTAGGTGATGCTGATCGTGGATTCGCGGATCACCTGGCTCATCGAGCGCACGTCATAGAGCGGCTGGTCAGGATCCACCGCAGACACAGCGGACCGCACCGCGGGCCCGAGCGATTCCGGGTTCATCGTGCTGCGAACGATCATGGACGCGTAGGTGTAGGAGACCTGCCGGTAGGGCCGGTAGAGCGCATAGGGCGGATACGGATCGCTCCAGTTCATCGTGACGTCCCCGACCACGCCCACAATCGTGGCCCACGGATCAATGTGGCCCGGCCTGATGCGGTGGCCGATGGGATCCTGATTTGGCCAGTAATGCCTCGCGAGGGTTTGGCTGATGACCACAACGTCGGGCCCTCCGGCGGCATCCTGATCGGCGAATTCGCGCCCGCGGATCAAAGGGATTCCCATCAAGCGGAAATAGTTCGGACTGATAATTTCAGTGTTTGCGCTGCGCGCTTCGGCCGCACTGCTCCAGGGACGCCCCTCGATGCTGAAATCCTGATTGGTATTGGCGATAATGTAGGGCAAAAACGTTGCGGTAGCGGCGCCCGTGACCCCGGGCAATGAGGAGAGCCGCGAAAGGACCTGATCGAAGAATTCCACACGCTGTGCCGGTTGGCCGTAGCGCGCGGTGGGAAGATTGAGCACCATCGTCAGAAGCGACTCGGGATGATAATCACGATTGGCGCGTTGAACTTGCCGGAAGCCGCGGGCGCTCAGCCCCGTCACGGTCAGCAACACCACCGCCAAAGCGACTTGCGTGACCACCAGGGAATTGCGGAGCCGGTGCCGTCCGCGCCCGCTCGACCCGGAGCGGCCGCCTTCCTTCAGCGTGTCGCCCAGTTGCACGCGCGTGTTTCCCACCGCAGGCAGCATTCCGGCAAGCACGCCGGCGAACACCGACACCCCCATGGTGAAGACCAGCGCCCGCAGGTCCACGTGGATGGAATTCCAGCCGGCGATCGTCTTCGAAACATCGGCCGGCATGCTGGCCAGTACGGCGTGGATCGTCCAGTAAGCGAACAGAGCCCCAAACAACCCGCCGCAGACCGCGATCATCACACTTTCCGTCAGCAACTGCCGCACGATGCGCCAGCGGCTGCCGCCCAACGCCGCGCGGATGGCGACTTCTTTTGCGCGGCTGGCCCCACGAACGAACTGCAGGTTCGCTACGTTTGCGCAGACGATCAACAGGACGAAGCCCGAAGCCGCCAGCAAAAGCAAAGTGTAATCATGCGCGTCGTCTCCAATGGCGAAAAGACGAATGGGCGTTAACAGCACGTGCCAGCCCTGCGCGCTCGCCGGATAAGCTTCCCCGATCCGCGCCTCGATCGTGTTGATTTCGCTGCGCGCGCTGTTGGCCGACACACCAGGCGCGAGCCTGCCCATTGCAAAAAGCGCCCGCCAATTGCGTTTCTCCCAGTACTTTGGCGTGTACGCCAGCGGAATCCACAGGTCCGTCGCGAGCGGAAACTGGAAGGATTTTGGCATGATGCCGATCACGGTGAGTGCGCGCCCGTCCAGATGAATCGAATTTCCGATCACGCCCGGATCGCCGCCAAATCGCCGCTGCCAAAGCGCATAACTGAGCACGACGACATTGTCAGCGCCCGGCTGATCCTCCTGAGGCAAGAACGTGCGGCCCAGATACGGCTCCACGCCGCAGAGGGAAAAGAAATTCTTGTCCACACGGTAGCCCTGGACCTTCTCCGGAAGACCGATGCCCGTCAGGTTCACGGCATCCCACATCCACGCGGTTGTCCCGTTAAACGATTTCGCCTGCTGGGTCCAGTCTAGGAAATTCGCGGGCGACACGCCGGCTCCATAACGCTCACCCGGTGGCTGTTCGAGCATCACCACCAGATGGCTTATATCCGGAAGATTGACGGGCTTGAGAAGAAACGCGTCCGCAACGCTGAAGATGGCTGTATTGGCCCCGATGCCGAGCGCAAGGACAATCACCGCGATGGCCGTAAAGCCCGGCGACTTGCGCAGAGTCCGAAATCCGAATCGAACATCTTTCCAAAACATTTCCATGGCCGACATATTACTCTGCGATACCCGTCATCGCGCAAGAAACTCAAACTTTTCTCAGAGATATGCAAGAAATGAATTGTTCCGCCCCCAAGTCCGGCGGATTTACTCATAGCGCAGCGCCACCACAGGGTCGGTGCGCATGGCCCGCCGCGCGGGTATCCAGCATGCCACAAACGCAACCGCGATCAGAATCAGTCCACAGCCGATAAACGTAACAGGGTCGGTTGCACCAATACCATAAATCAGGCCGGCAAGTAAGTGCGCCAGCGCCAGGCTGAGCGGTAACCCGGCCAGCAGGCCGATGGCTGTGAGGAGCAGGCCGCCTCCAACCACAAGCCGCAGCACATCGCGCCGCTGCGCCCCCAGCGCCATCCGAATGCCGATCTCATGCGTACGCTGCTGAACCGCAAAGGCCATCACGCCATACACTCCCACCGCCGCGAGCACCAGGGCCATCACGCCCATCACCCCCATCATCACCGAAACGTAAGCGATGCCCACGATGGATTCCTTCACCGCTTGCGTCATGGGCTTCATTTCGGAAATTGGCTGTTCCTCATCCACCCCGGCTACGGCGGAGCGCACGGCGGAAACGAGCGCCATCGGATCGCCGGCGGTCCGAACCATTAATGACGTGAAATCGCGGGGCGCCTGGCGGTACGGACGATACATCGCATACTCGGGTCCCTGGTCGCTCCAATCCATTTTCACGTCCGCGACAATCCCGACGATCGTGAGCCAAGGATTCTTCGAATCGTTTGCGCCTACTTTCAGCCGATGGCCGATGGCGTCTTTGTTCGGCCAATAGGCACGGGCCATGCTCTGGCTGACGAGCGCCACGCCGGGCGCGGCGGAGGCATCCGCGTCGGTAAATTCGCGCCCGCGCACGAGAGAGATGCGCATCAACTGAAAGTAGTTTGGGCTGATCACTTGCGAGGTCACCGCACGCAGCTCGCTGGCGTCGCGCCAAGGCTGATCCTCGCGCGTGAAGTATTGGTCGGACTGGTCATTGGCCAAGGGGATTGACGTTGCCGCGCCTGCCTCGCGCACGCCCGGCAGCGCCCCCAGGCGTTCGAGCACTTGGCCGTAGAATGCCGCCATCTTTTGCGGGGAGTCATACTTTGCATCGGGAAGATTCAATTGCATCGTCAGCAGTGAGTCGGGCTCGTAGCCCTGGTTGAGATCCATCAGCGACCGGAAGCCGCGCACGATCAAGCCTGCGCCCACCAGTAGCACCACCGCCGAAGCCACCTGCGTGATTACCAGGATATCGCGCAGCTTGTGCCGCCCGCGCCCGCTCGAACTCGAGCGGCCCCCTTCTTTCAAAACTGAGTTGACGTCGAGGCGCGTGGTTTCCAAAGCGGGCAGCAATCCGGCAACAATTCCCGCCACGATTGCCGCCAAAATCGTAAACGCCAGGGCGCGCCCGTCAAGACGAATCTCATCCCATCCCGAAATAAATTTGGCGACGTCCGCGGGCATGTTGGCGAGGATCAGCGCGATGGCCCACTCCGCAAACACCAACCCCAGCGTCGCCCCGCCCGTTCCCAGCATCATGCTTTCCGTAACCAATTGCCGCATCACGCGCCACCGGCTGCCGCCCAGCGCCGCGCGGATCGCGACTTCCTTCTGGCGGCTCGCCCCGCGCACAAACTGCAGGTTCGCAACGTTGGCGCACACAATCAGCAGCACAAATCCAACGGCTCCCATCAGCAGGAACGTATAAGCACGCGTGTCGTCACCGACGATGAAGACGGTCAGGGGCATCACGCGTGCGCGCCAATTACGATTCGTGGCTGGATAGGCGTCGCTCAGCCGCCGCGTGACCGCTGCCATTTCCGCATTCGCGCTTTCCAGCGTGGCCCCAGGTTTCAATCTCGCCAGCGCGAGAAGGGTATGCGAGCTTCGGGACTGCCATTGCTGCGGCGTCAGAGCCAGCGGCACCCATAACTCGGCGGTCATCGGGAAATTGAACGAACGCGGCATGATGCCAATCACGGTGTAAGGCTTGCTGTCGAGGTGGATCGTCTGTCCGAGCAGATTCGGATCGGAGCCAAACCTCCGCTCCCACAGCCGCTGGCTCAGGACGACGACGCCGTCATGGCCCGGTTCGTCTTCACCCGGCAGAAACGCGCGCCCTATAAACGGCTGCACGCCGCAAAGCGTGAAGAAATTCGAGCTCGCCGAAAACCCTTGCACTTTCTCCGGCAGGCCCACACCGGTCAGGTTCAGGTCGTCCCATTGCCAAGCGGCCATCGGTTCGAAGGACGTGGCCTGCTGCTTCCAGTCGAGAAAATTGGCTGGAGCGATGCTGGTGCTATCACGCGTTTGGTTAGGGGACTGCTCGAGCACGACCAAAAGATGTTGCGCGTCCGGCAGCTTAACCGGCTTCAACAGGAAAGCATCGGCGACGCTGAAGATAGCGGTGTTCGCGCCAATGCCGAGGCCCAAAGCAACGAGCGCAATTGCCGTGAAGCCGGGTGACTTACGCAGCGTGCGGAATGCGAAGCGAATGTCCTGCCAGAGCGTTTCCAAGGGAGCCTCCGAAGCCGCTTGACGTAGAAAGGCCGGCCAGCCGTTCCTCGAATTGCAATCCGAATGGGGCCGTTAAGCCTGTATACGATATAGGACCTGAAATGTTCGATCCGGGGCTTCGCCGGCAGCAGGCGACAGCGTTTATTCCTCACGCAGTGCGATGATTGGATCCACTCGCGTTGCGTTCCGCGCTGGGAGATAGCAGGCGGCCAAGACCACTACCCCGAGCAGCAGCGGAATGGCGAGAAACGTGGTGGCGTCGGTGGCCTTCACCTCAAAGAGCAAGGACTGTACGAGCCGCGTCAGGAAAAACGCGCTGGCGAGACCTACTGCGACTCCAATTCCAAGAAGTGACATGCCACTGCCCAACACCAGCCGCAGGACATCTCCCTTCTCAGCTCCGAGCGCAATGCGGATCCCGATTTCATGGCTACGTTGCGTCACGACATAGGACATTACGCCGTAGATACCGATCGCCGCCAAAGCCAGCGCAAGCCCGGCAAAGACGGTGAGCAGAATCACCGAGAGCCGCCGCGGCGCCACATTTTCACTGACGATTCCGTCGAGAGCGCGTACCGGCCCGATAGGAACATCCGGATCAAGCGAGTGTGCCGAAGCGCGAATCGAAGACGCCAGGCCCGAAGCGTCGCCCACGAATCGGATCAGCAAATTGCCGCCGCCCCCGGGCCACTGGTCATAGGGAAGATAGGTCTCCACGCGGGAGGGCTGATCCACGCCGTAATTCTTGGTGTGGGACACCACGCCAATCACCGTCATCCATTTCGGTTTGTCGCTCTCATCAAGCGTTATACGTTTGCCAATCGCGTCCTCCCCGGGCCATTCGGTTTGCGCCAGTGTGGTATCCACGACGCAGACCAGCGGTGCCTTCTCATTGTCGTAGGCGGTAAAGTAGCGTCCTAGAATGAGCCGGATGCCCATAGCGCGAAACGCATCGGGCGTCATGCGCGCAACATCGGTGGACAAGCCTTGTCCCGGCGCTGGCATTGGCTTTCCTTCCGCCCGATAACCGTCCTGCCACCCGCCCATCAGCGGATTCTTGAATCCAGCCGCTTGCACGCCGGGAAATACCGCAAGTTTCGCGACAAGCTGATCCACAAACTGGCGCTTCTTGTTGTCATCCTTATACGTTGCGTCCGGCAGCGAGAAAGCTGTTGCCACGGCGTTCGCAGGATCGAAGCCTGGATCGGCGTGCAACACGCGATTGAGGCTCTTGAGCATCAACCCCGCGCCAATCAGCAGAGTCACGGAGATCGCGATCTCGGCGACTACCAACACCGACCGCACGCGCTTCCTCCCCGAGCCTGCGCTGGTGCCACGCCCTCCTTCCTTGAGTGCCTCATGCACGTCCGCGCGAGACACCTGCAGTGCGGGAATGATTCCGAAGAAGAACGCCGTCAGCAGGGAAATCCCAAGCGTGAAGAGCAGCACCCGATGATCTATAGAGACGTCTTCGATTCGTGGCAGGGTTGACGAAGCCGCGCTGGTGAGCAAGCCTACAGAGGCGTAGGCGGCCATCAATCCCAGCGTGCCGCCGAGCAGCCCAAGCAGCATGCTTTCCGTGAGCAACTGCCGGATCAGCCGCGAGCGGCTGGCGCCGAGTGCCGTGCGGATGGCCATCTCTTTCTGCCGTTCCGTGGCGCGTGCGAGCATCAAGTTGGCCACATTGGCGCACGCGATCAGGAGCACAAATCCCACCGCCGCTATCACGACCAATAGGCCGGGCCGTTCATCGCCAACGATCGCGTTGAGAAGTGTATCCGCGGTGGCGCTTATGCCCGTATTCGACTTCGGATATTCCTTGGCGAGCCGCGCGGCAATATCACGCATTTGCGCTTGCGCTTGTTGGAGCGTCACGCCGGGCTTCAAGAGTGCGATGGCGTAAATTCCCGGATGGCTGTCGCGGTTCTTCGGTCCGCCCAGCGTATCCTCATGGCGCCAAAGCGAACTGAACACGGAAAACTGGCGCCAGGAGGTATGGAAATGGCTGCTGGGCAGCACACCCACGATGGTATAAACCTCGCCATCGAGCGTGAGAGTTTTTCCGATTAAATTCGGATCTCTGGCAAATTTTCGCGACCAGAAAGAATCGCTGATCAGGACCACCGGTGCCGCTCCGACCTTGTCATCATCCGGCGTCAGCGCTCGGCCCAAAATCGGCTGAACGCCCAGGGTCGGGAAGAGACCTGCAGTAATGTTGCGCATCTGGAGCCGCTCAGCGTCTCCCTTACCGGTCAGCACCACGCTGTCGGCTTGATAGGGCGCCATGCTTTCAAACACGTTGTTCATCGCGCGCCAGTCGTCGAAGTCCGCCATGGAGATGCTCATCCCCGGCACTTGCTGCGAATCCTCGGAGAGAAAGACGAGCCGTTCTGGATACGCGTAGGGCAAGGGACGCAGAAGCACCGCGTCCACGACGCTGAAGATCGCGGTGTTGGCGCCAATGCCGAGCGCCAGGGTCAAGACAGCGATTGCGGTCACGCTGGGACGCCGCGTCAGCACGCGCGCGCCAAACCAGATGTCTTGCCAAAGGGTCTTCATCGTGCCCCCAGTTCTTGAACCGCAAATATCGAGGAAGGACTAGCTACAACGAGGGCGCAACCACCGCAGCATTGCAGTTCCATCGGCACATCTCATTTCTGATCTGCAAGAATCGGGAGACCCAGCGCGAAAAAAGACAAGCGTCTACGGGGCCAGCCACTTCGGCACAGTGGCGATCCCAGCGCTTCTTTTCGAAACTTTAAGCTGGAAGCTTGGCAGCTTCGAAGTTAGTGAGCCGCAGCTTCGCTTTCTTCGAAATTCTCTTCGACGATGCGGCCGTCAAAAAGGTGGATGCTGCGATCCGCGAACCGTGCGTAGCGGGGATCGTGCGTAACCATGCAGAGCGTCGCGCCGCCCCGATGAAGTTCGGTCATCAAGTCCATCACCGCTTCGCCGTTCTTCGAATCGAGGTTTCCGGTCGGCTCGTCCGCCAGCAGGATCGAAGGATCACCCACCAAGGCCCGAGCAACGGCCACGCGTTGCTGCTGACCTCCGGAAAGCTGCGAGGGATAGTGCTTGATGCGATGCGCCATGCCGACCTTTTCGAGCGCTTGCTGCACGCGCTGCTTGCGTTCCGAGGCGCCCATGCCGCGGTACGTCAAGGGCAGCTCGACGTTTTCGTACACGTTGAGGTCGCCGATCAGGTTGAACGCCTGGAAGATGAAGCCGATCTCGCGGTTGCGGATGCGTGTGCGTTCGGAAAGCGAAAGATTCGCCACCGACTTTCCATTGAGCACGTATTCGCCGTCCGACGGCGAATCGAGCAGCCCGAGAATCGAGAGCAGCGTGGATTTGCCGCAGCCCGACGGGCCGTTGATCGCCACATATTCGCCGCGCTTGATCTGCAGGTGGATGTTTGCGAGCGCGTGTGTCTCCACCTCGTCGGTGAGGAACACTTTCTTCACGCTCTCCATCGAAATCAAAATATCGTTCGTGTTGGCCATTTTGGGGTTGCGCTCCTTAAATTGCTCGGATTCCTTCTATATCTACGAATCTCGGCCGAAAATGTTCTCAGGACATCAGACGTCCCACAGGTAAGACAGTCATCTTTCTCGCCGGAAAAAGGCCATGCTAGCCGTGGTTCCTGCTTGTGACTCAGATAAGCCAAAGATACTAAACAACTTATCGAAAGCCTATTCATATCGCAAGGCCACCATTGGGTCCACCCGCATGGCCCGGCGCGCGGGTATCCAGCACGCGATCAAGGCCACGGCAATCAGCAATACGGCGGTGCCGAAGAAGCTGAGCACGTCAAATCCGCCGATACCGAAAAGCAGCGTTCCCAAGCTCCGCGCAGCCATCATCGCTACAAGCAATCCTGCGCCGACGCCCGCCAAGACCATGGCCATCGCACCTGAAAGGATCAGGCGCAGGATGTCCGTGCGCTGCGCCCCCAGCGCCATGCGCAGACCGATCTCCTGCGTGCGCTGCGAAACGGAGTAAGCCATCACGCCATACGTGCCCATCGCCGCAAGCAGCAACGCCAGTATTCCGAAAGCGCCCAGGAGTCCTGCGCCCATGCGGGGAGCCCAAAGCGAATCGCCCATGACTTGCTCCATGGTGCGCACATTGAGTAGAGGAAGGGAAGAATCAAGCGATTGTACCGTGCCTCGGATGCTCCCTAGCGCCGCCGAAGGATTCCCATTGGTACGCACAAGTAGCGTCAAAAACGGGCTGTACTGCTGCTTGAGGGAGAAATACACGATGGGCTGCGGCGGTTCGCCCAGCGTTGCGTATTTTGCGTTCTTTGCGATGCCCACAACCACAACATCCCAATTTTCGCCGAAAAAGCGCATGTGCTTGCCGATTGCCTCTTGCCCGGGCCACACCGCGTTGGCCATCGTCTGATTCACCACCGCAACGAGCTGAGAATTGGGTCCGTCCCGCTCCGTGAAATCACGGCCGCGCTCGAGAGACACACCCGAGGCCGCAAAGTAGCCCGGCGTGACGGCGATCACCGGAGTCAGCTTGCCGCTGCGCCTGTCGCTGGTATCCACGCCCTCCGGGAATACAGTGCGCTGTAGCCCTCCGGCGAAAGGCGCCGCATCCGCGGCGCTTATCGCGGCAACCATCGGCAGCGTGCTCAGGCGGTCGCGGACGTTCCGTATGAATTGCTCGCCTTGCGGCTGCGTGTAGCGGGCCGAGCCGAGATCGAAAGACATTATCATCAAGCGTTTCGTCTCGTAGCCCGAATCCACGCTTTGCGCGTTTTGCAGGCTGCGTACAAAGAGGCCCGCCCCCACCAGCGCGATCAGAGATAACCCCACCTGCAACATCACGAGCACGCCCCGAACTCCATACCAACGCACCGAGCCGGAGGGAACATTGGTGCGGTCGCGCAACGAGCTCATCTGTGCGGGCTTCGAGGCGCGCCACGCGGGAATCAAGCCGAAAAGCACGGTCGCAAAAAGCGCCAGCCCAAAAGTGAAAAGAAGCACGCGCGAATCGAGCGAAAGGTCCATGGACCCTTCTTCCAGGAAGCTCGGACGCAGCGACCACAGCAGGTTTCGCGACCAGAATGCGAGCAAAATGCCGATCACTCCGGCGACCGCGGCCAGCAGCAGGCTCTCCGTGAGCAACTGGCGAACCAGCCGCTCGCGTGACGCTCCGAGCGACAACCGGATCGCAATTTCTCGCTGCCTTTGTGTCGCACGCGACAGCAAAAGATTCGCCACGTTCGCGCAGGCGATCAGCAGAACCAATCCGACCACGACCATCAACAGAAGTCCCGCCTGCACAAAGTAACTGCGCAAATTGGGATTAATCAAAGCCTGAGTCAGCGGCACCAACGTCACGCCGCGCTCGGCGTTGTCGGTGGGATACTCCTCGCGCAGATGGGCGGACAAAGAGTCCATCGAAGCTTGTGCTTGCCCGACGGTAACGCCCGGTTTAAGCCTGCCGACCATATCCACCATCAGCGGCCGGCGCTGGTCAAACCACTCTTTTTGAATTCCGGCGAGAAGCTCGTCGTGCATCATCATCGGAACCCAGAGATCAGGCCCTGCAAGCGCATTGGCGCCGCGAAATCCTCTTGGCGCCACGCCAATGACGGTGAAGGGCTGGCGGTCGAGCGCGATGGTGCGATTCACAGCGCTCGCATCGCTGCCGAAGCGGCGCTGCCAAAGCGCATAGCTGAGGACAACGACTGGGCTTGCGCCCGGCTTCAGGTCTTCCTCCGGCAAAAATCCGCGGCCATGGTTGAATTGCACTCCTAAAACGTCGAAATAATTTCCAGTAACGAGTTCGGCGTTGATCAGCTCCGGCGTGCCGGAGGCGTCCAGGTTGGCCCCGGTGTCCAACATCAGGGCGGACGATTGGAAGACGTCATTCGTCTCGCAATAGTCCCTGGCATTCGGATAAGAACTCTGCATGAATTGCGTGAAGGGTCCCTTGTTCCGCTCATCCGTCGTGTACACGCTCACCACGCGCGACGGATCCTTTACCGGGATCGGATGCAGCAGCACGGCATTCACGAGGGTGAAAATCGTGGTGTTGGCGCCGATCCCCAGGGCGAGCGAAAGCACGGCCACTACGGTGAAAGCCGGCTTCTTTGCCAACGTGCGAATCGCATATCGCAGATCTTTGAGGAACGTTTCCACGGAGCCTCTCCTCTACTCGTACCGCAGCGCAATCATAGGATCAACGGTCATTGCGCGCCGCGCGGGCAGCCAGCACGCGATCAGAGCCACGAGCAAGAGCAACGCCGAAGTACCTACAAACGTCACCAGGTCAAAGTTTCCAACGTTAAAGAGCAAACCATTCAGGCTGCGCGTCAGCGCGGTCGAAATCGCGAGCCCGATCACCACACCGGCCAGCACCATGGCCATCCCGCCGCCGAGCATCAGCCGCATCACATTGCCGGGCTGCGCGCCCAGCGCCATTCGCACGCCGATCTCGTGCGTGCGCTGGTTCACCGAATAGGACATCACGCCGTATGTTCCGACGGCGGCGAGCAGCAGCGCTAGCAGGCCGAAGCAGGCGAGTAACTCGGCGCCCATGCGCGGCGCCTGAAGAACAACCAGATCCAGCCAAGCGGACACGGCCAGTACGCGCTGGATTGGGAGCGTCTTGTCAACAGATTGCACCGTGGAGCGGACGCTGGCGAGAGCGGCGTTCGGATCGCTTCTGGTGCGGACATAGAGAGTCACGAAAGGCGAGTAATGTTGCTTCAAGGCGAAGTAGACAATCGGCTGGGGCGGCTCGCCCAGAGACTGGTACTTCACGGTCCGTACGACACCGACGACTTCGACGTTCCACGTCTCCCCGAGGAAATGCAGATGCTTGCCCAGCGGGTCTTGTCCCGGCCAGACGTTGTCTGCCAGCGCCTGATTCACGATCGCCACTTGCGCGGCGTTCGCATCATCGTGATCGTCAAACTCGCGACCCTGCCGCAGCGCGATTCCCGCAGCCGAGAAATATCCGGGCGCCACGACGACGATCGGCGTGAGTTTGCCGTTGCGTGGGTCGTTGGGGTCCACACCGTCCGGAAAAGTTGTGCGCTCGAGCCCCCCGCCAAACGGAGGAGTGTCGGAAAGGCTCGCTTCCGCCACCATGGGAAGGGCGCGCACGCGTTCCAGAACCTCGCGGTAGAATTGCTCGGCTTGGGGTTTCGCGTAGTGCTCGGCGCCCAGGTTCAGGAGCATCACGAGCTCGTGCTTGGTTTCGAATCCTGGGTCTGCTTGCTGCGCGTTCCGCAAGCTGTGGATGAAGAGCCCTGCGCCCACCAACGCAATCAAGGAAAATGCCACCTGCAGCATCACCAGCGCGCCGCGCAACCCATACCAGCGTGTGCTTCCGGTCGGCGCGTCGGTGCGGTCCCGCAAGGCGGTAAGCTGGCTGGGTTTGGAAGCTTGCAACGCTGGCGCGAGCCCGAACAGCATGGTGGCCGCGAGGGCAAGCCCCAAGGTGAAGATCAGGACGCGCGCGTCAATCGAGACATCCAGATCCGGCCGGTTCGCAAGCAGCAGCGAGAACAGTACAGGTCGCACCCAATACGCACAGAGCACACCAAAGCCGGCGGCCAGCAACCCAAGCAGCAAGCTTTCGGTGAGCAATTGGCGGATCAGGCGCAAACGGGAAGCGCCCATCGCCTGACGGATTGCAATCTCGCGCTGTCTTTGCGTGGCGCGCGCGAGCAATAGGTTCGCCACGTTCGCGCAGGCGATCAACAGGACGAGGCCTACGACCACCATCATCAACGTTCCGGCGAGCTTGAAAACCTTGCGCAGTTGCGGCTGTATATTCGTCTGATCAATCGGCAGCAACTGCACGCTGCGGCCAGAGTTGTCCTTCGGATACTCCCGCTGTAGGTCAGTGGCGAGCGCGTGCATAGAGGCGTCAGCACGTGCGAAAGTCACATCCGGTTTGAGCCGCCCAACCATCCAAACCAGGCGCGCCCCTCGATCGGTGTACCACTCCTTGCCGATCCCGGTGAGCAATTGGTCGTGCATCATCATGGGAATCCATACAGCGGGACTCCCCAGTACGCCGACGTCGTGGAAGTCAGCCGGTGCAACACCCACCACCGTGTAGTCCTGATTGCTGACGCGGATGTTCTGGCCGAGAATCTTGGGATCGGTGCCGAACTGGGTGTTCCACAGCGCCGTGCTCAGCACGGCCACGGGCCGGGCGCCGGGAGTTTGGTCCTCATCGGGCAGAAAATAGCGGCCTAGGCGCGGCTTCACTCCTAGTACGTCAAAGAAATTATCGTTCACGAGCTCGGCAAAAACCTGTACTTTCTTGCCGGAGACATCCAGGTCCGCGCCAGTCGGAATGGCGATAGCCGATCCCGAAAAGACGTCGTTTTTCTCGCGATAGTCCTGGGCGTTCAGGTTGGCTAATTGCAGGTATTGAATCTGCGTGCCGTCTTTGCTTTCCTGCGTGGAATAAAGGGAAATGACGCGGCTAGCGTCCTTAATAGGGATACTTTGCAGGAAGACGGCCTTCACGAGCGTGAAAATTGTGGTGTTCGCGCCGATACCCAGCGTCAGCGAAAGCACCGCAACGACCGCAAATCCCGGCCGCTTCAGAAGCATTCGAACGGCATAGCGAAAATCCTGCCAGAGGGTTTCCACGGCTACCTCTTCGGACCACGAGCCCCGGTTGACCCCGTATAAGAACCCCGCTGCATGCTTTGACGCGCCACCCCGCAACTGGGCAGCGGCAGGTTTGCACTTACTCGAACTCTAAATAATCCTTCTTGGGCCACTCCTCAAGACGCCGCGGCGCGCCGGCGTGTTCGAATGTGCCGTCCGGTTAGTGGACCTGGATGCGCGGCGAAAGTTCGATGCGATCGAAAGCATCCCAGTTGGACATGTCGGACAGAATCACCAAGTCGCCTTCTTTCAGCCCGTCCAGCACTTCCATCGTATTCACAGAGGCTCTTCCCAGTTTCACCTGTACGCGCGAAGCCCCTGTTCCGTCCGCATTCACCTTGAACAACCCCACGGTACTATTCGGCTCGCCGTGCACCGGACGGCCGACGTAGAGCACGTTGACCAAATTTTCGATGGTAATGGTGCCATCCACGCTCAGGTCAGGCCGGGCGCTCGGCGGAGGCGGTTCGTCGAAAGAGATATCCACATCTACTGTGCCATTGACCACGGCGCCTGCCACGCGCGTGACGTGCCCCTTCACGATGCCGTTGCGCGTATCCACTTCTGCTTTCTGGTTGAGCAGGACGTCTTTCGCTTGTGTTTCTGGAATCTGCACGGTCGCCTTAAGGTGCGTGGGATCGGCCACGCGCGCCAGGTTGGTGCCCAGCACAACCTGCTGGCCCACCTGGACGTCCGTGTAGGTTGTACCGGTGGCGCTGCATACGCATTGCAGGATGCCGTTCATCCCGGCGCGGACGTGCAGCGCTTCGAGTTGGCTCTTCTTCAGTTGATAGAGGCCCCGGGCGGAGTCTACTTTCTCCGCCAGCGAAGCGAGCTGCGCCGTGGCGGAATCCGCGGCGATCGCCAGTCCTTGCTGCGCGAGCTTTTCCTCAATTCCAAACTGCTCGACGGATACCTTGTCGAGTTCAACAGCCTTCACCGCGGCGAGTCCCGCATCGAACAATTGCTGATCGAACTTGAGAGTCGTTACGGCGGTTTGAAACTGGTTCTCAATTTGCGCGGCGGCGCTCTTCTGGGTCATCAGGTCGCTCGCGGTCTTCACCTTCCCCGCGTCATAGTCCGCCTGCGCTTGTTTGAAGGTAGCTTCGGCGGTGAATGCGTCGTTTTGCAGCGTCGGATCGCTGAGTTCCATGATGATCGAATCCGGATGCACCACGGCGCCTGATCGCAACAGAATCTTGTCCACCTTGGCGGCGGATTGAGCCGGAATCCAGCGAATGTCTTCAGGCACCAGCGTGCCCAGCCCGCGCACCAGGCGGAGCATCGAGCCGCGCTTGACCGGTTCCGCCCACACCACCGAGCCGTCCACAGTGGGAGCCGCCGGCTTAAGCCGCGACAGCCCCAAAGTCACGCCGACAACGACAATGGCAGCGACAACTCCGTAGATGATGCGTCTAATCTTGCGTTGACGTGCCGCAGATGGTCTAGCGATGTCCATAGATGGATCCTTCCAGAATGAGTCCTATTCCCAATAAGAAGTCGCAACTCCCGGGCCGCCCTGCTGCCTTTGTATCATATTGACGGGCCACGTGTTAAGTTTGATCTGGGTGCTGTATATAGGATGCGGTTGGCCGCTTGTGGGATTGTCCGTCGCAAAAGCGAACACGGTCCGGAGTCGCCGTTCGGGTTAGGCCGGCTCGGCAGCCGCGTAGTTCCGCAGGGGCAAATTGACATAGTTCACACCGCCGAATAGCATGGAAGCTTCCCTTTGTTCCATGAGGCGAAGTGTAGCCGCCGTGGCCTTAGATACCAAATCCGGTACGGTTTTCGACCGCATCCTCGAGGCGCGCCGCGCTGCGATCTCGCACCGCAAGCGCGTGTTGCCGGAAGCCGTGCTGCGCATGGCGGTGAAGCAGGCAGACCCTGCCCGTGACTTTGCCGGCGCGCTCGCGCGTACCGGAATCAACATCATCTCGGAACTCAAGAAAGCCTCGCCCTCGCGCGGCGTGATTCGCGAAGACTTTCGTCCCGCGGATTTGGCGGTGGCTCTCGAGCGTGCCGGGGCCGTGGCCCTTTCCGTCCTCACCGAGGAGGAGTTTTTTCAAGGCTCGCTGAAAGATTTGCGTGAAGCGCGCAAAGCCGTAAACATCCCGGTGTTGCGCAAGGATTTTATTCTTGATGCGTGGCAAGTATGGGAATCGCGCGCGGCGGATGCAGATTCGTTTCTCTTGATTGTTGCGGCGCTTTCGGATTCCATGCTCGCGGAGTTGCTGGCCCTCGGCCGCGAGCTTGGCATGGAGCCGCTCGTCGAAGTGCATGCGCGGCCGGAGCTCGATCGCGCGCTGGCCGCGGGCGCCCACATTGTGGGCGTGAACAATCGCGACCTACGGACGCTCGAAGTGCTTTTGGAGACCTCGCTCGAGTTGGCCGCAGGCATCCCGGACGAGTGCATCGCCGTCAGCGAATCCGGCTTCCGCACGCCTGCGGAGATCAAACAACTGCAGGCTGCGGGCTTTGACGCGTTTCTGATCGGCGAGCACCTGATGTCGCAGCCCGATCCGGCTGCCGCACTGGCCACCCTGCTGGCAGGCGGCGTCTGATGGTGCGCGTAAAAATCTGCGGCATCACGAGTTGGGAAGATGCGAAGCTCGCCGTGGACGAAGGTGCGCACGCGCTGGGCTTCAATTTCTATCCGCCGAGCCCGCGCGTCGTGAGCCCGCACACAGTATGGGAGATCCTTCGCCGCCTGCCGCCCTACGTGGACCGGATCGGCGTGTACGTGGATTGGCAGCCGAAGGTGATCGCCGCGCTCACGCGCGCTTTGCGGCTCACAGGCATACAGCTCCACGGAAACGAGAGCCCGCGGGTAGTCAAGGAGCTTTCGCTCAAGGCCCCGGTCGTAAAGGCGTTTCCGGTGACGCGCGATTTCAAGCCCGAGAGCCTGCGCGATTACCCCGCCGCCAGCGCAATATTGCTCGAGCGATTCGATCCCATTCTCCGCGGAGGCACCGGCCAGCCGTGGGATTGGAGTCTGGCGCACGAAGCAAACCGCTATGCGCGGATCGTTCTTGCCGGAGGCTTGAAGCCGGAGAACGTCGGCGAAGCGATTCGCGTCGCGCGGCCCTATGCGGTGGACGTAGCGACCGGTCTCGAAATCACCGTTGGCAAGAAAGATCCCGGGCTTGTGCGGGCATTCATGCGCGCGGTGGAAGATGCGAACGGCAAGCTCGCGGCGGAAACGGAACCAGAACGTATTCCGCAAGCGGCACATGGAAAGCGATGACCATGAGCACAACTTCACATCCCGTGCCGCACCAGCAGATTTGGCCCGACGCGCACGGGCGTTTCGGCCCCTACGGCGGACGCTATGTTCCAGAAACGCTGATGGCACCCGTTGCCGAGTTGGAAGCCGCCTATATTTCCGCGCAGAAAGATCCGAAATTCGCGTCCGATCTTGGCGTGCTGCTGCGCGATTTCGCGGGACGCCCGACGCCGCTGCAATTCGCCGAGCGCCTGACCGCTCATCTCGGCGGCCCGCGGATTTATTTGAAGCGCGAGGACCTTCTTCACACCGGCGCGCACAAGATCAACAACTGTATTGGCCAGGGCTTGCTCGTCGCGCGCATGCACAAACCGCGCGTCGTTGCGGAAACCGGCGCGGGCCAGCATGGCGTCGCCACCGCCACGGTCGCCGCGCGGCTCGGCCTCGAGTGCACCGTTTATATGGGCACCGAAGACATGGAGCGCCAGCGCCTGAATGTTTCGCGCATGCGCCTGCTCGGCACGGAAGTGATTGGCGTGGACTCGGGCAGCCGCACGCTTAAAGACGCGATCAACGAAGCGATGCGCGATTGGGTCACCAACGTCCGCACCACGCATTACCTGCTGGGCTCGGTACTGGGTCCTCATCCCTATCCGCAGATGGTGCGCGATTTTCATTCCGTGATTGGGCGCGAAGCCCGCGAACAAATTCTCCAGGCCGAGGGCCACGTTCCCGATGCGCTCTTCGCCTGCGTGGGTGGCGGCTCAAATTCCATCGGACTCTTCCACGCGTTTATGGGCGATGCATCCGTCAAAATGATCGGCGTCGAGGCCGGCGGCCGGGGGCATGCTGCCGGCGAACACGCCGCGCGCCTTGCTGCCGCTGATGGTTTCATGGGAGCGAAGCCGGGAGTCCTGCACGGCACCTACACGTATGTGCTGCAAAATTCTGACGGCCAGGTCTCAACGACGCATTCGATTTCCGCAGGCCTCGATTATCCCGCCGTCGGCCCCGAGCATGCGTGGCTTGCCGAGCAGGGCCGCGCCGAATACACCGCCGTGAGCGACGAAGCCGCGCTCGATGCGGCGCGCACTCTGGCTCGGCAGGAGGGCATCATCCCGGCGCTCGAAAGCGCGCACGCGGTGGCCTGCTTGATCGAGCGAGCTCCGAAGATGCCGCGCGAATCCATCGTGATCCTAAACGTCTCCGGCCGCGGCGATAAAGACATGGAGACGCTGGCGAGATTCGCTGTATAGCGGGCTGGTAGGAGTCGCCGACAATGAAAACGCACGGTGCCTATTACATTATTCCCTGGATGCTTTGCGTTGTGCCCTTTGCGTATTCCTCGTCGCAGCATAAGCCTGCCTGGACCTACACGGATCGAGAAGGCTACGCCGTAATGTCGGCTGCCTTGGGTGACGTCACAAAAGAGTGGAAGGATTTGATCATTCGCATCGAAGACGACACAGTATCCAAGGCGGATGTCGGACCGAAGTTAGATGCGTGCCCGAAAGTACTGGAGGAGTTCGCTTCTGCCGAACGAGATTTCCGCTGGCACCTAACCCGGAAAAGCGCCCTTCAGAACAGGTTTCTGCTTCGGTTGCCATATCTCTTGACGGGCTCTGGTGGCTCGGGGGACGTCGTCTATCCGCGGAGCGGAAAGATACGTGATCGGATGCCCATGAGTGAAGGATCGTTCTACTTGTCTGGTGTTGGTTTTGATTCCTCCGGAATGCGCGCCGCCGTATATGTCGGTTATGAATGCGGTGGTCTGTGTGGTTCCCGACGCCTCCACTTGTTGCGTAAGGAAAGCGGTCTGTGGGTGGAGGCTAAGGACATCAAACCGTGCGAGTCAGTTTCGTGCGAGTGGAATGACTGAAGTTGCGCAAATTCGGGTAACGCGAATTGGTAGGTGCTTCGCCGAACTCTCGCGCGCGGGCGAGATGGGCCTGATCGCCTACATCACCGCAGGCGACCCATCGCTCGATGCCACGCGACAGATCGTTCTGGCTGCGGCGCACGCAGGCGCGGACATCGTTGAGCTTGGCGTGCCCTTCAGCGATCCGCTCGCTGACGGCCCGACGATCCAGCGCGCCAGCGAGCGAGCCTTGCGCGCCGGCACGACGCTCGCCGGAGTGCTCGATTTGGTCGCTGCGATCCGCCGTGAAAGCCAGGTCCCCCTGTTGCTTTTCAGCTATTACAATCCCGTCCTCCAAATGGGTTTGGAAAACTTCGCCGCGCGCGCAGCCGCTGCAGGTGCCGATGGCGCGCTGGTCACCGACCTCACCCCCGAAGAAGCAGCGGACTATCGAGCAGCGCTACACGCGCACGGGCTCGACACCGTCTTTCTCGCCGCGCCCACCACGAGTGAAGAGCGATTCGCCAGCATCGCCGCGGCGTCGAGCGGCTTTCTGTATCTGGTCTCGCGCACGGGAGTCACCGGCGCCCGCGAAAGCCTACCTGAGGATTTGCCGGCGCTTGTGCGGCGCGCGCGCCATTCAACTTCGTTGCCGCTCGCGATCGGTTTTGGTATCTCGTTGCCGGGACACATTTCAGTGCTGGGTGGCCTAGCCGACGCCGCCGTCGTCGGTTCCGCGCTGGTCGAGGAAATCGAGCGCGCCAAGACCGCCGCTGATGCGGCCACCGCCGTCGCCTCGCGGATCCGCTTACTCAAACGCGCCGCGGGCGAAGGTATGAGCCGCCGGGAGCCTCGCGCATGAGAGAATTGCCGACGAGAGCAAAGTCCCATGAAAATTGACGAGTGGCGGCTCCGCATAGACGAGATTGACCGGCAGTTGGTCACATTGCTGAACGAACGTTCGCGCTGCGCGATGGAAATCGGCCGGCTCAAACAGGAGATGAACGCTCCGCTCTATCAGCCAGACCGCGAGCAGCAAGTCCTGGCAAACGTCGAGCGCAGCAACAGCGGGCCGCTTTCAGACACGGCCATCCGCCGGCTTTTCGAACGTATCCTCGATGAGGCGCGCTCGGCCGAACGCCACGTAATGAAGCCCGAAGGCAAATCGGAGCGCGGTTAGCCACGCTGCCTCGCCGGCCATCGGGGGCGATGCGATAAATACGGCTCAGGGAGAAACGAATGGTTGTGGTGATGCAAGCGGGCGCAAGCGAAGAGCAGATCCAGCACGTGATTGACCGCTTGGGCGCTCTTGGTTTCGATGTACACCGCTCCACCGGGGAATCGCAGACGGTGCTCGGCGCAGTGGGTGTCCGTGCGGATTTCGATCCGCGCGCCATCGAATTGATCGAAGGCGTGCGCGAAGTCGTGCGCATCACGCAGCCGTATAAGCTCGCAAGCCGTGCGTTTCGCCCGGAAGGGACGATTGTCGAGCTGCCGCGCGGCGTGCGCATTGGCGGCTCCGAAGTGATCGTGGCCGCGGGCCCATGCTCGGTGGAATCGCGCGAACAGATCAACCTTATCGCCGAAGGCGTGGCGCGCAACGGCGCAAAAATCCTGCGGGGTGGCGCGTTCAAGCCCCGCTCATCGCCGTATAGTTTTCAAGGGATGGGCGAGCCAGCGCTCGCGCTCCTGCGCGACGCCGCCGACAAGCACGGTTTGCTGGTCTGCAGCGAAGTCATGGACGCGTCGCAGATCTCCATGATCGTGCCGATGGTTGACATTTTACAGGTCGGCGCGCGCAACATGCAGAACTACCACTTGCTGCGCGCTCTGGGCGAAGTCCAGAAGCCGGTGTTGCTCAAGCGCGGCATGTCCGCCACCATTGAAGAGTTGCTCCTCTCTGCCGAGTACATCATGGCGGGCGGCAACTACAACGTGATTTTGTGCGAGCGGGGCATCCGCACCTTCGAAACCTACACGCGCAACACACTCGATATCGCCGCGATTCCCGTCATCAAGAAGCTCTCGCACCTGCCGATCATTGCTGACCCTTCGCACGGCACGGGACGCCGCGACAAGGTTGCCCCCATGGCGCGCGCCTCGGTGGCCGCCGGCGCGGACGGCTTGCTCATCGAAGTTCATCACGATCCCGATAAAGCCCTCTCGGATGGCGCGCAATCGCTCTATATCGAGCAGTTCGCACAGCTCATGGCGGAGCTTCACATCATTGCGCCGGCGGTCGGACGCCGCGTCGCCTAGATCATGCCCAAAGCGCCTGCCGAACCGTTCCGCCGGGTGGCCATTCTTGGCACGGGCCTGATCGGCGGATCGTTCGCGCTCGCGCTGCGCAAACATCTTCCGCAAGCTCGCATAACCGGGTTTGACCGCGAAGCCGTCGTTTTGCAGGCGCGCGAGCGGGACATCATTCATGAAGCGGCCGCCGATCTCCGCCAAGCGGTGAGTGACGCCGATCTCATCTATATCGCGCTGCCCATTTCCACCACCATCGAACTGCTTCCGCAAATCGCACGGCACGCGCCCGCGCCTGCCCTGGTCACCGACGCGGGCAGCACCAAGCGCGCCATCTGCCGGGCCGCCGAGAAGTATTTCCCGGAGGGCGGCGCAACATTTCTGGGCGGCCATCCGATGGCGGGCAAGGAAACGCGCGGAGCGGTCGAGGCCGACGCGAACCTGTTTCGCGGTGCCAAGTACGCCTTGATCGGTGAAGACGTTGCGGGAGCGGAATTTGCCCCGAGTGAAACGCGGGTCGCGGCATTCGTCGCGCTTCTCGAATCCATGGGCGCGCGCACGGTTTGGCTTGACGCCGAAACACACGACTGGGCCGCGGCCGTCATTTCGCACCTGCCGCAAATGGTAGCCATCGCATTGGCCGGCGTGATCGCGGAGGAAACAGACGAATCCGGCCTTCCCGAATCACTCGCTGGGCCCGGCGTCCGGGATGCGCTGCGCATGGCGGGCAGCCCCTACGCGATGTGGCGCGACATTGCTTTCACCAATTCGGACAACCTCAAGCGGGCGCTCGATCGCCTCGCGCAGGCGATTGACCAGCTTCGCACCCAGCTCACTTCACGTGACCTCGAGCGATCCTTCGCAGCAGCGAACCGTCTCTACAAATCCCTCCGCGAAATGCAGTAAACTGCCAGTGCAGCTCGCAAGTTGCTCACGGGAGCAATCGTGGATAAGCGCGTACCCAATGCCGACGCCGCCATCGCAAACCTCCGCGACGGCGCCACCATCTTGATGGGGGGCTTCGGCCTCTGTGGCATTCCCGAGAATCTCATCGCCGCGGTGCAACGTGCAGGCACGCGTAACCTCACCATCGCCAGCAACAACGCCGGCGTGGACGGTTTTGGCATCGGCCTGCTACTGCAAACTCATCAGGTAAAGAAAATGATCTCGACCTATGTCGGCGAGAACAAGCTTTTCGAAAAGCTCGTGCTTTCGGGCGAGCTCGAAGTGGAGTTGAATCCACAGGGCACCCTTGCCGAAAGAATTCGCGCGGGCGGTGCGGGCATCGCGGCATTTTTCACTCCTACGGGGTACGGCACGCTGGTCGCGGAAGGGAAGGAAGTCCGCGAATTCAACGGCCGCCCGCACGTGATGGAGCGGGGCCTGCGCGGCGATTTCGCGTTTATCAAAGCTTGGAAGGGCGACCGCTGGGGCAATCTCGTTTATCGTAAGACGGCGCGAAATTTCAACGCGGTCATGGTTACCGCGGCCGATTGTGTCATCGCAGAAGTCGAGCAACTCGTTGAGATCGGCGAGATTCCTCCGGATCAGGTTCACACGCCCGGCGTTTTTGTGAACGCCATCTTCCAGGGCGTGAACTACCAGAAACGCATCGAAAAGCATACCGTCCGCAAACGCGCCACTGCGGGGATGCGAGACTCCTCGGTTGTGCCTGCCACCAAGCAGGAATTCATCGCCAGACGCGTGGCGCAAGAGCTGCGCGACGGCTACTACGTCAATCTCGGCATCGGCGTTCCGACTCTGGTGGCGAATTACATCCCCGCAGGGATGGAAGTTATCTTGCAGTCCGAAAACGGGATGCTCGGCGTGGGAGCGTTTCCATGGGAGGGCGAAGAAGATCCCGACCTGGTCAATGCCGGCAAGGAGACCGTCACGGAGATTCCCGGCACGGCCTATTTCTCCAGTGCCGGTTCCTTCGGCATGATTCGCGGCCGGCACATCAATCTTACCGTGCTCGGCGCACTCCAGGTGGACGAGCGCGGCAACCTTGCGAACTGGGCCATCCCCGGCAAGATGCTCAAGGGCATGGGAGGCGCGATGGACCTAGTCGCCGGCGCGCAGCGCGTGATTATCGCCATGGAACACGCCACCAAGGACGGCCAACCGAAAATCCTCAAACAATGTTCGCTGCCGCTGACCGGCGTGGGCGTGGTCAATCGAATCGTTACCGAGCTCGGTGTGATAGACGTAACGTCCGAGGGTCTTGTCCTGCGTGAGATCGCTCCCGGCGTCACGCTAGAACAGGTGCAAAAGGTGACCGAGCCGGAGTTGAGCATCGCGAGCGACGTAAAAACAATCGCGGTGTGACGCGGCGTTTCACTCAGAAACTGATCCACGTCGCAGTATCTTCCCTTCATAGTGTTTCAGAAAAATTACTTACTCGCTCTCCCGGTCGTATATAATCGCCAAGCCCAAACGCAAATTGTGATGTAAAACAAAAAACGGCGTGCGCAAGGGTTCGAGCCTCTGCAAAAGAGGCCGGAGCGCATGCATACGACTCTAAAGCAAGAGCCCAGAAAATTCTTCATGTCGCTGCGGGATATTTCCTTCTGGATTCGCAGCGCGCAAACAGACGCCCACTTTGAAAAACTTCGCGGCCAACATGGATCACGCAAGGCCTTCGATCTGCTCTACGCGAACAAGCAAGATCCCTTCGGTTCCACCCGGCGCTACTGGCGTTATCAGAACCTCAAGTACGAGCGTTTGATCTCGTTTCTTCCCGATCGCCGTTACGGCAATGCGTTGGATATCGGTTGCGGGCTGGGTCCCTTTACGCGCCATTTGGCGCCGCATGCGGACCGGGTGCTGGGAGTGGACATTTCGGAAGAGGCGATCCAAGGTGCTCGGGCGCTTTCGGCCGGCCAGCCGAACCTGGTTTTCGAGCGGCGCGACGTTCTCTCGATCGGGGAGATGGACCGGCAATTTGATCTGATCGCGCTCCTCGACGTGCTGTACTACCTTTCGCCGCTTTCCGCCGATGTGCTGCAAGCGGTCGCCTTGCAGATCGAAGCGCTGCTGGCACCCGGCGGCGTTCTCCTGCTTGCCAATCATTTCTTCTTCGGGTTCGATTCGGCATCGCAGCAGACCCGCAGGATTCACGACGAGTTTTGCGAGCATACGTCGCTGTGCTCTTCCGCGGAATACCGGCGTCCTTTCTTCCTGGCAAGCGTTTTCGAGCATTGCCCGCCGTCCGTTGCCGCAACCTAAATCTGCTGAACCGGGGCGTGCGTCCGGGCGGCAGATCAGTTAGCATTGCACCAATCGCGCAGAGCACCCGGACGCGCGGGCGCCTGCCGTCCAGCGGAGAAAAGCGTGGAGCCGCGTTCCATCGTCATCGTCAGCTTGCATACTCCCAAGGAAAAGCTTTGGGGTGAATTGCTGCAGTTGCAGGCCGCGGGCGTCACGCTCCGCGGCATCGATCTGAATTCATTCGACGACTTTGTTCACCAGGTGATCGAACCTGACGGCGCGCGCGTCGGGCTGCCCACCGTTTTTCTGCCAATGCAAAGGATCGAGCGCATTTCTCTGGATGAGCCTACCGGCGCGCTGCCTTCACTGAACGAGCTGTTCACGAAAAAAGTCGGCAGCTCACTCAAGGAGTATCTGGCGCTGTTTGCCTGATGGGCGCGGCGATTCCCGGATATGGCACCCCGCATCTTCAACGTCCCGAACCAACTGACCCTGCTCCGGCTCGGTTTTCTGCCGCTCTTCCTGATCTTGATTATTTACGATCGCTATGCCTGGGCTCTGACAGTGCTGCTGATTGCCGGATTAACGGATGGCCTGGATGGCCTTCTCGCACGAAGGCTGAACCAGCGCACGGCGTTGGGCGCTTATCTCGACCCGATTGCGGACAAGATGCTGCTTTCTTCCTCTTTTCTGGTGCTGGCGCTCAAGGGGAAAATTCACTGGTGGGTCACCGTGGTGGTGCTCGCGCGGGACGCGATGCTGCTCACGACCGCGGTCGTCATCATTCTGGTGGCGGGTTACCGCCGGTTTCCGCCGAGTATCTACGGAAAGCTCACCACTTTGCTGCAGATCCTGCTGGTGTTTGTGGTAGTCACCCAGGCGGCTTTTCCCGCTGCGGGCCTCAATCCGTTGCAAAGCGTGCTGCGCTACTGCGTGGTTTTCTTCACTTGTTTCTCAGGAATACACTACAGTGTCACGGTTGCCCGCCGCCTCAGTGGCTCGTAGCATCCCGGGTTGTAGAGGTTCGTGGAGCGCGCACCCGAGCTCGATCCGCGCGCTGGGTGAATGCGCTACGTTGCGCTGCGCGGCTGGATGATTACCGCGGTAAAAGTCAAAAAACATGAACGCAAAGCAAGCCACGATCACGACTGCCGTGATCCAGCCCAGGGCATAGGCTCTTTTGTGTTCGGCCGCATCCATAGGCTGGCGATCGGCGACAACTCTTCCGAGCAAATATCCACACGCCAGACCGCCGAAGTGCGCGGCATTGTCGGTGCCGGACATCAAGATACCGAGAATAAAAATATAGATCACCCACTTGATGAGCTGGCTGCGAAGCGCCTGAGCCGCGGCATTGCCGCGTTTGGTGGTCGCGGCGAGCAACAGGCCGATCAAGCCCAGCAGCGCGCCCGATGCGCCAATGCTGGGAATCGGAGGGACAAAACCGCCCACGCCCGAATATCTCAGCCACATGTACGTGGCGCTCACGACGTACCCGGCGATGCCCGTCGCCATATACAGAAAAAAATAACGCGCAGAGCCGTACAGCTCTTCGACGACAGGACCGAGGTCCATCAACACCCACATGTTGAATATGATGTGCAACAGGCTGCCGTGAAGAAAGCAAGCCGTCACCAGCCGCCACGGTTGGAAAATCATATAAGGCAATGGCAGGGAAGAGCCCATGCGAATCAAGACTTGCGCATCAATGCCACCCATGCCGAAGAGGGAACCCATTCCGCTGGAGCCCGATCCGTTGCTATTGTGCAGGGTGAGCAGCAGGCTGATGCCATAAAACAGACAGCAAACGCTCAGCATCGCATAGGTGATCGGCGACTGCGTCGGCACCAGGCGGCTGAGCGAACGGCTCACCGCCGCGACCGAGAAGCGCAGGCTCGCGCCGCAGTTGTAACACTTTGTTGCCGTGGTGCCGGCCAGCGATCCGCACGCAGGGCACATCTTTGGGCGCGCGTTGCTTTTGTCGGACGAGCCGAACATCTGCTTCAGGCTGTCGCGCCAGCGATCGAGCTTCCATTGCCAGCGGGCGGGAATCGGCACTCCATCTCCTTGCGAGTCAAAATCGGCGTGCTTATAATAGCCGAAATCTTTGCGCACCGGCGAAACGTGCGCAGGAGAAATCTAGCATGATCGAAGACTTCGAGGATTTTGGACGCTGGCTCGATCAGGAACTCGCTCACGTTCGCCATGTGGTCGAAACCGAAATCCGCCCCACGGCGGAAAAGAAATTCGCCGCGGCGCTGCGTGCCGCCTCGCAAAAACTCTCCGAGCTCGTGCGGGAAATTGAATCGCGCGCCCAGCGGCCAGGCGCCTGACGCGGTGAGGCGCGCGTATCGCATTCCGCAGCCGCGCTGCGGAATCCTGCTGCCTTCTGCCGTTCTTTTCTGTTTCTCCCTGTTTGCCGCCGGCTGCAGCCAGCAACACATCAGCGCGGACGTGCCGGCGTCTTCCGCGGCTTCTGCTTCGACGCACCCTGCCCAGCCGAGATCAACCAGGCAGCCGCGCTCCACAGGAGAGCCGCCTGCGCTTCCAGGAGCCTCGAACGATTCTTCTCTTTCCGCCTCAGGACCGCCAACGCCGCCGGCCCCAGGGCAACCCGTTTCGCCGGGTGCTTATGTCGAGCAAGGCGTCGCGTCCTGGTACGGGGTGCCGTTCCACGGCCGCCGTGCAGCCGATGGCGAAGTCTATAACATGAACAAGTTCACGGCCGCGCACCGTACGCTGCCGTTCGATTCCGTGGTGCGCGTCACGAACCTGAGCAACGGTTTGCAGACACAGGTGCGCATCACCGATCGCGGGCCTTTTGTCGGCGACCGTGTGATTGATCTTTCCGCCGCGGCCGCGCGCGCTCTGGCAATGATGGGGCCGGGCACGGCGATGGTGCGGATCGAAATGCTCTCCGGCTCGATTTCGCTGGCGGGTTATTTCACCGTGCAGGTGGGCGCATTTTCCGATCGGACGAACGCGGAGCGGCTGAAATCGCAGCTTGAAACGCGCTACCAACCGGTGTTCATCCAGGATTATGACGGGCCGAGCGGGCATTTCTTCCGCGTGCGCGTCGGCAATCTGCCGAGCGAAACGGCTGCGGAGCAATTCGCCCGCAAGCTTTCAAACAAAGACGGCTTCCGCACCTTTGTGATCCGGCTTGACGAGACGCCATCGAAGATTCCGGCACGAGGGAATGCGCAGCCATGAGCGACTGCATTTTCTGCAAAATTGGGCGCAAGGAAATTCCCGCACGCATCGTCCATGAGGATCCCGAAATTTTTGCCTTCGAGGATATTCACCCGCAAGCGCCGATGCATTTACTGGTGTGTCCGCGCAGACATGTGGCTTCGCTCGCTGACGCCCAGGCGGATGATGCTGCCTTACTCGGACACATCATACTGGTAGGGTCCAAGCTAGCTGCCGACCGCGGCTATGGATCGGGGCACCGAACCGTCTTCAATACCGGCGAGGAAGCCGGCCAGACGGTTCTTCACTTGCACTTGCATGTACTCGGCGGCCGCGCGATGCGCTGGCCGCCGGGTTAAAATTTCCGCCTCGCCCAAACGGATGCGGATCCGTCGATTAAGACTCCGCTTATTCTTTCCCTTTCAAAATGGAGATCGGAAGCGCGTGGAATATTCTTGCAGCTTTGCAGGCTGCGGATTTTTTCCGCGATGCGGACCTGATGCGAATGTGCGCGGGCGTCTGCGCAGAAATCGGGGCATGTGACTGGGCTCTCTACTCGGTATCGTCAGCGTGGTCGGGCTTTTTCTCGCCGGTGCCGGTCCAGCGTTTGAGCTTGTCAATCAAGCCATCGGGCTCGGGAGCTATGCGCACCACGATCACGGTGATGTTGTCCGTGCCTCCATTTTCATTGGCGAGTTCGACGAGGCGGTCGGCGGCATCCTGCGGGGCCGGATGAGTGGCGACCACGCTGGCGAGTTCCTCGTCGCTGATCATGCGCGTGAGTCCATCCGTGCAAAGCACAATGGCGTCGCCGGGTTGGAGGGGATGTTCGGCAGCATCAATCAGCACTTCGGCATGGGGGCCGAGAGCGCGCGTGAGCACGTTCTGCAACTCGCTCACTTCCGCCTGCTGCTTTGAGATCAGCCCGCTGCGCACCTGCTCGGCCACGAGTGAGTGATCCGCCGTGAGCTGCTGGAGCTCCCCGCCGCGAAGCAGATAAATGCGGCTGTCTCCCACGTGCGCAATGGAAAGTAGCGAGCCTTCCGCCCAGGCCGCGACGATCGTTGCACCCATGCCGCGCTGCTCGGGATGCTGCAGCGCGGATTCGTAGATGCGGCGGTTCGCCAGATTCAGCGCGCTGGCCAGACGATTGGTGCGCGCGGAAAGCCCGGAGCGCGTTTCCACAGCGAGCGGCGCCTGGGGGTTGTCGAGCGAGGCCTGGCAATAGTCCGCGACGGTTTCGACGGCCAACGCGCTGGCGACTTCACCGTTTGCCTCGCCACCCATGCCGTCCGAGACAATGAAAACCTGGAGCGGCACGACGACACGATAAGAATCTTCGTTATTTTCTCGGACGCGCCCCACATCAGTGCGCGATCCCACGTCCAGTCGCAAGAGATACCCTCGGGCTGGTCCGGGGGGATTTGCTCGCCGGGCACGACACTTGGCGAGCTACTTACTGTCGCGAGGGCTCGCGCCAGGAGCAGCCGGAGAGGGAGGCTAACAGAGCGCTGGCAAACACGCAAGAGAGCGCAAGGCACTGGAAGCAGCGTCGAATTGTGCGGCGGCGCGGCGCCTGGTTCGCAGCCATTGGCTAACTGTGGCTGGGAGGTTTCTGATTCGGCAATCGCCAGGGAAGAGAACCGGGGCGCACAGGCTGGATTGGCTATACTGGCGGTGATCCAGGTTTCCCTCTGAATATGCGCTCGCGCCTGCAAGTGTGGATTTCACCGAAGTGTCCCCGGATGCCGTGGTTCTCCTGGCTGCGGAGACACTATTCGGTGCGCGCGCTGCCATTGAAAATTAAGGAGTTCCAAGCCGCCCGCCACAAGGAAAGTCTCCGAATTCTCTGTCTTGCCGATCCCGTGAAGGACGACCCGGCTATGCTGCACGCCGTTTCCGAGTTGCGGACGGCGCGCCTGATCGGGTTTAGCGCTACGCGGCCTGCGGTGAGAGGCGACCGGCTTCGCTGGTTCATGTGCTTGCCGGCCAAGGCTCCGCGCCAGGTGGTGGCGAGCGTGCTGGCCGCGGCGTTCCAGAATGTTGAGCTGGCGGCGCGCGAAGCCGCTTCGCAGGCGACGTTGGCCCGGACCGAGCGCGAGATGGAGCAGCTCCACGAGATTGGCATCGCGCTTCCGGTGGCCCGCGATGTGCAATCCGTGCTGGCGCTGATTCTCCGGAAGGCCCGGGAAATCACGGGCGCCGATGCCGGTTCGGTCTATGTGGTGGAGGAAAGGCGCCTGGAGGGAAACTCGAACGGCGAGGTCGAGCGAACGCTGCGTTTCAAGCTCGCGGAAAACGACAGCGTGGACTTTCCCACGCGCGAGATCACACTTCCGATTTCGGAGCAATCTATCGCCGGCTTTGTGGCGCTACATGGAGCGCCACTGCACATTCACGACGCGTACCGCATCCCGCCGGAAGCGCCCTACCGCTTCAACGATCACTTGGACCGAGAGCTTGGTTACCGCACGCGCTCGATCCTTACGCTTCCGATGCGCAATGGCAAAGGAGAAGTGCTGGGTGTGCTGCAGCTCATCAATTGCAAGCGAGACCCACGCGTGAAGCTGGCGAATCCGCGCCTGGTTACGAAAAACGTGCAGCCATTTCCGCCGCGCGCGTTGCGGATGGCGCAGTCGCTAGCCTCGCAAGCGGCGGTCAGCTACGAGAACAGCAAGCTCTACCATGACATCGAGCAGCTTTTTGAAGGCTTCGTGCGCGCTTCCATCACCGCCATCGAACAGCGCGATCCCACGACCTCCGGACATTCGCTACGCGTATCCGACATGACCTGCGGACTGGCGGAGACGGTGAACCGGACCGAAACTGGGTCGTATGCCTCGGTGCGCTTCACTCCCGAGCAGATGAAGGAAATCCGCTACGCCGCGCTCTTGCACGACTTCGGGAAGGTCGCGGTGCGCGAGGAAGTGTTGGTGAAGGCAAAGAAGCTTTACCCTTCGCAGCTTGCGATCGTGCAGAACCGCTTCGATTACGTTCGAAAGGAAGTCGAGGCCTGCTACGTGCGGCAGAAACTCGATCTGCTCGTGCGGCTGGGAGCGGATGGCGAGCGGAAAGAGCTCGAAGGGCTCGAACGCGAGATGCGGGAGAAATTCGCCGAGCTTGACGACGCATATTCCTTCGTGCTTCGCGTGAACGAGCCAACCGTGATGCCCGAAGGCAATTTCGAGCAACTGCACGAGATCGCCCGGCGTACCTTCCACGACCCGCGCGGGCGGGAACACTCGCTGCTCACTTCTGAGGAGGTCCGCTTTCTTTCCATTTCAAAAGGCAGCCTCGATCAGGGCGAGCGGGAACTAATTGAGTCGCATGTGGTGCACAGCTTTAATTTCCTAATGCAGATTCCATGGACGCGCGAAATCCGAGAGATTCCGTTTATCGCCCGCGCGCACCATGAAAAGCTTAACGGGACAGGCTATCCCAACCACATCAAGGCGAGCGAGATTCCCGTGCAGGCGAAGATTATGACCATCTGCGATATTTTCGACGCGCTCTCGGCTTCCGACCGCCCTTACAAGAAGGCAGTGTCACCGGAGCGCGCGCTGGATATTCTCCAGATGTCCGTCCGCGACAACGAGCTCGACCCGTCGCTTTACCAGCTGTTCGTAGATGCCAAGGTTTACGAACTCGTGCATCGCCCCTCCTGAGTCTTGCCTTCGACGCTCTTTACCGGGAAGCCGCGCCCATACGAAACCAGACCAGATGAGTGTGCGTCTGTCCATTAGCGAGCGGTTCCTTCAGAATCCATGTTGTGTCAGACTGCGCCGCGGAGGTTGCCCATGACGTATCGGAGGTTCGCGCGATTCGTGTTTCTTGCATTTTTTCTTTCAGCCATCTTGTTCGTGCTCACAGCATCGCCGGCCGCGGCGCAGCAGGGCTATCAAAAGCCACCGAAGGCCGTGTTGGACGTGCTGGATGCGCCGCTCACTCCGAATGCGAGCGTCAACCCGGCAGCCGATTTTGTGGTGATGTACCGGCAGGTGCCGTATCCGACCATCGCCGACATGGCGCAGCCAATGTTGCGTCTCGCGGGCCTGCGGATCAACCCGTTGCAGGGAGGCACGCACAATCCGCCGCACTTCACTGATTTTGTGGTGAAGCATGTGCCGGACGGCGCAGAGCATAAGGTAGCGCTGCCCCCGGGTGGGCATTTCGGCGCGCCAATCTGGGCGCCGGACGGGAAACACTTCATCGTCATCGAGACGACTCCGAGCGCAACGCTGCTCTGGCTTGCCGACACGACGGGCTCGGCGCATGCGATCGAAGGCATAAAGCTGAACGCCGTCCTGGCCGGAGGTTTTGGGGGCTTTGGCGGTTTTGGCGGCGCTGGTGGTGCCTGCGAATGGATGGGCAATAGCCACACACTGCTGTGCCGCACGGTCCCGGCGGATCGTGGAATGGTTCCCCCCGAATCCAAAGTGCCCAGCGGTCCTCATATCGAAGAGAGTATGGGCCGTGCCACGCCCGCGCCGACGTTCGAAGACCTTCTGCAAAATGCGCACGACGAAGATCTGTTTGATTTCTACGCGCGCTCGCAGCTCGAGATCGTTGATCTGGCGACGGGCCACGCAACGCCGATCGGAAAGCCGGCGCTGTTTGCGACTGCGAATCCTGCGCCTGACGGCACGCACATCCTGATTGAGCGATTGCACCGGCAGAATGGACATTATTCGTTCTTGCTGCTGGATAGCGAATTCCCCCGCAACATCGAGGTCTGGGACCGCACGGGCCGTGTGGTCTACAAGGTCGCCGACGAGCCGCTCGAAGATACCGTCCCGATTGGCGGTGTGCAGACCGGGCCGCGGAACATCAATTGGCGTCCCACCGATCCGGCTACGCTGGTGTGGGTCGAGGCGCTCGACGGCGGCAATACGCGGAAGAAGGGAATCAGCCCGCGCGACAAAGTGATGTGGCTGAAGGCGCCCTTCACCGGGCAGCCCGCGGAAATTGCGCACACCGAACAGCGATTCGCCGGGCTCGCGTGGGGCGAACTCGGGAACTTCGCGATCCTGCGGGACACCAGCCGCGCCACGCATCACAGCCGCGCGTGGTTCATCAATCCGAGCGATCCTGGCCAGGCCCCTCAGCTTGTGTGGGATCTGGACACTGATGAACGCTACAAGAATCCCGGCACGCCGATGATGCGGTTGCTCGCTACCGGACGTCCTGCAGTTCGCCAGGATGGGGATTCCATTTTCCTGGAAGGCGCGGGTGCGTCTCCGGAAGGCGACCGCCCGTTTGTGGACCGCTTGAACGTCCACACGCTCAAAGCCGAGCGCATCTTCGAGTGCCCGGAGAAAGCGTACGAGAGCGCTGTGGCGCTGATCAAGCCGGACGGCTCGGAGATTCTGACGCGCCATGAAACTCCAGACGACGCGCCGAATTACTTTATTCGTACGGCAGGATCGAGCGAGGCCGCACAATTCACCCACTACCCTGACCCGGCGCCGCAACTGCGCGGTATTCATAAGGAATTGGTGAAATACAAGCGGCCGGACGGCGTGGATCTTTCGATGGAGATTTACCTGCCGCTGGGCTACAAGCAGGGCGAGCGGTATCCAGCAGCTTTTTGGGCTTATCCGCGCGAAGTCTCGAGCGCCAGCGCCGCGGGAGAAGTAACCGGCTCGCCGTATCGCTTCACCACCATTCGCGGATATTCGGAATTGTTCTTTCTGCTCGATGGATACGTGGTGATGGAAGACGTGTCGGCGATGCCGGTCGTGGGCGATCCGGAGACGGTCAACAACACCTACGTCGAGCAGATCGTTGCGGATGCCAAAGCCGCGATTGATAAGGCTGCGGACATGGGCGTTGTTGATCCGAATCGCGTGGGTGTCGGCGGACACAGCTACGGCGCGTTTATGACGGCGAACCTGCTGGCGCACTCGGATTTGTTCAAGGCGGGTATCGCCGAAAGCGGCGCGTACAACCGCACGCTTACGCCCTTCGGTTTCCAGAACGAGGAGCGGACGTTCTGGCAAGCGCAGCAGATTTACCTGAACATGTCGCCCTTTCTCTACGCGGACAAGATCAAGACTCCGATCCTGCTGATTCACGGCGAGGCGGACAACAATTCGGGCACATTTCCGATCCAAAGCGAGCGGATGTACCGCGCGATCAAAGGCAACGGCGGAATCGTGCGGTACGTGACGCTGCCGCTCGAAGCACACGGCTATGCCGCGCGTGAGACCACCGAGCACGTCGTGTGGGAAAAGCTGCGCTGGTTCGATCTTTACGTAAAGAATCCCGGGGCGGCCTCTTCCACCGCGGCCTCTTCGCAGCAACGCAAGTGATGCATCTTTAGGGCCGGAAGGATCGCAATTGTTGCGCGCCTTGGCGTTCGATTCGCATGCCGCGTTACAATCGTTGCGTGCCAGTCATTCGGAGAACATTAAGCGTGCGACTCGCGGCAATCCTCGCGGTTGCGGCCTCCGGTCTATTTTTTCCTCGGGCTTTCGGCGCCCAACAAGACCGTGCCCAAGCGATCAAGCCGGGCAACGCGCCGCATTCCACAGTCGCGGAGATTGTGTTGCCAGCCAAGCTTGCCACCGATAAGCCGGCTACGCTCGCGGTGCTTGATTCAGATGGGCGGGTTGCGCCCGGCATCACCGTCGAGCTTTCCAGCGGCAGAAAGGTCGTCACCAATTCCGCAGGCCAGGCGCGATTTGTCGCGGATTCGGCGCCGGGGATTCTGAACGCCAAGGTGCCGGGCACGCCGCTGCGGGCTTCCGCAACCGTCATTGCCTCCACGGGCGACTCTCCTTCGGCGGTTGCGATTGCCAGGTGTCCGCGCGTGATCACGCAGAACGAACACTTCCCTGTGACAGGCTTCAATTTTCGCGGCGATGTGGATTTGAATCGCGCAACGATCAATGGCGAGGCGGCGATTGTCTTGGCCGCATCGCCTTTCGCGCTCGAAATTTCCCCCGGACCGGACATCGCCCTCGGAGCCGCGAACCTACAAATCAAGGTGAACGGAGTTGCTCCCGCTCCCGTGCCACTCGACGTCGTGGCGCTGCGGGTCGAGCGCCGCGGCGCGAGCCTCACTCCGGGCAGAAAAGACGACCTGGTGATCCGCGTGGATGGCAGCGCGCGGCAATTAGCCCTTGCGGTGTGGAACATTTCTTCCAGCGTGATTGCGCTCGGTGGCGGCAATTTCCAGAAGGTGACCTCCAGAGGAGGCGAGCAAAACGAAGCTGTGCTCAAGGTGCAAGGCCTTCGAGAAGGCGCGGTTTCCGTCAGGGTGCGGCTCGTGCCCACGTCCGCCGGGAACGCCGATTTGAACCAGGCGCGGGCGCACCTGCAGAGTGCCTATCAGCTTGCGTCGGGCGATTGGGGGCCGCGTGTGGCGGCAGCGATCGAGCGCCTGAGCCGCGATCCGCAAGACACCCAAGCGGTGCGGATAGACATCGAGAAAATGCTCGGCGAAAGCCCGCCCGCCGGTATGGGCCGCTTCCTGGAAAACGCTTGGATTGACTTGCAGCGATGACACGAGCGATAGGTGTCATCCGAGCCCGTTCTCGGGCGAAGGATCTGGTTTACGAACTGTGGCGGCCAGACCGCGCACTCCTGTGTACCGCACCCCTGGAGTAACTCGTAGGAAGCGGCCACGGGGCGACTGCCCTAGCGTGTGCTAAAATCACATTTTCCGGCCAAGTACTCCTCGCGAGGCGGGTATGAACCAGTTGATGCAGACCGATCCACTTGAATTTGGAGCCATCGCCGCAGCCATCGGCGCGCTGATCTTCGCCGCTGCCTTTGGGTTGGCGTGGGTCTGGGGCCGCTCCCGCTCGCGCGAGCAAGTCGCCGCGCACATTCGCGAACTGGAAGTTGCGGCGGGCGGGCATCAAGATATCGAAGCCGAGTTGCGGCGGCAGGCAGCCGAGTTGCGCAGCGAACGCGACGTCCTGCAAGAAAAGCTCAGCGAGGAGCAGCAGCGCCGGGTAAGCGCGGAGACCATAGCGCTAAAGGCGCGCGAAAACCTGGACGAGCAGAAGAAACTCTTCGAGCAGGCGCGGACGCAGTTGACCGAAGCGTTCCAATCCATCGCGTCCGATGCGCTGGGCAAGAGCACGCAACAATTCCTGGAACTTGCAAATTCGAAGTTTGAGACGCTGCGCGGCGACACCGTCGGCGATCTCGAACTGCGCAAATTGGCGATTGAGGGATTAGTTGCGCCGCTCGAAGACACGCTGGGCAAGCTGAACGAGAGGCTCACGCAAGTCGAGTCTTCCCGCAGCGAAACCTACGGCGAGCTTCGCGCGCAATTGCAGATGCTCGCGCAAACCAGCAAGGAGCTCCGGGTCGAGACCGGCACACTTTCGAACTCTTTGCGCCAGCCGCAGGTCCGCGGCCGCTGGGGTGAACTTACCCTTCGCCGCGCGGTCGAGCTCGCGGGCCTGACGCTGCACTGCGACTTCAGCGAGCAGGTTTCCATGGAAGGCGAAAACGGCCGGCTGCGGCCGGACATGATCGTGCACCTGCCGGGCGGCACCAGCATCGTCGTGGATGCCAAGGTACCGCTGCATCAGTTCATTGCGGCGGCGTCCGCGGAGAACGAGGCAGCGCGGGAAATCGCCATGAACGAGCATGCAAGACTCGTTCGCAACCACGTGCAGCAGCTTTCCACGCGTGAATACTGGAAGCAATTCGACCACTCTCCGGAATTTGTCGTGCTGTTCGTACCCGGCGAGTCATTTTTCAGCGCCGCGTTGCAGAACTCCCCTACGCTGATCGAAGACGCCATCAACAAACGCGTGGTGCTGGCTAGCCCGACCACGTTGATCGCGTTGCTTCGCGCGATTGCCTATGGTTGGCGGCAGGAACAGCTTGCCGAGAACGCTGCGCATATCAGCGAGCTTGGGCGGGACCTCCACGAGCGGCTAGCAGTTTTCGCGGAACATCTGGCTGAGGTCGGGCGCGGCCTTGAAAAAGCCAACGACACGTACACGAAAGCGGTGCGGTCGTTCAATACCCGGCTGTGGCCGGCAGCGTCGAGATTCCATGAGCTGGGTGTGGCCACCTCAAAGGAAATCGAGCCGCTCGATCCAGTAGAAAGCCTGCCCGAACCAATTATTGCCTCGCCGCCCGAGAGCCGCTCGTGAACCAAGCGTAGTTCTAGGCTGCCCCGCGGAACTCTCCTAAAAGTTAAGCTTCAGCGCGAATTGGAATTGGCGCTTGATTACTCCAGTACCGCAAGGATTTCAACTGGAAACGCTCCGGGAAGAGGGAAAACGAGGAAACGACGGCCCTAGCCGATGAGCCGCGCCACCAATCGCCGCAGTCGTTCGTGGTCCTGGTGGCTCATGTGAAAGAACTCAATTCCGGCGCCCGCGGGCGTCACGTTTCGAACGATGGCTGAGGAACGAATCTGGCGGAGTCCGGCGTGCATATTGACGTGAATCTGGTCGCCGATCGTGAAGCGCGTGCTGGACTCGATGAAGGCGCCGCCGAGGGCGATGTTGCGAACGTGCGCTTTGAATGTCACGGATCGCTCGACGCGCGCGGCAAAGGGTTTTTCCAGCGCAATCCGGCGGTACCTCCGCGGCCGCGGAAACGCATGGCCGGCTTCAGCACGCGCCTCGTCCTCTGCGCGCAGAGGTTTCGAAGAAGGGTGATTCTCCACGAGGGCCAGCGCCTCTTCTGCAGCGGCGCGCAGGCCCGCCGGTTCGGTGTGCGCGAGTCCCTGGTGGCGCCGGACGATGACGCGGAGGGTGTCCGCAGCTTCCAAAGCGCGCATGCGGCCAAGTGCTTCGACGGCCTTGATGCGAATGAAAATGTCTCGGAGGGTTTCCACCTCACCCGTGGCGATGCGCGTCAAGAGCGGAATCGCGGATGTCTCATTGGCCAGGCCGATCTCGTCGAGCATCATCGGCGCGACCATGGAATGCGCTTCCTGGACGACGGCCGCGAACGCTCGCGCAATTCCCTGCGGACGCACGAGTCCTCCACGGCGGCTGAGTTCGGCGACGGCAAGGTCCTGCAGGTTCCAATCCCAGCCGGGAAGAACGCGCGGAAGCACGTCCACCAGCCGCTGCGGCTCGGCGGCTGCAAGCAATTTCACCGCAGTGCCCACGCGCTGGCTGCGCGCGTCATAGAGATGCGTTTCGAGCGCGCCGAGCACCGGCTCACCGGCGCCGCGAACGAGGCGCGCGATCGCGGGCAGCGCGTGGATTCCATCGGGCGATGCGAGCAGCGCGCCGAGGCGTTCGGTGAGATGTGCCGGATCCCGGCGCAAAAGTCGCGGCAGGGCCGGGTCCAGAGGACGGGGCTCGAGTGCGGCGTCCACAAGCTGGCGCCAGCCGTCGCCCGTGGTCAGGCGGGAGATCAGAGCCGCGACGTGCGCGTGTTCGGCGTCATGCGGAATGGCTTCGAGCGCTTCGAGGATGCGTTCGAACTCGGCGAAATTCCCCAGTTGCCGCGCAATGCGAGCGAGATTCTCAACCAGCGCAGTCAGCAAGCCGGCGATGCCCGGTGAGCTTTCCGCAGCGAGCGCGCGAAGGGCGATGCGATCCAATTCGCTGGGCGCGTCGCGCCGCCAAAGGCGCTCGACGAAAGGCATCAGTTCGACCAGCGCGCCGGCGACCATGCGGCGCGGGCGTGGTTCTTCGGCGTCCAAGGCTCGCGCGTAATTCAGCAACACGATTCGGCATTCCCGCAGAGGGGCATCGCCCTGCTTCCCGCGCTCGGGTCCCAGAACCTGTTCGAGGTAGTGGCGCAGCGCGGAAACAGGCATGCACCAAGCGTCCGCGCCGCGCAGAATGGCGGCCTTCACGCGGGCAGGCATTTCCTCGCAGAACCTGCCGTGCAGGCGCTGGACGTAAGAATCAGTTGCGCTGAGACCGTCTTCCGAGCGTTCCAGGGAGCCATCCGGCATTGGACTCACGGCAATGTTGGGCGCCAGCGCGCAGGCGGCCCGGGCCAGCGCTGGCGGGAGCGGAACCACGCCGATGCTCGTTTGTGCCGGTTCCGGCGCCGTGGAAAGTGCTTGACCCACGGATATGGCGCGAGCAACGGATTTGGCGTGGCGCATCGCTTCACCCAGCGCGGCAAACAAGGGCCTCACGTCGCCAATGGGCAGGCGGTTGGAGGCGAATTGGCTTGCCAGCGTCTCGAGAAGCAGTTCCTCAGCCATGCGCGCCAGATAACACTCCACTGATTCGTCTTCCCGGAGAAGCTGGCGAGACATCGTGCGGACCAGCAGCGAGAGTGTTCGATGCTCAGCATTGCCCAGAGTGATATGCAGGGAGTCAGCCGTATGCTGCGGAGTTTCCTGCGGGGCGCGGCGCACGACCGGTTCAAGCTGCGCAAGTAAGTTCAGCGCTGCGGCAAGATCGTCCAGCGTGGTTGGAGCGGGCCGCGAATCGGTTGCGCCCGTCCCGGCAGGGGTGCCGCCGCGCGCCACGAACGCGGCAACCAGAGTTGCCAGCACCGTGCCCGGACTTTTCTCGATCGGAACGTTGACGCGAATTCCAGAGATGTGTTCCGCCGCCAGACGCGTGCGTGCATCCACACCATCGGGCGAGCGTGTTGCGTTTAACCAGCGGGCGAAGGCGTCAAGTTCTCGGGCGTTGGTCTGCGGAAGAAAAATCACGGAGCGCAAGCCACGGCGGGTCCAGTCTTCTGCGATCCCCGCCCAGGGGTCTTTGCGGTCCGCGCTTTCCAGGCGATTGGGGCCCACGCCGCTCGTCCGGTGGAAAACCAGAGCGTCACCATCCACCCTGATCGCGACTTGCGCAAGGTGCTGTAGCGCAAACCGGAGTTGCGCGTTGGCGGATTCAACCGCGGCGGTGGCGAGGGGATGGTCTTTTTGATAGAGACGCGTGGTAACGAGAAGTGCCTGAAAGGTACGGAGAAACCGCGCCACGGCGATTTCGGTCGCGTCCGGAGCTGCGGCTTTGCCCTTACGCGCGGTTAGGAACGAAGCTGGATTGGCCTGAATCCGGTCGTGCGGAGGGCTTGCGCGGCGCTCCCCGAGAGCGTCTTTTCTAGCTCGCGATGAATTCGCCATGGCGTTCCAAGAAGAGAACATTTTGGCTCGCAAGGCGCTCCAAAGAACAGCCTTGCTCACCAGACTGCTACGGGCCTATTCGCAAGAGTGCCTGCTTATTCGATTCATTTACAGAGAATTGCGAAGACTCCGCGTCGTATGGGTAATCCAAATGTGTCGAAGATGACAACATCATTATGCGCCGCCGAGAAATGCAGTGCCGGCATTCAGACGGGCAGACTGGCAATACCCGAAGGTAGCCTCTACTGGATTTGTACCAATTCGCGGGGTGGGGGAGGCGCGGCCTGCGGCTTGAGGGTCTGCGCGCCGCGCCAGTTGTCAATCACGGCGATTTGCTGGACGCACGAGACCGTGCATCGCGGAGCGCAGGGCTTGCGGGTGAAGTATTCGCGGCGAATGTCTTCCTTGGTGTACGTCGCGAGCGGCACGCCCGGTTTGCCGCGTTGCTGCGAGCACCAGTGCACCAAGCCATCCTCGCAGATATAGAGGTAACGCGACCCGGACCGGCAGCGCCAGTTGTTGGGCTTGCCCTCCGCGATGTTGTGCTGAAAGGTGTTGAATCGCGAAAAGGATCGCTTCCCCAGGGACATGATTTGTTCGAAAAGCTCGTGCTCGCGAGTGCCCAACGGGCGGAGCTGCCCGTGACCGTCGTGAATGATTCCCACCGTGCTGGTGAAACCGAGACCCAACGCGCAGTTCGCAACAGCCAGCGCATCCTCCGAATTAGCCACGCCACTGCCCAGAACGGAATTGATGTTCACCTGGAAAATCGCGTGATCGGCGAGCAATTTGAGCTTTTGATCGAGAACTTTGAGGCTTTTCTTCGAAACTTCGTCCGGCTGCGCATTATCAATGCTGATCTGCAGGTGTTCGAGACCGGCTTCGTTCAGGCCATGGATCCGCTCGGCCGTAAGCAGGTATCCATTCGTGATGAGACCGGCGATCATCCCGCGGCGCCGAATGTGGGCGATCACGTCATCCAGTTCGGGATGCAACAGGGGCTCGCCACCGCTGATCGTGATCACCGCAGTGCCCAAATCGGCCAAATGGTCCAGGCGGTGTTTCATTTCGTCGAGCGGGACGGGTTTTGAGAAATCGTCGAATTCGTTGCAGTATGTGCACGCGAGATTGCACCGCCGGATGGGAATGATGTGCACGAGCAGCGGATGTCGCGTCGAGAGCAGTCCCCAGACGATCATGCGCAGCTCGCGCAAACGAGTGCGCACAAAGCGCAATTTGCGGCGCAGCGCGAGGTAGGGAGGCTGTGGCGTCCGTTTCATGGTCTCCCCGAAACAAGACCGAATCTTAAGTGTATCAGAAGGGCGCGACCGTGCCTGATTTGCTGTTGTGTATCTGCCAGTGTTTCCCGCTCATGTTCGCAATTGGGAACGCATGTCCTACTTGGCAATAGACATACGGTCCCTCACCCAAGCAAATTTGTCCTGCGCGTAGTTTGTCTCAGTTGAACTCCCGGCGCTTCCATGAGCTTCACTCAGCGGAGGGTTTCTGCTCGCCAAGATCATTGAGGTCTACACCTTCATCTGTCTCGACCTCTTTGTCATCATTCTCGCTTGGCATAGACCGCTCTTGGGAAACCGATGGCTGAGCGCCATTGAAACGCTTGGCTCCCGATTTGCGGCGCGCAAGCGTCTTGCGATCGTCGGGATAGCGCTGGCAGTGATCGTTACCCGCCTGGCACTCCTTTTGATACTCCCTGTACCTGTTCCGGGAGTTCATGACGAATTTTCATATCTGCTCGCCGCCGATACGTTTGTGCGCGGCCGTCTGACCAACCCGCCGCATCCCATGTGGGTTTACCTCGATACCTTCCACGTGCTGCAGCACCCGACCTACGCCTCGATCTACCCGCCAGCGCAGGGAGCCGTCTTGGCGACGGGGCAGCTCCTGGGTAACCCGTGGATCGGGGTATTGCTGAGTATGGGGCTGATGTTTGGGGCGCTGCTTTGGATGCTGCAAGGGTGGTTGCCGCCACAGTGGGCTCTTTTGGGCGCGGCTCTGGCATTTTTTCAGTTTGGAATCTTTAGCTACTGGATGAATAGCTACTGGGGAGGAGCGGTCGCCGCAATTGGCGGCGCGCTGGTGACCGGCGCATTACCGCGCATTTTGCGCAGGCAAAGGCTGGGAGATGCCTTGCTCCTTGGTTTGGGGGCTGCAATTCTGGCAAACACGCGACCTTTCGAAGGTGCACTCGTTTGCGTTCCTCTCGGCATCGTACTGATTTCATGGCTTTGCGGGCGGCGAAGCCCCTCGTGGCGAGCCACTTTTCCTCGTGTCGTCCTTCCCGTAGGCGGCATCCTGATCGTTACCGCAGCTTTCATCCTGTTCTACAACTGGCGGGTCACCGGGAACGCGTTCTTACTTCCGCATGAAGTCGAGAACCGGATGGCCTCAGTCCCGAATTTCGTGGGCGAGCACGCACAGCCGATGCACTATTTAAACCATCAGTTCGAAGTGTTTTACAATCACTGGACCGTGAAACAGTCTTTGTACAAGTGGGCTGATTTCCCGTCGTTTTCGCTGAGGAAGCTAGCTAGCTTCCAGAGTTTTTTCTTGCAGTTGCCGCTGACAATATCATCATTTGCAGCGTTGCCGTGGGTCTTGCTCGACCGGCGAACTCGGCTTCTTGTTGCCCAATTTGCACTTTACAGTGTGGGCGCGCTGACGGTGGCCTGGTTCCAGCCGCATTACGCGGCGCCTGTCATGGCAACGTTCGTCGCGATTGTCGTGCAGGCGTTGCGTCATCTTCGGCGGTGGAAGTTTCGCGGCCGGCCGGTTGGCGTGGGGCTTACCCGGGCTCTATTCTTACTCACCGTCCTCAGCTTCCCTTTTTGCATGGTCCAAGTTGTTATAAGTCCCTATACGAATGCTTGCTCGGGTTGGGGTACAGCCGCAAATTGGGATAGGGCAGCCATAAAGACCCAGCTCGATGCGCTACCAGGAAAACATCTCGTAATCGTTCGCTATTCACAGCAACACCATGACGTCAACCAAGAGTGGGTATACAACGGCGCGAACGTGAACCAGTCCAAGATTGTGTGGGCGAGGTACATTCCCGAGATTAGCATGCAACCACTGCTCGATTACTTTCACGACCGAACTGTGTGGCTGGTGGACGCCGACGATTCGCCCCCTCGACTGGCGCCTTACCCTTTAGTTTCCACAACATCCGGCACAGCGCAGCACTGAGGTTTGGCATCCGGTCACAAGCACCCCAAGTCCAACCAGCGCATCAATGGGTCATTAGATCTCCAGCAGAAGCCCGACGGGTGATAGAAAGGCAGCGCGCCGTGGAGCGGATCCCGGGCGGGGTGGATGATTGCAACCTAGGCGATCAACTGGCCATTGTTTTGTGAGATGAAACCACCCAAACTATTGCTATGTTCTCGGGAACGCTTCAGCGGGTCCAGGAGACGGGGAGTCCCTACCTCGCATATCGCCGTGTCCTGCTCTCATCGGCCCAGATCAAGGAGTTGAGTACGCCCAAGCCATCGCGCGCTCTCGTCGACGCCGCCATTTGCTGGGCGTGGATTGCGGCGGCGATGGGCCTCGTGGCTATCCACACGTCATGGTGGACCGTTCTGATTGCTATCCCTGTCATCGGCAATCGCTACTACGCACTCTTCATCATCGGGCATGACGGCATGCACCGCAGACTTTTTCCCACGATCAAGAGAAATGATTTTTGGACGGATCTTCTCGTCCTGGGGCCTATCGGGGCGATCACTCACATCAACAACCGTAACCACCTGAGCCATCACCGCCATTTGGCGACGCCGGAAGATCCGGATCGCCACAAGCACGGGTGTTTCAACAAGGCCGACCGTCCGGCACTTCTGGAGTTCTTATCTGGACTCGGCAGCGTCTGGCATTCCGCGAAAGCAGTCTTTTTCACACGCGGGCCAAGGAATTTACAGAATGCTCCGACCCGTCCGGACGCCAACATTTACACGCTTCGTGATTTTGTGATTCTCGTGAGTTGGTTCGTAATCTTGGCCGGAGGACTCACCTGGTTCATCGGTTGGTGGGCCTATCCGGTGCTTTGGTTGGTTCCGGTATACACGTTTATGTTTCTTGGCGATAATTTCCGGTCGTTCGCCGAGCACTCTCATCCCGAAGGCGATCAAGCAGCAGACCGCCACCGGCTGATCACCTACATCAGCAATCCGGTCGAGCGGATGTTGGTCGCTCCGATGAACATGAATTATCACACCGCGCATCACCTGTGGCCCTCGATTCCCTACTACAACCTGCCAACGGCGAACCGTCTGATGCGGCAGCATCCCGCCGCCGCCGGCCTGGAGTGGCGTGGCTCCTACCTTGCCTACCTGCTTGCCTACTGGACCGTGTTGCCCATTGCCGACTGTAAGCGAGCGCGATGAGTTCCACCCACGACTCCTGGCACTCCACGCCAGTCCCTGAGGAATTCCTGCGCCGTGGTTCTCCGTCAATAGTCACAGAAGACGTCCCGGCGTGTCCCGTCTGCGGTGGCTCCGATTACGTGCAATTCGCCGTCGGCTTCGACTATGAGTTACTGACCTGCTCAAATCCCTGGCGTTTCGTGCAGTGCCGCGCTTGCCAGCACGTCTGGTTGAATCCGCGGCCAGCGGTCGCAGAGCTTGGCGTCGTCTATCCGCCCACGTATTACGCATATAACTACGACAGGATCAATCCCATCGCTCGCAAGGCGAAGGAGATGCTTGACCGGCGCAAAATCGCGAAGATCGTTCGTCATTGTCCAAAACCGCCGAAGAGTTATCTGGATGTCGGCTGCGGCGACGGGCGCTTCCTCAGGGTCATGGAGCAATTGGGCGTGCCGCGCTCCGGACTTTACGGCCTCGAGTTGGACAGGCGCGTCGTAGAGCGCTTGCGTGACCAAGGCTACGGCGGCGTTTTCTGCGCGCGCGCGGAAGACGTGTCCAGTTTTCCCGAATCCGGTATTGACTTGGTTACTATGTTCCACGTCATCGAGCACGTGGATGATCCTGGGACTGTCATCGGCCGGATTTGTCGTTGGCTTTCCCCCGGCGGCGTCTTCGCCCTGGAAACGCCAAATCTAGACAGTTTGGATGCGCGGCTCTTCCAGCGTACCTACTGGGGCGGCTATCACATCCCCCGCCACTGGAACCTTTTCACCCTGGCGGCGATTACTCGCCTGCTCACGGACAATGGCTTGGACGTGATGGCCACTATCTTTCAAACCGGCCACTCCTTCTGGCTGTACTCCTTGCACCATGCGGTGCGCTACGAAGGCAAATCACGGCCGCGCGCCGGCGCGTGGTTCGACCCGACGCAAAGTCTCGTGTGTCTTGCGGGCTTCACCGCTTTCGATTTGTGCCGCAGCGCTCTTGGCTCCAAAACATCCGCAATGCTCGTAATCTGCCGCAAGCCTTGTTGACGATCCCTTTGCAGAAGGCGCCCGGGCAAGTAGCCTTATCGGGCAGCGGGCTTGAAGGTCACGAACAGGTTGTTCATCCCTAGCTCAAAACGGCGGTGAAAGAAGTTGCAGAAGCCGGTCCGGGAAAGTATTTGGAGGAGTTCGTCCAGGGGCCTCCGTGGTTGATGTTCTTGGCTTTCCATTTCATGGCTGACGAATCCAGTTCGATGGAGAATCGTAAGCACCGGGTCGACCAGGCTCTGAGGCCACGTCAATATGAGTGAACCAGCCGGAGCGAGCACGCGGAAAGCCTCTCGAAGTACCGGTTCGGGATCAGCAAGATGCTCTAGAACGGCCAGCATCAAGACGTGATCGAACTGCGCATCGAGGAGAGGAAAGCCCCGAGTTATATCTGCGCGAATCACCGGCCAGGGCCGGTGGTTGCCGGCCCGAACCTGGTCGTCCAGTCCGACTCCTAACGAGATGTGCGTAGCCGCATACGTCAGAAAAGCGGCATCGAGACCGCAACCTACATCACAGACTCTGGAACCTGGTCTTACGTGTGGAAACGCAGCCTGAAACCGCCGACGAGCAAGAAAACGATCGAAGGCGGTGTAGGCCATCTATTTTCCGCCATCGTAGTCGCCGATATAGCTGCCGCGGCTGATGCCTAGCATGCTCAGGAAGAACGACGAGAAGATCACCTGAACGCCAAGGAACAGCCACATGGACCAGAACAGCACTTCGCGGACGCGAAACAGCGCACCGAAGCCGCTCTTGGCCCAGTCCCACGTGATGTTGGCGTCGCCGAGGAAACCGGCCAAGAACATGACCGCCCCGATCGCGAGTCCGTCTTCAAGCGACACGCGGCGTAGCGCACGTTTCAGCGAAATTGGGTTGCGGTCGAACCGCTCGCAATAGCTGAAGACCTTTGCGAACAAGCCTACCGAGATGATCTGCGCGCCCATGAGCGTGAAGATCATGCCGAAGATCATCGAGTGCACGTCAACAACGATGTGGTGTGTGAGGTGGCGCTCGCCGGGCAGCAGCCAAAAGACAAGCGTGAGACCAAAAGCCATCAGCAGGATGCCCGGCAGCAGGAAAAGCCAGTTGGGCGCGTACAGGAGCATGAATCGCAGATGGCGCCAGCCATCGCGGAAGCTGCGCAGATGCGGCGCACGTCCGCGCTTGTCCGGCCACAGCGTAACGGGAATTTCGGTGATGTTCGCGCGGAGTTGCGCCGCCTTGATGATGAACTCTGAAGCAAACTCCATTCCCGTGCTGCGCAAATCCATCTGATCGTAGATGGCCTTCGAAAAGCCGCGCATGCCGCAATGGCTATCGCGGATGCCCGTTCGAAAAAATAGGTTGAGCAGCGCAGTGAGGCCCGGGTTGCCGATGTACCTATGGTGCCAGGGCATCGCGCCGGGCTGGACTCCGCCGGCGAAGCGGTTGCCCATCACTACCTCGTAGCCCTCGCGCCACTTCGCCACGAACTGCGGTACGGCGGAGAAATCGTAGCTGTCGTCGGCGTCGCCCATCACGATGAATTCACCGCGAGCCGCGGCGATGCCCGCGCGCAAGGCGGCGCCGTAGCCGCGCTGTGGGACGCTTATCACGCGCGCGCCATGCTCCTCGGAGATTCGAATGGAACCGTCGGTCGAGCCATTGTCGGCGACCACGACCTCACCACGCAGCCCGGAGGATTCGAACGCGCGCCGAGCCTTATCGATGCAAAAGCTGACGGAGTTTGCCTCATTCAAGCAGGGAATGACGACGGACACATCCACGATCGCGGTATTCGAATTCGCGGGCGTTATGGGCGCGGAAGCCTCGAGTAGGGTTGTGGAGTTCACGAGCGCAGTATTCCTTTGAACATTTCACCACGGCTGCGGCGCTATGAACACACCCGCGACGGAGCGTGTGTCCAGCAAGTGAATCGAGCAGGTATTCGGAAAGAGGGCGCGGCGCGTGCCCCGCTTGCGTGGACGTCGTCAGGAATGCGCGGCTCGTCTGCGCAGGTCTGAAACGCCGCGACGAAAGGAAGCTTGATTGTATAGCGGCCTGGCATTCCTTGCGCATTGCCATGCTATGATTCCGCCACTTGCATGGCGAATTCCGACGACAAACGCGCAAAGAAGCGTCTTGAGATTCTGCGAAGCGCGGCGACCGCCTTTCGGCGCCACGGCTATCACGGCGCCAGCGTGGACCTGATTGCGCGGACGCTGCGCATGACCAAAGGCAATCTTTATTATTATTTTGAGAACAAGGAAGAGATTCTCTACTTCTGCCACGATTATTCGCTTGGTCTCTTGCTCGGCCTGCTGAAAGAGGCGGAAACGAGCGGCGCGTCCCCAGAAGAGAAGTTGCGGACGCTCATCGTTGCTTTCGTGCACATGATCATTGACGAGCTGAATGGCATCGCGCTGACCATGGACCTGCAGCCGCTAGCGCCGTCGCGATTGCGCAAGATCATCGCCAAGCGCGACAAGTTCGATCACGGCATCCGCCAGATCCTGAAGCGCGGCATGGAGAGCGGGGTTTTCCGTCCCGGTGACGCGAAGCTATTGAGCTTCGCCGTCCTCGGCGCGGTGAACTGGATCCCGCGGTGGTTCAATCCGCGCGGGCCGGCGCATTCCGCCGAGATTTCCCAGGCTTTCGCAAATTACCTGATCGCTGGATTGCGGGAAGGCGATCCCAAAGCGCATCAAGCCTCACGAGCTGTGCCCGAGGAACTCACCAGGTAGCCCTGCGCTACTCGAAGGCTTCACGCAACTTGCGCCTCAAAACCTTCCCGGAAGGATTCCGCGGAATTGCATCCACAAAACGAACTTCGCGCGGCTGTTTGTAGGCGGTCAGCCGCTCGGAGACGTAACCACGGATGTCCATCTCGATATGAGGATTGGCTGTGAATCCTTCCCGCAGCACAATAAACGCGCAAGGTATTTCCCCAGCGGCCGGATCGGCGCGGCCCACTACGCCACAATCGCGCACCGCGGGATGCTCGAGCAGGACGGACTCCACTTCCGCAGGCGCCACCGAAAACGACTTGTACTTGATCATCTCCTTGCGGCGATCAACGATGTAGTAGAGGCCGCGTTCATCGCGGCGAGCAACGTCGCCCGACCAATACCACGTGTCGTCGCTCCGCACTGCTGGGCTTGAGGCCGTTGCGCCGTACGGCAAAGGCCGCAGCACCTCGGCGGAGGCTTCCGGCGCGCGCCAATAGCCGCGCATGAACTGCGGCCCGCGCATAACGAGTTCACCTGTTTCACCTTCGGAACATTCGGCGCTGTCGTCGGCGATGATGCGGCATTCGGTTTGCGCAGCAGGAAGCCCGATTGAAGCGACGCATTCCGCCGGGCCTTGCGCTAGCCCGACGTGCGTTACAGGAGATGCTTCTGTCATGCCGTAACCCTGGATCACGGGAATCCCGGTGAGCGAAATAAATCGGCGGCCCAACTCTTGGGCGAGCGGAGCCGCGCCGCATTTCATCCAGCGGACGCGATGATCGCACGGGAAGAGCCCCTGCTCCGCGGCCTGGCAGAAAGCATTGAGCACCGGTGGAACCGCCGGTACGAAAGTCACGCCATATTCGCGCATGAGTTGCATTGCCCGGCTGGCGTCAAATCGCGCCATCAGCACCAGGGTTGCGCCCAGTGTGAAGGATGGGTTCAGTACGACGTTGAGTCCATAGATATGGTAGAGCGGCAGGAAGCAAAGCGCGATTTCTCCGTCCAACAACGGCGCCGCGCCAGGGCCAAGCAATTGGTAGATGTTCGCGACGAGATTGTGATGCGTGAGCATCACGCCTTTGGGCAGCCCGGTGGTGCCGCTCGAGTAGGGAAGCGCGGCCGTGGCTTCATCGCTCGATTGCTCTGCCTTGGGAAGGATCACTTCGTGGAGATGCAGCAAATCGGCGAACGGCTCGGCGCCTGTGGCGGCTTGGTCCCTTGTCGCATAGATGCGGCGCAAATCCGGTAGGCCGGCCAGATTCACGTCCGCGATCAGCGGGCCATCCGTAATCAGGATCACCGCGCCGGAATTTTCAAGTTGGTAGCGGACCTCACGCTCGCGATAGCTGGGGTTGAGCGGCGTTGGGATGCCGCCGGCGAGCGTCGCGGCGTGATAAGAAACGCAGTACTCCCAGGAATTCGAAATGTAAATCGCCACGCGTTCGCCGGGGCGGAGTCCGGCGGCGACTAGGCCTCGCGCGGCGCGTTCCACGAGCGCTCCATATTCGCCGTAACGTATGCGCCGTGGCTCCGTGTATGACGTATCCACAAGGAGCGTGCGGTCCGCGAACCGGGTGCACGCTTGCAACACGAGATCGTGGACAAACACTCCAGCCGGATCGGCGCGAAGTTCACTTCGGATTGGCATCGGCGTGATTCTATAACGGCTACGGTACCGCCGCTGTGGGCGTTTCCGGCGCCGTCTTCGGGAAGTATTTCTCATACCACGCGATCGAGCGCTTGATGCTATCCACCGTGTGCGCAGACTCGCGGATACCGTGTCCTTCGCGTGGATAGCGCACGAAGATTGTGTCCACGCCCACGTCTTTGAGCGCCACATAATACTGCTCGGCTTCGGCGATGGGCACGTCGGCGTCGTTTTCGCCATGCATAAACATCGTGGGCGTGGCCGCGGCAGCGACGTGCTTCAGCGCGGACCGCTCCCACATAATGTTCATCATGTCGTCCTGGTGCGGAAGCTGGCCGAACTCCATTTGCTCATACTGGTTGTAGTAGGTCATGTAGTTGTAGCTGATCAAATTCGAAATCCCGGCGGTGGGGATCGCGGCCCGGAACATTCGCGTTTGCGTGATCAGCCAATCAGTAAGCTGGCCGCCATAGCTGACGCCCTCAATGCCCATGCGTTCGCGGTCGAGCCACAAGTAGCGCCGCAGCGCCGCACTCACTCCATAGAGCACGTCCTGCGCTTCGTTGCCGTCCTGATCGCCGAAGACGGCGTCGGCAAACGCTTGCCCGTAACCGGTCGAGCCGCGATAGTTCACGTGCAGCACGGCCCAGCCGCGCGCCGCGTAGACCTGGTCCTTGAAACTGAAGGCGGGACCATTCTGCCCGTGCGGTCCGCCGTGAATATTGACGATCAGCGGATGTTTCGAAGTGGCCGTCATACCGAGCGGCTTCACGAGGAACGCTTCGACGTCATATTTATTGTCATTGCTGACGAACATGAACGATTCCACGTCGGCGATCTGCTTGCCGCCGAGCAGATCGGTATTCAGGTCGGTCAGTTGTTTCGAATTCGCGCCATTGCGGAGATAGACCTCCGCCATGTCACGCGGGCCGGCGAACGTGTAGGCAATCGCGCCCGACTTCGCCACCGAGAATGCTCCCACCGACCCGCGATCGCCAATCACCAGATCCGGCTTGCCGCCCGTGAGCGGCTGGCGATAGAGCCGCACATTGCCGCGTTCCTGCGCGGTGAAATAGATTGCGCGACCGTCGGGCGCCCACGCGGCTTGGCCTTGCCGGTCGTCAATCGTCGAGAGTTCGCGGCGATTCGAACCGTCCGCGTTCATTACCCACACATGTGTGTCTTCCATGGTGGTTTCGCGGTCGGTAAGCCCGCGCTTGGTCGCTTCGAAAACGATCATCTTTCCATCGGGAGACCATCGCGGGTGGTATTCGGTGGTTTCGGTGGCAGTGATGCGGCGAATCGAGCCGTCGCTCAACTTCACTGCGAACACGTCGTAGTTGAAGAATTGGTCCGCGGCGGGTGAAGGATCGGAGAGAAATACAATCTCATCGCCGTTTGGCGACCAATCAATTGAGTGCTCGTAAGCGGTGCCGTTGGTGAGTTGGCGCACCTGCTTGCTGGCGAGATCCACAACGAAAATGTGCAGGCGGCGATTGTCATTGAAATGCGTTAGGCCCTCGCCCGCGTCCGGTTTGTAGAGATAGCGCGTGATCACGACGGGGTCGCCCGACGCGTCGGCGGTTTCGGGCCCGGGCGTCGCGGAGACAAAGGCGATCTGTTTACCGTCGGGCGACCAGGTGACGGTGTTGCCCGTGGAAGGCAGCGGCGCGTTCGTGCCGGTGACTTCCGCGAGAAATGTCGCGTTCGAGCCGTCCGGATGCGCGACCACTAGGCCATGCTTGCCTTCGGCCGCGCCCATGCAGGCGATCCAGCGGCCATCGGGCGACCGGGGCGGTCGTAGCGCGTTATCGAATAGACGAGGAGCTGCCCGTCCGGCGAAAGCTCGGCTTGCCCGGCAGAGCGCAGGCGCTGGTAGTCGTCCGGCTGCAAGCCGGTCGCGCTTTGCGCCGACGCGCGGGGCACGGTGGCCAGGAACGCGGCAGCAAAAAAGCAAACAAAGAGGCAAAAACGTATCCGCATGAGCGTTGCACCTCGTTCGATAAAATGGTTCAGCGGTGGAGCAAAGACAGAGTGGTGACGGCGATCAGCAGTGAAGGCGCGGACCATTTCAGAATGGCCGCATTCTATCGAAGAAGCGCGGCAAACGCATCCGGCTTAGTAGCGTTCGTTGATTTGGCAAAGGAGTTAGGAAAATACAGCGTTAGTGAAGACCGAACAGAGCAGCGTTCCTGCTGGGAAGTCGAACGAGAGCGTGTGTATGATTATGGAGACGGAAGTTCAGTTGATGGATTTTAGGCCAAGAAAACCTCACGGCTTTCCTTGAACATTTGAAGCTGATGCGCCCGGAGGGAGTCGAACCCACGACCTACGGGATTCTGCAAGGAAGGCTTCACAAGTGCGTTCGGGTGTTGGGTCTTCCAGCACCTTAGCTAAATATGCGGGGATTTCCGGCAAGGCGAACTTGTCTATGAACAGCCCTTCGTACTGTACGTCTTTACCCTTCGGAGTGGAGTCTTTCTCTTTCTGAATCCACTGGGTGACGGCCTTTGGAGAGATCTCCTTGTTCAGATGCTCCTTTAATCCCTCAAAGAACTGCCCGGCAGCTTTCCGGTCATTCTCTGCGCCAGGGGTCATCTGCATCTCTTCCCTTGAAATGGTGGGACCGGAGGGAGTCGAACCCACGACCTAGCGATTAGGAATCGCTCGCTCTATCCAACTGAGCTACGGCCCCACACGGGCTCCAATCATACCCGATTTTTCTGGTACACGTTCTGCACATATGCAGTGAGAACGCCATAAGGGAAAGTACTCGAAACACCTCCGCTGAACTCGATAGAACCAGGGTGCGACATCTTGCTCTCTTTCACACTAAGACAGTCGTCGTCTCCTGTGAGAGATTAAATTGTCACGTTGGAGCGCCGCAGGTCAACGGTGAGTGAAGACTTACATCCTATAGCGCGGCGCCTTCGCTGCGCCCAACGAGTTTTTGGAATTCACGGTCGTCGTGCAGGCAATCGAGATCGGAATCTTTGGCCGCCCAATCCCCGTTGCTGTATCCGGCCGCGAAGGCCTTCTTGAGCGTCTCGAGCGCCTCTGCTTTTTTCCCAAGCACGGCATAGGTGCAGGCAGCGTTGTAGAGGGTGTTGGGATCGCCGGGGCGAAGGGCGACGGCGGTCTGCAGGTGCCGAATGCTCTCGTCCGCGTCTTGTTCTAGGTGGGCGAGGTTGGTAGCTAGCAAGATACGGGCCCGGACGTCTTCCGGCACCAGCTCCAGTTGTTGGCGGAGGACCTTGCACATACGCTCCCGGAGGTGCTCCGCTTCCTTTTTCCGCCCTAGCCGTTCCAAGGACTGTCGATAGGGAATATAAGTATTATAGTCGTCCCCGTTGGCTTCGATGGCCCGCTCCGTCAGCGCCGCAGCCTCGGCGTGACGGCCGGAGGCGAAATATGCCCGGCCGAGGATGTTCCAGGAACCTTCACAGTCTGGCTTGCGCTCGATGGCGCGCTGGGCCAGCAGCGCAGCTTCTTCGTATCTCTTCTGCGCATAAAAGATACGGGCGTGCGCTATCAGAACCTCCGGCAGATCGGGCGCAAGCGCCGTAGCGCGGTCGCATGCAGCCAGCCCGCGTTCGGTCCATTTCTGGTTCTGTTCGCGAACCTCGTAGATAAGCCCGCACAGGTTCGCAACCCCAGCGTGCGCCAGAGCGAAATTCGGGTCAAGCTGGATAGCCTGTTCAAACATCTGCAGGCCGTAGTCCATATTTTCGCGGCGCGTGTAGCTCCTTCCGCGCAGGTAAAAATCGTACGCCTGCGGGTTTTCCGTAGGCTTGCGCGCCATGGTTTTTTCTTCCTGTGGCGTCAGCGTGATGCGCAGGGCCTGGGCGATACTCCGGGCGATCTCCTCCTGGATGGCAAACACGTCTTCCAGTTGTCGGTCGTAGCGCTCGGCCCAAACGGAATGCCTCGTCGAGGCTTCCACAAGCTGTGCGGTGATCCGCACACGGTTACCAGCGCGGCGGATGGAACCTTCGAGCACGTAGGCCGCGCCAAGCTGTTGGCCCACCTGTTGCGCCGTTACTGGCTTGTCGCGAAATGCGAGCATCTCCGATCGGGGAAAGATTTCAATTTGCTTGATCTTCGAGAGCTCCGTGACAACGTCTTCCGTAATCCCGTCGCGGAAGTATTCGTCCTCTTTCGCCCCACTCTGATTTTCGAAGTACAGCACCGCGACTGATTTTTGCTGGACCGCAACCGCCTGTGCCCCGGAACCCGAAGCGCTCCTCTCGGCAGCGGGCCGGCGGCTCGATTCGAGATCCCGCTTGAGTCGCTTCAGGTCGCCGCGCAGTTCGGCAGCCGTCTGGAACCGCAGCTCGGAATCCTTCTCGAGCGCCTTGCCAAGAATGTGGTCAATCGCCAGCGGTAGGCGCTGGTTTAGCTGCTTCGCAGACGTAGGTGCGGAATGAAGGATTCCATCGAAAATCATCGCCGAGGTTGCGCCGGCAAACGGAACCGACCCGGTCGCCATCTCGTAGAGCACCACGCCGAGCGAAAACAGATCTGAGCGCGCGTCCAGCTCTTCGCCTCGCGCTTGTTCCGGCGACATGTACGCGACCGTGCCCATCGAGCTGCCCGGGCTTGTCAGTTGCTCATCATTGAGCACGTGCGTTTGCGTGCGCTCGGAAGCGGCGCCAACCGATTCGGCAGCGTGTCGCACGGCAGGCGTTAGCTTCGCCAGACCAAAATCCAGAATTTTCGCCTGCCCGCGTTCCACGAGAAAAATATTCGCGGGCTTGATGTCACGGTGCACGATTCCCTTCGAGTGCGCCGCATCGAGACCGTTGGCTACCTGAATACCGATCTCCAACAGCTCAGATATCTCGATGGGTTTCTCGGCAATGCGGTGCTTGAGAGTCAGGCCCTCGAGCAACTCCATGGCGATAAACGGCCGGCCTTCAAATTCTCCAACATCGTGAATTGTGCAGATGTTCGGATGATTGAGAGAGGATGCAGCGCGCGCCTCGCGGCGGAATCGCTCGACCGTCAGATTGTCCTGGGAAATATCGTCGGGAAGGAATTTCAACGCGACACTTCGGCCGAGGCGCGTGTCTTTGGCTTTGTAGACCACGCCCATTCCTCCGCCGCCCAGTTTTTCCATTACGCTATAGTGAGAGATGGTGCGGCCGACAATAGAGGAAGTATCAGGCACGGTCCATGCATCTTATGCCAGCGCCTCAACGCGTGCAATCGCTCAACATAGGTCGTATAGGGCGCAGGAAACAAATTGCCGATATCAAGGCTACACTCCAATCAGATCCACGCTCAAAAACCCTCGAGTCAGATGCAGCATAATGCAATCCGTCTTGTGGCCAAGACACTTTGGGAATTTCATGCGCGTGCAATCAGGCATTTGCGAGGTGGGATGGGAAAATCTTTTTGGGCAACCTGTCAAGTTGCGCGGGTTAGTATATCATCGCCGAGCAGTAGCATATTATTGCCCGGGTATAAGTTACGGAGCAAAAGACATGAGCGTGACTCGTCCAGTTTTGGCCGTGATTTTCGCCGCGCTTTGCCCGCTCGCCATCGCCGCTCAGGCTTCGCATCCCCTGCTGCAGCGGCCGGCGTTTAACGGCAATCTGATCGTCTTCTCTTATGCCGGCGATTTGTGGACGGTCGAGCGTAATGGCGGCCACGCCTCTCGCCTGACAACAGGCACCGGCATTGAGACCGACCCGGTCTTCTCGCCCGATGGCAGCATGATCGCCTTCACGGGCGAATACGACGGCAATACGGATGTCTTTGTCGTCCCGGCAATTGGCGGAGTTCCGAAGCGACTCACCTATCATCCGGCAGCGGATTATGCCGTGGGGTGGACACCGGACGGAAAGTACGTGATCTTCCGGTCAAACCGCGAAAGCGGCAGCCCGCGCTATACGAAGCTGTTCAAGGTCTCGGTGAACGGAGGGCTGGCGATTGCATTGCCGCTGCCTATGGCCTTCTCCGGCAAGTTTTCGGCGGACGGAAAATATTTTGCGTACTCACCCGTGGGGGGCGCATCGACCTTCAATTATTCCACTTATGTTGCGTGGAGAAACTACCGCGGCGGACTGGCAAGTTCAGTATGGATTGCGGACATGGCGACACTGGACGTGGTAAAGGTCCCGCGCGAACGGTCAAATGACTTCAATCCTGTCTGGATAGACAAGCAGGTCTATTTTCTTTCCGACCGCAATGGGCCGGTATCGCTGTTTCGCTTTGACCCGGCGACGAAATCTGTAACAGAAGTGGTGAAGAATAACGGTACAGATATTCGTTCGGCGAGCGCGGGGCCGGGCGGCATCGTCTACGATCGGTTCGGCGACCTCTTTCTATATGACACGGCGAGCGGCCAGACACGCCAGATCAGCGTGGACGTGAGCGCGGACCTGCCCGAGGTGCGCTCGCACATATCGCAAGCAGATCACGATATCCAAAGTTATGGTATCTCGCCCACCGGGGTGCGCGCGGTCTTTGAAGCGCATGGCGACATTCTCACTGTCCCCGCAAAACAAAGCACGACACGCGATATCACCAGCACTCCGGGCGTGATGGAGCGCGAGCCGGCGTGGTCGCCGGACGGACAGAGCATTGCGTATTTCTCCGACGAGTCAGGCCAGTATGCGCTACACATCAGCAACCAGGCCGGCGCAGGCGAAGTTAAGAAGTTCCCACTGGCGGACGAGGCGACATATTATTTCCAGCCGACGTGGTCGCCAGACTCAAAGCTGATCGCTTTCCATGACAACAAGATGGAGATCTGGCTACTGGACACGGTGACGGGCAAGGCCGCGGTCATCGACAAGGCCGTTGTCAACGACGGAGATTACGACGCATCCTGGTCGCCGGACTCAAAGTGGCTCGCGTACACTCAAACGGTTTCGAACCGGTTCCATGCGCTGTTCCTGCACTCCGTCGCGTCGGGCAAAAGCACGCAAATCACCGATGGGATGAGCGATGTACGCTTCCCCGCGTTTGACCGCGGCGGACAGTATCTCTACTTCACGGAAAGCACGAATTACGGCACGTCCACGAGCGGGCTGGACATGAGCAGCGACGCCTTCGACGTGACGCGCAGCGTATACGGGCTCGCGCTGGCGACGGATACGGCTTCTCCCATTGCGCCGCAAAGTGAAGACGAGAAGACGCCCGACGCAAAAGACAAGAAAGACTCCGGCGGAGAGCACGCCGATCAGGACAAGTCCGATGCAGCGAAGAAATCGGATGAGGCAGGCAAGCAGGAGAAAGCGGAAAAAGCTGAGAAGCCGAAGCCGGTGAAGATCGATCTCGAACGTCTGGAGGATCGCGCCGTCGCGCTTCCGCTTCCTGCAACCGGTTATACAGATCTGGCGGCGGGCAAAGAAGGCACGCTTTATCTGCTTGAGGATGGGGCAGGCGGCCAGACGCTGACACGCTTCGAGCTGAAGACGAAGAAATCCGAGAAGCTGGCCGATCACATCGCGGGATTTGAACTTTCATTCGACGGGAACAAGATGCTGCTGGAGATGGGACGCGGCGAATCTGGAGGTCCGCAGGCGGCCGGGGCTCCCGCACCAACGTTCGTCATCGTTTCCGCCGATGCGCCCGTCAAACCCGGCGAGGGCAAACTCGATCTGTCCGGAATGGAACTCCGCGTGGATCCGCGCGCCGAGTGGCGGCAGATGTTTCATGAGATATGGCAGATCGAGCGCAGCTTCTTCTACGATGCGCACTATCACGGCGTGGACACGGTTGCGGAAGAAGCGAAATACAAGCCATATCTGGACGAGGTTGGCTCGCGCAGCGATCTGAATTATCTCTTTCAGGAGATGCTCGGCGATTTCTCGATCGGCCATCTGCGCGGCTCTGGAGGAACGATTCCCCACCCGAATCGCGTGCGGGGCGGCCTGCTGGGCGCAGACTATGAGATCGTCAACGGGCGGTACCGGATAAAACGGATCTATACGGGCGAGCACTGGAATCCGCAGGCGCATGCGCCGCTGGCGGAGCCGGGAGCGAAAGTCGCAGAAGGAGTTTTCATTCTTGCCGTCGATGGTCAGGACCTGAGCGGCTCCGATGACATTCAGCGTTTGCTGGAGGGCACGGCGGGAACGCAGGTGGTGCTAAAGATCGCCACAGACGCGACCGGCAAGGATGTACATGAAGTTACGGTCACGCCGATCGCCGATGATCTCAGTCTGCGCAACCTGGCGTGGATGGAGGCGAACCGACGCAAAGTGCAGGCACTGAGCGGCGGAAAGCTGGCCTACGTGTATCTGCCGGACACGGCGCTGGGCGGTCTGACGAACTTCAACCGCTACTACTTCGCGCAGCTCGACAAGCAGGGAGCTGTGATTGACGAGCGCTTCAATAGCGGTGGGCAGGCGGCGGACTATATCATCCACGCGATGCAGCGCACGCTGATGAGCTGGTGGGCTCCGCGCTACGGAGCGATCTACCGCACTCCGCAGGCTTCGATCCTGGGACCAAAGGTCATGATCACCAATGAATTCTCCGGCTCGGGCGGCGACGCGATGCCGTGGTACTTCCGCGAAGCACAACTGGGCCCATTGGTCGGCAAGCGCACGTGGGGTGGACTCGTTGGAATCGGCGGCATCCCGGTACTGATGGACGGCGGCCAAGTCACCTCGCCGAGCTTTGGATTCTTCAATCCGCAGGGACAATGGGATGTGGAGAACCACGGCGTGCAGCCGGATTATGAAGTGGACATGGAACCGAAGCCGGTTAGCGAGGGTCACGATCCGCAGCTTGAAAAAGCTGTTAGCCTGGCGCTGGACGAATTGGCGAAGCACCCTGTGCCGGAACCGCATAAGCCGGGATATCCAAACTACAACCGGCACGGGGCGCAATAATTCGAGAGCGTGTGTCCCGCGCCGAATGCTCTGTACGGGGTACAGTCTGCCCCTTGGCGACCCCTGCGGCAGGGTTTCTCGGCAGCCATACGTATACAGAGCATGTCAAGCTTGAATCCCTGCCATCGCCGATCTGTGGGGAACGAGCGACGACTCGATCGCTATCCACGGCGTAAGCGACTTCGGATCAACTATTTTCCTCGCGAATGTTCGCGTCAGGCGAAGACTGATCGATAGTCCCCATGAATTTTATCGAATCAAGCAACCCGTGGCGGCACTTACCGCTCCCGCCAAGCCGAGCGCCAAGCCGGCCCACCAGAAGGCGCTGCGGCGGGTGATCAGTGCGATGGAGGTGACGACCAGCGCCATTTCCAGCAGCGCTTCGCCTAGATCGTAGCGGTCGGCGCGGCGTTCCTCTGTTTGCACTTCCTCTTCGAATTTCCGCGCCTGCTCGCCCAGAGTCACCTTGTTTTTGGCGTAGGTTTGCGACTGGCTTTCGAATGCCGCGCGGATGGTCTCGGCTTTGGGCGCGTCCTTGAACTCGAGCACCGACATTAATTGCGCGAAGCTCTCATAGGTGTGCTGGCGAATGCTTTGCGCCTGGTATTCGGCCCAGGTGTCGCTGGCCTTGTTTTGCGTCAGCAGCTCGTGAGTGTGCGCGCCGTGTCCCAGCAGAGTGACCAGCGCCACGAAGACGGCCAGCACCGCCAGGGTGAACGTGATCGGGAGCAGTTCGCGATTTTCGCGCGCTTGTTCGGCTTGTTCGTGGATCTCGTGAAGCTCATCCGCCATGTGATCGCTCCTGCTGGCGCGGATCGGTGCGCCGCTCGCGTGCGTGGAAAATTGCGTACGACAGTGTACACTCAACGGCGCCGAAGCCCTGCCTGCAACTACTCCTGAGGTGATGCCAGAGGTGGCAGATGAGTTCGAATGAGCGCACCAGTTCGAATGAACCCCTGATCCGCAATATCTCCGATACCGCCCGCTGGGTCGCCGCCTATCGCGCGATGGAGACGGAGCGGCCGGACGCGCTGTTTCACGACCCGTACGCGCGGCGGCTGGCTGGTGAGAAAGGCGCGGAGATCGCTGGGGCCATGCCGTTCAGCGGCAAGAACAGCTGGCCTTTCACAATGCGCACCTATTTGATGGATGAGTTGATCAATCGCGCGATTCAGCAGGGCGCAGACCTGGTGATCAATCTTGCCGCCGGGCTGGACGCCAGACCTTTCCGGATGAATCTGCCCGCGTCGCTCAGATGGGTGGAGATTGATCTGCCTGAAATCCTGGCTTTCAAAGAGGAAGTGCTGGCGAATGAGAAGCCCAAGTGCGTGCTCGAGCGTATGCGCCTGGACTTGTCCGATCAGAACGCGCGGCGCGCCATGTTTCAGGAGTTGGGCCGCGATTCGAAATCCGCGTTGATTCTCTCGGAAGGGCTGCTCGCCTACTTGACGCCGGAAAATGTCGGCTTGCTGGCGTCCGATCTTGCCGTGCCGCCCAGTTTTCGAAAATGGATTCTCGATCTGGCCTCGCCGGGCCTGCTGAAGATGCTTGCGAAGCAAAGAATGGGGACGGAGCTGAAGAAGTCGGGTATTCCCTTCCAGTTTGCACCGGCGGAAGGTCCGGAGTATTTCGAAAAATATGGCTGGAAGCCGGTGGAAGTGCACTCGGTCTTCAAAAAGGCGGCGCAGCTCAAGCGCTTGCCGTTTTGGATGCGGTTCTTTGCGTTGCTGCCCGACTCAAAGGCGGCTCGAATGAAGCGTCCCTGGACCGGGATCTGCCTCTTCGAAAAACAATCAGTCTGAAGTCGATGGGGAAGTGGCTGGGTGGCGCACGCGTGCCGGCTTGAGCCAGGTTTGCAGGCGGTCAAGATAGAGATAGACCACTGGCGTGGTGAAGAGCGTCAGCGCCTGGCTAACGACTAACCCGCCGACGATCGTGATGCCCAGCGGCCGCCGCAGCTCCGCGCCGGTGCCGCCGCCAAGAGCCAACGGCAGCGCACCGAACATGGCCGCCATGGTCGTCATCATAATGGGACGGAAGCGCAGCAGGCACGCCTGGTAGATCGCTTCAAGGGGCGTCTTGCCGTCCACGCGCTCCGCTTGAATCGCAAAGTCAATCATCAGGATTGCGTTCTTTTTCACGATGCCGATCAGCAGGATGATTCCAATGAGCGCGATCACGCTCAGGTCGGTATTGAAGTAGTAGAGGGCGAGCACCGCGCCGACTCCCGCGGATGGCAAAGTGGAGAGAATCGTGATCGGGTGGATGTAGCTTTCATACAAGATGCCGAGAACGATATAAACCGCGGCCAGCGCGGCCAGGATGAGGTACGGTTCGGAGGAAAGCGACTGTTGAAACGCCTGCGCTGTACCTTGGAAGGTGCCGCGCACAGTGTCCGGCATGTTGAGTTCACGCTCGGCGGCGAGGACATCATTCACCGCCGTACCCAGTGCCGCCCCCGGGGCGAGATTGAACGACAGCGTGATGCTGGGAAAGATTCCCGTGTGGTTCACGGTGATCGGAGTGTTCGAAGGCTCGTAGTGCGAGACGGCGCTCAGCGGCACCATCGTGCCCGCGTTCGAATTCACGTAGATGGATTTCAGCTCCTGCGGATTCTGCAGGAACTTGGGATCAACTTCGAGAACAACATGGTACTGGTTGATGCCCATGTAGATGTTCGAAACTTGGCGCTGGCCGAAGGCATCGTTGAGCGTGCTGTCAATCGCGGACATGGAAACACCCAGGCGCGAGGCTGAGTCGCGGTCCACAACAAGCCCGGCCTCGAGTCCATGGCTCTGCGCGTCGCTGTTGGGGTCCTGCAGTTCGGGAATTTTGCTCAAGCGGTCGAGCAGCACGCCAGCCCAATGATTGAGTTCATTCAGGTCATCATCCTGCAGTGTGAACTGGAATTGCGAGTTGCTGCCGCGTCCGCCAACGCTGACGTCTTGCGGCACCTGAAGATAGACGGAGGCGCCGGGGATGGTCGCGAGCTTGTCTCGCAAGCGGTCAATCACCTCATCGGCGCTGACTTTGCGTTCGCTGAGGGGTTTGAGCTGCGCGAACATGCCCGCGCGGGTGATATTGCTGCCACCCGAAAAGGCCATCACTGTCTCTATGGCCGGATCTTCCTGCACGATCTTGCAAAGCTGGAACATCTTGGCATTGGTGGAGATCCAGGAGCTAGATTGGTCGCCAATGATCGCGCCGCCGATGCGGCCAGTGTCTTCCTGTGGGAAGAATCCCTTGGGCACGATGATGAAAAGGTAGACGTTCACGCAGACGGTGAGGATCAGGATTGTCAATACGGTCGCCTGGTGACGCAAGACCCAGCGGAGGCAATCGTCATAGGAATGATAGAGCCACTGGAAGAAATGCTCGGTGGCGCGATAAGCAGCGCCGTGGCGGTTGGTATTGTGGTGCAGGAAGCGCGCGCACATCATCGGCGTGGTCGTCAGCGAAACGAGCAGTGACATTCCGATGGCGACGCTGAGCGTGACCGCGAACTCCCGGAACAATCGCCCAACGATGCCTGCCATCAAAAGAATCGGTATGAAGACGGCGACGAGCGATGTGCTCATCGAAATTACGGTGAAGCCGATCTCGCGCGAGCCTTGCAGCGCGGCCTGGAAGGGCTTCATACCGGCTTCCAGGTGGCGCGTGATGTTTTCGATCACCACGATGGCGTCGTCCACCACGAAGCCTGTCGAAATCGTCAGCGCCATCAGGGACAAGTTGTCGAGCGTATAGCCCAGCAGATACATCACGCCAAAGGTGCCCACGAGCGAAAGCGGCACGGAAATGCTCGGGATCGCGGTCGCCCAAGCATTTCGCAGAAATACAAAAACTACCAGCACGACCAGCGCGATCGAGACGAGCAGCATGATCTCAACATCGTGAATCGAGGCGCGGATTGTGGTCGTGCGGTCGTTCACGACCTTGATGTGGATCGAAGGCGAGATCGAAGCTTGCAGCTCCGGCAGAATTGCGCGGATGCGGTCGACCGTGTCCACGATGTTTGCGCCAGGCTGGCGGTTGATAAACAGCAGTGTGGCAGGGACGCCGTTTGAAACACCGGCGTTGCGGAAATTCTCGACGGAATCGGTGACATTGGCGACGTCGGACAGGCGAACCGCCGCGCCGTTACGCCAAGCGACAACCAGCGGACGATATTCCTTCGCGGTGAAAAGCTGGTCCGTTGTATTGATCTGCCAGGAATGCAATCCGTCGCTGATCAGTCCTTTTGGGCGGTTGGCATTCGCATTGGCGAGCGCCGTACGCACCTGCTCGAGACTGATGCCGTAGCTATTGAGCTCGTCGGGCTTGGCATCCACGCGGACGGCGGGCCGCGCACCGCCGCTGACGTTTACCTGGCCGACGCCCGGGACCTGGGCAATTTTCTGCGCCAGGATGGAGTCCGCCGCGTCGTAGATGTCGCGCCGCGCGATGTTATCCGAGACGAGCGCCAGAATCATGATTGAGAAGTCCGCCGGGTTGATCTTCCAGTAGCTTGGCTCGCCGGGAAGATCGGCGGGGAGCTGCCCGCGTGCTGCGTTGATGCCGGCTTGGACGTCACGGGCCGCGGCGTTGATGTCGCGGTTGAGATCAAACTGGAGCGTAATGCTCGTCGAGCCGAGGCTGCTCGATGAGGTCATCTGCGTGACGGAGGCGATCCGCCCGAATTGCCGCTCAAGTGGCGTGGCCACCGCCGATGCCATCGTTTCGGGACTGGCGCCAGGCAGGCTGGCGCTGACCTGGATGGTGGGAAAGTCCACCTGAGGCAGCGGGGCAACCGGCAGAAAACGGAAACCGATAGCGCCCGCCAAAAGGATCGCGATGGTCATCAGAGACGTCGCGACGGGTCGCCGGATAAACGGAGCGGAGATGTTCGAGGTGATGTTCAAAGCCGGGCCCCAGCTTGCGCCAAAACTCTAATTCTATTGGAAAAATCGCGTGCGAGCCAATGCTTGAACGGGTCTCCAATGGCTTAACCACAAAGTGCGAGCCCGGCAAGACAAACAATCGCCAAAGGAATCTCTCTGATTACGAGACGGCGAGGTCTTGCTCGTGTGCGGGGCATAAGAGCCGGAAATCGCAGCTCTTGCAGACGAAACCAAGATTTGGCCGCGGCTGGAAATTCTGCGCCCGGATATCGGCGGCGGTCTCGGCGATCATCTCGCGCACTTTTGTGAAGTGCTTCTCCTCGCGCAAAGTTTCGACGCGCGAGTTGTCTTGCAAATTGTGGAGCACGAGTCGCGCGGGATTCAGGTCGAGCACTTCGCGGGCAGCGAGCGCGTAGATGGTCAACTGCGTGTCTTTCCTTGCGTGTTCTTCAGTTTTGGGCTTACCGGTCTTGTAGTCCACGATTTCGTGCTTGCCGCGCCCGATGCGATTGATCTGGTCCATGCGTCCGGTCAGGAGCACCCCGCCGTCCATGGGTAATTCGAACGGCTTTTCCTGTTCCTGTACGTTTTGCGGCTCGGCGAGCATCGTGGAGTGGAACTCGCGCAATTGGCCGAGGCCGTCTTTCTTGTATTCTTCCTGCTGGTAGTCGTCTTCGTAGCCCGACGCAACCCACTCGCGTTCGAAAATGGCCGCGACCTCTTCGAATGGCAGGCGGCGTCCGGCGCGTAACTCGCCGATGAAGTGTTTGATTGTGGTGTGCATCGTATTGCCGAAGCTCATGGCGGCGCGCGGGCTTTCGCGCAGGCCCCACTGGGAGCGGAATAGAAACCTCTGGGGGCACGTCCGGTAGCTATCAATTGCCGAAGCGCTCAGCTTGAGCGGTTCTGGGAGGGGAGGACGATAGGTCTCCGCCCATCTTGCGATCGTTGAGAAGATCAATGCCGCAGAGGCTTCGGCTTCGAACAGCTCCGCTTGGGATTTGTCACTGGACGCGGCGTCGCGTGCTTGCGGCGTGCCCGCCGGCGTGGAGTCGGTGGGCGAAAGGCGCTCGACATCGCGCCTCACCAGCGCCAGGTTCTCGAGAATATCGTCGAGGAACACCGAGGGTTTGTTGCGTTTGTTATCCACAACGGCGGTGATCGTAAGCCGGTCACGTGCCCTTGTGAGGGCTACGTAAAATAGGCGCCGCTCTTCCTGGATGTGGAAGCCGCCGCGCGGCCTTTCCTCTTTCATCAGCTCATCCGGAAATTCGAGAACGGGAGTGTGCTGGCCCTTGGGAAAGTTGCCCTGGGTGATGCGCAGCAGGAAAACGTGATCGAATTCAAGGCCCTTGGCTGCGTGTACGGTCATCAAATGCACCGCGTCCTGGCCCAATTCCTCTTCCAGATTGATTTGCCCGCCGGCCTGCTGGTAGAGATCCAGGTATTCCACGAACTCAGCGAGGCGCTGGGTTTCACTTTTTGGTTCCCATTCACGAACGAAACGCGTAAGCCGGTCTACGTATGGCCGATAGTCGGCGCCAGCTTGCGCGCTCACACCGAGCTCGGCGCACAGATCGGCGAAGAAATCGGCGGCGGTGAAGCGGCGCGTGTGCTGCTGCATCTTCTTTATGAATTCCACGAGTTCGGCGCCGCGGTTGCCCGGCGTCAGCTTTCCGCAACTTTGTGGGTCGCCGAGCATCGTGACTAAAGCGTCCCAGAGCGGCGCCCGGTGCATTCTTGCGGCGGATTCCGCGAGCCGCGCCAGATCTTTCGGCTGGAAGCCCCACCCCGGCGAGGCCATCACCCGCGACAAAGCAATGCTGTCTCGCGGTGAGGCGACCAAGCGGAGGTAGGCGATCAGATCTCGCACCAAAGGATTGCTAAAAATGGAAAGGTTGCGGATCACGAAGGGAATGTTTCGCTTAGAGAGTTCTTGAACAAGCTTGTCACGATTGCTGTGCGCGCGATAGAGGACCGCGAAACTTCGCCAGCGCGCGCCGGCCTTGTGCAGCCGTGCGATTTCGTCCGCCACCCAACGCGCTTCATGGGCTGCGCTGCCCAGTTCCGCGATCCGAATCTTCGCGCCGCCCTTTTTCACCGCCGTCAATTCTTTCGAGGGAAACATCTCGGACCGCTCGTTGAGCGAAATCACCTGGTTCGAGACTCGCAGAATACGCTCGGTCGAACGGTAATTCTGCGTCAGCGGCTGCACCGGAACGGAATTGGCGTTTGCTCCGCTAGCGGCAAAACGTTCGACGAATAATTTGAAGCTGCCGAACGATGCCCCGCGGAAACGGTAGATGGCTTGATCGTCATCGCCCACCGCAAAAATATTGCGATGCTCGCCGGCCAGCCGCCATAGCAGCTCGAGTTGCGCGATGTTTGTATCCTGAAATTCGTCCACCAGCACGTAGCGATACCGCGAGCGCAATGTCGCCGCAAGCTCGGGATCGGCATCTATGCGCCGTACCGTTTCAAGCAGCATGGAACCAAACGTAAGCATGCGGCCTTCGCGCAGCAACGCATCGCTCGCGCGATAGGCTCGCGCGATTTCCTGCTGGCGAGCGGCCTCTTCGATTCGGAGCAATGCTTCGTCGGGCTCAAGGGCATTTTGCGTGGCGAGAGCGCGCGCCGTGAGCGAATCAGCGTATCGCTGGTAATCGTCAGGAGTGACCAGTTCATCCTGGCATCGGGAGAAAAACTTCACGAAGTCGCCAAGAAATTGGCCCGGCTCGGCAAGCCGGCGATAGCGCTCGAGCCTGAGCAGCCCCAGATTGCGGCGCAGAAGAATCCAGTGGTCGAAATCGTCCAGCACGCGGAGACCGGGCTCGAACTCTTCCAGAAGGGTCCTGCAATAGGCGTGGAAGGTGCTGAGCTGCACGTCTTTGCCGCGCTCGCCGCTCGCAGCAGCGACGCGGGACTTCATCTCCCCGGCGGCTTTTTCGGTGAACGTGAGCCCGAGGATTTGATCGCCACGCAAATCGGGTTGCGTTTCAAGCAGGGTCCGGATGCGTTCGGTGATCACGCGCGTCTTGCCGGTGCCGGCCCCGGCCACCACCAGCATGGGGCCCTCGCCGTGCAGCACCGCGGCGCGCTGTTGCGGATTGAGCAGCTCTGTGGGGGGCTCGCCGCGTCCGTGCAGATCAAAAAGCGTAGACATTCGATTCATCCTAGCGGATTTGGCGGTATCGGGGAAATAGAGACATTTACATCACGCCCGGCGATGATTCGAAGGTAATTCCGAAACGGCCGCCCTGAAGTGGGGCAGTAACATTGGAGCGCGAAATCATCCCACTCCTCGCAGCCGGCTCGATCTCTTGTTGCGCACCTTTACAAAAAAATCACAAACGCGACAGAACAATTCCGCGGTTGCCTTCGTCTAAGCTGATAGGGCGGGTTAGGGGTGGCCGCAGAAATACATGCGGCTCATTCGAGCCCTGCTCGGGGCTCAGTCTGTCCGCGAACGCCGAATAGCGCTCGCGGGAAAGGCCGGGGCTTTGCTGTCCCGATTCCCGCGACCGCGAAGCAGCCGGCACACGGGTTGTGCGAATCGAATTCCGGTGAAAAAAGCCTCGCGGCGGTAACCGCGAGGCGGCGACACAAAGGCTTCACCGGTTGTGTGCAGCGAGGTTCCTGTGTCAAGGGCAGCCTACTCATGGCCGCCTTGCGCTGTCAACCTCTCCTTCGTCTCGCCACCCGCGGCACGTTTCAAATTCACGAAATGGGAGGTTGCGATGTACAGAAAATCGTTTGTTGCTACATTGGCATTGCTGGCGGCCGCGGTGCTTTCCGGGCCGGCGTTCGCCAAGCCGTTCACAAAGGTTGTTAACCTCAGCCTTCCCACGGTTATCGGCGGCGCGCATCTGGACGCCGGCGACTACTGGGTCACGGTTGACCGCAATAAAGTGACCATCGTGCAGGATCACAAAGTTGTCGCCCAAGCCGAAGGACGCCTGCAGCAGGGGATCCGCGACAACGGAGTGACCATCATTGTCCCCGAGGCCGACGGCCAACTCAAAGAAATCCATTTTGACGGAGGGAACCAGGTCCTCGTCATGAAATCGGAGTCGTAACCCACGTTCTTCACGGGCGTCTAGCTCAGGGTCTTCGGCCCTGCCGCGCCGAGGACCCTGAGCTTCTCCTCGCCTTCCATACCTGCATTAGCCAGACGATTGGCGACAAGCGACCGGAGAAGAAACCTCAGGGTCGCCGCGCAAACGCCGCGCGCCGCGCCCTAAGCTATGTTGACCGCATTTAGCCACTTCCTATCGAAATCCCAGCAGGCAGTATGCATCTTCATCTATAATCGCGCCGCTCTTTAGCGAGGAAACTCATGCCTATCACCCGCAGGGAAGCTCTTTTGAGCGCAACGATGCTTGCCGCCGCAGGCTTGCCCGCCATGGCGGATGCGCTCCCACGCGCGAAGAAGTCAGGCGAGGGTATGCGTGGCCGTGAGCCGCAAACCGCCGCGAATCTGGGACCCGAATTTTCCTGCCTCACCGACTTTGAAGCCGCCGCCAAAGCCCGCGTCTCGCACATGGCGTGGGAATTCTTCAACGGCGCCGCAGCCGACGAAATCACCATGCGCTGGAATCTCGAGGCCTACCAGCGCATCCGCTTGAAGCCGCACATTCTCGTGGACGTCTCCAAGCTCGACACGCGCGTCAACCTGTTCGGGCAGGAGCTTGCGTTCCCGATCATTCTCGCGCCCACTGCGTACCACAAACTCGCGCATCCGGAGGGCGAGCTCGCCACCGCGCGTGGCGCGGGCGCGGCGCACGCCACCATGATTGTCAGCACCGTCGCCACCACCAGCATCGAAGACATCGCTAAAGTCGCCACGCAGCCGCTTTGGTTTCAGCTTTACGTCCAGCGCGACCGCGGCTTCACCCGCGAGCTCGTCCAGCGTGCCGAAGCCGCCGGCGTTCGCGCTCTGTGCCTTACCGTGGACACGCCCATCACCGGCGCCCGCAACCGCGAATTGCGCGCGCGATTCGAGCTGCCGCCCGAGCTTGACCGTCCCAACCTCCGCGGCCTCAAGGTCAATGGCGTCAGCGTTGCCAACGACCCCTCGGCGCATCTGGCCACCGGCGAATCCATCTACACTAGCGCCACCGACCCCTCGATGACCTGGAAAGATTTGGATTGGCTGCTTTCTTTCGCGAAGGTTCCCCTGCTCACCAAGGGCGTGCTCAATCCCGACGACGCGGATCGCGCCGTGAAAGCGGGCGTTGCGGGGATCATGGTTTCGAATCATGGCGCGCGGAATCTAGACACGGTTCCCGCCACGATTGAGGCTCTGCCGCTGGTCGCCGAAAAAGTTGCGGGCCGCGTGCCCGTGATTGTGGACGGAGGCGTGCGCCGCGGCACCGACGTCTTGAAAGCTCTTGCCAATGGCGCAAACGCCGCGATGATCGGGCGTCCTTATCTTTACGGTCTGAGCGTGGCGGGCGATGCGGGCGTGACGCGCGTAGTGGACATTCTGCGCCGCGAATTCGAAATGGCCATGGCCCTTACCGGCCGGCCAACCATCGCCAGCATAGACCGCAGCGTGCTCTGGACCTGATCGCTTCGGCCAGGAATGGCATAGACCTCCGGGAACGGTGCTAAACGTCTTACCTTTCGAGCCGGGGATCAAGTTCAATGTTCAACTACAAGTTTTCACACAAGATGAGGCATGGCAATTAACTGGATTGGATTTGGCGAAACAGTTGGAATGCCGACCGCATTCCTTGGTGCGGCAGCATGGCTAATCAAAGCACTTGTGTCTCATCGCATGACGCGCGACGCCGATCAATTTAGGATGCAATTGCAGCACGTTTCTGACACTGAGATCGAGAAGCTCAGGAGTTCCTTGCAGATGGCAGCGCTCGAACATCAAGTGCGATTTTCAAAGCTCCACGAGCGCCAAGGAGAGGTAATCGCTGAACTTTATAAGTTGCTACTGGAAACATCGGCCATCGCACGGGGATTTATCTACAATGACACCCGCAACCCAACCGAAGCAGAACGCGCAAACAACAAAGCTCTCCAACTGTACCAATTCATCGAAGTGAACCGGCTCTATCTACCCGAGTCCATCTGCTCCTTGCTAGAAGCTATTGCACAACCCTCCGCAATACGATCATGAAGCAGGCGATATGAAAGAAGGCACCGTAGATCGTGAGCGAGCGGTCGTAGCGCACGACCAAGCGCCGGAAGTTACCGAGCCAG